>JADMIO010789682.1_pt1 | contig 79429 bp, 70 predicted proteins | sample 8958161 | NCBI WGS metagenome assembly JADMIO01 (sample SAMN16585339, study PRJNA669376) | soil metagenome | isolation source: Crop rotation soil | place: USA: Cullars Rotation, Alabama | collected 2011 | reverse complement strand
GCCGCGACTTCAAGTCACGTGAATTCCAAGCTTCGGATCCCACTGTGCTGGAAAGGCGGCCGTCATCAACATCGGTGGTTCCGATTTCGCGTTCGTCGTCCACGACGACACGGTCGAGAGACGGGCCGTGCAGGTGACGGGTACCGACGGCGACCGCGTCGAGATCCGCGCCGGGCTGAAACCTGGTGAACGTGTGGTGCTCGGCCCTTCCGCCGAACTGCGGGATGGCTCGAAAGTGAGGATGCAGCGATGACCGCGCAGGATTTGGTTCGCGTGCGCGACGTGCACAAATATTTCACGCGAGGAAGCGAGCGCATCGATGTGCTCAAGGGCGTCAACCTCGATATCCCGTCCGGCGATTTCCTCGCGCTGATGGGACCATCGGGTTCGGGCAAGACGACGCTGCTCAATCTCCTTGGCGGGCTCGACACCCCAACGAGTGGTTCGGTCGTCGTAGGCGGCGAAAACATTTCGAGTCTGTCGGGAGCCGCGCTCTCGCGCTGGCGCGCGTCGAACATCGGTTTCGTGTTCCAGCTCTACAACCTGCTGCCGGTGCTCAACGCGGAACGCAATGTCGAGTTGCCGCTGCTCCTGACGAAGCTCTCGAAAGCTGAGCGGCAAAAACGCGTGGCGATTGCATTGAAGGTGGTCGGTCTTGCCGAGCGCGCGAAACATTATCCGAGGCAGCTGTCCGGCGGTCAGGAACAGCGTGTCGGCATTGCGCGGGCGATTGTGACCGACCCCACGCTCTTGCTTTGCGACGAGCCGACGGGCGATCTCGACCGCAAAGCCGGCGACGAGATTCTGGACCTGCTGCAGGCGCTCAATCGCGACCACGGTAAGACGATCGTGATGGTGACGCACGATCCGCACGCCGCCGATCGCGCGCGGCGGACACTGCATCTGGAAAAAGGTACGCTGGCCCAGGCCGAGGTGGTCGCGTGAAGTTTCTGCCGCTCGTCTGGAAAAACATCTGGCGGCGGAAGATCAGGACGATTTTCACGCTGCTCTCGATTTTTGTCGCCTTCCTGCTCTTCGGCCTGCTGATGACGATTCGCACGGCGTTTTCGCTCGGTGTCGAGCTCGCCGGTGTCGATCGGCTGGTCGTGATTCACAAGGTCAGCCTCATCATGCCGCTGCCGGTGTCGTATCAGGCGCGCCTGGCATCGACGCCCGGCGTCGAAATGGCGACACATGCAAGCTGGTTCGGAGGCATCTATCAGGATCCGCAGAATTTTTTCGCGCAGATGGCGGTCGAGCCCGAGCCGTACATGAAAATTTACAAAGAGTTTCATCTGCCGCCTGATCAAATGAAGGCGTGGCTCGCCGATCGTCAGGGTGCGATCGTGGGCCGCGATCTCGCGAAACGGTTCGGCTGGAAGGTCGGCGACCGGGTGCCTATTCAGGCGACGATCTGGCGGCCCAAGAGCGGCGCAGGCGATACCTGGCTCTTCAATATTTCCGGCATCTACGACGGAAATCCGGGCACCGATCTCACGAATTTCTTTTTCCGGTACGACTACCTCGACGAGAACCGGCGCAACGGTACTGGCCTCGTGGGCTGGTACATCGTCAAGATCGCCGACCCGGGACAGTCGGCGGCGCTCGCGCAGAAGTTCGATGACATGTTCGCCAACTCGGACGCGGAGACGAAAACCACGACGGAAAAGGGCTTCATCGAAGGCTTCGCCAAGCAAATCGGCGATATCGGCGCCATCATGATGGCGATTCTCGCGGCCGTGCTGTTCACGATTCTCCTGATTGTCGGAAACACCATGGCCCAGTCGGTGCGCGAGCGGACGAGCGAGCTCGCCGTCCTGAAGACGCTCGGCTTTTCGAATGCCGCTGTCGTCACCTTGGTGCTTGTCGAGTCGATGTTCATCGCGATGCTCGGCGGCATGTTCGGTCTGGGTCTCGCGTGGCTGTTTGTTCAGGGCGGCGATCCGACGCACGGCATGCTGCCGGCGTTCGTGCTGCCCACGCGAGATATTGCCGCCGGGGTCGCGACGATGGCGCTGATGGGATTGATCGCCGGAGCGCTGCCGGCGATCGGGGCGATGCGCCTGCGCATCACCGATGCGCTGAGGAGGCAGTAATGTCGGGCCTCAGGCAGATTGCCGCGGTCACCCTGCTCAACCTCAGGACGATTCCTCAGCGGCTCGGCTCGTCGGCCGTCGCCGTGTTCGGCATCGCCGGCGTTGTCGTCGTGCTCGTGGCCGTCCTGTCGATCGCCGAGGGCTTTTTCTCGGCCATGAAGAGCGCGGCATCGCCGAACCGCGCCTTAATCATGCGGAGCGGCGCCGACAGCGAGATGACGAGCGGTCTGGCGGGACGCGAAACCGATCTCATCAAAGAGGCGCCGGGAATTGCGCGCGACGGCCAGCGGGCAATCGCCTCGGCCGAGCTGTACGTCATCGTCGACCTGCCGAAACGTTCGACCGGCACCAACGCGAACGTGCCGATGCGGGGCATCGAGGCCAGCGCGTTCGACGTCCGCGACGAAATCAAAATCGTCGCCGGACGGCGGTTGCAGTTCGGGACCAACGAGGTCATCGCCGGACGTGCCGCGTCGCTGTTGTTTTCGGGGCTCGATCTCGGATCGGAGATTCGATCGGGTCAGAACACCTGGAAGGTCGTCGGTATTTTCGAATCGGGTGGGAGCGTCGCCGAAACGGAAATCTGGTGCGATGCGCGAACACTGCAGGGCGCGTATCGCCGCGGCAACAGCTTTCAATCTGTGCTGATCAAAATGACATCGCCGCAGGCATTCGACGATATCAAGAACTGGCTCACGTCGAATCCGCAGGTGAACGTCTCGGTCCGGCGCGAAGAGGAATACTACGCCGCGCAGTCGCGCGCATTGACGACCGTCATCCGCACCATCGGGTTTGCCATCGCCGGCCTGATGGGGATCGGTGCGATTTTCGGCGCGATTCTGACGATGTACACCGCCGTCGCGACGCGATCGCGCGAAATCGCCACGCTGCGCGCGCTCGGCTTCAACTCGATTGCCGTCATCATCTCGGTCATGGCCGAGTCGCTCGGCTTGGCAGCTATCGGCGGCATCCTCGGCGGTCTCGCCGCGTACGTCGCGTTCAACGGCTATCAGACGTCGACGATCAATTTTCAAACCTTCAGCCAGGTCGCGTTCGCCTTCCGCGTCACCCCTGCGCTCCTGTCGCTCGGACTCGTCTATGCGCTCGCGATGGGACTCATCGGCGGCCTGATGCCGGCGATTCGCGCCGCCCGGCTTCCCATCTCGTCGGCGCTGCGCGAGCTGTAAGGTACAATTCGTCGCGATTGATCACCGTTGCCGCCTGGGTGCTCGCCGGCATCGCGCTCTGGCTCACGCACAGCGTGCTCGATATGTATGGAGACGCGGCGCATTCGACGCGCGTCGCCATGTTGCCGTCGGCGCCGGAACTGGCCGGATTGATCGTTCTTGCGCTGCTCGGTGCGGGCGCTGTCGCGGGTCTCGTTCGGCGATGGACGCGCACCGCGGCCGAGCGATCCGATGCGCGTCTTCAAATCGCGCTTCCCCTCTTCGCACTCGCCGCACTCGGCCTTCCGTATTTGCCAATCGTCCCCGATGTGATTCCGGCGCTGCGTGCATTCGCGGGACCGATCGCGTTCATCATCTGGTTTTGCGTCCTGGGTCTCGTGGTGATTGCAGCCGTTGCGGTGTTTCGATCGCTCCGTCGAACGCAGGCCCGTGTACCCCGATCGCGACTGTTGGGCAGCGCGACGATATTTTTCTTCACGTTGATCGTCTCCGGCACCGCTGCGATGCGGCTGCGCGACACGCTCGTTTACCCGAGCGGCGATTCGCCTCGGTACCTCACCGCCATGCAGAGCGGGTTCGCGCAGCACTCCGACGCGATTCACGGTGTGGGTTTGCCGTTATTGGCCGCGCCGGTTTTCGCCCTGTCCGGGTATCACGGCGTCGTCTGGATGCTGGTGGCACTGACGGCGACGATCGCCGCGATGATGTGGCGGTGGACTCTGGCGCACACGGCGTCGCCGGAGGCCGCCACGCTCGCGTGGGCAGCAATTTTTTTGAGCCCTCCGCTACTATTCACGAGCATCGCCGTGTATCCGGACATTCCTGCGGCCCTCGCCGTCGTGATGGCACTTACGTGGCGATCGGACCCGCGCCATTCGGTCGTCAGCGTTAGCGCAACGCTTCTACGCGCGGGTGCAGCCAGCGCGCTCGTCTGGTTGTCGCTGGCGTATTTGCCGATAGCGATTGCCATCGTCATCGTCTTATGCCGTCGTGCCCGCGGCAATCGACGCGCCGTCCTCATGCTGCTGGCGATTTTCGCGCTGAGCACGGCGGCGTGGTGGTTGTTCACGAGGGGCATTGAACCGGCGGTGGGTGATCCTCTGGCCGGGATCGCGGGCCTGCTGTTCGATCACGAGTTCGGCGTGCTGCCGTACGCGCCGGGCTTGATGCTCGGTCTCGTCGGTATCTGGCGCATGGCACGCGCGCGTGACGGATACACGCACTCGCGAGGCCGTGAGCTGGCTGTCGTTTTTGGGTCCGTGCTGCTGGCCGCGGCGGCAGCGCCGATCTGGTGGGGCGGCACCGCTCCGCCAGGACGGCCGCTTGTTGCCGGCTTGCCGCTTCTCGGATTACCGATTGCGTGGATGTACGGGCGCACGGCCGACTCGCCGGTGCGCCGCGCGGGTTATCAACTGCTCATCCTCGTGGGCGTCGCCTTCTCGCTGGCGATGCTCTTCGCTCAAGGCGGCGAGCTGATCACGCAGGATCGCGACGGTTCGTCGCGGCTCCTGCAGTGGCTCACCTCGCTATGGCCCGCATGGGAGGCCGTCCCGTCGATTGCGGCGTTCGGACTTGTGCACGCGCTTCCCCTCATCGCGCTCTGGCTGCTTGCCGCTGTCGCGACGGCGTGGGTGATGGATCGCACGCCGGTTCGATCTCCGGGATTGGCCGCGCTTATCGCGAGTGTATACGTCGCGGCCGTTGCTGTTCTCATCGCTATCGCCGGACCGCTCGTCTCGCGTCCGGCATCCGCATGGGTGCTGCAGCCAGAATCCCGTTCACGCATCCCGCTTCTCGACAGCTTCGATGCGAACGCCCGACCCTACGCGATCATTTACAACCGCCTTACCCTCGCGCGCGCCGCCACCATCCCGCCGTTGATGACGATGGCTGCGGCGCCAGGCGAGCGCCCGGGAGGCCAGCCTGTTCGGGTCCTGCTCAATGCACGTTATGCCCTGCCTGCCGGCGAGTACGAAGTAGAAATTGGCGGTCTTCGGGACGATGCCGGCCGGCGCGGCAGCGTGGCGCTGCAGGTTGGCCGCATCGGGTCGCCGATGATCGAGTGGGACGCCGACGTTCCTGTTGGCGGCGTATGGCGGCAATCATTCTCCCTGCCGGTCGACGCCGAGTTCGTCGGGTTCGTGGCGAGTCCGCCGCTCGATACCGCGACAGAATTGCGTGTACGTCCAATCTCGATCGTGGATAAGAGCCGGCGCGAAGCGAACGTGCACGGCATGTCCTTTACGGTGCTGTCGGCTGTCGCATTTCCGACCGCGTCCGTGTTCTTTCACGACGAAGACGTGTATCCGGAACGCACTGGCGTGTGGGTCCATGGCGAGTCGACAGCGTCGATGACCGTCGCGCCGCAGCATCCGGAGAACGGTGTCACGCTTCGCGTGCACAGCGGAGCGAAGCCCAACGTCGTGACGTTTTCGACGACGACCTGGGGCGAGCGGGTCGAGCTGGTGCCGCAAGTACCGCGCGACGTCGAAGTGCCTCCGCCCGCCAAACCGGGGCCATTTCTTCTCACCGTCAAAACTGAGAACAGCTTCGTTCCCGCCGAGGTGATTCCAGGAAACAGCGATCGGCGCATTCTCGGCTGCTGGATCGAGATTCACGCTCCCACACAATGACGCGAGTGCGCATCTGGCAGGTTGGGGGCGCGGGGGCGTTCTGCCTGATCGCCATTCTCAACTGCGGTGGATACCGGTACGGCATCGGGGACCAGGCGTTTTACATTCCAGCCGTCCTGCAGCATCTGGATCCGCGTTTATTTCCGCGCGATCGACTGTTGCTGCACGCGCAAGATCGGTTCATGATCTTTGACGACCTCGCGGCGCTGACGTGCCGGACGCTGGGCATATCGCTTCCGGCATTTTTTTTCTGCGCGTATATCACCGCGATGATCCTGCTCTTTGCCGCGGTCTTGACTGTGGCAAAGACGCTGTATCGATCGTGGCTGGCCATCGCCGCGCTCACGATTGTTCTGACGCTCCGCCACCGGATTACACAGACTGGCGCCAACACACTCGAAGCGTATTTCCATCCAAGGATGCTGGCGTTCGCGCTCGGTGTCTGGGCGATGGCGGCCTACTTCCGGCAACGGGGAGCCCTCGCGCTTGCGTGCGTCGGTCTCGCGTTCGCGATGCATCCCACGACCGGCATCTGGTTCGGCGTGTGGTTGTCGGTATCCATGCTCGTGTCTTCCGCGCGGTGGCGCGTGCCGCTCATCGCGCTGGGCGCAATCGGAGCCGCAGGCGCGATCTGGGCGCTCGCATTCGGCCCCCTGCACGATCGCCTGACGCGCGTCGATCCCGTGTGGGCGTCGGTGATGGCGGGCAAGGACTACATCTTTCCCTCGGATTGGGGGCCGGCGTTCTGGATCGTGAACTTCGGGTATCTCGCGCTCATCGCCGTGGTGTTCCAGATGCGGCGGCGGCGCGGTGTCGCCGTAGCGGGCGAAGGTGGAATGGTGGCGGGCGCTGCCGCGCTTGCCGCGCTCTTCCTTCTCTCATGGCCGTTCATGGCGGCGCGGGTTGCGCTGGCCCTCGAGCTGCAGACGTCGCGCGTGTTCTGGGTCGTCGATTTGGTCGCAAGCATCTATGTGGCGTGGCTGCTGGCGGAGGCGCCGAAAGAGCGCGCCCGACGACTGATAGTTCCTCTGCTGGCGGCAGTCGCCATCGGGCGAGGCGTCTACGTGATGACCGTCGAACATGCCGGCGATCCGATTGTCGCGATCCGGCTGCCCGGCGACAAATGGTCCGATGCGATGGCGTGGGTCTCGAAAACGCCGGCGAGTACACATGTGCTCGCCGATCCTGGGCACGCCTGGAAATTTGGCACGAGCGTGCGTGCGGCCGGCGAGCGTGATGTCCTCGTGGAGGAAGTCAAAGACGCGGCGGTCGCGCTTTACTCGCGCGAGGCGGCGATGTGGGTGCTCGGCCGGCTACAGGACACGCAGAACTTCGGAGCGATGACGCCCGAGCAGTATCAGGCCCTCGCCGCGCGCTACGATCTGAACGTGCTCGTGATCGATCGCGACGTCGCGCTGCCGCTTCTCTATCGCAATCCGCAGTTCCGCATCTACCAGTTGGGAACGCCGTCGCCGCGATGAGCCCGCGCGGATACAAACCGCTCTCGCGGTGGAGTGGCGGGCATTGGATGACCCTGTACGCCTGGGGCAAACCACGCCACTTTCCTTCGCTGCCGGCGCCGGTACCACGACTATTCGACGTCGCGCCCGGCACGCGCGTGCTCGCCCACTGCCACTGGCAGCCGAGACCGTGGGAGCATCCGACGCTCATCGCACTCCATGGGCTCGAGAGCTCCAGCGACGCACATTACGTGCGCGGATTGGCCGATAAGGCCTTCGCCGCCGGTTTCAACATCGTCCGGCTCAATCAGCGGAACTGCGGCGGCACCGAGCATCTATCGGACAGCTTGTATCACTCGGGGCTTACTCACGATCCTGTCGCGATCATGCGCGAGCTGATCGAGGTCGACGGACTGCAGGCGTTTGCCGTGGCCGGGTACTCACTCGGCGGAAATCTCACTCTCAAACTGGCGGGCGAATTCGGCGACGATCCTCCCAGGCAGCTGCGTGCGGTCTGCGCGGTGTCGCCGACGATGGATCTGGCCGTGTGCGTGGACGCGCTCGAAGAGAAACAGAACCGGATTTACCAGTGGCACTTCGTAAAGAATCTGAAGCGCCGGATGCGGCGAAAAGCCGCGGCCTGGCCGGGACGGTTCTCGCTGGAAGTGCTCGGCCGGATCCGGTCGATTCGGGCATTTGACGATGCGTACACGGCGCCGTTTCATGGCTTCAACGACGCGGCGGATTATTATCGTCGCGCAAGCGCGATGCGCGTCATCGATAAGATTCGTGTTCCGGCGCTGATTATCACAGCCGCCGACGATCCGTTCGTGCCACCCGCGCCGTTTCGCGATCCGTCGGTCACTTCCAACCCGAACATCACAGTTATCGTGACCCCGCAGGGCGGGCACTGCGGGTTTGTCGAAGAACGCGAGGGCGCCTACGATGGGTACTGGGCCGAGCGCGAGATCATCGAATTCCTGAAGGTACACATGTCATGAAACATGCCTGCTTCTCGTTCGCCGTGTGCATGCTGCTGACGGCTCCGCTGTTGTCGCAATCGAATCCCGCGGCGCAGGCCGGACGACAATGGCGTCAACAGCACGAGCACCAGATCGTCGACGAGTTCGTCTCGCTGCTCGCGATTCCGAACGTCTCTCGCGACCGCGAAAACATTCAGCGCAATGCCGAGACGATCGTCCGCATGCTCGAGCGGCGAGGTATCGCGGCCCAGCTGCTCTCGGTACCCAACGCCAATCCTCTGGTCTTCGGCGAGATCCGTACGCCGGGCGCGAAGCAAACCATCGCGTTCTACGCGCACTATGACGGCCAGCCGCTCGACCCGAAGGAGTGGGCGTCGCCGCCCTTCGAGCCCACATTGCGCGACAAGCCCGTCGAGGACGGTGGGCGCGTGCTGCCGATGCCGGCGGCCGGTGCCAGATTCGATCCCGAGTCGCGCATCTACGCGCGAGGTTCGGGCGACGACAAGGCACCCATCGTCGCGATGCTCAGCGCTCTCGACGCCATCAAGGCGGCCGGGCTTCAGCTGAAATCGAATATCAAGTTCGCGTTCGACGGCGAAGAGGAAATGGGATCGCCAAATCTCGAAAGCATTCTCGCGGCCAATCGCCAGACGCTTGCGGCCGATGTCTGGTTGATGTGCGATGGACCGGTGTATCAAACCCGCCAGCAGCTCGTGCTCTTCGGCGCTCGCGGAAGCACGACGTTCGACGTCACGGTGTACGGCCCGCGCGGCGAGCTCCATAGCGGCCATTACGGCAATTGGGCGCCGAATCCGGCGCTGACGCTGGCACGGCTGCTCGTCTCGATGAAAGACGACTCGGGCCGTGTCGCCGTCAAAGGGTTTTACGATGATGTGGAACCGCTCGGCCCGGCCGAAAAGCAGGCGATCGCCGAAGCACCGATTCTCGACACCGAGCTGATGAAGGAATTCTGGCTCGGCTCGACCGACGGCGCGCCGCGGACGCTCAACGAACTGATCACCGTCCCGTCTTTGAACATTCGAGGCATGAGCAGCTCGCGCACGGGCAGTCAGGCGTCCAACGTGATTCCTTCATCCGCCACCGCAACGATCGACATCAGGCTCGTCAAAGGGATGAACGTCGAGCGGACGCAGCAACAGATCCTCGCGCACATTCGCGGGCAGGGATTTTTCGTGGTCGACCGCGACGCCGACGAGCAGACGCGGCGGGCGCACGCGAAGGTCGCCAAGGTCACATTCGCGCGCGGCTCGGCGGCAAGCCGCACGCCGATGGATCTGCCGATCTCGCAGCAGGTGATTCGAGCCGTCGAGAGCGCTCGCGGCACCACCGTCAAGCTGCCGACAATGGGCGGCACGCTGCCGCTGCCGCAAGTCGAGCGGCCGCTCAACACGAAAACGATCGTTATTCCGATTGCCAATCACGACGACAACCAGCACAGCTTCGACGAGAACCTCAGAATTCAGAACCTGTGGGATGGGATCGAGCTCATGGCCGCGCTGTTGACGATGTGAATTAGTTGTTGGTTGTTGGTTGTTAGTTGTTGGTTGTTAGTTCTGAGCCAGAGCCAAGAGCCCAGAGCCGAGAGCCGAGAGCCCACAGCCCGCGCTATTGCGTGAGCCGTTTCACCAATCGGTAACCGAACTCGAGCCCCTCGAAAAACGATGTGTCTTTGATGCGCTCGTCACGTCCGTGCGCTCGCACATCATCGGCATCTTCGAAGACGCCGGACACGCCATAAACAGGAATCCCTACTCGCCGGAGATACAACCCATCGCTCGCTCCGGTACTCATCGTCGGAATCACCGGCAAGCCCGGCCACAGCTCCTTCACGGTCTCCTCAATCGGACGCAGCACCTCGGATGTCAACGGTGACGGCGGGCCGATTTCGGCCGCCGCGGCGGGCCTGATTGTCACAGCCGCATCGGCGACAACGGACTGAAGCGTTTTGAGCACGTCCGCCGTAGATTCGCCCGGCAGGATGCGGCAGTTGACCGACGCGCGAGCACGCTGTGGCAGTGCGTTCTCCGCGTGGCCGCCCTCCACGGTCGTGACCACGCACGTCGTCCGAAGCCTCGCACCATATTCAGGAATGGCGGACAACGTGCGATCCGCAGCATCGTCGCTGGGATCCCGGACGATGCGCCGCATCGCATCCGCGACGGCAGGGACCTCGATGGCGGCCGTCCGTTCGAAGAAGACCCGCGTCACATCGTTCAACTTTGCCGGAAAACGATACATCGCAATGCGAGTCAGCGCGGTTGCCAGCTGATTGATCGCGTTGTCGGGCCGGGGCAGAGAACTGTGGCCGCCGCTATTGGTGACCAGCAGCTCAAAGGTCTGATACGTCTTCTCGCTGGCCTGCACTTCGAACGACAGGCGACGCCCGCGCTTGATGACACCGCCGCCGCCTTCATTCAGGGCGTATTTCGCGTCAATCAGATCGCGATGATTCGCGAGAAGCCATTCCACGCCATTCGCTGTTCCCGTCTCTTCGTCGGCGGTGAGGACCAGAAGGATGTCCTGGTTGGGCAGGTAGCCTTCGCGCTTCAACCTGATGATCGTCGCCGTCCAGATTGCCGCATCATCTTTGTCGTCGGTCGTCCCGCGTCCGTAAAACCATCCGTCGCGCTCGAGAAATGTGAAGGGATCGACGCTCCAATCGGAGGCCAGCGCTTCGACGACATCCAGATGCGCCAGAAGGATGATGGGTTTGCCGCCGCCACTCCGTCCGCGCAAGCGCGCGACCAGATTTCCTTTAGCGGGCACAGGACCGAGGACACGCAGATCTTCCGATGGGAATCCCGCCGTCTTCAGTCGAGCCGCAATCGCTTCGGCCGCGCGCGTGGTGCTGCCGGATTGTGTCGTGTTGATCTCGACGAGCTGCTTGAGGATGTCCTTGGCGAGAGCTTCGTACGCCGTTTGCGCTGAGAACGTCGCCGCGGACACCGTCACGAGCAGCGCGGCGATTGGGATGCGCCCGGCTGAAGTCATCGATTAAATGAGGTGGGCGCGCACAACGTTGTCGTTCAGGTCGACGCCGAATCCCGGCCGTTCGGGCACGCGAATGTCTCCTCGCTCGAACACCTCCGGCGGATTCACGACCTCGCCGCGCCAGTCGACTTCGCCCCACTGCAACTCGAGCAGTCGGAAATTGTTCAACACCGCACACACTTGCACGCTCGCCGCTGTCGACACGGGGCCGCTCGGATTGTGCGGAGCGACGGTGACGCCGTCCTCGTCGGCCACGGCCGCGATCCGCGTCATTTCGAGCAGCCCGCCGCAGTGTTTGACGTCCGGCATGATTACGTTGACCGCACGATTGCGGCAGAGCGGCGAGAATCCCGCTACGCCGTACAGAATCTCGCCACCGGCCATCGGCTGACGAATGCGGCGGCGAATCTCCATCGTGTCCTGTAGATGTTCGGGCGGGACCGGCTCTTCGTACCACGCGAGGTTTTGCGGTTCGAGCCGTTTTGCCACGCGCTCGGCGAGTGCCACGTCGAAAAAGCTGTGGCAGTCGATCATCACTTCAACGCCAGGGCCCACTGCATCACGGATCGCTTCGACCGAACGGATTCCGGTTTCTACCGCGGCCTCGATCGTACCGGTCGGAGATCCGGCGGGTGGAAATCCGTCGAATGGCGCTGCTTTTACCGCACGGAATCCTTCCTTGACCGCCGCCCGCGCCGTCGCGGCAAATCCCTCCGGCGTGCGCGGTTTCGTCGCACGATTGATGTTGGCGTAGACCTGCAGCCTGTCTCGAACCCGGCCGCCGAACAGCGTGCACGTCGGCACGTCGAGAGCTTTGCCCGCAAGATCCCACAGCGCCTGCTCGATCGCACTGTAAGCGGTTGCCGTCAGCAGACCGCCTTTCGCGGCGCGGCCCTCGCCCTGCCGCCGGTACGCGCCGATCTCGAGCGGCGATTTTCCCTCGACGAGGCCGAAAAACGAGCGCAGCTCCGACTCCATGCGCGACGCGTCCTGCTTGGACGTGTTCGCAAAGCCAAAGGCATCGGACGCTTCGCCGAGACCGGAAATGCCGGCGTCTGTCCGCAGCCGCACCAGCAACCAGACCGTTCGGTCGGTCGCGCGCACCGGCAGCAGCTCGAGCGCGGTCACGCGCAGACGCGGCATCGCATGAACGGTCTGCGATGCAAATGTTCCGGCGGCAAGCAGCGAGCCCGCCGTCCGCGCCACAAACGTGCGTCTGTTCATTTTTACGTGGCGGCCGCCGCGGTAAGGCCGAGATGATTCATCAGCTCGCGCGCGAACGCCGGCCCCTTTCCTTCTTCTTCGTGCTTGAAATAGACGTAGATATCCTTGCAGCGCGATCGCAATCCATCAATCTTCAATCCCCAATCTTCAATATCTTTTGGACTGTAGCCTTCATCGCGCAATCTGAAATATCCGTAGTCGGCGGTCACTTCGAGGGGTGTCTCGAGCTTCTCGCTGTCGGCGACGCATAACGCTTTATTTCGCTGTTTGAGCGCCGCGAACACCGCGTCGTCGAACCATGACGGGTGGCGAAATTCAAACGCCGCAGGCGCTTTCGCCGGAAGGGTGTCGAGAAACGCTTCGAGGCGCGGGAGATCTTTCTTCTGATTGGGAGGCAGCTGAAATAACAGCGCACCCAGCTTGTCGCCCAGCCCGTTGGCCGCGACAACGCAGAATGACGCTGTAAGGCTTTCGCAATTGACGAGCTTCGCATCATGCGTGATGCGGCGCGGCGCTTTCAGCGTGAACCGAAATCCGTCCGGCACCTGCGGTACCCACGCGGACAGAATCTTCTCGGTGGGGACGCGATAAAAGGTGTAGTTGATTTCGACCGTGGAAAATCGAGCGCCGTAATACGGCAGCATTTTCGCGGCTGCGAGATCGGACGGATAGAAACTGCCCTTCCACTCCGGATAGTTGTAGCCGGAGGTCCCGACGAAAATCATGGGATCAGGTTATACCAGGAGGGGTGGCTAGGGAGTCGAGAGTCGAAAGTCGCGAGTCGAGAGTCGCGAGTCGAAAGTTACTCAAGAGTCTGGCATTTAACGGTTCTAAGCCGACTGTCGACCTTCGACTATCGACTATTGACTATTGACTATCGACTTTCGACTCGCGACTTTTAAAGTTTCACCAACGCGGTTCCCGGCGTCCGCCGCCGCCGCCAAAGTCGTCGCCGCCGCGGCCACCACCGCCACCACCGCCGCGATTGAATCCGCCGCCGCCGCCCCCCGGTCCCCGGCCTCCACCCGCCGGCTTCGGCTGCGCCTCGTTGACGACAATCGCACGGCCTTCCATCTGATGCTGATGGAGCTTCTCGATGGCCTTCTGCGCCGCTTCGTCGGTCGTCATCTCGACGAAGCCGAACCCGCGGGCCCGTCCGGTTGCCATGTCCCGCATCACACGGGCGCTCGCAACGTCGCCGATGGTGCTGAACAGCGTCATCAAGTCTTCATCGGTGGCTTTGTATGGGAGATTACCGACGTACAGCCTACGACCCATGGTTAAGCGGCCTCCTGCCGGATTTGTTTGAATTGCATATAAATTGAGGTGGAAGCGGGTTTATATCCGCCTTCGGGCAGCAAGTCAACCACGATCCAATAATCGGGAGGGGTTCTAGGTTCTGCGTTCTAGGTTCTTGGTTCTTGGTGCGATCATGAACCCGAACCCAGAACCTAGAACCCAGAACCCAGAACCCCGGTATTGCTGGTTAACTCAGAGTGCTGGCAAAGTTGGCTCCGGCCTGCGCGACGATACCGTCTTTGTCTGACGGCATACCGCTGACACCGATAGCGCCAATCAGCTGACCGCCCACCACAAGCGGCAGTCCGCCCTCGACGGGCACCGCGCCTGGCAGGAACGCCATGTGAGGCTTGTCGCTCGTCACCATGTCCTGAAACAGCTTCGTCGAGCGCTTGAACTTCAGCGCCGCGAGCCCCTTCTGCTGGGCAACGAAGATGCTTCCGGTCTGCGTCCCGTCCATCGTCACCTGGTAGATGAGGTTGCCGCCATCGTCGAAGACGGCAATGCTGTTCGTGAAATTGTTCTTGCGGGCTTCGGCTTCGGCGGCGTTGCCGATCTCTTTAGCGGCGGCGAGCGTCAGCGATTTTTTTGTCGTCAGCAGGCCCATGTGTCCTTCCCTGTTTTTTGTTAATCGTTTGAGGGGCTGCCGGAGCGCTGCGCAACGCAATCATGTTGAGGGCGTGCTCCGTCGCCTGAATCGCGGCGGCGAGCTGGTCGCTGTGAACGCCGCGGGTCTTCATGCCCCCTTCCCACTTGATCGTCGTCTCGACGAGGGCATCGGTTTTTCCGCCCGGTGGGATTCTAACCTCGTAGTCGAGCAATTTGGGAACGGCAAATCCGAGCTGCTTCTCGATCGTCTTCAACGCCTGCATGAAGGCGTCGTAGCCGCCGTCGCCTGATCCAGTCGCCTGAAATTCCTTGTCCCGGAACCGAATCAACACGGTCGCCGTCGGGCGCAGACCGCGGTTGCTGACGACCGAGTAGTCCTTCACCTCGAACACGCGCAGGTCGCGGTTCTGCAGCACTTCGGAGATCAAAAATGGAAGATCGGACGTCGTCACGCTTTTTTTCTGATCACCGAGCTCGACGATGCGTGCAAGGAGCTGCTGCTTCTGCTCGGGGCTCAGCGTGATGTTCAGCCGCTCGAGGTTGAAATCAAGGCTCGCTTTGCCCATCAGCTTCCCCATCGCATACGTGCGATGCTGGCCGAAGCGCGCCGGCGTCAGCCGGCTCTCATACAAATTGCCTTTCATATCGCCGTCGGCGTGAATGCCCGCTGTCTGGGTGAACACGTTCTCGCCGACAATCGGCTTATTGGCGGGCACGCGGCGGCCGGAAAAGACTTCCACGAGCTTGCTGATCTCCGACAGCGCACGTTCGTCGACCGATGTCTTGATCCCGGCGTGATCGCGCAACGCGACGACGACTTCGTCGAGCGTGACGTTGCCGGCGCGCTCGCCCATTCCGTTGACGGTGACGTGCACCCCATGCACGCCGGCCATCGCCGCCTCGAGCGTGTTCGCGGTGCCGAGACCGTAGTCGTTGTGGCCGTGATAATCGAAATGGCGATCGGGAAACTTCTCGATGATGCGCGCGACGAACTCGCGTACCTGCGCCGGCGCGAGCAGACCGAGGGTATCGGGCAGCATGATGCGCCGTACGTGCATCGCGCTCAACGCCTCGATGTGGGCATCGACGTACTCGGGAGATCCGAGCATCCCGCCCGACCAGTCTTCGAGGTACACATTGAAGATGATGCCGTGCCTGGCGCCGTACTCAATCGTCTTGCGGATGTCGTCGAGGTGCTGCGAGTGCGTCTTCTTCAGCTGCTCGCGGCAATGATGAAGCGAGCCTTTCGTCAGGAGATTGATCACGCGGGCGCCGACCGATGCCGCCCATTCGACCGATCGGTTGCCATCGACAAATCCGAGGATCTCGATGCGCTCGGTCATCCCTTTCGATTCGGCGTAGTCGATGATGGTGGCGACCGCGCGCCGTTCGCCTTCGCTCACACGCGCGGACGCGACCTCGATGCGGTCGACCTTCACCGCTTCGAGCAGCCGCCGCGCAATCGTGCGCTTCTCTTCGGGCATCATCGAGATGCCTTCGGCCTGTTCGCCGTCGCGCAGAGTGGTATCCATCACCTCGACGCGGCGCGGTTTTCCCCCGATGTTGCGGCGCTTGTTCACCTGTAGGGAGTGACTCCTGTGAAAGCATAACATTTTGGGCTAAAGTCAGAGGATGATCCGCCGCGCGTCCGCGTTGATTCTCGCGTTTTCCGGCCTGTTTTTCGTCGTCTCGTGCACCGGCGCGAGGCATTACGAGATGAAGGGACAGGTGCTCGCCGTCGATCGCGACAAGGTCGAAATCCTCGTCAAACACGAAGAGATCGTCGGCCTGATGCCGGCCATGACCATGCCGTACAAGGTCGAATCGGCCAGCATGCTGGATAACATCGGCCCGGGCGATCTGATCACAACCGATCTCGCCGTGGGAAACAGAGCCGGCATCATCACGAAGATCACAAAGACCGGCACAGCCAAAGTCGACGTGCCTGCGCCGGCGCCGATGTCCTCGGGCTTCGAGCTGATCAAGCCGGGCGACACGGTGCCCAATCAGGCGTTCATCGATCAGAACGGAACGTCTCGGCACCTGAACGACATTCGCGACGGCCATCCGCTCGCGTTGACGTTCATGTACACGAAATGCCCCATGCCGACCTATTGCCCGATGATGGACCGTCAGTTTGCGACGATTCAAAAAGTCATCAAGTCGAACCCGAAGCTCAATGGCAAGACGCGCCTCCTGTCGGTGAGTTTCGATCCGAAGAACGACACGCCGGCGGTCCTGAAGGCTCACGCGCGAGAGCTCGGCGCCGACCCGAACGTGTGGACATTCGTCACAGGCGATCGCGATGATATCGACAAGTTCGCCATGACGTTCGGCCTGACGCTGATTCGCGGCGAGTCGGCGGATCCAAACGAAATCGGCCACACCCTGCGGACCGCCATCATCGATCGCGACGGAAAACTCGTGAAGGCGTATAACGGCAACGAGTGGAGCGCCTCGGACGTCGTCGCAGACCTTGAGAAACTCCAGTAGGTTCTCGCCGGAAGAGCGGCGATTGATCCGTCGGCTCCGCAGTCCTCTTCAGGTCCAACGCTGGCTGAACGCGCTGCCGTACAACACCGAGCCGCCTCCCGGACGAGCGACACTGCGCAGTTTCAGAGGTGTCGTCAAGCATCGAACCGCGCACTGTCTCGAGGCGGCGCTGTCGGCGGCCGTCATCCTCGAACAGCACGGGTACCCTCCGCTCGTCATCAGCTTCGAATCGATCGACGAGCTCGATCACGTGATCTTCGTGTATCAGCACCGGGGCCGATGGGGATCGGTCGCGCGATCGCGCGATCCGGGATTGCACGGCCGCAAACCGGTGTTCGCGACACCACGCGCACTCGCGGCGAGCTATCTCGACACCTACGTCGACCTGAGTGGCCGCATCAAGGCCTTCGCGCTCGTCGATCTGCGCGTGCTTGGCGATTACGATTGGCGTCTATCGGAAAAGAATGTGTGGAAGGTCGAACGGATGCTGCTCGACACGCCGCACCGGCCGCTTCGCATGCCGGACGCGCGCTTTCGCGCGTTCAGGAAACGATATCGCGCGTTCAAAGACCTCTATCCGGATCGCAAGCCGCTCTTCTACGACGGGCGCGCGCATTGGACAGACATTCCGGCGGAGTTCCTTCGGCCGCTGCCGCGAAAAAGTGGTCGGGTGCCTTTTTCGTCGGCTGGCCAATCGAAAAAGGCACCCGACCCCTTTTCGGCGATCAGTCGAGATCGAAGTCGCGTGTAGGCTTGGTGATGGGTTCTTCCTTGGCCTGCTTCAGCGCTTCCTCGAACCGTTTCGACAACGCGTCGCCGCGCGTGCGCTCCGCCGTCACGGATTGCTCGAAGGCGGCTTCCCGGCGCCGCTTTTCCTCCGCAAGAATCTTCTGCGCGTCCGAGAGCTCGATGTTGAGGCCGGAGTCGGCTTCGCGATGCGCCACGACGCGGCCCAGATTCAAGTCGATCACGAGCGTTGCGTTGCAGCACGGGCACTGGATTTCGCGCTCGGACTTCAGCTTTGGCACGGGTTTTTCAGGCGACACCAACCGATGATACGTAAAACGCTCCGCGTCGTCACGTACAACATCCACCGCTGCCGCGGAATGGACGGCCGGACGCAGCCCTCCCGCGCCATTGAGGTGTTGCGGAGCCTGAATGCCGACATCATCGCGTTGCAGGAGGTGATCGGCGCCAGCTCGAACGGCTCGGGTCATGCCGAGGAGATTGGCGCGGGCCTCGGGATGGGATGGGTGATGGCGCCCGCCAGACATCTTCGCGGCCATCAGTTCGGTAATGTCGTCCTGTCGCGCTTCCCCATCCGCCAGCATTATCAATACGACCTGTCGTGGCGAACATGCGAGCCGCGCACGTGCCAGCGCGTCGACCTGGCGATCGACCAGCACACGCTTCATCTCTTCAACGTGCATCTCGGCACGGCCTTCCGCGAGCGGAAGGATCAGGCAGACCATCTGGCGCGGATCGTTCACGATCGCCGCATCGCCGTTCCGAAGATCGTGCTCGGCGATTTCAACGAGTGGAGCCGCGGGCTCGCCACGGCGGTTCTGGAAGAGAAGCTGCAGGCCATCGACTTGAGCGTCTACCTGCGCCGTAAACGAACCTATCCCGGCATTCTTCCGTTCTTACATCTCGATCATATTTATTACGAAGGCCACGTCGACATCGCCGGCGTCGAGGTCCCGCGCACGCGCAAGTCGCTGATGGCGTCGGACCATCTGCCGTTTCTCGCGGAGCTGGAGGTGGGGTTTGAGGGGGGATAGGGGAAAGTAAAAAGTAAAAAGTGAAAAGTAAAAAGTAGAAAGTAAAAAGTTGGGAGGGAAGACGGAAACTGCACACGAGGTAAAGATCAAAGGGTGAGAATCGATGGCAGTCCTCGTGCAAAGCCGCGGGTGTGGCCATCAAGACCGATCTTCCGGACCGAACCAGAAAATTCGCGCTCGCCTCCCTTCTCTTCTATCGCACGTTGCCAAAAACTCAAGACGCTCAGATCCCTGGTCTGCAGTTCTACCGCGCCGCGACCTCAATCAATGCGAACTACCGCGCATCGTTACGCGCGCGATCGCGCGCAGAGTTCATCGCCAAGCTGGGGTCTGTCGTAGAGGAGGCGGACGAAAGCGTCAGCTGGCTGGAGTTCTTGCGCGACGCAAACATCGCGGGCGATGCGGAACTACTCTCCGAGGCGAAGCAATTGTGCGCAATCTTTACGGCTGCACTTCGAACCGCGCGCCGGCACTCCCGCCCCTAACCCCCACTTTTCACTTTTAACTTTTTACTTTTAACTTTCTTCTTCGAAGTCTTCGTGTTCCGCGGGACTGATCCGCGTGGAAGGACGCATCGCTTCGCGGTAATCGTAGATAGGAAGGTCCTGCACGTGCAGCGACACACCGCACCCTGGCGCTTTGCTGTCGATGACGACGATGAATGGGCTACTGCCCTCGCCCTGGCGGAAGGTGATCCGGCACCCGCAAGCCAACCGTGCGTGGGTAAAGCCCTTCATAAGAAGAATGATACTACAGGAGAGATTTGATCTGCTGTTCGAGTGTTTCTTTCTGCGAGAAGCCGACGTGCGTCTTGCAGATTTTTCCGTCGCGCCCGATTACGAACGTTTTTGGCAATCCCCACATCGGGCCGTACGCTTTCGGCCCTTTGATGTCGTCGCGGCCGTCGCCGACGAGCACCGGATAATTCATCTTGAACTTCTCGGCAAACGATCGCAGCGCTTCCGGCGCATCGTCGACCGAGACGCCCACGACGGTAAACCCGCGGCTCGCGTACTTGGTCTGAAACTCCACGAACCACGGGACTTCGACTTTGCACGGCGGACACCACGTCGCCCAGAAGTCCAGCACGATCACTTTGCCTTTCAGTGACGCCAGCGTAAAGTCCTTGCCGTTGGCGTCCTTCAGCGTGAAGTTCAGGTTCGCGACTTTGGGCGCCGCATCGCACCCGGCACCTTCGGCCGCTTCACCGATATACGGCAGCCGCACTGTCGAGATCAGAAGAAGCGGAACGCCGAGCCACGCAAGCCATCTCATCAATCGCATGACGTCATCAGCCACTACAGTCCCTGAGACATATCGGCCGCGAGTTGCTGCATCGTGGCCGCGGGTTCTTTGCCGAGCAGCACGTACGTGTTGTTTGATTTCGACCAGATGATCGCATCGTGACCGAAGACGTCGGCGGTCGCGCGTTCGCGATCGACGTCAGGCATGATGTACAGCGAAACTGGGCGTCCCTTGAAGAGGTACATTGCGTGTCCGGTGGCACCGCCCTGCGCACAGAAACACTGGCGCACGCCGACAAGCTGCAGTCCCTCGCTCGTCGTGCGCGGCAGATGCAACGGCCACCCGTGCGCGCGTTCAAACGAGAGTTCGCTGGTGCGTGCGTCGACAGGCGCGGTCGGACGATCGACGGCAAAGCACTTCAAATGATCGAGCGCCAGCTGCGCAGCGAGCACGGTCGGCGAGATTCGCGTCAGTCCGTACAGTAAAACGCCGCCGGCGATGATGACCACGACGGCGGCGATTGAAAAAGTTCGAAGGGACGAAAGGATGCCCGATCCTTTTTGGAGCGCTGCGGCGGCCAGACAGCGCGCCCGCAGATGCTCTGGCGCACAGGGCCGACACAGCCGCTCGCGCACGGTATCCCGCGCCGCGGTTTCAGCCGCGGCCCGGCGGCGGCAGGGCGGGCATGCCGCTAAATGCGCCTCGACCAGCGCACGCTCGGCGGCGGTGGCCTCCCCATCGACGTAGGGGGTGACGAGGGCATCAAATTCGCGGCAACTCGGCATCTCTACCCTGTTTAAGACGACACCTTTCGCCCGGCCGATTCAAGATTTTTGGTTGCCAGGGCTTCATACAGCATACGACGGCCCCGGGAGATTCTCGACATCACCGTGCCCACGGGAATTCCCAGCATTTCGGCGATTTCCGCGTACGGAAACTCCTCGACGTCGCGCAGCCAGACGGCCTCGCGGAATGCCTCGGGCAGCGCATCGAGCGCCGCCTGGAGGTCGGGGCCCATGCTCGAGCGCAGCAGCTGTTCCTCCGGCGTCGCGGCGGGATCGGCTTCGGCGGAGAGCTCCACGCGCTCGCTGTCGGCCTCGACCGGATTGCGTCCGGTATCGCGGCGCTGATTGCGAAACGTGTTGTGGAGAATCGTGAAGAGCCAGGCTTTCAAGTTCGTGCCCGGCTTGAATTGTTTCGAATTACGAAAGGCCTTTACGTAAGTGTCCTGCACCAGATCCTGCGCGTCGGCTTCATTGCGCGTCAGGCGAAGCGCGTTTCCGTAGAGCGCGTCGATATAACCGAGCGCGTCGCTCTCGAAGCCGTTGCGAACGGCGCCGTCGACAGCCGAGCGACGAAACATCGCCATTGCCGTGAGTATAAGCCCCCGAAACTGTCCTCTGGACACCTCAACGACTGGAGCCGGACGATGGCAGCGTCGCCACGCACCGCGCAAATCGGCAGGGAATTTTCAGCGCGAGCGTGGTATGGCTCTTGCTGCCCCGCCCTCATTGCGAAGCTCCTGTGTTCACAGTAAGATCGCGATTCTGCGGTGGAAACCCTCTAAAACCTACGAGGTGATCGTATGCGGTTGCGCATAACGCGTAGCGCACTGATGGCGCTTCTCACAATCGTTCTTGGCGCCGGCCTGCCCGGCCAGGCAAACGCGCAAAACCAGTTTGCCCCCTATTACGGCAAGAACATGATCCATTACGACAAGTTCGACTGGCACATTTACAAAACCGATCACTTCGAGATCTACTACTACCCGGAAAACGAACAGCATCTGCAGCGCGTCGCCAGCTACGCCGAGAGCGCGTATCAGCACATCAGCTCCGATCTGCGCCACGACCTCGCCGTCAAGGTGCCGCTCATCATCTTCAAGACACACAGTGAGTTCGAGCAGCAGAACGTCGCACCGGGCGCCGCGTCTGAAGGCGTCCTCGCGTTTGCCGAAGGGGAGCGCAACCGGATGGTGCTCCCGCTCGATCGTCCGTCTGATTTGTTGTACGCCCTCATCGTGCACGAGCTGACGCACATCTTTCAATACGACATCATTCCCACGTCGCTGATCCGCCGGAACATCCCGCTGTGGGTCAACGAAGGCGGCGCCGACTACGAAGCCGGCATCTGGGATCCGCTCGATCTGATGATGGTGCGCGACGCGGCGGTCGCCGACATCGTCCCGAAGATGAGCCAGATGGAGGGCTACGGCAATTCGAATAGTCCGCGTCTGGTGTACAACCTCGGCCACGCGCTGTACGAGTTCATCGAAGTGCGCTGGGGCAAAGAGGGCGTGCGGCAATTCCTCTTCTCGCTGCGCAAGAGCGCCATCGGCGGCGGCTCGAGCCCCTACGAAGAAGCGTTCCAGATGAACGCGCGCGAGTTCGATCAGCAGTTCGAGAAATACCTGAAAGATCGGTTCAAGGCATTTCGCGACAAGGAACGGCCGGCCGACTACGGACAGGATCTGTCGCCGGATCCGGAGAAAACGCATTTCACCAATGCGTATTCGATCGAGCCGTCGCCTTCCGGCGACTTGATCGCCGTCGCCACCGGCAACCGCCACGATCAGGAGCTCGACGTCGTGCTGGTGTCCGCGAAGGATGGCGACGTCGTCCGCAATCTCACCAAGGGCTTCGACAAAGATCGAGGATTTGAATACATCTCGACCCCGTCGGAGTGGAATCAGGTGCCGTGGATGTCGTGGTCGCCGGTCGGCGATCGCATCGCCTATTTCGCGCGGCGCGAGAAGAACCGCGCGTTGATTATCCAGAACGTGCTCACCGGCGACATCGAGCGCAAGGTCGACATGACGACAGTCGACGAACCGAGCTCGCCGAATATTTCTCCCGACGGACGCACGATCGTCTTCGCCGGGCTGCGAAGCGCGATTGGCGACATTTACAGCCTCGATCTCAACTCGGGCGCGATCACCAACCTCACGAACGACGCATTCGCGGATTACGCGCCTATCTTCTCGCCCGACGGCAAGTTCCTCGTCTACCTCGCGCGGATCAGCGGGTCGCTCAAACTCTTCCGTCTGGATATCGACGGCGGGAAAAAGACACAGCTGACGTTCGGCACGCAGGATGAAGCGGCGGCGAAATTCCTGGATCAGGACACGCTGCTCTTCCCGTCAACGGCAACCGATCCGGCGTCACCCGTGTCGCCCGAAGTCGCGCGCAACGGCAATATCTTCAACCTGTGGACGTTGAATCTGAAGAACGGCGAGCTCAAGCAGTACACCGACGCGCTTGGCGGCGTGCTGTCGCCAGTCGTGCTCGCCAAGAACGGTGCGACGCCGCGGCTGGCATTTATCGATTACTACAAGGGCGAATACAGCCTCCATACGTTCGATTTGAAGGAGCCGCTGCACACGGCCGCGTCCGCAGACTTCGGCGCGCCGGGACCGGTCGTCGATTTCCAGGCGCCGATGCAGCACACGCTCGTCAAGGAGAACGTCCACAAGAAGGGCAAGTTCGAAAAGATGTTCCTCGACGGCCGCCCGCCAGTGAACATCGGCGTCACGAGCGGCGGCGATGTGTTCGGCGGGTCGCAGGTGTCGTTCAGCGACGTCCTTGGCGATCAGCAGTTCAATCTCTACGCGTCATCCGTTCAGCAATACAAGACGCTGTCGTTCTCGTATCTGAATCTGTCGCGCCGGTTCCAGTGGGCGCTGCAGGGATTCTCCCAGACGCAGTTCTTCTACGGGCTCGGCAGCGCGTTTTACGACCCGCAGTATTCGCCGTACATCAGTCGCGATGACGCGCTCGCCACCCAGACGGTGCGCGGCGGGACGGCCTTCGGGATTTACCCGTTCAGCCACTATCGCCGCGTCGAATTCACGGGCGGCGTGGTGCAGTACAACGAGCAGTACGAAGATCAGACACTGCAACAATATACGCAGGACTATCAACAGGCGGCGTACGGAGCGCAGGTATTCCGATACGGCACGTCGGTACCTCTGGGCATTTCGTTCGTTCAGGAAACGACCGTCTTCCGCGAGTACGGGCCCCTGTCGGGCAGCACGATGAGACTGGCGTACGACGTTTCGCCGAAGATCGGCAACACGCTGTCGAACCAGACCGGCGATGTCGACGCGCGGTACTACGGACGCATCGGCGCCAACGGCGTGCTCGCCCTCCGCGCGCGCGGCTACAAGAGCTGGGGCGCGGCACCCAATTACATCTATTTCGGCGGCAACTCCGAAATGCGCGGCTACGAGTACCGCGAGTTCCTCGGCCACAAAGGGTTTTACGCGAACGCCGAGCTTCGCTTCCCGATGATCGAAGCGATGCTGACGCCAATCGGCGTGATGGGCGGCATCCGCGGCGTATTCTTCGCCGATTTTGGCGGCGCCGGTCTCAATGGCGTGCCGGGCCTGTCGGCCTCCGGCAAAGACTTCCAGGTGTGGACATCGAAAACAGAAAGCTACAGGCTCTTCAGCCCGACCACCGGACAACCCACTGGACAGCTCAGAACGGTGGACGGATTCCGGCTCGTCGACAGCCGCGCGTCCTATGGCATCGGGCTCGAGACATTCGCGCTCGGCTTCCCCGTCCATTTCGACTGGACGTACAGGACGATGTTCAACAAAGGTTGGGAGGATTTCCTCTTCACCGGCGCGGGCGGCAGCGATAAATTCCGCAGAGGCCGCTTCACGGCGTGGATTGGATACGACTTCTAGGAGATCGGGTAACGAGAAACTAGAAGCTATAAACTAGAAAGTAAGTTGGCAGAGAACACGCACTTCCAAACTTACTTTCTAGTTCCGAGTTCATAGTTTCTAGTTACATGTGTACATGTAGCGAGCTGGTCGGCCTTCTCTCCGAATACCTCGACGGCAAGCTTCCCGCGGCCACGCGCGAGGATCTCGAACAACATTTGAGCGCGTGCGGCACCTGTGCGGCGTTTGTCGGCACGTTCAAATCGACCGTTTCCCTTCTTCGCGACTTGAGCGACGACGACCTGCCGGAAGAGCTGCGGCTGAAGCTGCGCGCCTTCCTCGACGGACGATCGAAAAGCTGACGCTTCGGCTATCCTCACCGTGATGCCGCTCGCGCCGAAGCCGCCCTCCGACTCTGCGACCGAAATGGTCGAGGTCGTCCTGCCGAACGACACCAACCCGATGGGGTTCATGCTCGGAGGCGCCGTCATGCATCTGATCGATATCGCCGGCGCGATAGCCGCATTCCGTCACGCGCGCACGCTGATGGTGACGGCCGCCGTGGACGGGCTCGAGTTTCTCAACCCGATCAAAGTGGGCGATTTCATCGTGCTGAAATCCCGGGTCACGGCCGCATTCACCACGTCGCTCGAAGTAGAAGTGAGGGTGTATTCGGAAGGGGCGCTCACGGGCGTCCGGCAGATGACGAGCCGGGCGTATCTGACCTTTGTGACGCTGGACCGCGACGGCGGACGCGTGCAGATTCCCCCGCTCGAGATCAGGACTGACGAAGAACGGCAGCTTCAGGATGCCGCGCGCGAGCGCCGTGCAGAACATCTCGCGCGGCGATCGAAGACGAAGGAGCTGTAAAACTCAAAGTCGCGAGTCGAGAGTCGACAGTCGCGAGTCGACAGTCGAGAGTCGAAAGGCAAAAGTCGGTGAAGGTGGTTCTCCATTTGAACTTGCTGCAGGCTTCCCGGCGGCGCATGAGACAGCGGGTTGATCTGGCGAGAACAACTCAAAGCTCAGAGCTCAGAGCTCAGAGCTCAGAGCTCAGAGCTCACCATACTCGGTCCGGACCGAGTTCGATTTTTGCGCTGGCACACGAATCGGCTCTGGGCTCTGGGCTCTGGGCTCTGGGACTCTGGGCTCTGGGAAGTAAAGCCCGATCACACGAAGAAGTACGTTCATCAGAGCTTCGGGTTCTTCGTGCCTTCGCGTTCAATTCTGATTTTTTTATCGTCGGGTCAGAGCTCAAACTGCTCGGGCTTTGGACTTGAAGCTGGAAGCTAACACTAAGGCAGAAGGACGCGGCCTTCGTCGGTCGTGCCCTTCGCGTTCTGTTTTGATTCTGGTTCCCGCGACTCAGCTCAGAGCTCAGAGCTCATCAATTCGACCGCGAAGGCATCCGCTGTTTGAGCTGCACGACGCTCTTCGCGAGATTGATCGACACCTTGTAGCGGCTCAGGAACTTGTAGCCGACGATGCCGCCCAGGCGGAAGCCGAGCAGCACACTCGGCGCGCGCAGGTTGAGCACGACGACCGACAGGTTGTGATACTGAATCTTGTTGAACGCCAGATCGACGCCCGGCATCAGGAAGGCGTCGCGATCCCATCCGCTCGCGCCGTACACCTTGAGCGGGATGTTCCGCATCTCGCCGCGCTCGAGGCCGCTGGCCGTGTCGGTGCTGATCGAAATCACCTGTCCGCCGGTATCGAGGATGAAGCTGGCCGGACCGCCCTGAACCTGACCAGGGACCATCGCGAGCCGATGCAGCCGCAGCGGCAGCTCCACGTCAACCGACTCGGCCGGAAGTTCGGGTCCCATCAGCAGCACGCCCTTGTCGTAGTCGATGACGAGCGACAACCCGAGCGAAAGCGGAGAGAAGCTCTCCATCTCTCGCGTCGGCAGACCGTGCAGCGGCGGGTTTTTGATGATCGATGGAACGTTGTGGACCTTGAGCGTGCCGATCTCGAGATCGTCGAGGCGCGTGAGCTCGAGCTCGCGAACGCCGAGGTCACCGACGCCCGCGCTCAGGATGTTGACGATGGGCCGAATGCCGAGTCTCGCACCCGTTTCGCGCGAAATCACGGTCTGTTCCGACCCGGTGTCGAGCACGAAGTCCATCATCGGCCCGCGGTTGACCTTCCCGCGCACGATGATCTTCTCGTTGATCACATGAAACGGCACCGTGTGCAGTTTGCCGGCCGACGCGGGATCGATCTGAAGCGGCGTCCGCGTGCCGAATGCGCGGAGAAACCGCACTTCGGCGCGTGCCCATGCAGCTTTCGCGCTCCGGTCCTTGTTCGGCAGCAGATTGATGTAGCTCGAATACGCGTTGGCTGCTTCTTCGTAGCGGTGCATCCGCTCGTAAATCGATCCGACCGTGTGATGAATCTCGGCATCGCGCGGCGAACTGTTCATCGCCACCTGCGCCATTTCGAGCGCCTCGTTCAGCTTGTTGCGCGCCGCCAGATCGCGCGCCATGCCGTGCAGCGCGCGCGGATATCCCGGGGCAATCGCCACCGCGTCCTGGAACTTCCGCTGCGATTCTTCGAACAGACCGACAGACCAGAGCGCGTCGCCGTAGAGCGAAATCGCCTCGACGTCTTTGGCGCCGCTCTTCATCAGCGTCTGCGCGTCGGCATACGCGTGTGAGAAATCGCCGAGCCGCAGCGCCGTCATGACCGCGCCCACCAGACCTGCGCGCCGGATATGCGCATCGTCGCTCGTCTTGGCCTGCTCGAAGCCGTCGAAGGCGTCAAGATAGCGACCGTCGTCAAACAGCAGCTTCGCCATCTGCACCTGCACCTCGCCCGCCTCTGGAGAAATGGCGGCCGCGCGCGGCGATAGACACAAGCATGCCCCGGCGACGATCGTGAGAAAAACCAATGGCCTCAGAACTGAGCGCATAGCCCCTCTCGGGTGAACCGTGGATTACTTGGGATTGTAGGAGCCGACAGCCGTCGGATGCAATCTGATTCATCCGGCAGGCGGAAAAGCCAAAGAACCGGCCGGCAACGGCGCGTTTTCAGGTCTGAAGCGCAGCGGCGATCGTACCAAAAACGTTACCGCGCGACGTTTTTGGTTCTTACTTCTTACTTCCTAGTTCTTATTTCCTAGTTCTTAGTTTCCCTATCGCGTGTACTGCTCAATCGGGACCCCGTCGTACATCTCGTCGATGCGCAGGATCTGTGTTTCGCGGCTGTAGGTGCCGAGCTCGTAGTCCTCGCTCATGATGAGCGCTTTGATCGGCTTGGTGGGACAGACTTCCGAGCAGAGTCCGCAAAAACTGCAGCGCGACAAGTTGAAATCGAAATAGTCGAGGATCTTGATCTTCTGCCCGGGCTCGCGATGTCCACCGAGCGCAATCAAATCGTCAGGACATGCCTTCGCGCACTGATCGCAGACGATGCATGTTTGCGCGCCCGACTCGGGTTCGACCTGCAGACGCAGCACACCACGGAACCGCGGAGCGACGGGACGCCGCTCGGCTGGATACTGAAACGTAAACGCCGGCTGCGGCGTGTATTTCAGCGTGAGCCACAGGCCCTTCAGCAGGTCGACGAGGAAAATGCTCCGGAGGAATTTTGTCATGCGCTAGCCGACCAGAATGGGTTCGGACGTGCCCGACTTGATGACGCGCTCTTTGCGCAGCACCGTGTTTTCTTTCCGGATCTTGTCCTGAAGCCGCATCAGGCCATACAAGAGCGCTTCGGGGCGCGGAGGGCAGCCCGAGACATACACATCGACGGGCACGATCTTGTCGACGCCCTGCAGCACGCTGTACGTCGGAAACGGCCCGCCCGCGTTCGAGCAGCTGCCCATCGAAATCACCCACTTGGGCTCGGGCATCTGGTCGTAGAGTCGGCGAAGCACCGGCGCCATCTTCTTCGTCACGGTCCCGGCGACGATGAGGAGATCGGATTGCCGGGGCGATGCGCGGAACACTTCCGCGCCGAACCGCGCGATGTCGAAGCGCGAGGCCGAGGCCGCCATCATTTCGATCGCGCAGCACGCCAACCCGAAGCCCATCGGCCACAGCGAATTCTGCCGGGCCCAGTTGAGGATCTTGTCGACGTTGGTCGTGATGAAATTGTCTTCGAACTTGTGATCGATCAGTCCCATGGGTTCTTTCGTTTATGAGCGTTGAGCTCAGAGCTCGCAGCTCAGATCTATTCTATCTGTTGTAGTACTGGGCGTTCAAATTGATGAAATTGGCCCATTTGTGGGGTGTTTCGTCGAGCGAGTAGATCGCCTCGACGGGACACGCCGGCACGCACGCGCCGCAATCGATGCATTCGTCGGGGTGAATGTAGAGCATCCGTTCCTCCGCGAAGGTGGATTCGTCCTTGCGCGGGTGGATGCAATCAACCGGGCAGACGTCCACGCAGGCCGTGTCCTTGGTGTCGACGCATGGCTCGCAGATGATGTAGGCCACTTCTCGTTCGTCGCGATTATAGTATGGATATTGTGCACAATCGTTGGGCTACGCCGCTCGCGGCCGCCGCGTTGCTGACGACGGTCTGTCTGTGTGGTGCGACCGTTCGCGCTCAGGAACTGCCGACAGGTCCCATCTCGCTCGCCGGCGGACGGGTAACCGTCGGCGCCGACGTGTCGTTCTCGGCATCGACAGAACACGACGACCCCAACGATCCCGTTCACTCGGCCTGGTTCAATTACACCGACTACGAACACAGCACGATGCGGCTGGCGCGCATCGGCGCGACCGCCGATATCCGCGTCGCCGACCGCGTGTCGGTGCTGACCGAGATCAGAAGTGAGAACGGCGACAGGCCGGTTCCCTACGCGCTGTTCGTGCGGGTCAGACCGCTGAAAAATTTTCCCCTCGATGTCCAGGCTGGACGTATTCCACCGACATTCGGCGCATTCTCGCGCCGGCCATACGGTGATGGCAATCCGCTGATCGGTTATCCGCTCGCATATCAATACCTCACGTCACTGCGATCTGATGCGGTCGCGCTCGATGCCGACGAACTGCTGCGCATGCGCGCGCGCGGATGGCGGCCCGCGTATCGTGTGGGTTCGCAGGCGATTGGCACCGGTATGCCGCTCGTGACGGCGTTCCGATGGGACACCGGCGTCCAGGCGCGCATCGGACCAGAACGTCTGTCGGCGAGCATCGCCGTGACCAACGGAACGGTGTCCGATCCGCGCACGAGAGACAACAACGGCGGCAAACAACTGTCAGGCCGTATCGAATGGCGTCCCTCGGCGGGGTGGATTCTCGGCACATCGGCGGCACACGGCCGATACATCGCGGATTCGGTGTGGGCGTCGGTCTCGCTCGCGGCGCCGTCGGCGATGACCGACCGGGCGCACCAACGCGCGTACGGCGCCGATGCGGAATATTCGCGCGACTACTGGATGGTGCGGGGCGAAATGATTTGGGATCAATGGGAGCTGCCCACGGTCGCCCCGACGCTCAACGCGTCGAGCATGTTCGTCGAAGGACGCTACAAAATTCTTCCCGGCCTCTTCGCTGCCGCGCGGTTCGACACGCTGCGCTTCGAACGCATCGTCACGCCCACGCAAAGCCGCACCTGGGATGCGCCGATCACCCGCGTGGAAACGGGAATTGGCTACTACCTGCGCCGGAATCTGATGGCGAAAACGACGTATCAATACAATCGCCGCGATGGCGGGCTCGTTCGGCGGCGCGGCCTCGTGGCGTTTCAACTCCAGTTCTGGATGTGATGACCCGAATGCGTGCGATGGTTGCGTCGCTGTGGATCGTGACGGCCGCAGGCGTTCTGTGGACGAACGCCTCCGCGCAGGTACCGGCGGCGGGAATCATCCGCGGCCGCGTTGACGTCCGCCGTCCGGTTGCGCAGCTGGAGCGGCGGCCGGCGGTCAACGAGATCGGGATGGGGATGCCGCGCGATCCGTCCGACGTCATGCGCAGCGTCGTCTATCTCGAATCGGCGCCAGCCGCCGCGTTCGCCGATGCCGAGCCCCAGCGAGCGCGGATGGACCAGCGGAACGAGACGTTCGTGCCGCACGTTCTCGCGATCACAGTGGGAACAACGGTCGATTTTCCCAACAGCGATCACACGTATCACAATGTGTTTTCGCTGCGCGGCCCCAAGCCGTTCGACCTCGGACGATACGCCGCGGGCAATTCGCGATCGGTCCGATTCGATCGACCTGGCATCGTGCGCGTGTTCTGCGAGATACACTCGCACATGAGCGCATTCATCCTGGTGTTCAGCCATCGATATTTCGCCGTGACCGGCGCAGACGGCCGCTATCAGATCGGCCGTGTGCCGCCCGGCCGCTACACGCTGGTCGCGTGGAACGAGGGCTCCATCCGCGAGTCGCGTCAGATCGTCATGAGCGACGATCAGGGTGTCGTCGAAGCCGATTTTCTGATCCGCTGAATCTGTGAAACTGCTGGGATCGCTCACCAATCGCATTTTTCTGGCGAGCGCGGCGCTGGCCGTGGTCTCGATCGGCGCGGCCGTCTATTTCGTCAGCCGGACCACCACGCGGGAAGCCGAAGCGGAGCTGCAGCGAGGGCTGCTCGAAGCTGGAGCGCTCATCGACCAGCAAACCGCCGCGCAGGCACGGACGTTCATGGTCATGGCGCGATTGGTCGCAGACTCGCCGCCGTTCAAGGCGGCCGTCGATACCGGCGACCCGCCGACCGTGCAGCCGATCGCCGTCAATTATCAGAAGCAGCTCGACTCGGCGCTCGTGGTCGTCACCGATCAAAAAGGCGAAGTGTTGGCAACGACCGGCGCGCTCGAAGTCGCGCCTGCCGACGTCGGCCAGCTGCCCGAGATACGTGCCGCGCTCGACGGTAAAGAAAGCAGCGGATTCTGGGCGCAGTCGGACGGCGCCCTGCAGGTCGTCAGCGTGCCGATTGCCATTGGCCGCGATCGCCCCGAATTGATGGGAACGCTGACCGTCGGGTACCGCCTCGACGAAGCACTCGCCGAGCAATTCAAGCGCGAGACGCAAAGCGATATCGCGTTTGCCGTCGATGGGCAGATCAAAGCGTCGACGCTGCCCGATCGCGCCGGCCTGACATCGCTGCTGAGTGAGGATCACGTCCAGACCATCTCCATCGGCGGCAGCGAGTACGTCGCGCTCAAGCGGCCGCTCGCCCCGTTCTCGGCCTCGGCGGGGGGCGCCGCGCGAAATGCGCCAACCGTTCTCCTGCTCAGATCGCGCACCGAGCGTCTACGATTTCTGAACGCCATTCACACCGGCCTCGCCGCGATGGCCATCATCGCGGTGTTTGCGGCCACGATTCTCAGTTACGCGGTCGCGCGGACGATCACGCGTCCGCTTGCCGCCATCACCGACGCCATGCGCGAAATGGCCGCGACCGGCGATCTGGCGCGCAAAATCTCCCTGCGCCGGGCGGAAAACTGGGAAGACGAAGACGCCAAGCTGCTCGCCGCGACGTTCAATACGCTGACCGACTCGATCGAGCGCTTTCAGCGCGAAGCCGCGCAGCGCGAGCGTCTGTCGGCGCTCGGACGGCTCTCGACGGTCGTGGCCCACGAAATCCGGAACCCGCTGATGATCATCAAGGCGTCGCTGAGAACGCTCGCGAAAGGGGACGTCACGCGCGACGAGATACGCCAGGCGCTCACCGACGTCGACGAGGAAGTCGCGCGGCTCAATCGCGTCGTCAACGACGTGCTCGATTTCGCGAGGCCGATCCGTTTCGACTACTCGCCGGCCGATATCAACGCGGTCTGCGCCGACGCGCAGCAGGCAACGCGTCAGGACGGCGACGCGACGATCGTCACGTTCACGCCGAGCGCGGGGCTGAAGCCGATCGTCACCGACGGAGAGCGTCTCCGCACGGCGCTGGTCAACATCCTGGATAATGCGCGGCAGGCCGTCACGGCGAAGAAAGGATCGGGTGTGCCGTCGAAGGAACGAGGAGACACTGGCTCTGCTGATATCGAGATCCAGACGACCAACGGCGCCGCCGGTCACGTGACGATTGTGATCCGCGACCGCGGTATCGGTGTGAAGCCGGAAGATCTCGCCCGCGTGTTCGATCCCTATTTCACGACCAAACGCACCGGGTCGGGGCTTGGGCTCGCCATCGCGAAAAACATCATCGAAGGTTTGGGAGGCGTCATCCTGCTCGAGAGCCGCTACGGCATCGGCACCGAGATTCGCATCGATCTGCCGTCCAAATCGTTGCCGGTTGCCGAGGTGGCGCGCGCATGACGGCGGCGCGCGGGACGCTTTTACTCGTCGACGATGAACAGAAAATCCGGCGGATGCTCGGCCAGGCGCTCCGGGCAGAAGGCAACGAGGTGATTGAAGCCGCCAGCGGCCGCGACGCGCAGCGCGTCCTCGGCGAGCGGAGCGTCGACGTCCTCATCTGCGACAACCTGATGCCCGACATGACCGGGCTCGATCTGATCCGCGAGCTCGTGGCCGCGACGCCGGAGCCCGAACGTCCTCAGATTCTCATGATGACCGCCCACGCGACCGTGGAGAGCGCCATCGAGGCGATGAAGCTCGGTGCGCTCGACTATCTGCAGAAGCCCTTCGAGGTCGATGAGCTGCTGGTGGTCGTCAGGCGGGCGCTCGATCACCAGCGCCTGAGCTCGCATCAGCGGTATCTTCTGAGCGAGCGCGACGAGGAATTCAATCATTACGGCATCGTCGGCCGAAGCCGGGTGATGGAAGACGTCATCCGCAAGGCCGAGCTCGTCGGCGAGACGAAGAGCACGGTGCTGATCACCGGTGAGACTGGTACGGGCAAAGAGCTCGTGGCACGCGCCATCCACGCCCGCAGCGCGCAACGGAATATGCCGCTCATCAAGGTGAACTGCGCGGCGATCCCCGAAACCCTTCTCGAATCCGAGCTGTTCGGCCACGTGCGCGGAGCGTTTACCGGCGCCACAACCAGCAAACGCGGCAAATTCGCGCTGGCCGACGGCAGCACGATTCTGCTCGATGAAATCGGGACGATGAGCCCGGTGCTGCAATCGAAACTGCTGCGCGTGCTTCAGGAGCGCGAGTTCGAGCCGCTCGGTTCCGAACGCAGCCAGCAGGTGGACGTGCGCGTGATCGCCGCGACCAATCGCGACTTACGTCAGATGGTGAAAGACGGAACGTTTCAGGAAGATTTGTACTATCGGCTCAACGTCATCCCGATCGAGATCCCTCCGCTCCGCACCCATCGCGAGGATATTCCGGTGCTCGTCGAGCACTTCGTTCGAAAGCATCAGCAGCGAACCGGTAAGCGCGTCGATCGCATCGAGCCTGGCGTCATCGAACTGTTGTCGGGATACGAATGGCCGGGCAACGTTCGCGAGCTCGAGAATACGATCGAGCGCGCCGTGGTGTTGTCGACCGACGGCCTCATCGGCACGTCGTCGATCTCGACGCTTGGCGCAAGCGCGTCTCCGGGAAATGCGCTGCCATCGATGAAGCTGCGAACCAACATCGAGTGGATCGAGCAGGAAACCATTCGGCGCGCGATCGAAAGCGCCGGCGGCATCAAAAAAGACGCTGCGGATCTGATGGGCATCAGTCAGCGGGCGCTCAGCTACTATCTCGCGAAATACAAGCTCCAATAGCGTTTACGCCGTCAGTAACGGCTTACGGCGCGCGTAATTCGCCCGAATCCCGTGGTGAAAATTTACGCCCAAAATGGCCTGTGTTGCGCAGGAGCGCACGGCACCGGCTTTGCCTTCGAACCTGACGCGTTATCAGAAGCGAGGTCTCGATGAAAAAGGCAGTTCAAAGACAATCAAGCAACGAGCAAACACTCATGCTCGTGCTCGCGATCATCCTGTGTGCAACGGCGTTGTGGGCGATCGGCTGCGGGGGCGGCGGCAGCAACTATAGCGGCGGAGGGACGACGACGCCGACGGCCCCCTCACCGGCGCCCACACCATCACCAGCACCCGCGCCGGCGCCAAATCCGACACCGTCGGTGACCGTCAACATCGTGAGTTCTTCGGGCAACGGCGCGTTCAGTCCAAATCCCGTGCAGGCTGCCGCGGGATCCAGCATCCAGTGGCGGAACGACACCTCCGTGAGTCACGTCCTCGTCATGGATGACGGCCGATCGATCGGCACGCTGGCGCCGGGCGCGAGCGTGACGATGACCGTCAGCAGCGGTGGGAGTTATCATTGTACGAACCACCCGAGCATGGTTGGCAGCATTAACGGCGCGACCGCTCCTGAGCCGCCGACCGGCGGGGGTTCGGACTACTAGTGCTTCGAAAAATCGCAATCTCCATCCTGTGGGCCGGCGCGCTGTTGTCGCCGGCCCTGTCGTTCGCTCAAGGGGCACCATCGGCTCCGGCGGAGGATCCCGATCGCGTGCTGAATCTGGCGGAGCCGGACTTCACGACGGTTAACCTGCCGACAACGCTGCGGCTTCCCCGGATGAAGGGCGCGTTCCGCGTCACGCATCGCTTCGCGCGATCATTAACCGATGGCAGCGTCGGAGAAGTTGCCGAAGATTTCTTTGGCATCGACCGCGGCGCGCTGATGGGGCTCGAATACCGCTTTGGCGTCATGCGCGGCCTTCAGGCTGGTATTCTGCGGACGAGCCTCGGCAAGACGATTCAGTTCTTCGGCCAGTACGACGCGTTCAGGCAGACCGAGTCGGTGCCGATGACGCTCGATATTCTGGCGAGCATCGAAGGGCTGAATAACTTTCACAAGGGTGATGTGGTCGACGTCGAGGATAACGAGTACGCGACGACGGTCGGCGTGCTGCTGTCGCGGACGATCGGCACCTGGGCGGCGTTCTACCTTCAGCCGTCATTTATTTACCACGCCAACACCTACAGCACGGCAGGATGCCTCGAGCATATCGAGCATGGCCACGACATTCCGGATTGTGACTTTGCCGCGACGACGGGCATCGAGTCGAACACGCTGTTGGTGGGGTTGAGCTCGCGCGTGCGGGTAAGACCGAGCGTGTATCTGGTGGGATCGTGGTCGCCTCGCGCGAGCGGCTTCGGCCCCGGCGTCTCGGTCAAGACGTTCGGCATCGAGAAGCGGCTCGGCGGCCACATGTTTCAGCTGAACTTTTCCAACTCGCTCGGCACGACCATGTCGCAGCACGCGCGCGGCGCGAGCAACAACTCCGACTGGTTCATGGGCTTCAATATCAGCCGGAAATTCTTCTAGGGAAAGTAAAAAGTAAAAAGTAGAAAGTAGAAAGTTGGCGCTGGAAAGTAAAAAAGGAGAACGTAAGCGCATGTCGATCGCGCTTACGTTCTCCTTTTTAGTTCTTACTTCTTAGTTCCTAGTTCTTAGTTCCCAGTTCCCAGTTCCCAGCGCTCTCACTGCTTCACGAGCTGTCCTCGCGCGAACCCGCCTGGGTTCAAGGTGCTGTGCACGTTGAAGTAGTAGCTGGCCGGATTGTTGATGATGTCCTGCGCGCGCGCGGGATCGAGGTTGCTGGTAATCCCGGTTTTGGTGAATGTCCCGGACCCGTTGGCCAGCACGATTTCGCCCGATCCGATGCCCAGATTCACAAGTGCTCCACCGGTGGCTCCCGCGGCGCCCGGATGAATGTGCGCGGCGGTCACCGGGGTATTCGCCGGGAAGTTCGTCAGCGTCACTGTGAAGTCCGCGTTTGCCGCGGTGATCGCGCCTGCGGCGTCTCTCGTCAAATTCATCGTGATCGTGGCGGTGCCGATGCCGCCGGCTTCCGCGTTCGTAATGGCCGGTACTTCATTGGCCGGCCGCATGTCCACGCTGAACTTCACCTGATTGGGATTGGACGGCGATGTCGGCGACTTTGACGATCCGCAGCCTGTTGCCAAGGCCAGTGCTGCGGCGAGCGTAATCAGACGTTTCATCACTTTTTCCTCCTGCATGGTCAGTAGAACTTGCGAGACAAGTTGAATCCAAGGAATAGAGCGCCCGGCGATCCTCCCCGGGCGGTTTGCGCGAACGTGGTGCCGACGGTGTTCGAGAAGTTCAGCTGAAAGACGTGACCGCCCACGCGCCCTTCGATCGCGAACGAGTATTCCGGATCGCCTGGCGCGTAACCGCCGACCCGAGGCGACACTTCGGCCACGGCGTACATGCTCCCGTGTACGCGAAGCCTGCCGCCCACGCCGATGAACCCCGTGTCGCGTGTCTCGCCGACGCCTGCGCTGTTGTGAACCCACATCGGGGTCGCGTACAGCGCCAGGTTGTCGTGATATTTGTGCGAGAGCACGGCGCCGAGCGCTGGCGAATAATTCTCGCGAAAGTTGTTGCCGCCTTCGACAGACGCCAGAAACGACATCGCCAGCGGCAGCGATCCAATGGTCGAGAGCGGGTCATACTTGGCGTAGAACTGCGTTTGGCGATCGATGTTCGTCCGATACGCCGCCAGCTGCAGATGGCGCATCACCGCGAAGCGGTACTCGAGGCCGATCGCCGCGCCGTTATCGAGACCGAACAGATTGCTGAGCTGATATCCGAAGTCGCCGTCGGTCAGATCGCCCTGGAACCGGTGCGTCAGCCGGAAGTTCCCCTTGAAGCGAGGCAGCCGCAGCGTGGTCGGCAGATTGATCAACGCGAAATCGGGCTCAGCCAGGACGAGCGCGGCGTCGTCATTGTCTGCCGCGGCCGCTGTCTGAACGGGGGCCGGCGCCGCCGGGGTCTGTCCCCATACGGCCTTAACGGGAATGGACAGCACACCAATGCATAACAAGCAGCGAAAAAACCAGTGGGGTCGCGTCATTGAGTAGGGAGCGGCTGCAATGCCCAGACCATGTGAAATCACGCTAATTTCTCGATTTTGCATGTGGTGTCCTTACCTAATACGTAAGCATTTACGAACCGCGACCACGAGCGGCATCGCGGCTTAGAATCACGACAGGAGCGACACGTGCAATATCGGCGCGGACAATCCGCCAACATCGTCTTCGGTATCCTCATCAGTGGGATTGGCGCCGCCACATTGGCAGGCTGCGGCTCGTCGCCTTCGAGTCCGTCGGGATCTGGGGGGAACGGCGGCGGTTCAACGTCGGGAACTACTATAACTCTGACGTCGGCCGGCGCGGCGCCCTCTTCGATTACGGTCTCACCCGGCACGCGCGTGTTGTTCATCAACAACGACAACCGGCAGCACGAGATGACGTCCAACCCTCATCCGGAGCATACCGACTGCCAGGAAATCAATCAGGTGGGATTTATTAGTCCAGGTCAACAGAAGGAAACCGGCAACCTCGTGATCGTGAGAACGTGTGGATATCACGACCACAACGATCCCACGAACACGAGGTTTCAGGGACGGATAGTGATTCAGTAAGCCATCGTTATTTCAGCCGCCAGTTCTCATCGAAGATGCCCGCGACGGAGACCGACCCGTCGGTCGACAGCACGGCGTAATCACCAAGACGCGGATAAAACGTCGATTCGCTGCCGGCCGCATTCCGGTCCGCATCGAAGGTGTGTCCCGTGTTCAACACGACATATCGCTGCGGGTTCAACGGATTCGGATACACCAGCACCAGCGCGTGGTCGGTCGCGGAGAATTTCTGCGAACCCACGGTGATGTCGGTCCGGCTCCACTGAATCGGCAGCTTGGCCGCGATTTTCGCAATCAGCGTATTGCTTCCCGGATCGCCGAACAGCACGAGATTGCTGCTCGCGATGTCGTTCGCGGTCACCGCTGTGTCGTCCTTGACGCGAATGTCGCCGCGCATCCATTTCGCAAACTGCGACTTGAACAGATCGAATCGTTTTTGCGCGTACTCAGTCACGGGCGCATTCCACGGCTGGCCTGTTCCACGGACGACGAGGAACCGGTCGCGCAGCGCATCTTCGATCGGTCCCTGCATGCCGTGAAGTTTTCGGAGGCCGGTCGTTTTCTCGCTCGCGACCGCCCACTTGCCGTTGATTTTGTCGAGCGTCGGATTCGCGCCGGCATTGAGGGTCTGTCCGTCGATGGTGTAGGACGCGGCCGGGGCGGCGAACTTCAGCCGGCTCAGGTTCTTTGTCGTCGCCGTCACCTTCTTGGCGTCGTCGGTGCGAGTCGCGTCGATCTCGGCACGCTGGTACGTGGCGTCCAGTCCGTCCATCGACACCCAGTGGCACTCGTTGAATCGAGCCGTGTACGTGACGCAACGAACATGGTTCGGCACTTTGTCGGCCGATTCGAGGGCTTTTCTCAGGAACGCCTCCGACTCGGCTTTCGTGTCTTTGTGCCACGCGTGGCCCGTATTCGGCCCGACCAGAAACAGCGCTCTCAGATCCGTCGTAGTCCAGCGATACGGCGATTCTTTCGTGAAGTGGAACCCTTCACGTTCGAGCGCCTCGCGAAGCCTCACCGACGCACGGAGTTGTGCATCGTTTTCTCCGCCGTATCCCACGGTCGGTATGTCAAAGGCGTTCAGCGCGTAATCCTCTGCATCGTAGTAGTGAAGCGCGGCTTCCTGATATGGCGGCAATCCTTCTTTCGGGATTCTCGATCGGTTGTACTCGTGCGTTTCGACGTAGCCCGCGCTCGCCTCGAGCGCGGCGAAAAAGCTCGGATGCTGCAGGCCAAGCCGCCACGCGCCCTGCCCGCCCATCGAATGGCCGCGGATCAGGATGCGTTTGGAATCGATGTTGTAGCGCTTCTGCACCGATCGGATCGCCTCGAACACATCCGTTTCGGCGTAATACCGGTACGAGTGATTCATCCGGCCGAACGGTTCGAGCTGAATATAGTCCTCGGCCGCAATCTGCGACGTCTGATGGGGCCCCGACTGCTGAACGATGAAGCGGACTTCATTCAACTCGGTCTGCGTGCCATGCAGCCACACGTCGAGGCGCATCGGTTTCTTGCCGTCGTAGGTGGCTGGAATCGTCAATCCGTAGGGCTGAACGCTGTCATCGACCTGCGAGACAAAGCCGCGGACGATCGTCCCCGTGCTTTTGGTCCACGACGGCGAACCCGCTTCGAGCTCTTTCGCGCGCGCGAGGCCCGCGTCAAGCACGGTGATGGTTTCGGCCGCGTAATTCTTACCAAAGAATTCTTCGGGGAACCGGAGGATGTACTCGACGGCCTTACGGTAGACGTCGACATCGGCGAGCAGTGCCGGGTCGGTCTTTTTTGCCGCCAGTGCTTTGAGGCGGCCGGTTAAATCGGCCAGCTTTGCGTCGATCTGTTGCCGCTGGTCCGCGGTCGGCGGAAAAACGGGAGGCGGTCCGCCGCGTTGCGCGCTGAGGGCGGCGGTCAGAAACACGAGTAGAAGGAGACAGGCGGATTTCATTCCGTTTTTCACAAGGCTACCCCTCGATGAAAGATGAAAGCGCGATGCTACTATTTTTCATCTGTGCCGCAAAATCGGTATAAATAGGCGTAAAAATCGGATGGTATCATATTAAATCGACATGCTCAGATGTCTGGCAGCGACGTTCGCGGCCGCGTTCGTGTGCCTGCACGCAGCCACGCCTTCGGCCGCACCGGCCCGGCGGCCGCCCGAACTGATTGTCTTCGCCGCCGCCGATCTTGGACCCGCATTCCGTCAAATCGCACCGCCGTTCGAAACGTCGAGGGGAGTCAAAGTGACGTTGGTGCTCGGTTCAACCGGGACGCTCGCGCAACAGATTCGAAATGGCGCGCCCGCCGATGTGTTTTTCGCCGCCAACCAAAGCTTCATCGACCAATTAGCGTCAGACGGCGCGGTCGTGCCCGATTCACGCGTCCAATACGCACGCGGGCGAATCGTCATGGCCACCCGGACATCGGCTCTGCGGCGGGTGGCAACGTTGAGGGATCTGACCGATCCGAAGATCCGGCGCGTGTCGATCGCCAATCCAGCGCATGCGCCGTACGGCCTGGCCGCCGAGCAGGCGTTGCGTACGGCGCGACTGTGGGATGCCGTGCGGCCCAAACTCGTCTACGGTGAAAACGTTCAGCAGGCTGTCCAGTTCGTGCAAACCGGCGCCGTCGACGCCGGCATCGTAGCCCGCGCGTTGGCCGATGTGCCCGATCTTCACTGGCAGTTCATCGATGCTTCCCTGCATGCGCCGATCAATCAAACCGCCGCGGTCGTCACGCGAAGCCAGCAGCGGTCGCTCGCGCGCGCGTTTCTCGACCACGTCACCGGGACCGAAAGCCGCGCGGTTCTGCGACAGCTCGGCTTCCTGCTGCCCGGCGCCGATTTCTAACGTGGATTGGTTCCCGATCCTCCTATCGCTTCGCGTCGCGCTGTTGGCGACGATCCTCACAATCAGCATCGGTGTTCCTGCCGCGTGGCTGCTCACCAGACGTCCGTTTCCAGGCAGGGATGCGGTGAGCGCGCTGCTGCTGACTCCGCTCGTGCTGCCGCCGACCGTGCTCGGGTACTACTTGCTGCTGGTGATCGGCCGACGAGGTCCCGTCGGGCGGATCCTCGAACAATCGGGAATCGAGCTCGCGTTTACCTGGCGCGGCGCTGTGATTGCGGCCGCGGTCGGATCATTCGCGCTGCTCATCAGAACCGCGCAAGCGGGATTTGAATCCATCGATCGCCGCCTCGAACAAGCGGCGCAGACGCTCGGCCACTCGGACTGGAGCATTTTCTGGACGATCTCCGCGCCTCTCGCCTGGCGATCGATTCTCGCCGGCAGCGTCCTTGCCTTTTGCCGGGCGCTCGGCGACTTCGGCATCACGCTGATGGTCGCCGGTGATATTCCGGGTCGCACACAAACGCTGCCGCTGGCGATCTACGATCGCGTCCAGGCCAATCAGCTCGGCGAGGCCAACCTGCTTGCCCTCGTCAGCATCGGCATCGTGATGGTTCTGATGCTCGCGCTCGGCCGGGCGGCGCGGCTGCGTTACTGACGCATGCTGAGCGTCGATCTCCACAAAACGCTGAACGGCTTTACGCTCGCGGCCCACTGGACGAGCGAGCAGCCCGTCGTCGCGCTCGTCGGTCCATCGGGATCAGGGAAAACGCTGACGCTTCAATGCATCGCCGGATTGATGCGGCCCGATATCGGCCGCGTCGTCTGCGGCGGACGCACGTTGTTCGACAGCACGCGGGAGATCGATCTACGGCCGCAGAAACGCCGCATCGGATACGTGTTTCAAGGATATGCGTTGTTTCCACACATGACGGTGCTCGAAAACGTGATGTACGGCGCAACAGACAAAAACACCCGAGCGGCACTGTCCGGGGGTTCGCTCCTCGACCGGCTCGGCCTCGCCAGCCTGCAATCGCGGTATCCGTCCGAGTTGTCGGGGGGACAGCAGCAGCGTGTCGCGCTCGCGCGGGCCCTTGCTACAGATCCCGATCTCCTGCTCCTCGACGAACCGTTGTCGGCCCTCGATGTACCGCTGCGCCGCGAGCTCTGCGCCGATCTCGGAGCGACGCTTCGCGAGTGGGGGAAGCTGGCGGTGATCGTCACGCACGATTTGTCCGAGGCGTATCAACTCGCCGATGTCGTGGTGCTGTGCGAGGCGGGAACGACGACCGATGCGGTCCAGAAAAACGATCTGTTATGGAATCCTTCGTCTGAACGTGTCGCGCGACTCATCGGCGCGCGCAACATTCTCCGGGGCACGATTGTTGAGACTGGGCCTGAGTCGGTCGTCATCCAGTGGCGCGGGTTGCAACTCGAGGCCGCGCAATCGCCCAGCCACGGCCTCCATGCGCGCAAAGGAGACGAGCTCGCGTTTTTCGTTCGGCCGGAGTATGTCCGTCTGATTCGAAAAAACCGCGTTGTCACCGACCATCTGCGGCAAACCAATCTGTTTCGAGGACACATCGTCGGCGAGCGCGACGAGGGGACGGCGTGGATGCTGTTTTTCAGGCTCGAGTCGCCCGGCGACCCGGCGCGCGGGACGTACGACCTCGAGATCGAGATCCCGAAGCTCGTGTACGAGAGGCTGGGCGTCGCAACCGATCGGGTGTGGGACGTATCGATTCATCCGGGATCGATTCAGGTGCTGCCGAGTCACTGACTCCCGCGCGGGCATCGAGCATCGCCTTCAACCGCGCCGCGTCTCTGGGCGCATGTCCGCCAATATCGTTGTTGAAGTATAAGAATCCAGGTTTGTGATTCGCGACGAGCCAATCAGCCCACTCGCCGAGCAGGTCGTCCGGATATCCGCCGCTGTACTTGCCTGTGGCGCCGTGGAAGCGCACGTAAACAAATGACGCCGTCACGACACGCGGCGGCTGCGATCCAGGCATGTCGTGCAGACAGAGCGCGACGTTTCTCGCCCGAAGCACCTCGAATACATGGTCGTCATACCAACTCGGGTCTCTGAACTCGATCGTGTGCTTCACGCGCCGAGGAAGTACGGAAAGAAATTGTTCCAGCCGATCGATATTCTTCGTGAGTTGCCGCGGCAACTGATACAACACAGGCCCAAGTTTCGTCCCGAGCTCTTTGGCTCGCGAGAACAACCGGTCGACGGGCTCTTCGGGATCTTTCAACTTCTTCATGTGCGTCAGGAAACGGCTCGCCTTCACCGCAAACAGAAATCCGGCCGGCGCACGGCGCCGCCAGTTCCCAAACACGCCCTTCTCCGGCAGCCGGTAAAAGCTGTTGTTCACTTCGACGGTGTCGTACCGCTGGGCGTAGTATTCGAGCCATTCATTCGGCCGCAGTTCCGCCGGATAGAAATCACCTCGCCAATGGCGATATTGCCATCCAGAGCAACCGACCCGGAAGGCGCTCATATCTCGAGAATGCGGAACGGCGCGTCCGGCGCGGTTTTTCGCAACAGCGGAAGCGCCACGTTGTAGACCGGGATATTCGTGGACGTGCGTCCTTCGGCCGACCCGTTGTGCGCATGTCCGTGCACGACGGCGGTCACACCGTAGCGACCGAGCGGCTCTTCGAGACGACTGCAGCCGAGATACGGAAAAATCTCCCGAGGCTCGCCTTGCACCGTCCCTTCGATCGGCGAATAGTGCAGGACGACGATCTTCTTGTCGGTGCGAAGCCGCGCGAGCGCCGATTCGAGCTTCAACGTCTCGTTGACGGCCTCGTGGACGAACAGCTTGATGATCTGCTCTCCCCACGGCCCGAGCGCGCCCCGGCCGAACCCGCCGGCAAACCCTTTGACGCCCGCAAACCCGACGCCCTGTATTTCGCACGAGTCGCCATCGAGCACACAGACGCCGGCTCCGGCGAGGATCTGATGAATCTCTTTCTCTTCGCCCGCCTCGAAATCGTGATTACCGAGAACAGCGACGATGGGAAGCCGCACCAGCGACGTGAGCTCTTTGACGAGGTCGCGCGCTTCGTCCGGATGGCCGTAATCGGTCAGGTCGCCGGTCAACACGAGGACATCCGCCGATGTCGCGATCTGCGACAACAGCGGCTGCAGCGTGCCTGCGGACGATTTACCAAAATGCAGATCTCCCGTTGCGGCGATGCGCACATGCGGGACGCAGCAACTTGTGTGCCCTGTGGCATCTCTCTTGCCTCAACTACTCGAGCGATGACACCAGGCACCGTTCAGACTCCCAGCCGCCACGCGTCGGAATTCTACAAACGCGTCATGCGGGCGCTCATCGACGCGCGAATCGATTTTCTCGTCGGCGGCGCGTTCGCGTTCGTCAAGTACACGGGTGTAAGCCGGGATACCAAGGACATCGACCTGTTCGTCAGACGGTCCGACTGGCCGAAGGTGACCGACACGCTCGGCGCCGACGGGTTCGACATGGAGCTCACCTTTCCACATTGGCTTGGGAAAGCGTACGGCGGGCGCGAACGGGAATTTTTCGTCGATCTGATTTTCTCCGGCGGAAACGGCATCGCCGAGGTCGATGATCAGTGGTTCGAGCATGCGCCGAGCGACGAAGCGCTCGGGTTCAACGTGCGGCTGATGCCCGCCGAGGAGATGATCTGGTCGAAGGCGTTCCTGATGGAGCGCGAGCGATTCGACGGCGCCGACGTGATGCACTTGATTCGCGCGCGCCAGCATCGCCTCGACTGGGATCGTCTGCTTCAGCGTTTCGGCGAGCATTGGAAAGTACTGCTCGCGCATCTCATCCTGTTCACCTACATCTACCCGACCGAACCCGCACCGACGAAGGTCATCGATGAGCTTCTGACGAGGCTCAAGGAAGACGGGCCCGACGATCCGGAGCTGCGCATCTGCCGAGGCACGCTCCTCTCGCGCGCCCAATACCTTGTCGACGTCGGGCAGTGGAACTATCTCGACGCGCGTCTGGTGCCGCTCGGCACGATGACGCCCGAAGAGATGACGGTCTGGACGGAAGCGATCGAGACGGGAAAATAGTTGTTGGTGGTTAGTTGTTGGTTGTTAGTTGTTAGTTCAGCCAAAAACGGCCGGCGCTCATTTAGATCGCCGGCCCTTTCGCTGTACGCGTGAATCAACTAACAACTAACAACTAAAAATCGAGCCGGAGCATCACCTGCAGGCTCCGCGGCTCGCCAAGCGCCGTGACCTGCCCGAAACCGGGAGCTGGATTGGTCGGGTACGTACCGGTTCCGAAGTTTGTGTTCCGCGTCACGACGTTTGCGTGATTCGTCAGATTGAATGCTTCAAGACCCAGTTCGGCAACCATCCCGCGTGTGACAGTGAGTCGACGGCTTAACCGGGCACTCAGGCTGAAAAACGGCGATCCCACACCGGCATTTCGCGCAATGAAGGCGCCATTCACGATCGGCCGGCCGGCGGTGCCCTGAACCGTCGTCGCTCCCGACGTGATATTGAACGGCGGCGCCGAGTAGTACTGCATCACGCTGCTCAATCGAAATCCTGCGATGCCGGCTTCCCCATTCGCGACCAGGCGATGACGCTGGTCGTCATCCGAACGGCCCCAATCCTTGGACAGATCGGTCGGATCAATCGGGCTGCTGAAAAAGTTTTCTCCGACGTTGTTCATCGATTTCGAATACGTGTAGCTGACGCGGTAGCTGCCCCAGCCCGCCGGCCGCTGAACAATCGACAGATGCAGTCCGTGGTAGCTCGATTCGCCAGCCGCCGAGTATTGATTGTTGTTGGCGTAGTCTGGAATCGGCCGGCAACCATTGTTTGTTCCACTCGCCACGCAGGCCGGCACGTTCTGGTTGATCTGCATCAGCAGCCGAAGGCCACGCACGTATTGATAACCCGCGCTAATCCTGACGGCGGTGCCCAGCTCTCGCTCGAGTTCCACGCTCGCTTGCCTCGAGCTCGCATTCTCCAGATGCCTGTCGATCGTCGTCAGGTTGACGAGGGTGACCGACGGAATAGCCGCGCCGAGAATAACAGGAAACACCGGCGCCCCCTGCTGCGCCGGAGACAACGTCACGTTAACCTGTCGAAGATTCGCAAGATCTGTCGTGTTGCCGGCCGACAACAGCGCATTGGCAACCGCACGAAGCGGGACGCGATCGTAAAACACACCGGCGCTTCCGCGAATGATCGTGCGCTTCGCGGCGTCGGGCGCCCAGGCAAATCCGAGCCTGGGCGATATGTTGTTCGTGTCAACTTCTATTGTCTCAAGCATCTGCAGGTCGTAGCGGACGCCGGCATTGAGCGTCAACTGGGGGTGGATTTTCCATTCGTCCTGACCGTAGACACCGACGTTCGGGTTCGCCTGCGACACGGTTGAGGTCCCAAACGTCTGCGTAAACCCCGAATTGTTGTAAGTGCCCGCTAAAAACGTCGCAAGCGACGAGAACGTGTACGCGCCCCGCACCGACCGAGGGAACGTGATCGTGTCGTCGTTGTAGACAAAGTCGATTCCCGACCGCAACGCGTGCGCGCCAGCCTGGTGGGAAAGATTGTCGACGGCTTGATACAAGCCATTCACGCGATTGGTCGGACTGCTGAAGAGCGTGCCGAACGACGCCGTGCCGGCAATATTCACCGCGGGACCGATCGGATCCGACGGCGGCGCGCTCAGATCGGCGTGTGTGAACTGCAGCCGTGTCTCATTGACGGTCCTCGTCGTCAACGTATGGGTATTCGAGACGGCGATCGAATGATCGATGTTACGCAGACTGGCAGACGCCGAAGGCGCGTTCAGACCACCTGCGCCGCGCGCGTTATCCGACATGACACGATAGGCGCTATAGCGAACGCCGAGCTGGTCCGTCCCCCCAACCTGATGATCGATCTTCGCCAGCACGTTCAACGAGTGGACAGGATTCGGGTAGATACCCGGTGCCACGTTCGAGCCCGGATATTGAACCGCATTCAGACGCGTATTGATGATCGCCGCGCTCACGGGCGCGATTGTCGTCAATCCCGTCTGATACAGGCGACGGTCTTCGACATTCGAAAAGTAGAACGTGCGATCGCGGACGACCGGCCCTCCGATGCTCGCACCATACTGCTTCTGGTTCATCGGAAGCTTCGTGCCCGATAATGCGTTCTTCGCGTTGAGACGATCGTCGCGAAAATAACCGTAGAGGCCGCCGTGCACCGTATTCGTCCCGGTTTTCGTGACGACGTTCACGTAGCCACCGAGCGCGCGGCCGAGCTCGGCCTGTCCGCCCGACGTCACGACCTGGAACTGCTCGACGGCGTCGACGCCGTACGGCATTCCGGCGAGTCCGGCGGCATCATCGTTGGCCGACAACCCGTCGACGATGAAGTTATTGGAAAAATTGCGTTGGCTGCCAATCGAAATGCCCGACCCCGGCACGGCAGAAGTCTCGGCAAACAGCTGACCTCCGCCGACATTGGTCGGCGACACGCCCGGAACGAGCAGGGCGAGATCGAGAAAGTTGCGGCCGTTGAGGGGCACGGCGCGAATCTCCTCCTGCGGGACCGTACCGGCGATCTGACTCCGCGCCGCTTCCAGCATCGTCGTCTCGCCGCTGACGTTTACGGTCGTATCGATCGCGCTGATGGCGAGCGTGATGGGAATGTCGAACGCCGACCCCGCCGTCAACGTCAGATGACGTGTGGCGTCTGCAAATCCCGGGAGCCGTACGGTCAGTTCGTACGGACCTATTCGCAGGTACGGAAACCTGAACCGTCCATTGCTATCGGTGACCGTTTCCGCAGAGATGTTGGTCGCGGTTTGCCTTGCCGCGACACGCGCGCCGGGCACGACCGCCCCCGTCGAATCGGTCACGCGGCCGCTGACGCTGGCCTGATTGACCGTTTCCTGCGCACGGCTTTCGCTTGCGAACAATAAACAACAGCATGCCCCGACGGACATCGCCAAAATCCTCGTATTCATTGATCTGTTCCTATGTGCGGCTCACGCCGACACCCGCCCTCACGTCGAGGGCAATCTTCTTAAGCTCTCTTGAACGGAAGAGGAACTACGCGCGGGGCGGCGGAGCGAGTGGAAGAGACGCGGGATGGTCCGGCGGCGTGCTGATGACGAACACCGCTGCTGCCGTCAGATAGGGCGCATCGAAGACGGCCGGCGCAGGAAGGACGCCTACCGGACCGAACAACGCCATGAAGCCGTGTCCGGTCTGCGAACAGCCGAGCGTGGGACAATCACACTCGCCGGAATGCTGCGGCTGGTGCATCGGACACGATGCGTCGGTTTCTGTCTTCTGCTCGTGATGCATGGGACAATCGGCCATCGCGGCCGATGACTCGGTCGCCGGAACAGTCATCGTCTTCTCACGGCAACAGAGCGCTGCGGGGACGAACAACACCGCAAGAAGTTGCCAGAGGAGCGCAACCGACGTGATAAGGCTGGAACGGGCGCGAAGAGCGCGCATAAATCAACTCTATGGTCCCCTCGCATGTTGAGTCATGTCAACACCACCATTTTTCTGATTTTGATCGCCGTCTCAGCCTCGACTTCGGCGTTCGCGCAGGGTGAAGACGGATGGCGCTGGCAAGCCGACGGCAATGTGTTCGCGGGTGTGAACTACCAGAGCCGTGCGTTTACCGATTTCTCGAACGTCGAATCGCAAAACTGGTTCATGGGCACCGGCCGCCGCGAGGCGAAAGGCGGGACAATCGCGGTCGCAGCGATGCTCTCGCTCGAGCCGTTCACGATGAAGAAAATCGGATCCGCGCAGGTGTTTCAGACGGGCGAGACGTTCGATAACCAGCCGCTCGTCGACTACCAGCATCCGCACGATTTGATTTCCGAGCTCGGCGCGTCCTATTCGCGCGACGTCAACGGCTGGAGGTTGACGACATCGGCGAGCGCGGTCGGCTCGCCGGCACTCGGGCCGATTCCGTACATGCATCGGCCATCGGCCGCTGAGAATCCGCAGGCCCCTCTATCGCACCACTATCTCGACTCGACCCACGCGACGCCTGGCGTCGTCACAGTGCAGGCAGAAAAAGGTGATGCCGTTATCGCCAGTTCGTGGTTTCGCGGCCGCGAGCCTGATGAGCGACGCACGGACATAGATTTCGGCGCCCTCGATTCGTGGTCGGTGCGCGGGTCGATGCGCCGGGGAAGGTGGGAGGCGCAAGCGTCGGGCGGGCGGCTGAAGAATCCGGATTTCTCGCACCCGGGCGACGTTACACGGCTGACTGCGTCTGTTGGCCATTCGTCCAGCGGCGCGATTGCGACGACAATATTTGCGGCGTGGGGAGAGAATCGCGAAACGCTTGGGCCGCGGGACGCCTTTCTTTTCGAGAGCCAGATCTCCTGGCTGGGAAACAACTACCTGTATTCGCGCGCCGAGCTCGTCACCAAAGACATCATCGATGGTCAACCGTTGTCGCGCATCGGGGCATTCACGCTCGGCTACACTCGCGACGTGACCAAAGGGATGCGTTCGCGACTGGGAATCGGCGGCGACATCACGATGTATTCGGTGCCGGCCAACCTGAAGGAAAGCTACGGCGCTCCGGTGTCATTCCATATCTTTGCGCGGTTCCGCTTCACGACCTCGGCAATGCTCGCGGGAATGACCCACCATCATTAATCTATTCTTCGAGCCAACGGCTCCGATGCTGCACTTGCGCCGCTGTTGCGCTGGGAGATACCTCCAGCTGCCACGCTTGTCTTTGATCGCTCCCGAGTGTGACGTTCAGAACGCGCGGAACGCCGCGCCGTGAGATCGTGATGCGCGCCGGATGGCCGGCGCCGATCCCGGCGAGTACGGCGGCAAGCTGTCCCTGTGGCAGCGGCGTATCGTTTATCGCGACGATTTGATCGTCGATCGCAATGCCCGCGAGCGCCGCCGCTGAGTCGCGTACGACCTCAGCCACGATCGTCCGATCGCCGTCGACGATCGTCGCCACACCGAGCGCCGGCCGAGGCGGATTCGGCATCGGTTTGAACTGCAGCCCATACCAGTCGAGCGCCTCCCGGTAATCGAGCTCGTCGGTCGTTTCCAGCGTCTTGACGAACCAGCCTCGCAGTTCCTGCCCGTGGCCGGCACCAGCCACATCGACGATGGTGTTCCGCAGATCCAGCGGCGTAAAACCTTTGGGCCCCGAGAAGCGCTGATACAACAGCCGCATCGCATCATCGAGCGATTTGGTGCCGCCGGTCAGCCGGCGAATCTTGGCATCGAGCACAAAGCCGATCGCCAGCCCCTTCGTGTAGTAGCTGATCGCCGTGTTGTTGATGTTCTCGTCGGGCCGATACGCCTTGATCCACGCATCGTACGAAGCTTGCTCGACCGGCTGCACCAGGCGGCCGGGCGTCGTTTGCAGTCTTCCGATTTCGGCCGACAGTTGCGCAAGATACTCGAGCGTCGTCGACAGGCCCGCGCGGCGCATTTGCAGATCGGCGTAATAGTCGGTGACACCTTCGGCAAACCACAGGCTGCGGGTGTACACCTCGTTCTCATAGTCGAACGGCCCGAGCTCGATCGGCCGCAGGCGCTTCACGTTCCAGGCATGAAAGAACTCGTGGCTCGCACCACTCAGCCACCGCAGATAGCTCGCCCGATTGCTCAGCCCGTCGGGCCCGGTGCTCAGGACCGTCGAATTTTTGTGCTCGAGGCCCCCTGTTGCGCCGTTATCGCCCCTGACGACATTAAAGAAGTAGTACGCGTCGTAGGGCGCGCCTTTCCAGAAATCAATCGTCTTCTGGGCAATCGGCGCCAGATCTTGCGCCGCCTTCTTGCTGTCTGATGTACCGCCCTCTCCGACGGTCACCAGCGCGTGCCGTTTTCCGCCCGCCACGAACTCGTGCACGGTGGGATTGCCTGCCACGATCGGCGAATCCACGAGGGTGTCGTAATCCGGTGCGCGATACGAATTGCTCGCGGTGCCCGCAGGCATGCCCGAAACCGATCGTGTCCAGGTCGGCGGCAGAATCACACGAACTTCGTGCGGACGATTCAGCACTCCGGCGAGCGTGATGAAGGTGGCAGCCCCGTTCAACAACGCAAACTCGTCGTCCACCCAGTCAGTACGCACGCTCATCTCATGCGCGTAGAGGCGGTAGTGGATGTGAATCGCCGGTGCGCCCTGTGTCTGTACGCGCCAGCGATTCTTCCGCGTCTTTTCGACGGTCAGCAGAGATCCGGCGCCGGCCGATGCCGTCAGCGATTCGACATTGCGCGAATATTCGCGGACGAGATACGAGCCCGGCGTCCACACCGCCATCATCAGGTCGATGTGGTCTTGCCCCTCGGTCGGGTAAACCGCATCGATCTCGAGGTAATGCGTGGCGGGCGCGGGAAAGCTGACGGTGTAGCGAATGGGCTCGAGCGTCTGCGCACCGAGCGCGCACGCGTACCACAACACGGCGAACACGGCGCCGAACATCGTTCGCCGTTTCATGCTCCGTCTCCAGGACGAAACTCGATGACATCGATGCCGGTTGGGAGGATGCGGCGTCGAAATTCTTCGACCGTGCCGGTGAGCTCCGGAAACGTCCCGTAATGCATAGGCACCACGGCTTTCACGCGCAGCATTTCTGCCGCGATGGCCGCGTCTTCGGGGCCCATCGTGTATCGATCGCCGATGGGCAGGAACGCCACATCGGGGCCGAACCGATCGGCGATCAGGCGCATGTCGCCGAAGAGCGCCGTGTCGCCGGCGAAGTAAATCGTCGATGCGCCACCACACTTCACGACAAATCCGGTCGCCGGTCCGAGATACGTCACGCGATGGTCGTCGATCGCGCTGCTGCTATGGATCGCGTTGACCATCGCGATCTCGACGCCGCGAAGCGTCTGGCGTCCGCCGATGTTCATAGCGCGCAGGTTTTTGACACCTTGCTGCTCGAGCCAGGCGGCAAGCTCCACCGAACTCACCACGGCTGCGCCTGTGCCACGCGCGAGCGCCGCGGCGTCGCCGCAATGGTCGGAATGGCCGTGCGTAACCAGGATCAGATCCACTTCCTGCGGTTTCCTGACGCGCGGCGGACACGACGGGTTGCCGGAAAACCACGGATCGAACAGTAATCGTGCGCCCGTATGGGAGCTGACGAGAAACGCTGAGTGACCGAACCACACAACGTTCCATCCGCGAAGCGCCGGTGAGCGGTGCGCAGCGTCGACGTGGGATTCTGACGGCAATCGCATTGGCTGAAATTATCCATTAAGATCGCAGTCAGATGTCGACCGTCATTCCGCTCACGCCAGTCCAGCCCCGCGAGCCGAAGCCCGAATGGCTCAAGGTGCGGGCGCCGGGATCACCTTCCTATTTGAGGCTCAAAGGCCTGATGCGTGAGTTGAACCTGCACACCGTATGCGAGGAAGCGCGGTGCCCGAATATCGGTGAATGCTGGACGCACGGCACCGCGACATTCATGATTCTCGGCGACATCTGCACCCGCGCGTGCGGCTATTGCGCGGTCGGTCATGGGCGGCCGCATCCGGTCGATACCGCCGAACCGCTGCGCGTCGCCGAGGCCGTGGAAAAACTGGAGCTCGCGCATGTCGTCGTCACCTCCGTCGACCGCGATGACGTCGGTGACGGCGGCGCGTCGATTTTTGCCGAGACGATTCGCGAGATTCGCCGCCGGATGCCACAGACCAGCATCGAGGTGCTGATTCCGGATTTTCAGGGAAACGAGGCTGCCCTCCACACCGTCCTCGATGCCGGCCCCGACATTCTCAATCACAATACCGAGACGGTTCCCCGTCTTTACCGTCTGGCGCGTTCGGGTGGGCGGTACGCGCGTACGCTCGAGCTCCTCGATCGCGCCCGTCGATATGCGCCGTCGATCGCCACCAAGTCGGGAATCATGCTGGGACTGGGCGAAGAGCGCGATGAAGTGATCGCGACGCTCCGCGATCTGCGCGACGTCGGCTGCGCGATTCTCACGCTCGGTCAGTATCTCCGTCCGTCAGCGGCGCACCTGCCGATGGCCCGCTACTATCATCCAGACGAATTCATCGAGCTCAAGTCGATTGCCCTCGACATGGGATTTGCGCATGTCGAATCGGGACCGCTCGTCCGCAGCTCGTACCACGCGCACGAACAGGCCGAAGCGCTCAAAGAATTGAAGATTGAAGATTGAAGATTGAAGATTGGGGATTGCGACGGCGATTGACGTCGAGATCTTCATTTTCAATTTTCAATCTTCAATCTTCAATCTGCAATCTTCAATTTTCCAGCCTTGCGGAAAATCGCCGACATCATCGGCGGCGTCAGCTTGCCGGTGTTGGTGTTCTGACGGCTCGGATGGTAGGACGCAATCACCGTGGGGGCTCCGTCGATTTCATAGACGGCGCCGTGCGCGAACGCCGGCCTCGGTTTGATCGAGCGTCCCCGTCGGGCGAGGACTCGCCACCACACATCGAACGCGATCTTTCCCAGGGCGACGACGACTCGCACGTTCGACAGATGCTCGAGCTCCGCCTCGAGATGAGGGAGACACGCGGCGATCTCCTCCGGCGTCGGCTTGTTGTCCGGCGGCGCGCACCGCACGGCCGCGGCGATATAGGCATCCTTCAGCATCAAGCCGTCGTTGACTGACTGCGACGTCGGGATGCTCGCAAACCCATGGCGATGCATCGCCGTCATCAGAAAATCACCCGAGCCTCCGCCGCCGTCGCCGGTGAACACGCGTCCCGTCCGGTTGGCCCCGTGGGCCGCCGGCGCCAATCCCAGAATCAACACGCGCGCGGCTGGATCGCCGAATCCAGGAACAGGCCGGCCCCAATAGGTGTCTTGACGGAATGCGGCTCGCTTTTCGCGCGCTATGCGCCCGCAGTACTCGCGCAACCGCGAACACGTTTCACAGGCGACGATGTCGCGGTGAACGGCGGCGAGAGACATGGCTCAGGCCTTCTTGGGCTTGTAGACGTGCACGCTCTCGCCGAAAAACACGTCGGCGGCTTCCATCAGCGTTTCCGAGAGCGTGGGATGCGGGTGAATGGTCAGCTTGAGATCGGACACGAGCGCGCCCATCTCGATGGCGAGCGTTCCCTCGCCGATGAGCTCGCCCGCACCGGCGCCCACGATGCCGACACCCAGAACGCGCTCGGTCTCGGGATCGATAATGAGCTTCGTCAGACCATCAGGTCGATCGAGCGTGGTCGCGCGGCCCGATGCGGCCCACGGATACTTGGCGATTTCGATTGGACGGTTCTGCTGCTTCGCGTCATTCTCGGTGAGTCCCGTCCACGCGAGCTCCGGATCGGTAAACACGACGGCGGGAATCGCACGCGGCTCGAAAACGCTTTCGCGTCCGTGAATCGCTTCGACGGCGACGCGCGCCTCGTGCGACGCCTTGTGCGCGAGCATGGGATCGCCGGCGACGTCGCCAATGGCGAAGACCGTGGGTTCACCGGTCCGTCTTTGCGGGTCGACTTCGATGTACCCGCGCGGCGTCACCTTTACGCGCAGTTTGTCGAGGCCCGGAATCGACGAATTGGGCCGCCGGCCAACGGCCACGAGCACCCGATCGAAGGTCTGCGGTCCCGACGGCGCGTTTTTCCCGTCGAACGAAACCGTCAGGCCCTTCTTCTCATCCTTGACCACCGTGACTTTGGTTTCCAGCAAAATAGCTTCGGCGATCGTCGCCATCCGTTTCGCGACAACAGCCGTGAGATCGCGGTCGGCACCGGGCAGCAGGCCGTCGGTCATCTCGACAACGGTCACCTTCGATCCGAGCGCCGCATACACCGTCCCGAGCTCGAGGCCGATGTACCCGCCGCCCACAACGAGCAGCCGGCCCGGCACATCGGGAAGCTCGAGCGCCGTCGTCGAATCAAGGACCTTCGGGCTGTCGATCGAGACGCCCGGAACCGTCGATGGCCGCGACCCGGTCGCGATGATGATGGCATCGGCTTCGACGCGCTGATTCCCGCTGGATGTCGCGACGGACAGGGTTTTCGCGTCGACGAATGACGCCATGCCCTGAATGAAATTGACTTTTCTCGACCTGGCGAGGAGTCCTAAACCGCCGGTCTGTTTCTTGACGACGTCGTTCTTCCACGAGCGCAGCTTGTCGACATCGATCGCGGGCTTCGCGAACGACACGCCGAAATTTCCCGCGTGCTTCGCTTCGTCGAGCACTTTTGCCGCGTGCAGCAGCGCCTTGGACGGAATGCAGCCTTTGAACGTGCAGACGCCGCCCGGATTCGGTTCGGCATCAATCAGCGTGACCTGCATTCCGAGGTCGGCAGCGTGAAATGCCGCGGCGTATCCGCCGGGGCCGGCACCGATGACGGCTAATCGTGTACTGGGCATTGAAGATTGAAGATTGGAGATTGAAGATTGATTGAAGATTGGGGATTGAAGATTGGAGATTGAAAATTGGAAATTGGAAATTGGAAATCAACCATCGAACAATCAATCCTTCAATCTTCAGTCTTCCATTTTCAATTCATTGACGGATTATGCGTCTAGCCAGATCAATGCCGGCTGCTCGATGGCATCCGCGATCCACCGCAGCATGCGGACACCGTCGGCGCCGTCGATGACGCGATGGTCGTACGACAGGGTCAGCGGCAGCATCAGTCTCGGCACGAATTCGCCATCCACGAAGACCGGCTCGGTCTTGGCGCGCGCCACACCGAGAATCGCGACTTCGGGCCAGTTGACGATGGGCGTAAAGGCCCCGCCGCCCAGGCTGCCGAGATTCGAGATCGTGATGGATCCGCCCTGCATATCGTCGACAGACAGTTTGCGGTTGCGCGCGCGGTCGGCCGCCTGCGCTATCTCATCGGCGAGCTGAAACAGATCCTTCTGATCGACGTCCCGGATGACCGGCACGAGCAGGCCGCGATCGGTATCAACCGCAACCCCGATGTGCACGTAATTCTTGTAGACGATTTCTTCCCGCTGCAGATCCACCGACGAGTTCGCTTGCGGGAATTTCCGGACCGCGGCCGCCAGCACTTTCATCAGAAACGCTGTCAGCGTCACCGGTGCGCGCCCTTCGGCTTCGGCTCTCTTCGACAGCCGTTTGCGGAGTACCTCGAGTTGGGTGATGTCGGCGCGATCCATCTGAAACACGTGCGGAATCTGGTTCCACGCCTGCGTCAGCCGGTTGGCGGTCGTGCGGCGCACGCCGCTCATGGATTTGCGTTCGACCTGGCCCCAGTGCGCAAAATCCGGCAACTGAGGTACCGCAGCCGGCCCTCGCACGCCTGCACCGCTGCCCGACAGCAGGCGTCGCGCGTACGCCGTCACGTCGTCCATCGAGATGCGCCCGCCGGGACCCGAGCCCTGTATATCGAGGATGTTGACCGACAGCTCGCGCGCGAGACGCCGCGCCGACGGCGCCGCGGCAACCGACGCCGCGTCGCGTGCGCCAGCTGGCTGTGCCGCAGAAGGTGGCGGTGCGGCGGGTTGAGGCGCCTGCTTCGCCTTCATCTCGACGACTTCGGCTTTCCGTTTTGGTTCGGGACTCTTTTCGGGCGCTTGAGCCTGTGCTTTTGGCGGTTCGGCCGCCTGAGGCGCGGGCTTCGCGGCAGGCGCCGCCGAAGCCGCGGGTGCGGCCCCCGCACCATTCTCGTCGACGCTGAGAATGGCCTGGCCGACTTTGACCTTCTCCCCCGCCTTGACCTTGATCTCTTTGACGACGCCGTCAGCGGAGGAAGGAACTTCGATGGTCGCCTTGTCGGTTTCGAGCTCGAGCAGCGGCTGATCCTTCTTGATCTGATCGCCCGGCTTCACCATCACGCGAAGGACGTCACCGCCTTCGATGTTCTCGCCCAGTTCGGGGAGCTTTATGTCGGTTGGCATATCAATCGGCAGTCGTCAGTCGTCAATCGTCAGTCGTCAGTCGACAATCTTCAATCGACAATCAGGAGATGGCCGGGTTCTTCTTCTCGGGGTCGATGCCGAGGTCTTTGATGGCTTTGTCGACGAGCTTGGCGTCGATTTGCTTGTCGCGCGCCAGCGCGGAAAGCGCGGCGACCGCGACGAACCGCGAATCGACTTCAAAAAAGTCGCGCAGCTGCTTGCGTCCCTCGCTGCGTCCGAAGCCGTCGGTGCCGAGCGCGACAATCGGCCGGTTCAACCACCGGTCGACCGAGTTCGGCAGCGCCTTCACGTAATCGGATGCCGCGACGATGACGCCGTCGGTTTTGTTGAGGCACTCGGCGACGTACGGGACTCTGGGTTTCTGCGACGGGTGCAGCATGTTCCAGCGATCGCACGCATTGCCGTCCCGGTACAGTTCGCCGTAGCTCGTCACGCTCCAGACATCGGCGGCGACGCCGAATTGTTCGAGCAGCGCGGCGCCTTTAATCACCTCGGGGAGAATCGCACCGCTGCCGAGCAGTTGCGCTCGCAGCTTGGCGCTCGTGTTCTTGGCCTTGCTGAACCTGTACAGCCCCTTCAGAATGCCCGGCGTCACATCCTCGCCTTCGGGCATCGCCGGCATCACGTACTGGTCGTTCATCACCGTCAGGTAATAGAAGATGCTTTCCTGATCGACGTACATCCTGCGGATGCCGTCCTGAATGATCGTCGCCAGTTCGTACGCGAACGCGGGGTCGTAGCTGACGCAGTTCGGATACGGATACGCGAACAGCTGGCTGTTGCCGTCCTGATGCTGCAGCCCTTCGCCGGCCAGCGTCGTGCGGCCCGCCGTCCCGCCGAGGAGAAATCCTCGGCACCGCGAATCGCCGGCGGCCCAAATCAGGTCGCCGACGCGCTGGAATCCGAACATCGAGTAATAAATGAAGAAGGGAATCGTGGCGACGCCGTGGATCGAATACGCAGTGCCGGCGGCGATGAACGACGCCAGCGATCCGGCCTCGTTGATGCCCTCTTCCAGGATCTGGCCGTCTTTCGATTCTTTGTAGTAGAGCAGGGTGTCCATGTCGACCGGCTCGTACAGCTGGCCGACGTGCGAGTAAATCCCGACCTGCCGGAACAGCGCCTCCATGCCGAAGGTGCGCGCTTCGTCGGGAACAATGGGCACGACCACCTTGCCGAGCTCGGGATCGCGGAGCAGCTTCGACAACAGCCGCACGAAGACCATCGTCGTCGACGCCGTGCGAGCGTCGGTTCCCTTCTTGAACTCTTCGTATAGATCGGTCGACGACACCGTCAGCGGCTGCGTCTTTGTGGCACGAACAGGGAGAGCGCCGCCGAGCGTTTTCCGCCGTTCCTTCAAATACGTGAGTTCCGGGCTCTTCTCGTCGGGACGGTAGTACGGGGCATCGCTCAACCGCTCTTCGGGCACCGGAATGCTGAAGCGCTCGCGAACGGCGCGAAGCTCGTCTTCGCTGAGTTTTTTCTGCTGATGCGTAATGTTTTTGGCTTCGCCGGCTTCGCCGAGGCCGTACCCCTTGATCGTGCGCGCCAGAATGACGGTCGGCGCGCCCTTATGCTCGACCGCCTGCTTGTATGCGTTGAAGACCTTGACGGGATCGTGCCCGCCGAGCGCGAGGCGCTTGAGCTGATCGTCGGAGAGATCCTTCACCATCTCGAGCAAGCGCGGATCGGCACCCCAGAAGTGCTCGCGGATGTATGCGCCCGACTCGACGGCGTATTTCTGATACTGCCCATCGACGATTTCGCCCATCCGCTTGACGAGCAGACCATCCTTGTCTTTCGCCAGCAGCGGATCCCAATCTCTGCCCCACAGCACTTTGATGACGTTCCAGCCGGCGCCACGGAAGATCGCTTCCAGCTCTTGAACAATCTGTCCGTTGCCGCGTACGGGCCCGTCGAGCCGCTGCAGATTGCAGTTGACGACGAAAATCAGGTTGTCGAGTTTCTCTCGCGCGGGCAGCGTGATGGCGCCGAGCGATTCCGGCTCGTCGGTTTCGCCGTCGCCGAGGAACGCCCACACCTTTGAGTTCGACGGCTTTTTCAGCTCGCGATCTTCGAGGTAGCGGATGAACCGCGCCTGATAAATCGCCATGATGGGACCGAGACCCATCGATACCGTCGGATATTCCCAGAAGTCGGGCATCAACCACGGATGGGGATAGGACGACAGTCCGCCGCCGGGCGCGAGCTCGCGGCGGAAATTGTCGAGCTGCTTCTCGGTGAGCCGGCCTTCGAGAAACGCACGCGAATAGATCCCGGGCGCCGCATGGCCCTGGTAGTAGACGACGTCGCGATCGCCGCCGTTGCTGTTGCCGCGGAAAAAGTGATTGAACCCGACTTCGTACAGCGTCGCCGCCGAGGCAAACGTGGAGATATGTCCGCCGATGCCGGGCTCCACGCGATTGGCGCGCACGACCATCGCGATCGCGTTCCACCGAATCAGGCTCTTGATGCGCCGCTCGATTTCCTGCTTGCCCGGAAACGGGACTTCCTGATCGACGGAGATCGAATTGATGTACGGCGTGTTGGCGCTGAACGGAAGACGAATTCCTCTTCGGCGCGCGTGCTCAGCGACTTGCTGGAGCAGCTGGCCCGCGCGCGACGGCCCGTTGTTCTGCAGCACGTAGTCGAGAGAATCCAGCCATTCCTGTGTTTCTATCGACTCGAGATCGGAGAGATTTTCGGCGGCGATGTTCTTCATTTGGCTGGGGGTTGCCCTTCAATCTTGACCTGGCCGAGCGCCGACATGTCGGACGGAAGCTCCTTCTCCCCGGCTGGATATTTGTTGAGCTTGAGCACGTAGGACACGACGTCGGCCGTGTCTGTCAGGCTCAGCGATCCCGGCGCGTCGGCAGGCATCGTCGTGTGAATGCGGTCGAACAAATCGCCGAGCGTGAGCGAGTTCCAGTTGCCGAGGAACTCGAGGCCGACGAGCGTCGGACCTGCTTCGCCGCCCATCAATTCGGCGCCATGACAAGCGATACAGGATTTATTGGCGACGCCTTCGCCGCGCTTGGCTTGTGCATCGGTGTAAATGCCGCTCCAGATACCGGATCCCGCCGCCGGCGCGGCCGCGGCCTGCGCATGCACGCGTTCGGCAACCGCCGCCCACACGCAGACGACCCAGAGTATTGCCGCCGCGAGTATGAATTGCGTCCATTTGCTGGTTGGTGCTGTCATGATGCCTCGCTAGAATCGGAAAGAAGTCATTATACAATTTTCACTGCGCCCACAAATGCACCTGAACCGGCGGTCTGCTTTCGGTACGCTCGTGGCCGCGCTGTTGTTGCTGTCGATCCAGACAGTAGTGCGCGCGCACGATATTCCCGACGAAATTGTCATCCAGACCTATCTGAGACCCGCGGGCACGCAGCTGAAAGTGCTGCTGCGCGTTCCGCTGCTCGCGCTCGGCGAGTCCACGCTGCCCAAAGACGGAACCGGCTATCTCGCGCTGCGCTACATCGATCCGGCGATTCGCGAAGCCGCCAACCAGATCGCGAATGGGATTGTGCTCATCGAAGACGGCGAGCGCCTGATGCAATTCGAAGCAGCCAACGGGCTGATTTCGCTGCCCTCCGACAAATCCTTCGATTCTTACGAGAACGCGATTGCGCATCTGCGCGGAGCGCGGATACCCGAGAACACGCAGATTTACTACAACCAGGGCTTTCTCGACCTCGAACTGAATTACGCGATCAAATCCGAGTCGTCTGATTTCGGGATGCAAGTGCTCTTCGGCCGCGGACTTGCCAACCGGACCGCGACGTATATCAACTTCATCCGCCCGAACGGCGACGTCCGATCATTCCGGCTGCACGACGACGCCTCTATGGTGCATCTGGATCCGCGGCTGCATCAGGCGGCGTGGGCTTTTCTCTCGGCGGGCTTCTATCGGTTTCTCGACGGGCTCGATCATCTCTTGTTCGTGTTCGTGCTGGCGCTGCCGTACCGGCGCGTCCGCGACCTGATCAAGCCGGTGGCCGCGTTCGCGGTGGCTCACTCCATCACCCTCGCGGCGGCGGCGCTGGGGATGGAGCCATCTGGCACGTGGTTCCCTCCACTGGTGGCGACGTTGATGGCGTTTTCGATCGTGTACGTCGCGATTGATGATGCCGTGGGCGCAACCTTGCGTTACCGATCGATCGTCGCGTTCGTGTTCGGCCTGATTCACGGTTTCGGGATGGCGCTGGCGTTCGGCGATCTGCTCCAGTTCGCCGGCGGCCATCAACTCGCCGCGCTGCTGTCGTTCAATGTGGGTCTCGAGCTCGGTCAGATCATCATTTTGTCGATCGCGATGCCCGCTCTCGGTCTGCTGTTCACTCAGGTGTTCGCCGAACGCGCGGGCATCATCGTGTTTTCGGCGCTCACGGCCCACTCGGCGTGGCACTGGATGATGGAACGGCTGTCGGTCGTGCGCGTGTCGGACTGGCCGGCGTTCGATGTCCCGACGGCGCTGATCCTGGTTCGTTGGCTGCTCGCGCTGACGGTCGTCGGCGGGGGGATCTGGTTCGCGTGGGGGTTCGTGAAGCGGAAACCGGTGGAAGAGATACCGGAGAAGTCGATAGTCGATAGTCGATAGTCGACGGTCGCGAGTCGAAAGTCGAAAGTCGAAAGTCGACGGTCGGGAGGCGACAGTCGAGGGTAGGAAGTCGCGGGGCTGCAGTCGTTATTAACGGCGCATTTTCCAGTCGGTGTCCTGTAAGTAATTCGCCCACGACGTCAGCATGTCGGTAATTTCCGCATAGGTTCTATTCAGCCGCTCGAATTCTTCCTGGGAGATGTACTTTTTTCTCAGCGCTTTCCTCAAATGCGTTTTGGTCTCGAGCGTCGAGCCCCGGGCTCAACCGAGGTAGGTGGCGAAGTGGCGGTCGCTGAGCTGGCCGAAGCCTTCGGCAATCAGGGCTGGGATTCGACTCGAGGATCGAGAAATTTGATCGACGAGATCGAAATCTCTTCGCATCGCCGAGCGCTCGATGATCGCAGAAATTGCATCTTCTGCAGCGACCGCTTTTTGGTAAACGACGGCATCTTCAATGTTTTTACAAATCACGAATCGCGCAGGAGCACGATTCCTGCCAACGCCGGGCACTTCGACTCTCGACTGTCGACTCGCGACTCTCGACGTCGACTCTCGACTTTCGACTCTCGACTTTCGACTTTCGACTATCGCCCCTTCCATTCGCCGACGACGCGCGCGGCTATATCCGGCCGGTCGCTGATGATGCCGTCCACGCCCCACTCGAGCAGGCGGCGCATATCGTCCGGTTCGTCGACCGTCCACACCTGCACGACCAGCCCCGCTTTATGCGCGAGCTTGACGAAGCGCGGCGAGACGACGCGCGTTGAGCCGCTCGTCTCGGGCACCTGAAAGGCCTGATACGGCACTCGCCCCGGCGTCAGGTAGCACCATGAGCGGTACAACGCGATGCGCACTTCCATCTGTCCGCCGCTCGTCGCGATGTCCGGCGCATAGGCGCGTGCGGCTCGAAGCGCAGTCACGCTGAACGATCCCAGGCACACCAGATCCGCCATCTTCGCCCGCCGCACTTCGTCGACAACGGTGCGCGCCAGCGCCGCCGTCGGCTCTTTCATCTCGATGATGATCCGCCGCCCGCGATAGCGCGCCAGCACGTCGCTCAGCATCGGCACGTCCAGCTTCGACAGTTCTGACGCCGTGCGCGCATTCAGGGGACCGGTGGCGCGCGTCGTCCGATCGAGCAGGCGATCGTGATGGACGACGGCGACGCCGTCTCGAGAAAGATGGACGTCCAGTTCGAGGCCATCGGCCCCCGCGGCCAGGCCACGATCGAATGCGACGATGGTGTTCTCGGGCCCGATCTTGCTTCCGCCGCGATGGGCAAAAACGAGAGGACGTGGCGAGGTCAACGCCTTATGCACGCGGCTTAACGGTAGACGGAAACCGGGAAAGGGTAAACCGGGTGGTAGAATCGCTCTAGGAACCTCCATCCATGAAAAATATTTCGACTCTCACGACCCTTGGCGACCTCCGCAAGGCGCGCGACGCTTCGCCCGACGCGTTTCCGCGGCGATCGGTCAAGAACGAAGTCCGCGACAACCTGATCAGGAAGTTGAGAGCCGGCGAACGCTTGTTTCCCGGCATTATCGGATACGACGAGACGGTCATCCCGCAGCTCGTGAACGCGGTGTTGTCGCGCCACAACTTTATTCTGCTGGGGCTGCGCGGCCAGGCGAAGAGCCGCATCCTTCGCGCCCTCGTGTCGCTCCTCGACGAACAGCTGCCGTACGTCGCGGGATGCGAAATTCATGACGATCCGTTCGCGCCGATTTGCGCGGCGTGCCGCCGGCGGATTGCCGCCGAGGGAGATGCGACCGCGATCGCGTGGCTCGGCCGCGACGACCGCTACGTCGAGAAGCTGGCGACCCCCGACGTGACGATCGCCGACATGGTCGGCGACATCGATCCGATCAAGGCGGCGCGCAGCGGGCTGCAGCTATCCGACGAGCTGACGATTCACTACGGCCTGCTGCCGCGCGCCAATCGCGGCATCTTCGGCATCAACGAGCTGCCCGATCTCGCCGGCAAGATTCAGGTCGGCCTGTTCAACATCCTGCAGGAAGGCGACGTCCAGATTAAAGGCTACCCGGTGCGGCTGCCGCTGGACCTTCTGATGGTGTTCACGGCGAACCCCGAGGATTACACGGCCCGCGGCAAGATCATCACGCCGCTCAAGGATCGCATCGGATCCGAGATTCGCACGCACTATCCGGCCACGCGCCAGCTCGCCATGGACATCACGGCCCAGGAGGCGTGGCTCGATCGCGCGGCGCAGAAGGGGCAGATTGAGATTCCTGAATACGTCCGCGAAGTGGTCGAAGAAGTCGCGTTTCAGGCACGCGGTGACCGCAAGATCGACAAGCGGTCGGGCGTCAGCCAGCGGCTCGCGATCACGTGTCTTGAAAACGTCTTGTCGAACGCGGAGCGTCGCGCGCTGACCAACGGCGAACATCCCGTCGTCCCGCGCGTCACCGACGTGTACGCGGCGCTGCCGTCGATCACGGGTAAATTCGAGATGGAATACGAGGGCGAACTCAAAGGTGCCGACAACGTCGCGCGCGAGCTGATTCGATCGTCGGTGGCCAATGTGTTTGCCGAGCGGTTCAACGGCGTCGACGTGCGGCGCGTCATCGAATGGTTCGATCTCGGCGGCACGCTGCAGACCTCCGACAACTCATCGGCCAAGGACATGCTGGCGCAGGCGCGCGGCGTGCAGGGACTCGTCGAACTCGCCGATCACGTGAAAGGCGGGTCGAAGTCGTCGGAGCCGGCCATTGCAGCAGCGATCGATTTCATTCTCGAGGGGTTGTACGCGCAGAAGAAGATCAATCGAAGCGACGACCGCGGCTATCACGCCGCCGAACAGCAGCAGCGCCGATCGACCTCACGCGCGACCGAGCGCGATTTGGAAGAAGGTCTGCCGCTGCCTGGCGCGAAGAAAAAATACTACAACTGAAAGCTGGAAGCTGATAGCTGGAAGCTGGAAGCTGAAAAGAACCTGTGAAATATAAGTACTCCAAATACACCGGCGACCCGCTCGACGATCTCGATCTCGAGGATCTGATCGAGAAGCTGTCCGACCTGCTGCTGTCGAGCGGATTTCGATCGCCGTGGGGCGGCAGCTACGGCGAGTCGGACGACGATCGCACGATGCAGGCGCTGCATGACGCGATCATGGATGCGCTGTTCAACGGCGGCGTGCTCCCCGAGGAGACGCTCGAACGCCTGATGGGTGATCCGGCCGACGCCGATCAAGCCGATGCGCGCTCGAAGCTCGAGCAGCTGATTCAGGACATCATCGAACGGATGATGCAGGAAGGCTTCATCACGCCGTCGCCCGATCTCGACGCGGAGCGCGAGCGGCGTCAGGCGCCAGGCACCGGCGGCGGGTTCGGGCCCGACGCGCCTCCGACGAAGTTCGAAGTCACCGACAAAAGCCTCGATTTTCTCGGCTACCGCGCGCTGCGCGATCTGCTCGGCTCGCTCGGCAAAAGCAGCCTCGGACGGCACGACACCCGCGATCACGCGACCGGCATCGAGACCGTTGCCGCGCCGAAGCCGTACGAGTTTGGCGACGCGCTCAATCTGGATCCGAGCAGCACCGTCATGAACGCGGTGCAGCGCATCGGCCGCGAGCGGCGCGAGGCGGGGGAATCACTCGGGGTGCTCGACTCGATCGACATCACGTACGAGGATTTGATGGTCGCGCAGGGCGAGTACCAGAGCTCTTGCGCGACGGTGCTGATGCTGGACTGTAGTCACAGCATGATCCTGTACGGCGAGGATCGCTTTACGCCCGCCAAGCGCGTCGCGCTTGCGCTCGCGAACCTGATTCGTCTGCAGTATCCCGGCGACGCGCTCAACGTGATTCTGTTTCACGATTCCGCCGAGGAAATCCCCCTCCGCGAGCTCGGGCGCGTGCGCGTCGGACCCTACTACACGAACACACGCGAGGGGCTGCGGCTGGCACGCCGCATCCTCGACAAGCAGCGGAAAGACATGCGGCAGATCATCATGATCACCGACGGTAAACCGTCGGCGCTGACCCAGCCCGATGGCCGCATCTACAAGAACGCCTTCGGGCTCGACCCGTTCATCGTGTCGGAGACCATCGCCGAAGTCGCCGCCTGCCGCAAGAGCGGCATCATGATCAACACCTTCATGCTCGCCCGCGACTACGAGCTCGTCGCGTTCGTGCGGCGCGTCGCGGAAATCTGCCGCGGCAAGGCGTACTTCACCACGCCCTACACGCTCGGCCAGTACGTGCTGATGGACTACATGGACAAGAAGACCCGCACCATCCACTAGCACCGGGCAGTCCCACATTTTTTCCAAGACGTCGCACCGCTGTTATGCCATGGGTGTATAAATCCGGCTTGCTCACTCTCACAAACAAGGAGCGGATCATGCGAAAGAACGTCTTCGTGGCAACCGCGGTGTGTTTTGCTTTGCTGATGGCAAGTGCCGGTGAGGTATCGACGCAGGGCGTGAACAATACCTCGCGCGCGGGCTGCCGTCTGCTTCCGTCGTGGGACGAGCTGAAAGCGGCGTTGACCGCCGCCACCGCCCAGGACAACGGATTTCTCCACAACCAGATGTGGGGCACGATCGTCGACCGCGACGGCGTCGTCTGCGCCGTCGCCTACACCGGAGCGAGCCGCGACAATCAGTGGCTTGGCAGCCGGGTCATCTCGGCCCAGAAGGCGAATACCGCGAACGCGTTCAGTCTGCCCGCAGGAAGTTCCGGGGCGTTTCCGGCCGGCCTGTCGCTGTCGACCGCCAACCTCTACACCGCCGTTCAGCCCGGTGGCAACTTGTTTGGACTCCAGGAGAGCAATCCGGTCTCAACCGACGTCGCCTACAGCGGTACTCCGGACCGGTATGGTCTTGCCAATGACCCGATGGTCGGCGGCCGCATCGGCGGCGTCAACGTCTTTGGAGGCGGCCTTGCGCTCTACAACTCGTCGCGAGAGCTCGTCGGAGGACTCGGCGTGAGCGGAGACACATCCTGCGCCGACCACAACGTCGCATATCGAGCACGAAATCGCCTGCTGCTCGACTACGTGCCGTCAGGTGTCAGTGGCAACGCGGCACGCCGCGACACAATCGTCTACGACATCGTCCCTCAGGCCGGGCAGATGCCGGGGCTCAGCGCAAGCGGTTGGGGTCATCCGCCGTGCTTTGCGCTGGACGTTGCGGCGGAAGCGACGCTCCCGAACAATCGGTGATGGAGGAGGTTCTGGGTTCTGGGTTCTACGTTCTGCGTTCTGGGTGCGGGAACCGAGGACCCGAACCTAGAACCCAGAACCCAGAACCTAGAACCCAGAACCTAGAACCTCTTTTTCTGCGTTGACTAAATGGCGCGGACCAACGAGTATCGATTGACGGGCGACTGCCGACATGCTGCCCACAGAGATTCCACTGTTTCCTCTTCCGAACGTGGTGCTCTTCCCCGCCGCGTTACTGCCACTGCACATCTTCGAGCCGCGCTATCGCGCGATGGTCCGCGATGCGCTCGACAACGATCGCCTGATCGGCATGGTGATGCTGAGGCCGGGATGGGAGCCGAATTACGACGGGACGCCGGCGGTCTATCCGGTCGGATGCGCGGGGTTCATCACCCACGCCGATCCGCTGCCCGATGGCCGGTTCAACATTCTGCTGCGCGGCCTCCAGAAGTTCAGAATTCTCGGCGAGCGCGCATCACGCGAGGGCGTCGAGCGGTACCGCCTTGCGCGCGTGGAATCGATTGATGACTCGACGAGGCCCGCGACGGGAGGAGCATCCGACGCACGGCGGCGACTGGAACAGATCATCGCCAAGAAGCTGCAGCGAAGCGCCGACGAGACCATTCCGAAAGACATTCCCGACGCCGATCTCATCTACGCGATCGCGCAGCATCTGGAGCCACTCGAGAAGCAGGCGCTCCTCGAGTGCAATGGACTGATCGAACGATGCCGCACGCTCGTGGAGTTGCTGGAAATGAAAACGATGACGACGCAAGGCGGCAAAACCCGGCTGCACTGACATCACCGGAAGAGTTTCGGCGCCATGTCCGCCAGATTCTGCCGCCAGAGTGGCCACACGTGCGCCATGTCCGGCACTTCCTGTTCGGTAAACCGCACGCCTTTCGACCTCAGCCAGTCCTTGAACTGACGATTCACGCCGATGAGGCCATCGCTCGTTCCGCACACGATCCAGAGCATGCGAATTTGCGAGTTCGCTTTCGCGTCGAGCGCCGGAAACGTTTGCGCGAACAACGCGGGATCGATCGGTGGCGGCGCGCTGCCGCGCCCTGCAGCCGGCGGACCGGGCCGGGCGGTCGAGGCGATCGGCGGCCACAACATGGGCGCGGTGCTGAACGCGCCGATCCACGCGAACTTCTCGAGATGATTGAGGCCGACGTATAAGGACTCGGCGCCGCCCATCGAGAGTCCCGCAATCGCACGCTGCTCCCGGTTCTTTCCGACGTTGTACGCCTTGTCTACCATCGGCATCACTTCGTCGAGAAGAATCTTCGAGTAACCGGTGATGTTCGCGGCCGTGCGGCCTCCGGCCGGGCCCGTCGACGTGCCGTAGCCGAGCGGCGACACGACAATCATCGGCACCGCCGCACCCTGATGAATCAGGTTGTCGAGGATGTTGTTGGCCGAACCGCCTCCGGTGATCCACCGTTCGGCATCATCTCCGAGACCGTGCAGCAGGTACAGGACTGGATACGGCTGGCTGCGGCGCGCGTTGTACTCGGCGGGCGTATAGACGAAAAAGTCGCGCTCGTCGTTCGCCACGTTCGAATGAAACGTGTGCCGTGTGACGGCGCCACGAGTCACCCCGGCGGCCGGCAACCACGGAGGGGCGCCGGGAATCATGAACATGCTCTGAAATCCCGTGAACGAGGTCTGTACCTGCCGGTTCGCCGGATCGTTCATCTGCGCGCCATCGACGTTGAACGAATACGTGTAGATGTCTGGAGTCATCGCCGCGCTCGTCGCGGTCCACACGCCGTCCGCGTCTTTGGTCATCATCAGGCGTGTGCTGCCGATCGCGACAACGACCTCTTTCGCGGCGGGCGCGCGAAGACGGAACGTGACGCGGCCGTCGGCGCCAATCTCCGGCGATTTGACGAAGGCCGACTGCTGAGCGGAAAGCCAGACCGATCCTGCGATAAAGGTTGCGAGTGTCAGCGAGGTGAGGCGGGCTCGATTCATCGACGTACTCCTCCGATGAACAGCGTGATGAAAAAGATCAGGCTGACGGCAAGGACGACGGCCCCTCCAGTCGGAACGAGAAGCCGCGTCGAGATCGCCAGCCCCCCAATGCCTGCAGCGAGCGCGACGACGATACTCCAAATCAGATACGCACGCGTGCCGCGCGCGACATTGCGCGCAGCCGCGGCGGGTACGACGACGAGCGCCTCGACGAGAAGCGCGCCGATCACTTTCAGGCTGATGAGTATCGCAATCGTCAGGACGACAGCGAAGAGGTACTCGAGAAACGCCGAATCGATGCCGCGTGCTTTCGCGAGCGGCAGGCTGAGACTGTCGATCAGCAGATCGTTGTAATGCCTGAGCAGAATCCAGACGACGCCGGCCCCGGCGATCAGGAGTAAAAACAAATCGGCGTCGGTAACGGTGAGCAGGCTGCCGAACAGCACGGCTTCGACCTGATGCACGTTGAACTGACGGGTCACCGCCACGAGCAGACACAGTCCCAGTCCTAAGGTCAACGCGAGGAACACACCGATGAGCGTGTCCTGCGGCAGCTGCGAACGGCGCTTGGCGTACACCATCCCGAGCGTCGAGAGCAGACAGAATCCGAACATGCCGCCATACGGTTCGTTGAGCGGCTCTCCCAGCAGGAGGCCGACGCACACGCCGGTAATCGCCGCCTGACCCAGGGCCGCACTGAAAAATGCCATGCGGCGCGCGACCACCAGATGACTGATCCCGCCCAGCAATGGCGCGAGTACCAGCACGCACAGGAATCCTCGAACAAGAAACGGATAGGTAAACAGCCCGTAGAACGCCGTCATGCGCGCGCCCGTTCGAGCAGCGTCACGCGATCGGCCGTGCGTCGCACCTGAGCCGAATCGTGCGACACCATCACGACGGTGATTTCACCTTTCAGCGAGATGAGCGTCTCATCGAGCCACCGCGCAGCCGCTTCGTCGAGGCCGCCCGCCGGCTCGTCGAGCATCAGAAGCTCCGGCAGCGGATCGAGGGCGTTGGCGAGCAGCACGCGACGTAATTCGCCGCCCGATAGCACGGAGAGGAGGCGGCTCTCGAAGCCTTTCAGGCCGACGCGATCGAGCAACGCCGCAATGCGCGACGCGGTGGCGCGCGTCAGGCCGAAACACACCGGCCGCTTCTGACGCGTCAGCGCCAGAAAATCGGCGACCGTAATCGGCAGCGTGCGATCGACGTGGAATTGCTGAGGAACATACGCGATGCGTCCGGTCCGTTCCCAATGCGCCGTAATGCGGCCCGTGAATGGCGACAGCCCGAGCATGGCGGCCAGCAGCGTCGTTTTGCCGGCACCGTTTGCGCCAACCAGCGCATGCAGTGACCCGCGCTCGACCGAAAAGGAGATGTTGGAAAGGAGAACTTCGCGGCCGTGCCGCACGGTGACATCGCTGACGTCGACGAGCGCGCTCATGCCTCCGTAACCAGCGCGCGGATCATCGTCTCGACGTTTCTCTGCATTTCGCGTTCGAACTTATCCGCCGAATACGGACCCGATGCAATGTGGCTGATGATGTAAACGCGCACGCCGGCTTCGTCACGCAGCACTTTGAGCATCGGCGCCGGAAAACTCTCCTCGCTGAAGACGACGCGGATGCGCTCGCGCTTCAGCAGCGCCACCATGTCTCGCAGCTCGCCGGCCGAAGGCGTCAACCCGTGCGCGGGTTGTACGACGCCGGCGACTTCGAGGCCGAACTCCTGCAGCAGATAACCGTACCCGTCGTGAACCGTCACGACCCGCGTGATCTTCGCGTCGGCCAGTGACGCAGCCGCTTTCGCCTTGATCTGCCGCAGGCGGCGCGCGTAGGCCGCGGCGTTGTCCTGGAGCGTGGAGGCGTCGGACGGACGGAGCTTGGCGAGCGCTTTCTCTATCGTGTAGGTCTGCTGGATGGCATTGGTAAACGATATGAATGTATGCGAGTTAATGCCTTTGCCATGCGCCGAATGAATCTGCGGCGTCTCCTCGTTCACGCGGACGATCGTCACGTGCGTGTTCCCGGAGGCCTTCAGCATCGGAAAGATGAAGTCGTCGTGCCCGATACCGTTGACGACGAGCACGTCGAGATCCGCGAGTTTCTTGATGTCCTCGGGGCGCGGCTGGTAGTCGCCGGCGTCGATTTCGCCGGGCAGGATCGATCGCAGCTCGTAGCCGGGAAGATTGCCGACGACGTTGGCGGTCCACGAGTAGTAGGGATGGAGGGTGACACCGACTTTCAAAGGAGCGACCCGGGACTGAGCGGTCGCTGGTGACGCAGAAACTAGAAACTGGAAACTAAGAACTAGAAGGTAAGTAAAAAGTACTTTTCCACTTACTTTCCAGTTTTTAGTTTCTAGTTTCCAGTTACTGCCCACCCGCATCTCCAATCATCAACTGCGTCCATCCTTCGTTCTGCGGAAGCCGGAGCGCCGCAAATCCCGTCCGCCGGCTTTGCTCCGCGATCCTCCAGATGGTCACATGCAGCGTCGTCCCATCGGGCAGCCGATGGTGGGTCTCGTCATTCGGCGCCGGATCCGGCGGCTCGCCGGGAGCGGGCTCGAGAATCACCAGCGCCCACGCAGACGCCGCAGGGTCTGACGGCACGCCGAGATAATTCGTCACCCAGTCCTGCCTGATGGACGTCCATTTGATTGGGGGGCCCTTGCGCGTGGGATCGTCGGCAAAGGGCGGGATACCCTCGCCGGCAAGCGCCGCGACGTCGGGCCAGCGGCCAGTCGATGCGCGGATTCGCTCGGCTTCGAGCAGACCTTCGCGGAGCTCGCGGAACGTCCGCTGATCGGAGGGCGCCGCGTCACGCACCAGCTTCTGGTACGGCAGCAGCTGGTTGTCGAGTGCGGACGGCCGTCCATCGATCCCCGAGTGAAGCGACGGACGCAGCAGGTATGCCGCAACTACGACCGTCACGGCGGCGGCGGCCTTCAGCACATTGAGGGTTTCGGCGCGGACCGACGGCGGCCGGATCTCGACGGTTCGAATCACTTCCGCAGCCGCTCCGCAATCACGCCGATGATCTTCTCGCCGTGGAAGCGGCCGTTCTCGATGAAGATGTTCGACGTGTCTTTCCCGCAGATCGCGCCGCCGGCGAGAAACAGACCGGGCACGTTGGTCTCGAAGGTCTCCGGATTGAATTCCGGATTCATCGAATCGCGCTGGAGTCTGATACCGGCCCGGCGATACAAATCGCAGTCGGGGTGATACCCGGTCAGAAGGAACACCGCGTCAGCGGGAATCTCGACGGTGCCCGTTGAACTTTCCGCCACGACATGCGCCGGATGAATTTCGGTGATCCGCGTGTTGAACATGCTCGCGATCGAGCGTTCCTTCAACCGGTTTTCGATATCCGGCTTGACCCAATACTTGATGCTGGGTTTCAGCTGGCTCCCCCGAACGATGAGCGTCACGTGGGTTCCCGATCGATAGAGCTCCAGCGCCGTCTCTGCCGCTGAATTCCCGGCGCCGGCGATCACCACGCGCTTGCGGTAGAGGCCGTGGGCCTCACGGTAGTAGTGCGACACGTGCGGCAGGTCTTCCCCAGGGATACCGAGATAATTCGGATGATCGAAATAGCCGATCGCGAAGATCACGTTCCGGCTATGGCGAATCCGCCGGACGCCTTTGTCCGAACGCGTCTCAACCGCAAAGAGATCCTCGCGGCTCTTTCCCTGCTCGCGCACAACGCCGGATACCTGCTCGCCGAACTCAATCTGTAAATCGTACGTATCAACGACGCGGCGGTAGTAACGCAGCGCCTCGAGTCGCGTCGGCTTCTCAAACGGCGAAACGAGCGGCAGCCCGCCAATCTCCAGCAGCTCCGGCGTGGTGAAGAACACCATGTTCACCGGAAAGTTGTAAATCGAGTTGACGAGCACGCCCTTCTCGACGATCGAGTAGTCGAGCCCGCAACGCTTGGCGGCGATGGCAGCCGCGAGGCCGGCCGGGCCGGCGCCTACGATGGTGACGTCACGAATCTGCATGAGATCACCAATTTTTACACGGTCTCTCAGCTGCCAGCTATCAGCTGACAGCTGGCGGCTGGCGGCTGGCTAGATTCTAGGTTCTGGGTTCTAGGTTCTAGGTTCTGGGTTCTAGGTTCTGGGTTCGTATAGCTGGAAGCTGCAGCTGGGAGCTGACAGCTGAGCGCTGGAATTGCCCGCTGAGACCCTATAGCGCCAGTACAGGGCAAAAATGGCCGTAACCCACTGATTTACCGATAACATGGCTCGATCGCAAAGGAGTCAAACTGCATGCATTCGCCGATTAAGTACGTCGAGAAAGGGCTTTCGGTCGCGGCCAACGGAGCGTGGACGGTCTTCAACGCCGTCAACCGCATCAACCCGCGCGAGGCGTTCATCCCGAACTGGTCCGACAAGCCGCTGCTCAAGTCGTGGCAGAAAACCAAGCCTCCACTCGGCTGGCCTCGTCAGACCGACTCGCTGTGTCCGGTCTGCGTGCGCGAAGCACGCCAGGAGATTCTCGACGGTAAGAAGGACGTGTCGGTGCTGCTCCACGAGAAGGTGGGCGAAATCAAGGCGACCATTCTCGAGCGCGACGGCAAGATCCTGATGGTCAAAGATTGTCCCATCCACGGCCATTTCGAAGACGTGATGGCGATGGATACCGACTTTTTCAAGCACCTCGAGCAGGTGTTCCCCGGCCGCGACATTCAAGCGCACAACGACGAGAAGCTGCACAACCACGGCAGCAGCACCATCAAGCACGGCCGCGGCGCGGTGCTCACGGTCGACCTGACCAATCGCTGCAACATGATGTGCGACCCGTGCTTCATGGACGCCAATCAGGTAGGTTTCGTCCACGAGTTGAGCTGGGAAGACATCAAACAAGTTCTCGACAACGCCATCAGCATCAAGCCGCGCCGGCAGATGTCGGTGCAGTTCTCGGGCGGCGAGCCGACGATGTCGCCGTACTTCCTCGACGCCGTGCGTTACGCGCGCGAAGTCGGCTACAACTCGGTGCAGGCCGCGACCAACGGCATCGAATTCGCGAAGAGCAAGGATTTCGCCCGCGCCGCAGCCGAGGCCGGTCTGCGCTATGCGTACTTGCAGTTTGACGGCATCGGCAACGCCGCCAACTCGCATCGCCGCGTCGGCAATCTGTTCGATGTGAAGCTCCAGGCCATCGAGAATCTGTGGAGCGCCGGCGTCGACATCGTGCCGGTCGTGACGATCGTCAACGGCGTCAACAACGAGCAGGTCGGCCGCATCATCGAGTTCGCCCTCGACAATCCGCGGAAGATCAATTTCCTGTCGTTTCAGCCGGTGTCGTTCACGGGCCGCGACGAGGAAGTGACGCCCGAGCGCCGCGCGGCTCAGCGCTACACGCTCTCGCATCTGGCGCACGACGTGAAAAATCAGACGGGGCTCGGCGAGCCGGTGCGGGACTGGTTCCCGATCTCGTTCATGGGGACCTTCACCGATTGGGCCGACACCGTCCACGGCCCGGACGCGCAGTGGGGCAACCTGACGTGCGGCTGCCACCCGAATTGCGGCGTCGGCATGGCGGTGATGATCGACAAACAGACGAAGGAAGCTGTTCCGGTGACGGCATTCCTCAACGCCGAGCAGCTGGCGAAGGACGTGGCCGACGTCAACGACGCGGGACGCGGCCGCTTCCTGTCGGTCGTCGGGATGGCGCTCGCGTTGATGCGCAACTACAACCCGTTCAAGGCGCCGACGCACTTCAAGCTCATCGATTTGATGAAGAAGTTCGACAAGACCTTCGGCGCGACCGGCAAGGAATACGGCAAGGTGACCAAGGATCGGACGATCCAGGACATCGAGCTCCGTCGCCAGGATCGGTGGAACTTCCTGTTCATCGCGGGCATGTGGTTCCAGGATCTGTTCAATTACGACTTCCGCCGCACCGAGATGTGCATCATCCCGTATGCCACGCAGCAGGGCGAAATCTCCTTCTGCGCGTACAACACCGGCATCGGCTGGCGCAACATCATCGAGAAGATGCACATGACGGCCACCTTGACGAAGTGGTACGAAGAGCACGGCCGCCACGAAATCTTCGCCGGCAACAAGGCGGTTCCGCTGCCGACGACCGAGCACGCGCTGAAGCTCAACGCTGAGGCCGTCGCCGCAGGCGAACAGCAGGATCTCGTATTGGCCGGCGTCGCGCGCAACGCCCGTGAGGAGAAGTTGGCGGCGCGGGCGGTGGCCAACGAACGATCGCTCGAGGACAAGCTGAAGGAAGACGCGAAGAACCGGCAGATGGCCGAGCTCTATCGTCAGCACGTGCTGAAAGAGGCGCCGAAGCCGCCGGTGATTCAGATTCAGGGACTTGGTGGGAGGAAATAAGAAAGTAAAAAGTAAAAAGTAGAAAGTAAAAAGTAGGGCTGGAAAGTAGAAACGGGCCGGGGGAGAATCTCCCGGCCCTTTTTTTATGCATCCCATGACGCGGTGGTCATTCTGGTCGGCAACGGTTGTCGTCATCGCCGGCTTCTTCCAGATACTCGCGAACGCGCAGGCGCCGAGGTTCGACGACATCGCGCATCCGAAGCCGGGTGAATGGCCGACCTATCACGGCCAGCTGAGTGGAAATCGTCACAGCCCGCTCAACGACATCAACACCACCAACGTCGGGCGGCTCGTCCCTCAATGGACGTATTCCATGGGAGGGACGCGGGCGCTCCAAATGACGCCCGTCGTGGTGAATGGCGTGATGTATGTCACGGCCGTCAACGAGGTGCAGGCGCTTGACGCGCGAACCGGGCGGTCGCTCTGGAAATTCAGCCGGCCTCAGACGCCGGGTCTCGTGCCGACAGGCGACCCCGCCAACGGCATCAATCGCGGCGTGGCCGTGCTCGGCGATCGCGTCTTCCTGCAGACCGATCACGCGCATCTCCTCGCGCTGAACCGGCAGACCGGTGAGCTGCTGTGGGACACCGAAATGGCCGACTACCACGAGCACTACGGCGCGACCGGCGCTCCGCTCGTCGTCAACGATCTCGTCGTAGCTGGTGTATCAGCGGGTGATGAAGGGGTTCGCGGATTTCTGGACGCCTACAACGCAACAACGGGGGCGCGAGTCTGGCGGTTCTGGACGGTGCCCGCTCGCGGCGAACCCGGATCGGAAACGTGGGTCGGCAAAGCGCTCGAACACGGGTGCGCCACGACATGGCTGACCGGCACCTACGATCCCGACGCGAAGCTGCTCTACTGGCCAACCGGCAACCCGTGCCCCGACTACAACGGTGACGAGCGCGGAGGCGACAACTTGTACTCGTCATCCATCGTCGCGCTCGATCCGGCAACTGGGCAACGCCGATGGCATTTCCAGTTCACACCGCACGATCTCCACGATTGGGACGGCAACCAGCCGCCGGTGCTCATCGATGCCGTTTTTCACGGACGCGCCCGCAAGCTGCTCGTGGTCGGCAGCCGCAATGGATTTTTCTACGTGCTCGATCGGCTGACCGGCGAGTTTCTGATGGCGGAACCGTTCGTGAAAAATCTGACGTGGGCGAGCGGCATCGACGCAAAAGGCCGGCCGAAACTGCTGCCGGGAAACGAAAACACGGCCGAAGGAACGCGGACGTGTCCGAACACGACGGGCGCCGCCAACTGGTCGGCATCGGCGTTCAACCCGTCAACGGGTCTGTTTTATCTGATGGCCAGCGAAGCGTGCGCGATCTTCTCGAAGAACTCCGACTGGTTCGAGCTCGGGAAATCGTTTTACGGCGGGACAACGAAGCGGGTTGATGTCGATGGCGGTGGAAAATTCTTACGTGCGCTCGACCTGCAGACGGGCAAAATCGTCTGGGAAGTCGGCAATATTACGGGCACTGTCAGCGGAGCGGGCGTTTTGAGCACCGCCGGCGGACTGATCTTCTACGGCGACAACACAAACGGCGCATTCGTCGCGGTCGACGCGAAAACCGGATCGCGGCTCTGGCACTACGACACGATGCAGCTCTGGAAGTCGAGCCCGATGACCTACGCCATCGACGGCAAGCAATACGTTGCTGCGGTCGCGGGATCGAACGTCATGGTGTTCGGCCTGCCTTAATGCTCTGCTACTGACCGATCGGATTCCAACGGCAGTTCGTACTCCAGATCCCCAGGTCTAAGGACATCGCGACCGCGGCCTCATTCGCCGAATACGCCTGAGCGAAGAGGCGGTACTTCCCGGCGGCGATCTTGCGACGCGGACTGACCACGCGCGGCGCGACAGGTCCAACGTAGACGGTGCACAGCGGCGATCCAGCCGACCCCGAATACGGCGCCTCGAAGAGCTTCGAGCATCCCGGAGCGGTAAGAAAACCGTCGACGTCACTTCCCGGGGTGCCGGATTCGACAAATCGACTTCGATATTTCCGGCAGTCGTCAAATCGATGTCCTGATAGGCGAATCCACCGCAACAGGGCACGGTGGTGTCTTTCTGGTCCGGTTTGCGGGGATCGCTGCGATCGGGCGCGGGAAGATAGAGATGCTCAACGAGTTGCAATCCGCAAGCGTTCGTCCCGCACGAGCTGAGAGTGCTCGACACGCAAGCGATAACCATCGCGCCGATGACCAGCTCACTTTTTGAACGGCCAGACATATTGCGTGATGACATTCTCTCCGTGAAAGTACCGTTCGCGATCGGCCGGATCATAAATTCGCACGACGCGATCGACTTCGTATTTCGGCGGCCAGTCGAGCTGGCCCGGCGCGCTCGACGCGGCGAACCGCTGACGGAATCGCGGTTCTTCCCACGACTCGATCAAGATGTAGGGTTTGTGGCCGGTCGATTCCAGCCATCGCAGGCTGCGATCGAGCCACGACGGATCGAGCGCTTCCCAGACCAGCGCCTCCTCACGGCCATGAAAGCGAACCGCGCCGCTGTCCCATACCGATAGCAGGACCGCACCTGGCGGCAGCGTGTCGCGGATGACCTGTCCGGCGCTGCGATACCGCTGCTCGAAAGTGTGCATGCTGAACGCGAACCTTTGCTTGGCAACCCGCACCTGAAATCCGGCCACCGCAACGACAACGAGCACGGCGGCAGCCGTTCGCAAAAAGGACTTCGGATCCGCTTTTCCGGCAAGCGTGGCAATCGTGACGCCGGTCAATACCGACAACAGCGCGATGGAGGGCAACAGAAAGCGAAGATACGACCAGTCGGTGAACGGGTTGTAGATCGAGTAGATGACGAACGTGATAAGAGCGATGCCCAGACCAAGCCACATCGGAGGACGCCGTTCGCGCGGCACGACGAGCGGCGCGGCCAACGCCGCGAAGAAAAGCGGCGTGTGCGTTTCGACGAGCCATCCAAGGTATCGCGCTGCGTTCGGACCGAAATACGACGCCGAGAACAGCCGCCCGGGCTGACCGTAGCCGGTCACAAACGGCCCGCCGTACAGTTTGCTGTTCAGCCACAACACCAGCAGGCCGAACGGAAACGCCCCGGCGATAAACGAAGGCAATTTCTTCGGGTCAACCGCGACGACATAGGTGGTCGTGAGAGCCGCCAACGGCAGCAGGTTCGGCCGCACGAGCAGCGCCAGCCCACAACACACCCCCGCAGCCCCGTAACGGTGTCTCACGAGGGCTGTAAACACCGCCATCCAGAGCATGGCCGTCATGATGTCGTTCATGGGCTGGACGACCTGATAGAGCACCGGAGGGCTCGTGGCGACCAGAACGGCACCGATGGCCCCGGCAAACGCGCTATTGAGAGACCGGCCGGCGAGAAATGTCAGCCACACCAGCAACGCACCGGCGAGCGGCGTGACGCAGAACATCGCGACCGGCCCGCCGATCTTGAAAAATGGCGCCAGAAGCAGCGAGAACCCGGGCGCGCAGACCGGCGCAAAACCCGTCCGATTATTCGGCGAGGGCACGAATCCGCCAGGCGTAAATGTCGCGAGCGCGTCGGGCCACGGCGCGGTTGCCGCGAGCACGCTCGAGGGCTGCAGCGATCCGGACGCGAAGGCTTCGGCCATCAGCGAGTAGCACGACGAGTCCGATCCGCCGGCTGCGTACGTGCCGAACACCACGCCAACCACGGCGACGCCCACGGCCGCAGAAAGCGCGACGGCAACCGGAATGGAGATTTTCATCCGCGAAGGACGGTCAAGAACGGAATCGATATTTGAGCAGCACGGCGATGGCGTGGAATCCATCGCGCCAGCCGATTTTCTTGCCGCTTGCGCGGCTGCGCGGATCGAACTTCACCGGACGCTCGATGATGCGCCGCCGCTGTTTCAGCAGCTTCGCGGTGATCTCGGGCTCGATGTCGAACCGGTTCGATTCGAGCCGAAGACCGCGCGCGATCGGCGTCCGCATCACCTTGTAACACGTTTCCATATCGGTCAGGCGGCCGCCAAACAGCACGTTTGTGAGCGAGGTCAGCGCGCGATTGGCGGCAACCGACATCCATGGTCCGGGCGGCCGTCCTCGCAGAAACCGCGATCCGTAAACGATGTCGGCTTCGCCGGAGACGATCGGATCGACCAGATCGGCCAGCTGAACAGGATCGAGCTCGAGATCGGCGTCCTGGATAGCGATGATGGAACCGCGCGCTCGATCGAGGCCCGTTCGAATGGCGCTTCCCTTTCCGCCATTTTTCTCCGCGTGGACGATCGTCAGCACGCCGGGCCTCGGCGTCACGGCACGCAAAACGTCTCCCGTTCCATCGGTGGACCCATCGTCGACGACCACAATTTCGCGCGCGACCGGCAGCGGGATTGACAGCAGGCGGTCGATGACCTGCTGAACCGTCCGCGCTTCGTTGTAGACAGGAACAATGATGGAAAGGAGATCGGGCAAGCGCTTACCGTCGCCGCGGCGCGGGAGGCGCGGGCGCCGGAGTATACGTCACGGTTGCCTCGCTGATAATCGCAATCGGCCGGCCGGGCGCCGAATACGTTGCCGGCACACCGTCGTTGCGGATGATCGTCAGCTTCTCGCCAAGGATACTCACTTCGGTCACATCGGCCGGAATCGTGACCGATATCGGCTCGGCGCC
>JADMIO010830143.1_pt1 | contig 79465 bp, 76 predicted proteins | sample 8958161 | NCBI WGS metagenome assembly JADMIO01 (sample SAMN16585339, study PRJNA669376) | soil metagenome | isolation source: Crop rotation soil | place: USA: Cullars Rotation, Alabama | collected 2011 | reverse complement strand
CGCGACAACTTGTCCACGTGGAATTCTAAGCTTAGGATCCCAATGTGCTGGAAAGCGCAGATTGCGCTCATGCATCGTGTCCTCGTCGAGGAGAAACGCTGGATCGACGAGCAGACGTATCTCGGCGCCTTGAGCTTCTGCATGCTGCTGCCGGGACCCGAGGCGACGCAGCTAGCGACGTATGTCGGCTGGCGATTGCACGGCACGAAGGGCGGGCTCGCAGCGGGGTTGCTTTTCGTCTTGCCTGGCGCCGTCGTCGTGCTTGCGCTGGCGATGATCTACGCCGCCTTCGGCAATGTCCCGCTTGTCGAGGCCCTGTTCTTCGGCATCAAATCCGCGGTCCTCGTCATTGTGATCGAAGCCCTGCTGAGGATCGCCAAGCGCACCTTGAAAAGCCGTTCGCTCTGGTGGCTCGCTGCGGCTTCCTTCATCGCCATTTTCTTCTTCGGTGCGCCTTTTCCGGTCATCGTTTTGCTTGCGGCAGTATTCGGGTTCTCGACACTGTCCCAGACGACGACCGCTCAACCGAGCGCCGCGCCGCGCTTTCCGCCCGGCCAAGCACTTCATACGACGCTCGTAATCGCTCTTTGGCTTGCGATTTGGTTTGCACCGCTGTTCGCCGTCGCGATCGTCTTCGGCACCGGTCATATCCTGACCGAAATCGGAATCTTCTTCTCAAAGCTCGCTGTCGTGACGTTCGGCGGCGCCTACGCGGTGCTGGCCTACATGGCGCAGGACGTCGTCGCGAAATTCGGCTGGCTTGACGCGCGCGCCATGATGGATGGCTTAGGTCTCGCGGAGACGACACCGGGACCGCTCATCCTCGTGACGGAGTTCGTCGGCTACCTATCCGCCTATCGGCACGCCGGCGGCAATGCGATGGCGATGGGTTTGCTCGGCGCCATGATTGCGCTCTGGGCGACGTTCGCGCCGTGCTTCCTCTGGATCTTCGCCGGCGCGCCCTACATCGAGTGGCTGACAGCGCAGCCGCGCCTACGCGGCGCTCTCTCCGCGATTACCGCCGCGGTTGTCGGCGTTATCCTGAACCTTGCCGTCTGGTTCGCGCTGCACGTCTTCTTTGCGCAGGTTGAGCTCACTCCGTATGGCCCGCTGCAGCTCTGGGTGCCGGTGCCGTCTTCGGTGAGTCTGGCGGCGATCGGCCTGACGATGTTCTCAGCCTACTTGCTGCTCTACCGGCATTTGAGCCTGCTCACAGTTCTCGCAGCCGCGGGGCTCGCCTCGCTCGGCATCCGAGCGCTCGGCATCTAGACGGTTGCGGGTGGTTATAAAAGCAGCGCGTCAGTTGTCGGCTTCATGCACCGAGACGGCTGCGCCTGGATGTACCGACTTCAGCTTGCGCACGTCGTCGATCGCCTGCGCCCAGACATTGCAGGGTCCCGCGAGGCGGATTTCATCGCGGGTGCGCGATAGTGGCGTCGGCCCAAAGCCGATCGCGATGGCGTCGCCGTCCGGCCAGAAAGCGATGTCGCCGCGCTTGACGACGACGCGGGCATCCGGCTCGGCCTTCAATGTCACTGGCGTGTCGAAATAGACCTCTTCGCCCCACGTTCGTGCGGCGGCTTCAATTGGCAGAGCTGCCCAGATGCGTTCTGCGGTCGGCGTGTCCAACAGTCGCGCGCGTATTTCGACGCCTCCGGCCCGGATAACGACTTTGCGCATGCCACCGACACCCCGCACTGTGCCCTTCTTGCGAGGGCTCGAACAGCTACCGTTTAGACATAAGTCTGTCATCAGCCCGGCCCGTGTTCAAGAGGCCCGGCACCACTCGCATAAAAAATCGGATTGTTGCAAGTGCGCCGTCACCCGAACGAACGTGCGTCCAGGAAAAGCGTTCCGCAGATTGATCCTGGAGCGATCGCTAGGCTGGCGGTGGACCGAACACGAGAACCGCGTTCAACCCGCCGAAGGCGAAGGAATTCGACATCGTGTAGGTGATCTTCATGTCGCGGCCGACATTCGGAACGTAGTCGAGGTCGCACTCTTCGCCCGGCACATCCAGCCCGAGGGTCGGCGGCGCCCAATTCTCTTCCATGGCCTTGATGCAGGCCGCCGCCTCGATGCCGCCGCCGGCACCGAGCGGGTGGCCGTGCATCGACTTGGTCGACGAGATCGCGAGCTGGTAAGCGTGGTCCTTGAAGACGCGCTTGATCGCCTTCGTCTCGTTGACGTCGTTGTCGGCCGTCGCCGTGCCGTGAGCGTTGAGGTAGTCGATCTTTTCCGGCTCGAGACCGGCATCGCTGAGTGCCATCTCCATAGCCCGCTGGGGCCCTTCGACCGTCGGCTTGACCATGTCCTGGCTGTCGGAAGCCATGCCATAGCCGCAGAGCTCGGCGAGGATCTTCGCGCCGCGCTTCTGCGCATGCTCCAGCGACTCGAGGACGATGATACCCGCGCCCTCGCCGAGAACGGTGCCGTTGCGCTTCTTGGCAAACGGGAAGCAGCCCTCGGGGGAGAGAACGTGCAGCGCCTGCCAGGCTTTCATAGTGCCGTAGTTGATGACGGATTCCGATGCGCCGGCGATGGCCACGTCGACGATGTTGTCGCGGATGTAGTCGCGCGCGATGCCGATGGCGTGCGTCGCGGTCGAGCAAGCCGAGCAGGTGGCAAAGGTCGGGCCCTTGACGCCGAATTCGATGCCGACGTGGGCGGCGGCCGACGAGCCGATGATGCGCAGGAGCGTCAGCGGATGCGTCGCGCGCTTGTTGTTGATGAAGAGATCGCGATAAGCCGATTCATAGGTCACGAGGCCGCCGGCCCCTGAGCCGACGATGCACGCGGCCCGATAGGGATCGGAGAGCGGCATTTGGAGGCCGGACATACGGACGGCTTCGTCCGCCGCCGTCGCAGCAAACCAGGAATAGCGGTCAGCCAGGGTAATGATCCGGTCGCGCTTGAAATGCTTCAGGCGCTGTTTGGGATCGAAATCCTTAATCTGCGCAGCGATCAGGATCTTGAGATCGTCGAGGGGAAAGCCGCCGAGTGGGCTGACGCCCGACTTACCGGCCCGCATACCCGCCCATAGTTCATCGACGGTGGTCCCAATCGGAGTCACCGTTCCGAGCCCGGTGACGACGACACGGCGTCCCGGTTTACCATTCGACATAAGCAGCTATCTTTCTATCGTGAATAAGCGTGCGATCCGGCTCGATTAACCGTCGTTCGACTTGAAGAAAACTGCAGTCGCGGCCGCGCAGCCGCTAGGCCTTGGCTGCGGACGCAGCCTTGGCGGCAATGAGAGATTTAACGCGATCCACTACAGACCCGACCGTCTTGAACGCTTCGACTTCCTCGTTCGCGTTGTATGGGATCTCGATGCCAAAGCCATCTTCGATGTCGAAAACGATCATCGCGAGATCAAGAGATTCGATCTTGAGATCAGCCAGGGGCGTGTCGAGCGTAATGTCGTCACGCGGCTCCTTCATATGCTTCTTCAGTATTTCGACAATCTTCGTTGCGACTTCGTCCATCGGCCTCTCCCACCCTCGCAAAGCTCTGCGAAGGGCCAGTTTTAGCTTGCATTCTACTAGATCAAGAGCATGACGTCAGCAAGCGAGGCGGTGACTTATCCTTAAATGTCCGGGAAGTCCAGATACGCAGGGAATAGACCGCAATTCCCGTGATTTACAAAGGGTAGATTCTCGCTTGCCGGATTGGGCGTCCGCTAGCCACGGCGGCCGAAAAGTAGTTCAATCCCTAGGCCGGGAAACATCGAGGAACGGGCCAAGGCACGAGCTTCTTTGCCTGGCGTCGGGGGCCTCAAGCGGGAGCCAGTAATGACGTCCGACATCGTTACCAAACCGGTCCCGGAAGCTCCACCCCTCTCCGAACATGCCTGGCTCAAGAACTATCCCGAAACCATCGATTGGCATGCCGCCATTCCGACGGGACCCGTTCCCGCCCTCCTGGAGCGGGCGAGCACCGCCTTCCCGAACAATCCTGCCATTAGCTTCCTGGGCAAGGTGACCTCCTATTCGGCGCTCCAAGCGGAGGTCGACCGGGTGGCGGCTGGGCTGCAAGCCGCGGGGGTGGGTCGAGGAACGAAGGTTGGGCTCTTCCTTCCGAACACGCCGACGTTCATCGTCTACTATTTCGCGATCCTCAAGGCCGGGGGGACCGTCGTCAATTTCAACCCCCTTTACACCTTGGAAGAACTGACTTTTCAGGCACGCGACAGCGAAACCGAACTCATGGTGACGCACGACCTGACAGTGCTGTTCGCCAAAGTCGAGGAGCTGATCTCCAGGGGAGTGATCGCCCGAACAGTGGTGGTGCCGTTCGCGTCGCTGCTATCGCCGATCAAGTCCCTATTGTTCCGGATTGTAAAACGGCGGGAAATCGCACCGGTCGCGTCCTCGCGCATCGCCTCGAAAATCCTAGACGGAACGAAGCTCTCCGCGGCGGCTCAGCCGCTGAAGCCTGTCGCGATCGATCCCGTCGAAGACGTGGCCGTCCTCCAGTACACGGGCGGCACCACCGGCACGCCCAAAGGCGCGATGCTGACCCACGCGAACCTCTACGCGAACACGGCGCAGATCGATGCCTGGTCCGGCGACCTCAAAGCGGGCGCCGAAAGCGTCCTTGGCGCGCTGCCTTTATTCCACGTCTTCGCCATGACGGTCGTGATGAATCTCGGGGTCCAGAAGGCCGCCAAGATCATTCTGATGCCGCGCTTCCAGCTGCTCGAAGCGCTGAAGCTCATCAATAAGGAAAGGCCGACGATGATGCCGGCGGTGCCGACCATCTTCACGGCGATGCTGAACTATCCCAAGGTCAAGTCGTACGATCTTTCCTCGCTTCGCTTTTGCATTTCGGGCGGCGCGCCGCTGCCCCTCGAGGTCAAACTCAAATTCGAGGAGGTCTCGGGGTCGAAGGTCGTCGAAGGTTATGGTCTTTCGGAAGCCTCTCCGGTGCTGACCTGTAATCCCATCCACGGCTTGGTCGTGCCGGGATCAATTGGCCCACCGCTTCCTGGCACCATCATATCGCTCCGGGACCTCGATGACCCAACGAAAGAGGTGCCGCGGGGTGAGCGAGGCGAGCTCTGCGCGGCCGGCCCTCAAATCATGAAAGGCTATTGGAAACGGCCCACAGAAACGGCGAAGCAATTCGTCGGCAATTTCCTGCGCACAGGCGACGTCGCGATCATGGACGAGAACGGGTTCTTCTCGATCGTCGACCGGATCAAGGATCTCATCATCTGCTCCGGTTATAACGTCTATCCGCGCCGCATCGAGGAAGCGATCTACGAGCACCCGGCTGTCGAAGAGGTGACGGTCATCGGCATCAAGGATGCCTATCGCGGCGAAGCTCCGAAGGCGTTCATTAAACTCAAGGCCGGGATGTCGGCCAGCCGCGACGATATTCTCAAGCACCTCGAACCGAAAATCTCGCGCATCGAGATGCCGGCGGAGATCGAATTCCGCGACGCGTTGCCGAAGACCATGATCGGCAAGCTGTCGAAGAAGGAGCTTGTCGCAGAAGAAGCGAAACGCGGCCGGGTATGAGCGACGAAGCACTGGACACGACGAAGGCCAAGCACGGCGGCGCCAACGACACCGAGGCGACCTACACCATCACCGAACTCGCCGAAGAGTTTGCCGTCACCCCGCGCGCCATCAGATTCTACGAGAGCCGCGGCTTGCTTTCGCCCGCGCGCGTCGGCACTTCCCGACGCTACTCGAAGCGCGACCGCGCGCGTCTCATCCTCATCTTGCGCGGCCGCAACCTGGGATTCACCGTTGACGACGTCGGCGAGTATCTCGCCCTCTACGATGCCGATCCCGCACATCTGGCGCAGGCCCGGCATCTGCTCGACAAGGTTCTGGCGGCGATCCAGGATCTCGAAATCAAACAGGGCGACATCGAGCGTTCAATCGATGAGCTCAACGAAATTCGTCTGCGGTGCGAAGCGCACCTGAAGGGTGCGGACCCGTCGTCCTAGCGGTAGAGATCGGCGCGCGTCGGCGGCAGCGCGGGATTGCGCTTCGCCGAATGGGACGCCAGCGTCTGGAAGAGCCGCAACGTGCCGCGTGAGAAGCTGAGGCTGACGCCGGCCAGATAGGCGACCCAGATTCTGTATTTTTCCTCGCCGACGTATTCGATGGCTTTTTCCTGATTGGCCGTCAGGCGTTCGCACCAGAGCTGGCAGGTCCGCGCATAGTGCAGACGCCAGCCCTCGACATCGTGAACCTCGAAACCGGCGCGCTCCATGGCGGAGATCGAGTGACCCACGTCATCGAGCTCGCCGCCCGGGAATATGTACTTGGCGATCGCCCTCTTCTCCGGCCGCATGCGGGTGGGCAGCCATCCCTTGGAGTATCGCGATGCGCGCCGCGATATGGCGTGGTTGAGGAAGAGGCCCGTAGGACTGAGAAGCGAACGCACCTTGGCCATGTAGACCGGGATGTTCTCGAGTCCGATGTGCTCGTACATGCCCACCGATGCGATCTTGTCGTAAGTGCCGGTGACCTTCGAGTAGTCCATAAGCGCCAGCGTCACCTGGTCTTCGAGACCAAGCCGGCGGACTTTCTCGCGGGCAAACGAAAGCTGAGATTCCGAAAGCGTGATGCCGAAGGCCTTGACGCCGTAGTTCTTGGCAGCATGGCAAACGAGGCCGCCCCAACCGGAACCAATGTCGAGAAAGGTTTCGGCCGGCTTCAGCCTCAACTTCCGGCAGATCATGTCGAGCTTATCGTGCTGCGCCTGATCGACGCCGTTCGACCAATCCGTGTAATAGGCGCACGAATAGACCATCTCGGAGTCGAGAAAGAGTGCGTAGAAATCGTTCGAAAGATCGTAATGGAATTGGATGTAGGCCTTGTTGTCCTCGGATCGGCGATGATGGCCGATGATGTCGCCGGCAAAGCCCAATCCCTCGCCGACCTTCTTCGGCTTCTCGAAGAAGAAGGGCGCGAGCTTAAGCCCGATGGAGGCGAGAGTTCCGGCGCGCAGCTTGAAGGACTTGCGCCCGTCCTGAAATTGACGGCCGATATCGATCAAGGTGCCGCCGCGAAAATCGAAGCCTTTTTCCACGTACTGCTGAATGATGGAATCGAGATTGGGCCGGCGCAGAACGGACCCGATCGCTCCCGGGTCGGCGATGACGATCTCGAACTCGCTCGTAACCGCCTTGCCGAGCGGCACACGCGACCCGTCCCAGAGCCGCACCCACATATTTGCGTCGAGCCGCGCAGCCAGCTCCTCGATGAGCTCCCGCGCCGCTTCCAGCTGCCGTGCACCCTTGGCGACCATGGCTCTCGTCCTCAGCGCCTGTCCGATGGCCTCAGTTGCATGGACGTCCAGGCCGGCCAGTTCCTATAGAGGTCGGCCCGTGTCGGCGGCAGTCCCGATGCACCTCGCTTCCGCCGGGAGGCGAGCGTTTGGTAGATGCCGACGTTGTTGCGCTGGAAGGATATCGAACAGCCCCCGAGGTAGACGAGCCACAGACGGTACTTAACCTCGCCTACGAGACTAATGGCAGCCTCACGGTTCGCATAGAGGCGGTCATGCCAGAGGCGGCATGTCCGTTGATAATGTTCGCGCCAGCCTTCGACATCGTGAACCTCGAAGCCATGCTTCTCGAGAGCCGTGATCGAACCGCTGATCGAATCGAGTTCGCCGCCTGGAAAGATGTATTTCGTGAGTGCGGCGAATTCTGGAGGTTTTCGGCGCGCCGCGAGGCCGGTTCTGCGGCCGGGCCTGACGATGTGGTGATTCAAGAATAGGCCGTCGGGCTTCAGCACGCGCCGCATGGTTTCGAAGTAGGTCGGAAAGTTGTCGATGCCGACATGGTCGAGCATGCCGATCGACGCGACCTTGTCGAATTCGCCTTCGATGTGGGAAAAGTCCTTGAGATCGATATGAACGTGGTCTTGCAGGCCTAGCCGCCTGACCTTTTCATTGGCGTAGGCGACCTGCTGCTCGGAGAGCGTCACGCCGTAGACTTTGACGCCGTAATTTTTGGCGGCGTAACAGCTCAGCGCGCCCCACCCGCAGCCGACATCGAGCAGCGTCTCTCCGGGTTTTAGTCGCAGCCGGCGGCATACCATCTCGAGTTTGTCGAGTTGCGCCTGCTCCAAGGAATTATCGAAATTCGTGAAATAAGAGCACGTGTAGATGAGCTCCGGATCGAGCCATAAAGCGTAGAAGTCGTTCGAGACGTCGTAGTGGTACCCGATGTTCTTCTTGTTCTCCGCGACGCTACCGTCGCTTGGCTGCTCGTTTTCGATGCTTTCGAGCGGCCAAGGGCCGCCGCGCGGAACGAAGAGAAACTTGAGTGCCGTTTGCCACAGCAGAGACTGGTCCGCGAGCTTATGAATCTTTTTGGTGCGTACGACAGGCATCGCGTCGACGATGTCGAATAGCGTGCCGTTTTTGATATCGATGCGAGAGGAGACCCAAAGGTTGCAGAGCGTTTCGGTGCTGGGCCTTCTTATGAGCGACGCGATGGTCCCCTCGTCCGCGAAGTAGAGCACGAGCGAGCCCGGCGCTATGCTGGCCGGAATTGTCGTCCCATCCCAAAGTTCGATTCCGAACCTAAGCTGCAGACGATCGTGAAGCTGCTGCAGAAGCCTCTTTAAAGTAGCTAGCCGCTTGCCGGCAGCATCCATCAGGACAATTCCTCCCTGTGCCCGACGGTACGAGCGAAATGAATATCGATGGCAGCAAGGCCAGGTGACGGTGCCGTTGAATACGGAGGTCACCGCAACGTCAAGGTCCGTAGAAAAATCAATCAGGATTATGCAGCACGTTTTTCGTTTATGACGCTTCCGCTTTCCATGATGGCTGCGACTCCCATGCCACCCGCTGTACACACGGAAATGAGGCCGCGTCCACCGTTCTGCGAGAGAAGCTTCGCGAGATTGGCGACGATACGCGCTCCGGTTGCCGCAAACGGATGACCAAACGCGAGCGATGAACCCTTGACGTTCAATTTCGCTCGATCGATCGCGCCGAGTGGCATCTCCTTGCCAAGCTTCGCCCTGCTGTAATCCGCATCCTGCCAGGCCTTGAGCGTGCACAGGACTTGCGCGGCAAACGCTTCGTGAATCTCGTAGAAATCGAAGTCCTGGAGCGTAAGTCCGACGCGGTCGAGAAGCTTCGAGACCGCCACGGTCGGCGCCATGAGAAGACCTTCGCCGCCGACGAAATCGTTCGCAACATGCTGGCCGTGAGTGAGATAGGCGAGCACAGGCAAGTTGCGTTTCGCGGCCCACTCTTCCGACGCGACAAGGACCGCGGCCGCGCCGTCCGTCAGCGGAGTCGAATTGCCGGCAGTCAATGTTCCGCGCTCGGACTTTTCGAATGCTGTCTTTAGTGTTGCAAGTTTGTCGAGCGTGATGTCGGGCCGCAGATTGTTGTCGCGGTATACGCCGGCACACGGCACCACAAGGTCATCCATGTAGCCGGAGTCGTAGGCAGCGGCGCCCTTCCTATGACTTTCAAAAGCGAGCTTGTCCTGCTCCTCGCGTGGAATCTTCCACTCCTGCGCCATGAGCTCACAGTGCTGGCCCATGGAGAGCCCCGTGCGCGGCTCGGAAACGTTCGGTGGCTGAGGGGTGAGTTCCGCCGGCGAGAAACCCTTGAAGGTCTTGACCTTGTCGAGCGCCGATTTCTGCTGACCGACATCGATCAAGCGCTTGGAGAACTTTTTCGAGAACACGATGGGCGCGTCGGATGTGGTGTCGGAGCCAATCGCGATGGCGCTCTCGATCTCGCCGCTCGCGATCTTTCCGGCCGACATGAGGGCCGCCTGCAGCGATGTTCCGCACGCCTGGATGAGCGTGACGCCCGGCGTGGCCGGCGAAAGCTTGCTCGAAAGCACCGCTTCACGCGCCAGATTGAAATCTTTCGAGTGCGTGACGACCGCGCCGCCGACGACTTCGTCGACCTGCTGACCCTTCAATCCGAACCGGTCGACGAGGCCATTCAGCGTCGCCGCCATCATGTCGAGATTGGACAGATCGGAGTAGAACGTGTTCGAGCGGCAGAACGGAATGCGCGTGCCCCCGATGACCGCGACGCGCCGCAACTCTCGTGCCATGTTTCCTCCAGTGTGATCGCTGGTCGCCGTGAAGAGGTTTACTCGGCCGCGGCGCGTTGCGCGGGCGCGGTGTCCTTCGCGGTCAGGCTCTTCTTGTAATGCAAAGGTCCGCCGCGGAAGGGCGCGAAGCCCGTGCCGAAAATCATGCCCGCATCGACGAGGTCCGCGGAATCGACCACGCCCTCGTCAAGCGACTTCTGCGCTTCCGCGATCATAGGCTCGATGAGCTCCCGGCCCAGCCGATCGAGCTCGGCTCCGGAAAATTTCCGGTCCGATTTGACCGGCTTGCCGTCTTTCCAGAGATAGAAGCCCTCGCCCGTCTTCTTGCCGAGACGACCCGACGAAACGAGCCTCTCCAGGCGCGATCCCTCGCTCGACTGACCCAAAATTTTGGCAACGTGCGCGCAGACATCGAGGCCGACGTTGTCGGCGAGTTCGATCGGACCCATCGGCATGCCGAAGGCGCGAACCGCTTCGTCGATCTTTTCCTTATCTTCCCCTTCTTCGAGCCGCTTCATCGCTGCGAACATGTACGGTGTCAGCACCTTGTTCACAAGGAAGCCGGGCACGTCCTTCGTGATGAGCGGGAACTTGTCGATCGCGGTCACGAACGCCGCGCCCTTATTCACCTCGTCTTCACGCGTTCCGGCGCCGCGTACGACTTCGACCAGCGGCATCTGCGGCACGGGCGAGAAGAAGTGCAAGCCGATGAGGCGGCCCGGATCTTTCAGCGGCGCCGAGATGTCTTCGAGCTTGAGCGAGGACGTGTTCGTCGCCAGCACCGCGCCTGGTTTGATCTTGCTTTCGAGGTCGGCGAAGAGCTTCTGCTTGACGTCAAGCCGTTCGACGATGGCCTCGATGATGACGTCGGCGCGTGCGACGCCCTTGCCTTCGGGATCGGCGATTAGCCTCGCCTTCGCGGCATCGCGTGTCGCCTTCGTCTTGAACTTCCGCGCGAAGAGCTTGCCTTGCGCCTTGATGCCCTTTTCGAGCTGCTCGGCTGAAATGTCCTGCAGCGTCACCTCCATGCCCGCCGCGACGCAGACGCCGGCGATGTCGGCGCCCATCGTGCCGGCTCCGATGACATGAACGCGGCTCGGGCGCCATTTGAAGCCCTTGGGCGCCTGGTTCTTCAACAGCTCGGTCAGACGGAATACGCGGCGCAAGTTGCGCGAGGTGTCGGAGATCATCAGCGGCGCGAATGCTTTCGTCTCCGCCCGCTTCATCTCGTCGAGGTCGCCCGCGGTCTTTTCGAAAAGATCGATAAGGCGGAAGGGCGCGGGATAATGTTCTTCGCGCGCCTTCTTCGCTGTTTCGGAGCGCATCCTCTTGGCGAGAAGATCGCGCGCCGGCCACTTGGTGAGGAGCATCTTAGCGGCGCCCGCCCTCTGCGACCGGCGGTTCTGGAGCACGGCCTTGCGCGCGGCCCAGCGAAGCTCGCCGGCACTGCCTACGAGCTGATCGAAGAAGCCCAAGGCCTTTGCGGCCGAAGCGCGGATCATGCCGCCGGTCAGCATGTTCTGCATCGCGGCCATAGGCCCGACCTGCCGGATCGATCGCGCCGTGCCGTTGAAGCCCGGGAAGATGCCGAGCTTCACCTCCGGGAATCCGACGCGCGTCGAGTCATCGCGCGTGCCGATCCGGTAGTGGCAGGCAAGGATAAGTTCGAGGCCGCCGCCGACGCACACGCCGTGGACCGCGGCGACGACAGGCACCGGCAAAGTCTCGATCCGGTCGAGGAGCTGGTTGACCGGCATCAAGCTGTCGATCACCTGCTTCTCGGTCTCGAAGCTCTCGAACTCGCGTATGTCGGCGCCGACGATGAAGCCGCGCTCTTTCCCGGACATGATGACAAGGCCACGCACGGTTTTAGCCCGGGCTTCCGCTTCGACGCGTTCGATGATGGCGTTGAGCTCCTCGATGGGGCGGCGGCCCAGGGAGTTCGCGCTTTCTTTCTCGCGATCGAAAATCGCCCAGGCGATGCCCTCGCCATCGATCGAAAATCGCCAGTCCTTCAATTGGCCCATCGCCTCGGTCATTTCTCGATCCTCAAGGAAAGGTCTACTCCGCCGCGAGCGGTTCTACCGCGCGAATGTTGTGCCCGAGCGACGTGTAGTTGGGTTTGAGTTCGGCCGGATCGAAGTGGTCGACGGCGATGACGCGGGCGACGAGCCCTTCGACTTCGCGCAGCCTGTCGGCCTCTTCCGCCGTGATCACGCCCTTGCCGACCGCTTCCGCGAACCAGTCGACGCCGTGATAGCGATGGACGACACCATCGCGGATCGCTTTTTCGAGCTTCTTCTCGGCCGGCTCCGCCGCCACGACTTTTTCCAGCGTGACTTCAAGGAGGCCAGTCGGATCTTTGACGTCCCGCGAAATGAAGATATCGCGCGTCAGCCGCTCGCGCGTTTCTCCGGGTTCGAGAACGCGCCGCGCGATCCGATGGCCAAGCTCATCAGGCGCACTTTTGAACGGACGTCCGAGCGGAAACACGACAAGCCGCATCAGGGGCCGGACCCATTCGGCGGGGAAGTTGTCGATCGTGCCGGCCATCGCTTCCTGGAAGCGATGCAACGCATTCCGGGCCGCGAGTTCGACGATTGCTTCGTCGCCTTCGGGGTGACCATCGTCCTCAAAACGCTTGAGCGTCGCGGCCAGCATGTAGAGTTCGGATAGGGCGTCGGCCATTCGCCCCGTGATCTTCTGCTTCGTCTTAAGCCCGCCGCCCAGGAGCGCCACCGTCAAGTCGGCGACAAAGGCGTACGACCGGCTGGCGCGCGCGAGCTGCCGATACCAGACCGACATCGTGCGCGCGTTGTCAGGCGCCGTCGCAAATGCGCCCATCGTCACGTTATGGAAGAAGGCGCCGGCGACGTTCGAAACCGAGAACGCAATGTGGTTGTTGAACGCGTCCTCGAAGGCGTCGAGCCCGCGGTCGCGATCCGTGTCCTGCGCCGCCTGTACTTCCTTGTAGAGATAAGGATGGGAGCGCAGCGCGCCCTGCGCGAACGTGATCAACGTGCGCGTCAGGATGTTGGCGCCCTCGACCGTTATGCCGACGGGAACCATCTGATACGCCGACTGGAGATAGTTCGCGGGGCCATCGCAGATGCCGCGACCACCGTGGATGTCCATCGCGTCGTTGACGGCGCGACGCATCTTCTCCGTGGTCTGGTATTTCATCAGCGCGGAGATGACCGAGGGCTTCTCGCCGCGTGAGACCATGGAAGCCGTCATCGCGCGCGCCGCTTCGTTGACGTACGCGGTCTCAATGATACGGACGAGCGCCTCTTCGACGCCCTCCATCCGCCCAACGGGCAGGCCGAATTGCTTGCGGATGCGTGCGTATGCCGAGGTCACGCGCAGCATCATCTTGGCGCCGGCCGTCGCCGACGATGGAAGCGAGATCGCCCGTCCCGCCGACAGGCACTCCATCAGCATGCGCCAGCCCTGGCCGACCATGGCCTCGCCGCCGATGACCCAATCGATCGGGATGAAGACGTCCTTGCCCCAGTTGGGGCCGTTCGGGAACGCGGCGCTCGAAGGCAGATGCCGCCGCCCGATATTGACGCCCGGATGATCGGCTGGAACGAGCGCGAGCGTGATGCCGAGATCGGCGCCCTTGCCGAGTAGATTGTCGTTGTCGAAGAGGCGGAACGCGAGGCCGACCAGTGTCGCCTTGGGTCCAAGCGTGATGTAGCGCTTCTCCCACGAGAGGCGAACGCCGAGCGTTTCTTTCCCCTGATACGTGCCACGGGTTACGTAACCGATATCGCGCATGGTCGCCGCGTCCGATCCCGAAGTGGGACCCGTTAGCGAGAAACACGGCACCTCTTCTCCCTTCGCGAGCCGCGGCAGGTAGTAGTGCTTCTGCGCGTCCGTTCCGTATTTCTCGATGAGCTCGCCGGGTCCAAGCGAGTTCGGCACCATGACGATGGTCACGACATCGGGTGATCGCGACGCAATCTTGCCGAGGATCAGCGACTGAGCCTGCGGCGAGAAACCGAGACCGCCGTGCTCCTTCGAGATCAGCATCCCAAGGAAGCCGTTCTTCTTGACGAAATCCCAAATAGCCTCTGGCACCTCGCGCTGCGCGTGCCGGATCTGCCAATCATCGATCATCCGGCACAGCTGTTCCGTCGGACCATCGAGGAATGCTCTCTCCTCGGTCGTCAGCCTGATCGGCGGGATGGTGAGGAGCTTGTTCCAGTCGGGCGTGCCGGAGAAAAGCTCGGCATCGAAACCGACGGTCCCCGCTTCGAGCGCTTGAGCCTCGGTGTCCGAAACCTTCGGTAGGATTTTCTTAACGATGCCGAACACCGGCTCGATGACCGCGCTCCGTCGGATCGAGGGGATCGACAGCAACGCCAACGCAGCAAACGGCAGCCACGCGAGCCAGGTCAGCAGCGTCGTGCCGCCGGCATAGGCGCCCGGACCGTTGAGCGCTTCGGATTGTGCGAGATAGGTGAAGGCGCCGACGGCGAGAGCCCAGGCCCAGAGGGGCGCGCGATTCATGGCCAAAGCGATGAATCCGGCCACGGCAATGAGCAGAAGCACGATGAAGGTCATGTCCGAGCCTCCTTCATGACGCCACGCTGCTGGCGCGGTCGTTTTGCGGCCCGGTTACCATCGGTTGACGTATACGTCAACCACGCCATCAGTGCCTTGGTGACAGGTCCGGGGCTACCCGCCGCCCAAGTAGATCACAGTTGTCCTACAGCCGGTAGAGCGAGAAGTCCTGCCCGAACAGCCTATGGATTTTCCTTTGAGATTTCCTCACCGAAAAGGTCGGCAACGGTGGTTTGATACCAGCTCGCACTATCCTGCAGGTTTTCCCGGCGAACCTCGGCTTTTTCGCCCGGTTTCGACACAAACGGATCGATTGGATCGAGATGCGGCTTGCCGTCTTTTACGCCGACGACGTAGTCGCCGCCGACCTTGACGCTATCGTCGGGCGCCAGCATCGACCAGCACACATTGTGGTACTTGCCCTTCTCGCGCGGCTTTCCCGAAAGGCTGGCAATGATGTCGGTCGCGACGACCCCGGCCTGGTTCATTGCCGAAAAAGCCGACTTCGGCATGTCCGCCGCAATAGCTGCGTCTCCGACCACGTAAACGTCCGCGGCTTTGGTTGACGTGAAATTCTCGGGATGGACCGGGCACCAGTCGCCTTCGGTCAGTCCCGCCTTCGCCGCGATCGCGCCCGCCTTCTGCGGTGGGATGATGTTGGCGAGCGCGGCGTGCTCCGCGCGGCCGGCTTTCGTCATCACCAGTCCCGAAGCGGGGTCGACTTTCACGACGCTGAAGTCGTCGATCTCGTTCGTCAGGTTGATCTCGATGATGCCCTTGTAGAGGTCGTTGAAAGCCTCCTCGAACACCGGCTGCTTCGAGAACGTCTTCTTCGCGTCGAAGATGATGAGCTTCGCCTTCGGCTTCTGCGTCTTGATGAAGTGACCGATCATGCAGGCGCGTTCGTAGGGGCCAGGCGGACAACGGTAGGGATTGGGCGGTGACGACATCACGATCAACCCGCCGTCCGGCAATGCCAGAAGTTTCTCCTTGAGCAGCCACGTCTGCTCGCCGCCCTGCCATGCATGCGGCATGATCTTCGCGGCCTCCGGCGAATACCCCTCAATCGCGTCGAACTTCAAATCGATGCCGGGCGCGACGACGAGGCGGTCGTAGGGAACCGTTGAGCCGCCCGCGAGCGCGACCGTCTTGGCGTTGGTGTCGATCGCCGTCGCTGTATCGGTCACCACCTTGATGCCGCGCTTCTTCACACCCTCATAGGTGTGCGTGATCGACTGGAAGGTGCGAAAGCCCGCGAGATAGAGATTGGAATAGAAGCATGTCGTGTACTTCTGCTTGGGCTCGATCATCGTGATGTCGAGGGTGGCATCGGCAGCGCGAAGTCGGCTCGCTACGCCTGCGCCTCCCGGACCGCCGCCGACGATCACGACCTTAGCCGGCCCAAGCGCATTCGCGGGCTTAACGAAGTCCGGCGCTGCCGTCGCCGTAACGACGCCTGCGCAAATGGCTGCGAACTCGCGCCTCGTGATCTTCGACATGAAAAACCTCCCTCGAGCCGGACGCCGGTCGCGCCTTCATTATATTTTTCTAGATTGCGCGCGTTTGCGCGACGACGATGGCAGGTCGCATGATCCTGTCAGGAAATTCATGCGTTGTAACTAGATCGCAAGCAAAATTCGATCCTATAGTGCCGGATCACCCCTCGGCCGCTTCAATCCGTATGCCGCAGAAACTTGTCTTGTCCGTGATGTCGCGCAGAACGATGCTCGTCGCAGCGGCGTCGGCAGCTGCGGCCGCGCCATTCCTCGCGATGGCGCAAACGGCAACGCCGGAGGTGTTAGAGCGCAGCGCGAAGTTCGAGGAGGCATTCGCCAAACTCGCCGGGAGCGCCAAACCCGTCGAAGGGAAGATAACGGTCGACCTGCCGGAAACCGCCGAGAACGGTAACTTCGTGCCGATTACGATGGCCGTCGACAGCCCGATGACCGAGGCCGATTACGTCAAAGCGATTCATATTCTCTCGACCGCGAACCCGGTCGCTCATATCGCTACGTTTCGGCTGACGCCCGCCAACGCCGTCGCTCGCGTGCAGAGCCGCATACGGCTGGCAAAGAACCAGGATGTCATCGTGCTCGCCGAGTTGTCGACGGGAGAGATGCTTATTTCGACGACCATGGTCAAAGTCACCATTGGCGGCTGCGCCGACTGAAAGGAAAGATCATGGCGTCAAATCCGCGTGTGAAGCTGCCGGACAATGCGAAGGTCGGAGACGTGATCGAGGTCAAGACGCTCATCACGCACGTCATGGAAACCGGGAACCGCAAGAATAAGAACGGCAACCGCATCCCGCGCGACATCATCAATACGTTCGTCGCGAAGTTCGGGGACAAGGAAGTTTTTCGAGCCGAGCTTGGCCCTGGCGTTTCCGCCAATCCCTACATCTCGTTCCAGATGCGCGTGCCGGGTCCCGGCGTGTTCGAATTCGCGTGGACGGACGATCACGGCGTCACGACCGTGCAGACGACCCGGCTCGAAGTTGCTTAGCGAAAGACGGCAGCTAGCCGGCGCGCGCGTCATCCTTCACGAGCTTGTAATTGATTGAATCGAGCAGCGCCTCGAAGCTCGCATCGATTATGTTTGGCGATACGCCAACGGTCGTCCAACGCTCGCCCGTCTCGGTATCGTGGCTTTCGACCAGAACGCGGGTCACCGCGTCCGTGCCGCCGTTCGGCGTGTGCGTGAGAATTCGGACCTTATAGTCCACGAGCTCCACATGCTCGATGTGCTTCTGATAGCGCCCGAGATCGCCGCGCAAGGCCTTGTCGAGCGCGTTGACCGGGCCGTTGCCTTCGCCGATCGACACGACCGGCTGATCCTCGCCGGCAATGGAGACCGTCACCTCGGCTTGCGAAGACGACTCGCCGTTGCTGCCGCCATTGCCCCGGTGCTGGCGCTCGACGGTTACGCGGAAGCTATCGACGGAGAAATAGCGCGGCACGTCGGCAAGCACGCGCCGGGCGAGCAACTCGAATGAGGCTTCCGCCGCCTCGTAGGAATAGCCCTTGTCCTCGCGCGTCTTGACCTCGTCAAGCAATGCCTGGACGCGTCCGTCGTCCTTGCCGTTCAATAGACCAAGGCGTTCCAATGCCGAAATAAGCGAGGATCGGCCGCCCTGCTTAGACACGAGAATGCGACGCTCGTTACCGACGCTTTCGGGCGGCACGTGCTCGTAGGTTTCGGGTGATTTCAGAATCCCCGAGGCGTGAATTCCGGCCTTCGTCGCGAAGGCGCTGTCGCCGACGTATGGCGCGTGGCGGTCCGGCGCCTCGTTCAAGACTTCGTCCAAGACGCGGCTTGCGTGCGTGAGCGTCCTGAGCTTCGCCGGCGTGATGCCTGTCTCGAACCTCTCCGCGAACTCGCTCTTCAACAGCAGGGTCGGGATGATCGACGTCAGATTGGCATTGCCGCAGCGTTCGCCGAGACCGTTCAACGTGCCCTGGATCTGGCGGCAGCCGGAGCGCACCGCCATCAATGTGTTGGCGACCGCGTTCTCGGTGTCGTTATGGGTATGGATGCCGAGGTGCGATCCGGGAACGTGTTTTGCCACGTCGGCGACGATGGCCTCGACTTCGTGCGGCAGCGTCCCGCCGTTGGTATCGCACAGAACGACCCAGCGAGCGCCCTTGTCCATTGCCGTCTTGGCGACGGTGAGCGCGTAGTCGCGGTTTGCCTTGTAGCCGTCGAAGAAGTGCTCGCAGTCGATCATCGCCTCGCGCTGCGTCTCGACGATGGCGCCAACCGATTGCGCGATCGAGTCGAGGTTTTCCTCGTTCGTGATGCCGAGAGCGACGCGCACGTGATAGTCCCAAGACTTGGCGACGAGGCAAATGCTATCGGCCGCGGATTGCAGAATGGCTTGCAGGCCCGGATCGTTCGAGACAGAGCGGCCGGGGCGCTTGGTCATGCCGAAGGCGGTGAACCGTGCCGACTTCAAGGCCGGGCGCCGCGAGAAGAGTTCGCTGTCGGTCGTGTTGGCGCCGGGGTAGCCGCCCTCGATATAGTCGACGCCGAGATCGTCGAGCACGGCCATGAGCCTGCGCTTGTCCTCGAGCGAGAAGTCAACGCCCGTCGTCTGCGCGCCGTCGCGCAGCGTCGTGTCGAAGAGGTATAGACGTTCCTTGCTCATGAGGGTTTCTTAGGCGCCTCCGTCGGCGATCCCGCGGCCGGCTGAAGCCGCTTTATCATGGTCGTCGTGGAAAGCCACTGATCTTCGAGCGGGACCGAATTGCGCTGCTCCGATTGGTAACCGAGACGGCTGAAGAACGCCTCCGCCGTGTCGCTCGCTTCGGTCTTAACTGTTGTGGTGCCGCGCGCGGCCGCGATTTTCTCGAGCGCCTCTACGAGCGTGCGGCCGACGCCCTCGCCGGCGAAGTCGGGATGGACGTAAAGCATGTCGATCGTCTTGTTGTCCTTGAGAGAGGCAAATCCCAGGTACTCGCCGTCGAGCTGCACGACGAGCGTCAAACCGCCCGCCAGCCGGTTGGCGAACGCCTGCGCGTCCTCGGCCGTCGCCATCCACGCGAGCCGCTGCTCCTCGTCGTAGTCGTCGCTCGTTAATTCTTCGATGCTTTGACCAAAGAGATCGCGTAGCGCCATCGTATCGGCGGGCAAAAATGGACGAAGCGGGTAGTCGTCGGTCATGTGTCGATCTGCGTTCGAGGGGCTTGTGGGCGGGTCGCTGGCCTCGGCCTCAGGTCCGCCCTAAGCCCCAGACGCTTTGAGCGCAAGTTCGCTTTGCGTCGCTACGGCTTGGTGCGCGCTGATCTACGCCATAAGTCGGTGAGGAAATGTTGCGCCGGCTCTACTCGAGAGCGATCTTCTTTCGGGCAGACGTCTTGGTGATAACGGTGAGATGAGCAGCGGCGTCAGATGATGACGCATCCTGCTGACCGGCGGCATTCGATCGACCGATGGCACCAAGCAGCCCTTCCACGCGTTGCGCATCGGATCGCGCCTGCGCACGTCCCATGAAGTCGAAAACGGGTGGAGAGTCCTGCGCCCGCGTCGCGACAGCGAAGACGGCGACGCCCACGACGATCAGGGACACAGCCATGATGGCAAGATCCCGCGTCGTCGGTTGGTCCGAAGGAGCAGAACGGATCATCATCGACGCGTGTCTCCGTGTTGTGCGACACGCGAGGATTAGGAGATGTGCTCCGATGCTGCTGTTCCGTGGGTGACAAAAGTTAATGGGTTAAGCCGCGAAGAGGCGGCGACCTCACATAGTGGCGGGCCCTCGGCCGATGGCGGCAATACCGGTGCGGGAAACCTCAACCAGTCCAAGCTCGGTCATCAACTGGATGAACGTCTCGATCTTGGAGGGCTTGCCCGTCACCTCGAACACGAAATGCTCCGTCGAGGTATCGACGACCTTGGCGCGGAAGATTTCCGCGAGCCGCAGAGATTCGATGCGCTTGTCGCCCTTGCCCCCAACCTTGATCAGCGCCATCTCGCGCTGGATCGAGTCCCCCTCCTCGCTCAGGTCGCGGACGCGATGAACGGGAATGAGCCGCTCGAGCTGATGCTTGATCTGTACGATCACCGACGGCGTGCCGCTGGTGATGACCGTGATGCGCGAGAGATGCTTCTCGTGCTCAACTTCCGTCACCGTCAGCGAGTCAATGTTGTAGCCGCGCCCCGAGAAGAGACCGATGACACGCGCCAGCACGCCCGGCTCGTTATCGACAATTATCGAGAGCGTGCGCGATACGGTTTCCTGCGACTTGCCCGGGCTCGGGTAGTGCGACTGCTTCAGTGCTTCGGCCATGTGCGTCTCGCGCGTTCAAAGATAGCTTTCAACCAGCGTATGGCCGGTGTCGTAATCGGGGATCATCCATGCGGGGTCGAGCGCCTGGGTTCGCCACGCGACGAAGGCGGGATGCGCCTTGACCGCTTCCATATACGTCCGCGTGTCGTGCGCAACCGGAATGGCGTAGGTCTCGAACCTCGAAACGACCGGCGCATACATGGCGTCTGCAGCCGAGAACTGCCCATAGAGAAACGGGCCCTCCTCGCCGTACAGTCGCCGCGCTTCGCGCCAGATCTCCTCGATGCGATCAACGTTGGCCTTGAGCGGGGCGGTCATCTCGGGCGTCTTGTAGCGCCCGGCGAGATTCATCGGGCAGCTCTGCCGCAACGTCTGAAAGCCACCGTGCATTTCGTTGGAGGTCGCGCGCGCATGTGCGCGGGCACTCATCAGCCGGGGCCAGATCGCCCGATCAGGATAAGTCTCGGCGATGTATTCGATGATCGCGAGGCTTTCCCAAACCGTCAGCGGCCCATCGATCAATGCCGGCACTTTGCCCGATGGCGAATACTCGAGCACGCGCGCGCGGCTCTCGGGCGTCCGCAGCGGAATGATGATTTCCTCGAACGGGATGTCGAACGCCATGAGCACCATCCACGGCCGAAAAGACCACGACGAGTAGAGCTTGTTCGCGATCACGAGCTTCAGCATCGGTGCCGTCAGTTCGATTCCGGTTTGGACTTTTCGCCATCTTTGTTCTTGGGCGGGAAGACGGCTTTCAGGAAGACCGGTGTGCCGTGCTTGTCGACGAGCTTTCTGAAGTCCTCGGCGTCCTTGGCGGGAACCTTATACTGTGAAAACGCCGCGACGAGCCTCTTGCCCATGCTGTCCGAGATCGACTGCGCGGTGGGCGCTCCCATCCGCTTGAGCTCATCCTGCGGAAGCGCCGAATAGACCCGGGCTAGCACCTGCGAATGCATGTAATCCTGTGCCATGCAGGACTCGAGTCCCTTCGAGTACTCCGTGAAGAGCAGCTGCGTGCGGTAGCAGGCCTCGAGAAACTTCATGACGCCCTGCGAGCCCTGCTGCTTGTGCATCAAGGCCAGTCGATTTGCGGCGTCCCTGATATTCGCCACATGATCCCAAGCGCCCTTGGTGGCGAACGTGGAACCCGCGCCTGCCACCAGGCCGAGCGTCACGAATGCGGCGAAGAGCGAACGCCGCCTGCTGAGTGAGTTCCTCAAACCAGAACCTTCCCTTCCTCGCCGATGGCCTTCTCGACCTCTTCGTCCGAGACGTTCTCGCCGAGCAGCATCTCGTTGTGCGCTTTGCCCGATGGAATCATCGGGAAGCAATTCGCGAGCTTGGCAACACGGCAATCGAAGATAACGGGACCCTTGGTATTGATCATCTCCTTAATCGCATCGTCGAGGTCGGCCGGATGGTCGCAGCGCATGCCGGTCCAGCCATATGCATCGGCGAGCTTGACGAAATCGGGCAGGGCCTCGGTGTAACTTTCGGACAAGCGGTTGCCGTGGAGCAGCTGCTGCCACTGGCGCACCATGCCCATGTACTCATTATTGAGAATGAACACCTTGACCGGCAGGCGATACTGCACGGCGGTCGAGCATTCCTGGATGTTCATCAGGATCGAGGCGTCGCCGGCGACATCGATGACGAGCGACTTGGGATGCGCGAGCTGCACGCCGATCGCGGAAGGAAGGCCGTAACCCATGGTGCCGAGGCCGCCTGAGGTCATCCAGCGGTTCGGTTCCTCGAAATGGAAGAACTGCGCCGCCCACATCTGATGCTGACCGACTTCGGTCGTGATGTAGGTGTCGCGATCCTTGGTCAGTTCGTAGAGCCGCTGGCAGGCGTACTGCGGCATGATCTGGTCTTTGGAATTCCGGTAGGCGAGCGATTTCTTTGCGCGCCAGCCGTCGATCTGCTTCCACCAGGCCTTGTGCGCGGCCTTGTCGATGACCGGCGACTTGGCTTTCCAGATCCGCAGCATGTCTTCGAGCGCGTAGGCGCAGTCGCCGATGATCGGAATATCGACGTGGATGTTCTTGTTGATCGACGAGGGATCGATATCGACGTGAATTTTCTTGGATCCCGGTGAGAACGCATCGACGCGGCCGGTAATGCGATCGTCAAAGCGCGCGCCGATATTGATCAGCACGTCGCAATCGTGCATCGCCAGGTTGGCTTCGTAGGTGCCGTGCATGCCGAGCATGCCGAGCCATTGCTTGTCGGACGCCGGATAGGCGCCGAGCCCCATCAAGGTCGACGTGATCGGATAGCCCGTCAGGCGCACGAGCTCGCGCAAGAGCTGGCTCGCCTTGGGGCCTGAGTTGATGACGCCGCCGCCCGTATAGAACACGGGCTTCTTCGCGCCGGCGATGAGATCGACGGCGGCGCGCACGTCCGGCTGGTCGGGTTTGATCTTCGGACGATAGGTCTTGTGCTGGATGTTCGACGGCCCGACGTAGTTGCCGGTTGCAAACTGGACGTCCTTCGGAACGTCGACGACCACCGGGCCGGGGCGTCCGGTCCTCGCGATATGAAACGCTTCATGCAGCACGCGCGCGAGATCGTTGACGTTCTTGACGAGCGTGTTGTGCTTCGTGCACGGCCGCGTGATGCCGACAGTATCGCATTCCTGAAAAGCATCGTTGCCGATGAGGTGCGTCGGCACCTGACCGGTGATGCAGACCAGCGGGATCGAATCCATGAGCGCGTCGGTGAGACCGGTGACGGCGTTGGTCGCGCCCGGTCCCGACGTCACGAGGCAGACGCCGACCTTGCCCGTCGAGCGCGCGTAGCCCTCCGCGGCGTGCAGCGCGCCCCCTTCCTGGCGGACCAGGATGTGGCGGATCTTCTCCTGCTGAAAGAGCTCGTCATAGATCGGGAGTACGGCGCCGCCCGGGTACCCGAAAATCATCTCGACGCCTTGGTCGGCCAGCGCCGTCAACACGATCTCGGCGCCTGTCATCGTCCGTGCCATCAGTCCCATAGCTCCTCGGCCGCACGCAAAAATGCGGCGGTGCAAAAATGTCAGCGAAAATAGGCGCGCCGACTTTAGCTGGTCAACCCTTCACTTGAATAAATGAAAACACTTGCTGGATCATTGTTTTCATTTCTTGCGCTTCGACGTGTTTCCACGAAATCATGTTGCGGCGAAGCCAAGTATCCTGCCGTTTGACGTATTGGCGCGTCTCAGCCTGGGCGGCTTGGGCGGCTGCCTCGTAGGTCATGGCACCGCTCAGGGCCGCCAGCAGCGGCCTGACGCCGATCGCGCGCATGGCCGGCAACTCGGGCGAGAGGCCGAGTCCTGCCAGTGTGCGGGCTTCCTCGATCGCGCCGTTCGCCATCATCATGTCAAAACGGGCTTCCGCCCGCGCCAGGAGGTCTTTGCGCGGAGGGCGCAGCACAAAGCAGATCACATCACCCTCGTCGATGACCGGCGTCCCCTCCTGACGCTGCCATTCCGCGAGTGAGCGTCCTGTCGCAGCCAGAACTTCGAGCGCGCGGACGATACGCTGCGTGTCCGACGGCGCGAGCCGCGCCGCCATGTGCGGATCTTCCCCGCACAGAAGCTGGTGCAGCTCGATGGCCGGACGCCGCTGAGCCTCCTCGCGCCAGTACTTGCGGACGCCAACCGGGATGGCCGGTATGGGCGAGAGACCCTCGAGCAGCCCCTTGAAGTAGAGGCCGGTGCCGCCGACGATGATAGGGCGTAGTCCGCTCGCCCTCACCTCCGCGATTGCGCGCGCCGCGTCGCTGACATACCGGCCGGCGGAATAGGCATCGGAGGCGGAAATGAAACCGTAGAGGTGATGCGGTGCGCGCGCTTCATCCTCAGGCGTCGGCCGGGCGGAGAGGACTCTCAGCTCCCGATAGACCTGCATGCTGTCGGCGTTGATGACGGCCCCGCCGAAGCGCTCGGCGACAGCCAGCGCGAGCTTCGACTTGCCGCTCGCCGTTGGCCCCGCGATCAGGATGGGTGTTGGTGGACGCTCGTCCATGCCCGGCTCGTAGCTCAGGCACTAATGGCGCGCTAGATAGATCGCGCCATCAATGATCGCTTCCTACGCCGCGATCACGATCATTTCCCCTACTGATGCAGAACGTTCGCCGTCAGTAGTGGATTTGCGTACGCGCACCAAAGACCGCCGCGTGGTCGATCACGGCCGACGAGGTATCGCTTTCGGCGACGCGGCCGCCTGGATTCCAGAAGTACTGGAAATCGGGCGTAACGGTTACGCCATCGCAGATAACGGCCTTGTAGTTCACTTCGATAACCGACTCGAAAGCAGGGAAAATCTCTGCTCCGACCGGGCCGGTTGGATTGACCGCACTGAAATCGTCCGAGATGTGGCCGTAGCCGAAGGCGGCGCCGAAGCTATCATGCGGCCGGTTGGGAACGATGCCGGCAAACACGATGCCGGTATCGAAGTAGAGATCCATGGCGTTCTCGAACTCCGGGCTTCCCGAGACGCGGCCGAATACGCTGACGCTCTTGTCGTCGCCCTGCTTCCATATCTGCTGATCGACGATCCCGTAGAGGCCGTGATTGCCCTTGACGGGAAGACCGGTGCGGAAATCGGTGAAGTCGTTGTTGAGTTGCTTCCAGCCGCCGAGTTTGACTATTCCGCCGAGGGCGCCGAGGTCGTACTTGAACTGGCCTTCCGCCATCAGCAGCGGCGCGTCACCGAAGCGGAACTCCGTTCCGTGGCGATTATCCTTCTGCGGGTCTTCGGCATCGGGATCAGCCGGGCTGCCGTTGAAAATGGCGGCGAGGATCGTGAGCTTGTCGTTTGGCGTGTACTGCAGCCGCGCGCCCATCGACGCCAACGGATACGCCGGTCCGCCCTGCGTCTGGTCGAGCGCCAATATGCCGGCCCAGCCGAACGTGCCGTTGATGAACTGTCCGGCGCTGTCGCTCAGGAAGAATTCGGTGTCGGCGGCGAGCGAACCGACGCGCACCTTCAGTTTGTCGTCGAGGAGCGCCTGCTCGAACCAGATTTCGTCGAGGCGGAAGGATTCGAGTGCTTCGAGGTTCGAAACGGGGAAGAGCGCGCCGATGTGGTCGGCCGTCGGTCCGATGCCATGGATGTAATAGACGTTGGTGTGGAAGGTGAGGCCCTTCCAGCCCGCGAGCTTCTCGAAGTCGATATCGAAGACCGTCTCGACGAGACCGTTGTAGCTTGACCCGCGCGAGAACCCGCCCGACGGAACGTCAAAGACCTCGCCGGTATAGTTGAGGCCGTAGGTGATGCCACGGTGCGCGAAAGATGCGCGGACGGGATCGTTCCAGTCCTTGGCGATCGATTCGTCAGGTACGCCGGTCTCGATCTTGTCGTCGGCGCGTGCGCCATCGAATGCGGCGCAGCTGACGAGCGCGGCCGCGAAAATAGCGAGCGGCAACCGTGTGTCTTGCATTATCCCCCAAGCGCGAATCGAAGCGCGCCCCTTCCCCATTCACATGACGGCGGGCAACAAACGATACTATACTTTAAAAGTCAACATAGGTGTGGAGGTGCGGACGGGACTGTTGCCCAAACGCCAATGGCTCCGCGGTCCATCGCAAAAAAAAGGGGAGACGCACTGGGCGTCCCCCCTCTTCGAACAACGTTGCAAGCGTGGACTTGAAGCGCTGTCGATCCCTACCCGGCTGCCGAATTATTTCGCGGCTGCGTTGTAAGCGACGCGCTTGATCGGTTGGATAGTCATTGAGGTCGCATCCGCTGCACATGCGAACGACAAAGCGTCGCTCTCAAAGGTTTCGACGTTGGCCGAGTTACCCGCGCGAACGGTCAGATTGACGCGAACGGCCTCCGAAGGCGCCTGCCTATCAGCATAAGCATCGGCCAGCATCAGCGTGAGATTGCAGGCTTTCTCGTTGTTGGCGAAATAGCCGACGGCGGTTTTCGAACCGACCTTGAGCGTCACGCCGTGATATGGCTCGACCTTCGTGCTGGTCGGGCTCCCGGCCATCAGTGGTGCGGCACTAGGCACCAGGGCGAAGCCGGCAATGAGGGCTGCGGCCGAGATTTTTGCGAACGTCGTCATGACAGGATTTCTCCCACTGTCTTAACAGCACCGGGTTCAAGCCCTCGCACGATTGTCCGAGCGTGACGTCGATGCTGAGGTCCCAGATAAGACATTGATGCCATGTTCAAAATCCCATGTTACTGCAGTGCGGTATTGCAGCCGCTGCAGCGCGGTCCAGTCACAGCCCGTTCGGGTAGTCGCCGTCACGAAGTCATGTCGGCCGGTGGCGCGATTGGAGTCGTCCGGCTGATGCCTGCGCGTCCAATCAAGAAAATCCGGGACTGATCAAGCCGCAACGACAGCGACCGCAGCCGCCGCTATAAGCATGCCGCGCGCGATTCCATTCGCGAAAATTCCGCCGCCAACCGAGTGCGAGATGGCCTCCGAGACCAATCCCCAAATCACGCCCGAAGTCGTGGCCGAGCACGGCCTCAAGCCCGAGGAATATGAGCGGCTCCTCGATGTCCTCGGACGCGAGCCTCGCATCTGCGAGCTCGGCATCTTCTCGGTGATGTGGAGCGAGCATTGCTCCTATAAGTCGTCGCGCGTCTGGCTGAAGACGCTGCCCACGAGCGGACCGCAGGTCATCCAGGGCCCCGGCGAGAACGCCGGCGTCGTCGACCTTGGCGATGGCGACGCCGTCGTCTTTAAGATGGAAAGCCACAACCACCCCTCCTACATCGAGCCCTTTCAGGGTGCGGCAACGGGCGTCGGCGGCATCATGCGCGACGTCTTCACCATGGGCGCGCGGCCGGTCGCCAACATGAACGCGCTGCGGTTTGGCGCGCCAGATCATCCCAAGACCAAGCATCTCGTCGGCGGCGTCGTTGCCGGTATCGCCCACTACGGCAACTGCACCGGCGTGCCGACCATCGGCGGCGAGACGAATTTCGACGCCGGTTACGACAACAACATCCTGGTCAACGCGATGTGCGTCGGCCTCGCCAAAACGGACAAGATCTTCTACTCGGCCGCAAAGGGCGTCGGCCTGCCGGTCGTCTACGTCGGCTCGAAGACGGGCCGCGACGGCATCCATGGCGCGACGATGGCCTCGGCCGAATTCGATGACGCGAGCGCCGAAAAGCGTCCGACCGTTCAGGTCGGCGACCCGTTCACCGAAAAGTTGCTGATCGAAGCCTGCCTCGAGCTCATGGCGACGGACTCGATCATCGCCATCCAGGACATGGGCGCCGCGGGGCTCACATCGTCAACGTGCGAGATGGCCGACAAGGGCGGCGTCGGTATCGAGCTCAACCTCGATCTCGTTCCCCAGCGCGAAACCGGCATGACGGCCTACGAGATGATGCTCTCGGAAAGCCAGGAGCGCATGCTGATGATCCTGAAGCCCGAGCGCGAGGCCGACGCCAAGGCCATCTTCACCAAGTGGGGCCTCGACTTCGCCGTCATCGGGCACACGACAGATACCCAGCGCATGGTCATCAAGCACAAGGGCAGGATCGAAGCCGATCTGCCGGTGCCGATTTTGGCCAACTCTGCGCCCATGTACACGCGCCCGCATGTCGAGCCGAAAAAGCCCGCGCAGATTTTGCCCGAGTGGGTGCCGGCGCCGAACTCGATCCTCGGCACACTCAAGGACCTGATGGGCGGTCCGCATCTCTCGTCGCGCCGCTGGATCTGGGAGCAGTACGACCACATGGTCATGGGCGATACAATCGGCCGGCCCGGCGGCGACGCCGGCGTCGTCCGCGTCCACGGCACGAAAAAGGCGATCGCCGTCGCCTGCGATGTCACGCCCCGCTACGTCGCCGCCGACCCGGAGGAAGGCACCAAGCAGGCGGTCGTCGAGACGTGGCGCAATCTGACCGCCGTCGGCGCCGATCCGCTGGCCATCACAGACAACATGAATTTCGCCAATCCGGAGCGGCCCGAGATCATGGGCCAGTTCGTGGCGAGCGTGCGCGGTATGGGAGAAGCCTGCCGCGCCCTCGCCTATCCGGTCGTCTCGGGCAACGTCTCGCTCTACAACGAAACTAATGGCGTCGGCATTCCGCCGACCCCCGCGATCGGCGGCGTCGGTCTAGTACCGGATGCTGCCAAGATTGCCGACATCCGTCTCAAGGATGAGGGCGACGTTCTGATCGTCATTGGCCGAGAGGAAGGGCACCTCGGCCAGTCGCTCTATCAAAGTCACGCCACGGGCAAGTTCGAAGGCGCGCCACCGCCCGTCGACCTCGAAGCCGAGGTCAAGGCTGGCCGCCTCATCCGCGCGCTCATTCGCGAAGGCCACGCCCGCGCCGTCCATGACTGCGCCGATGGCGGACTGCTCGTCGCGGTCGCCGAGATGGCGCTCGCGGGCGGACGCCACGGCCTTTCGCGTGATGCGGCAGGGCTCGGCGTCGAACTCTATCCGTACGAAGGCAAGCTCCCCGCGCACGCCATCTGGTTCGGCGAGGACCAGGGCCGCTATGTCGTCGAGGTCGCGCCGGCCAAGGCCGAGGAAGTGCTGGAGCGCGCCCGCCTTCTCGCGTTACCTGCGCGCATCATCGGTCGGGTCGGGGGCGAGGCGATCGCGCTCAAGGGCGAAACCGCATTGCCGCTCACCGAGCTTCGCGCCGCGCATGAAGGGTGGCTGGCAAGGCTGATGGCAGGTTAGGTATTATCATCCGGGCACCGGGGTGATTCAGGATTTGCAGGCGATGGCTCGGCTTTTGAGATCAATAGCGGCGGCAGCGGCAGCAATTGCTATCGGTTCGACGAGCGTCGCGGCCGAGGAGGCGCTTGATGGCCTCTGGATGGATTCCGATGGCGAGGTCATCCTCGAAATCAGCAAATGCGGCGGAGCGCACTGCGGCAAGGTCTATTGGCTCAAGCAGCCCAACGGCGCCGACGGCCTGCCCCAGCGCGACACGCGGAACCCGGACGAATCCCTCAAATCGAGATTCGTGTGCGGCTTGACCGTGCTGACCGGTTTTGAAAAACAATCGGACGGCACTTGGGGCGGCGGCACCGTCTACGTTTCGGATCTCGGCATGAGCTTCAGTGGCCAGGCCGAAGTCCTGAGCCCGACGCGCGTCAAGGTGACGGGCTATGTCGGTCTTCCATTGTTCGGCCAGTCGGAAGTGTGGTCAAAGGTCACCAATCCGCCGCCGCGGTGCTCGAACAAAAAGCCGAGCGAGACGAAACCTAAAGACTGATTTCTGACGAACGACACGACGCGCGCCAGAGGCCCGTTCAATCACAAACTTTGGAGACAATGATAATGCCAACGATGTCCAACCTGCGCCGCCGCAAGATTCAAGCCCGGCAGCGTAAAGCCGAAAACCTGTCGAAGCGCACGGCGAAAACCGCCAAGCGCGAGCGCAACAAGAAAAGCGGCTGAACCGAAATCGCTGGCGTCCCGCCCGCAGCTGGGGCCGTCTTACCGCACGCGCGCTTTTTCCTGGCACGCCAACCACTTCGTAATGACCGAGCGATCATGGAATTGGATGGCGCCGCAGTTCTGGCAGACAATCATGATGACATCGACCGGCGCGCCCGGCGAGCTTTCGCCGGTTGATGCGCGCTGGCATGTCAACTTGTGAATGTCGGTGTCACACTGCGAACGGAAGCGGCCGCAGACCGGGCAGGCGGTTATGTGTTTGCCGAAGAGGAATTTATCGACCTCGGCCTTCGAAACATCTCTGGTGCAGGTATCAACAGTCATCGCATTCACCTGAGATAACCTGCTTCTAAGCTATGTGCGTCGCGCCGACTGCGCAAGGTGTCGCAGCCCCTCCCAGGTTCCTAAACATTCGATGTTGCTTTGCAAAAAACAAAATGCGCCGAGGGGGCTCGGCGCATTCGTGGTCACATGTGCTCGTGTGGGCTCAGGCTGTCGCGATGAAATGATCGAGGCGCTCGAGCGTCTGATGCCCGCCCTCGATCGCGCCGAACTTCGCCATCGTTTCCCGCTGTTCGACCGACTGACAGATGAGCCGGAGCGTGACGCGCGTCTTCCCGTCTTCCGGTTCGAACATCACCTCGGCCTTGAAGCGATAGACGTCCTGGCCGCCATCTCCGCCGTCGTGGTCGTAGGCCATGTACGTTGGCGCGTTGATTTCCGTGTAGCGCACGCGGTTTTCATAATCGGTGCCGTCGGGCCCGTGCATCGTGAACAGCCATTCGCCGCCGACGCGGAAGTCCATCTTGTATGTCGTCGTCGAGAAGCCGTTTGGGCCCCACCAGTTGGTGATGTGCTTGGGATCGTGGAAAGCCTCGTACACGAGCTTCTGCGGCGCGCCTATCAGGCGTAACATCTCGATAAGGCGATCGCTGAGGTCTTCGCGTTTGCGAGCGGATGCAGACATGTTGGACTCCTTGTTCTGTCCGTTTCGATGAGACTTTGCGAGTGACCGGCCAGGCCGTTCATGCCTTTCGCAGTGTTGCGAGATGCTCTTCGAGAAGGTCGAAGCATTCGCCCCAACCCTCGGCGTGACCGTCGCGAGCCTTGACGGACGCGAAGCCCGTTTGACGGAAAACCATTTTTGTCTTTCCGCCCTGATCCACGAAGTCCACGCTCACGACCGTTTCGGGCCCCGCTTCGCCGCCATGCATCCAATCGTGCGTCATGACGATGCGAGACGGCTTCTTGATTTCAATGTAGCGCCCGAAGGCCTTGTGATCGCCCCCGTTGGGCTCCCGCATGTGGCAGTACCATTCGCCGCCTTCGCGGAAATCCATGCGCGCTTCGGGTATCGTGAAGCCCTTGGGTGCCGACCAGCGGTCCATGTGCTCGGGCTTCGCCCACATCTCGAAGACGAGGTCGCGAGGAGCGTCGAATACACGGACGATCTCAAGATCGATCGATTGAGCCGTCGGCTCACCTGTCTTTTTTTCGGCCACGCTTACTCTCCTTGGCCTGCAGTTCCTGCAGATATGCGTCGAGGCGATCGAAGCTCTGCTCCCAGAACTTCCGGTAATGCTCGATCCAGGAGTCGATGTCCTTGAGCGGCGCTGCATCGAGCTTGCACGGCCGCCATTGCGCTTCGCGTCCGCGGACGATGAGCCCGGCGTTCTCCAGGACCTTGAGGTGCTTCGAGACGGCAGGCAGGCTCATCTCGAACGGCTCTGCCAGTTCCGTCACCGACGTTTCGCCGAGCGCGAGCCGAGCAAGGATTGCGCGCCGGGTCGGATCGGCGAGAGCCGCGAAGGTCTGACTGAGGCGATCGATCATGTGCATATTTAGCCGCTCGGTTAATTAACTTAACGGTTAATTACAGCACGATGTCCGAGCTGTCAACCCATGTCTCGAATTATTCCAGCGACGGATCTCGCGCGGCGCCGGGAACCCTTGTAAACGCGCATCCGCTCCTGTACCGACGCGCTTTCTCTTTTGCCCTCAAGGAACCCCGCATGAGCCGGGCCCGGCCGCAAATCGGCATCATCATGGGAAGCCAGTCCGACTGGCCGACGATGAAGCACGCCGCCGACATTCTCACCGAACTCGACGTGCCCTTCGAAACGAAGATCGTCTCGGCGCATCGCACGCCCGACCGGCTCTATGCCTATGCCAAAGGCGCCAAGGGTCACGGCCTCAAAGTGATCATCGCGGGCGCCGGCGGTGCGGCGCACCTTCCGGGCATGACGGCGTCGATGACGACCCTTCCGGTTCTCGGCGTGCCGGTCGAAACCAAGGCCCTCAAGGGTCAGGACAGCCTCTATTCGATCGTGCAGATGCCTGCCGGCGTGCCTGTTGGCACGCTCGCCATCGGCGAAGCCGGCGCGAAGAACGCCGGTCTTCTCGCGGCGCAGATCCTAGCTCTATCGGACGCCGCGCTTGCCGAGCGACTCGAGAGCTGGCGCCAGCGTCATACGCTCGAAGTCGCCGAGACGCCGGCCGCAGGTTAGACAGCGCTTACGATGACGGCATTCCCACCCGGATCGACAATCGGGATTCTCGGCGGCGGTCAGCTCGGCCGGATGCTAGCGCTTGCCGCGGCACGGCTCGGGCTGAAGGCGCACGTCTATGCGCCCGAAGCCGATAGCCCCGCATTCGATGTCGCCGCCGCGCGGACAATCGCACGATACGAAGACGAGACCGCGCTCGCCGCGTTCGCGGCGGCCGTCGACGTCGCGACATACGAGTTCGAGAACATTCCCGTCGCGACAGTCGAGTTTCTCAGCAGGCACATCCCCCTTCGCCCCGGCGCCAAGGCGCTCGCCTGCGCGCAAGACCGCATCAACGAGAAGACGCTGGCGCGCGAGCTCGGCGCCCGGACTGCCGACTTCGCCAAGATAGATAGTCTCTCCGACCTCAATGCCGCGCTGTCTGACGGATTCACTCTGCCGGCGGTGCTGAAGACGCGACGGTTCGGCTACGACGGCAAGGGGCAAGTGAAAATCCTCGAGCCTAAGCACGCCAAAGAGGCACTAGGCGCACTCGGCGGACAGCCCTCCATTCTTGAGAGCTTTGTGCCTTTCCGAATTGAGGTCTCGATCATCGCGGCTCGTGACGCCAGCGGCGCTTTCGCCGCCTTCCCGCTGACCGAGAACGAGCACCGCAATCACATTCTGCACCGGTCGGTGGCTCCCGCTCGCGTAGGCGAAGCCATCGCACGCGAAGCGGTTGCGGTTGCGCATGCGATTGCGCAGCGTCTCGACTACATCGGCGTCTTCGCGATCGAGTTTTTCGTCGTCGGCAACGCGGACGGCGCGGAAGCGCTTTACGTCAACGAGATTGCGCCGCGCGTCCACAACTCGGGTCATTGGACGATGGACGGCGCTGAGACCTCGCAGTTCGAGCAGCACATTCGGGCCGTCGCCGGCTGGCCCTTGGGCTCGACCGGCCTCATTGGTGCGGGCGCCGAGATGATCAACCTCATCGGCGATGAGATCCTCGGCTGGGAGCAGATCGTGTCGGAGCCCGGCGCGCATCTCCATCACTATGGCAAGGCCGAGGTTCGCCCCGGCCGCAAGATGGGACACGTCAACCGGCTACTGGCAAAAGCGCCGGACTGACCGGCGCGCTGCAAACGCGATAAGATAACAGCGCCAACGACGATATTTTCAAAACCCCCTTCCGGCACTGGAACCAGCGCACGCAAGTTTCGTTGAAAGCCCAAATGGAGATCACGGCTCAGCTCTTTGCCGGTGTCTCCAGAGGCATCACGGACTTCTCGAATGTCGAAAAAAGTGCTGTACGTCGCGGCGAGCCACGGCGCCGACCGCGGTGCGCCCTCCGTCGAAAGCGTCTTCGGTAAGCCGAAGCGGCAGAGGCCGCCGATAACTGCGGAAAAGCAAATGTGCCAGAAGGCGAATCCTGTCGGCAAATCGGGCCGACCCATTCTGACACTCTTCCCGAGCGAACAAGGAGGACGACGTCAGCGGCCGCGAACGTTATAGCGCCCGAACACCAAGCGCTTTTGGATTGAGCGAAAGCCTTCACTTGCGCCCGCGATAATCGTCCTCGCTGACGTGTTCGAGCCACGTGACGGGCGATCCGTCGAGCTTTTCCTGGACGGCGATGTGGCTCATCGCGGTGGTCGATGTCGCGCCGTGCCAATGCTTCTCACCCGGTGCAAACCACACTACGTCTCCGGGCTTGATCTCCTCGACTGGACCGCGCTCGCGTTGCGCCCAGCCCGATCCGCTCACGACGATGAGCGTTTGCCCGAGCGGATGCGTGTGCCACGCGGTCCGCGCGCCGGGCTCGAACGTCACGAGCGCCATCGCCACGCGCGCAGGCTCCGGCGGACTGAAGAGCGGATCGATGCGCACCGAACCTGTGAAGTATTCCGCAGGGCCGGTGCCCGAGGGCTGCGTCCCGCTCCGCTTGATCTCCATGGCGAACCTCTTGCGCGGACGTCTCCTTCCACGTTGCCGCGAAGGAGTCCGGGTTCCAAGTCTTGACGAGAATACGCTCGATGTTGGTGCGGACGGTGGGACTTGAACCCACACGGCGTTGCCGCCTCAGGATTTTAAGTCCTGTGTGTCTACCATTTCACCACGTCCGCTTTGGGGGCGTTATGGCCGCTCGCGAGCGTTCGCGCAATCGCAGTCGAAATCGCTCGACGAGACGGCGCCGTCAGGAACGCTTTTCGGACGAAGGCGCCGGGTTCTCGGTCGCCGGAGCGGGAAGATTGAAAACCGATCGCGCCTTACGCATCAACATCCGAAGCTCGTCGGGAGCGCCGGCGTCGATGGTGTGAGGATATTGCGGATCGGGGCCGACGAGCTGTCTTGAAATCTTGCCGTCGGGCCCAAAAAAGATGGTTCGCGGCACGTAGTTCCCGTCGGGCGACATGCCCTCGTTGAAGCGGGAGTATTTGTCGATGTCGACCAGGATCATCACGAAATCCTTGGACCGCTCGACGATCTCCTTGTCCTTGAAGACCTCGCGATAGCGCTTGCACACGCCGCACCACATGGCGTGGAAGATGAGGAGGGCCGGCCGCTTGGTCTCGGCGACTTCCTTGATGCCTGTCGCGGGATCGCGCCAGTTTATCTGGCTGCCGTTCCAAACGTCGGCGTTCTCGGCGGTGGCCGCGAGAGCGGCGATCGGCAGCGCCAGAAGAGCGGCAATCAACAGGACGGCTTTGGTCGGCATTTGCTCCTCCGGCTCAGGCGAAGCGCCTTTTCCGACCAATCCGTGGCAAAGGCAAGACCGGCAATATCTGCCCACGGAATCAGGGCTAATCTCAGCTAACCGGCCCGCGCCCAGCGGATTTCACGCGGCAAACCGGTTTTGATAGGCCTCGAGATGCGCGTACGCCAATTTGAGAAGCGGCATCGCAACGCCGAGCGTCTCGCCGCGCTGGACAAGATCGCCGACGATGTGATCGGCCTCGACGCGGCGTCCGGCCTGAATGTCGCGCAGCATCGATGCCGCGATATCGGACGCCGGATTGGTCAGCACCCCGCGCGTTGCGGCCAGCGCTTCGGGTCGCGTCGGATAGCCGGTAGCGGCCGCGACCGCCTCGCACTCATCCAGCATCGCGGAAATAAAGGCGGCGCCCGCGCTCGTCGCCACGATCTCGCCGATGGAGGCGCGCATCAGGCAGGTCGTTCCCGCGAGCGTCGCGAGCAGAACCCACTTTTCCCACATCGCGGCGATGACGTTCTCGGCGTGGCGGGCGTCGAAGCGGCCGCGCGTCAACTCCCCGTGAATCGCTGCCGACTGGATGCGCTGCGTGTCGACGCGCGGCCCCTGAGTCATCGATGCGAAAGGGCTCAAATGCCGGATCGTGCCGTCCGCTTCGAGGGCGACGCTGATGTGGCACGTCCCACCGAGTACACGCGCCCTGCCGAAGGCCCCATCAAGACGATCGAGATGACGCATGCCGTTGAGCAGCGGAAGCACAAGCGAGTTTGCGCCGACCGCGGGCCGTATGGTCTCGATCGCGTCCGCGAGGTCGTAGGCTTTGGCGCTGAGCACGACCACGTCGTAGGGTTCGCTTACCTCGTCTTGCACAAGGGCACGCACGGGAATGGTGTCGGCGTCATGGGCGTTCGCTATACGAAGGCCGTCACGTTCGAGGTCAGCCTTTCGCTTCGGCCGAACGAGAAATGTCACGTCGGCACCCGTGGCCGCGAGCTTGCCGCCGAAGAACCCGCCCGTTGCCCCGGCCCCGAGAAAAAGAAACCTCATGGCTCAGTCGCCCTTCTTTAGTCAGCCTGTCGAACGTTAAACGCGGGCTTAGGCTTTCTTTTCCGTCGGCATCACGCGTATCGACAGCTCTCGCAACTGCTTGGGCGAAGCTTCGCTCGGCGCGCCCATCAACAGATCCTGCGCCTGCTGATTCATCGGGAAGAGCGCAACGTCGCGCACGGCCTTGCGCCCGGTCAACAGCATGACGATGCGTTCGATGCCGGCCGCCATGCCGCCATGCGGCGGCGCGCCGTACTGGAAGGCGCGGAAGAGGCCGCCGAAGCGCTCCTCGACCACCTCGGGTCCGAGACCCGCGATGCCGAAGGCCTTCACCATCGTATCCGGACGGTGATTGCGGATGCCGCCCGAAGCGATCTCGTAGCCGTTGCAGACGATGTCGTACTGGTAGGCCTTGAGCTTGAGACGCGCTTCCGTCGTTGTCGCGGTGTCGAGTGCTTCCGCTCCGCCCTGCGGCATCGAGAACGGATTGTGCGAGAAGTCGACCTTCTTCTCCTCCTCGTTCCATTCGTAGAAGGGAAAGTCGACGATCCAAGCGAGCGCGAACTGGTCTTCCTTGATGAGCTTCAGCTCCTCGCCAATGCGATCGCGCGCCGCGCCCGCGAACTTGTAGAAGTTTGCGGGATTGCCAGCCGCGAAGAAGACCGCGTCGCCGTTCTTGAGCTTGAGCTGCGCCTTGATCGCACCAGCGCGCTCGGGCCCGATGTTCTTCGCGACCGGTCCCGCGCCGCCCTCCTCGCCCTCGCGCCAGAAAATGTAGCCGAGGCCCGGCTGGCCTTCGCCCTGCGCCCACGAATTCATGCGGTCGCAGAAGGCGCGCGATCCGCCGGTCGGCGCAGGAATCGCCCAGACGCGCACCTTCGGGTCCTTCTCGATCATGCCGGCGAAGACCTTGAAGCCCGAGCCCTTGAAGTGCTCGGTCACGTCGGCCATCTCGATCGGGTTTCTCAAGTCGGGCTTATCCGTGCCGTACTTGGCGATGGCCGTGTCATAGGGAATGCGCGGCCAGCCCTTCGTCACGGGTTTCCCCTCGGCGAAGTCCGCGAAGATGCCGGTGATGATCGGCTCCATAGTCTGGAACACGTCTTCCTGCTCGACGAAGCTCATCTCAACGTCGAGCTGGTAGAATTCGCCGGGCAGCCGGTCGGCGCGCGGATCCTCGTCGCGGAAGCAGGGCGCGATCTGGAAATACCGGTCGAAGCCCGAGACCATGAGCAACTGCTTGTACTGCTGCGGCGCCTGCGGCAGCGCGTAGAATTTGCCGGAATGAATGCGCGACGGCACGAGGAAGTCGCGTGCACCCTCCGGCGAGGAAGCGGTCAGGATCGGCGTTGGAAACTCGAAGAAGCCGGCGTCGTGCATGCGATTGCGGATGGCGCGCGTCACCTCGAGCCGCTTCATGATGATCGCGTGCAGCGACTCGCGTCTCAAATCGAGGAAGCGATATTGCAGCCGCAGATCTTCCGGGTAGTCGGGCTCGCCGAACACCGGAACCGGCAGCTCCTTCGCCGCCGACAGCACTTCGATCTCGGTCGCGTAAAGTTCGACCTCGCCCGTCGGCAGCTCGGCGTTAACCGTTCCCTCCGGGCGCCGCCTCACCTTGGCGTCGACGCGGATGACCCACTCCGACCGCACCGTCTCGGCGACCTTGAAAGCGGGCGAATCGGGATCGGCCACGACCTGGGTGATGCCGTATTGGTCGCGCAAGTCGATGAAGAGCACGCCGCCGTGGTCGCGGACGCGATGCACCCACCCCGAGAGACGGACATTCTTGCCGACATCGTTCGACCGTAAGGCGCCGCAGGTGTGTGAGCGATAACGATGCAGCTTAGCCTCGGCCATTGCCGGAAACCCTTTGATCGAATTGGGATGGAAAATCGCCGGGAAAAGCGCATGGGGGGCCCGGAAAGTCAAGGCGACCTGACGCTCGAATCGGGCGCCTACAGGGGCAGCGATGGGGACAGCATCCCGACCGACTACTCTTGCGAAGTCGAGGCCGAGCAACACCAGTCGGCCGGTTCACGAAACGCGACTCACCAGACACTCTCCACAGCTCTCGTCGAATCTGCTCGATACTTCGATTTCGAGCTACTTTTTACCGAAACGCCCGCGACCAAGGTAAAGGCGACAAAGCCCAGCCCTTGGGTTATAGGGCTCGTCCGATGCACATGATTACGACCACCGCAGAGCTCGCAGCCATCTGCGAGACCCTGAGCAAGAGCCCGTACGTCACCGTCGATACCGAATTTTTGCGCGAGCAGACATTCTGGCCGCAGCTTTGTCTCGTCCAGCTTGCCGGCCCCGAAACCGCCGCGCTTGTCGATCCGTTGGCGCCCGATCTCGACCTCGCGCCCTTCTACGCGTTGATGGCGGAAAGCCGGACTACGAAAGTCTTCCACGCCGCGCGCCAGGACATCGAAATCTGCTACCTGAAATCGGGTGTGGTACCGGCGCCGGTGTTCGACACGCAGATCGCGGCGATGGTGTGCGGCTTCGGCGAGAGCATCAGCTACGTCAACCTCGTCAAGAAGACGACGGGCGCCGATCTCGACAAATCATCCCGCTTCACCGACTGGAGCCGCCGCCCACTGTCGGACCGGCAGCTAGATTACGCGCTCGCCGACGTCACGCATCTGCGCGACGTGTACGCGACCCTCAAGGCGACGCTTGAAAAGACAGGAAGGACGCCGTGGCTTCAGGAGGAGATGGACGTCCTCACCGATCCCGCCACGTACGACACCAATCCTGAGAACGCCTGGCAGCGGCTCAAGCTGCGCGTGAAGGGCCGCAAGTCGCTCGCCGTGTTGCTCGAACTCGCGGCGTGGCGTGAGCGCTTGGCGCAATCGCTCGACGTGCCGCGTGGGCGCGTGCTTCGCGACGAGGCGCTTTACGACATCGCCAATCAGATTCCGCAGACGACGGAAGCGCTTGGGCAACTGCGCACACTCTCCGACGGATTTGCCAGATCGCAGCGCGCCAAGGACATCGTCGACGTCGTCAAAACCGGCCTCGCGCGCGATCCGAAGACGCTGCCCAAGATCGAGCGGACCGAAGCGCTTTCCGCCGAAGCGAGCGCCACGCTCGAGCTTCTCAAGGTGCTGCTCAAGTCGGCGGCGGCCGAGCACGGCGTCGCGCCGCGCATCATCGCCGACACCGACGACCTCGAGCAGCTCGCGGTTTCCGATACGGCCGACATATTGGCGATGCACGGCTGGCGGCGAACACTCTTCGGCGAAGCCGCGCTGAAGCTCAAGCGCGGGGAGCTGGCCCTGACGTTGGTCGATGGCGAAGTTCGCGCTGTGCCGGCCGCGCCCGTCGGCTAAGGGCCGGCCCCACGTCAGGGCGTCACTTGCGGCCGGGGTCGTAGGCGTGGTTCGTCCGCCATTCCGAGAAGAAGTAGGAAAGACTGTCGTCGATCTCGTTCGGCAGCACGATCCTGACCGTCACCATCATATCGCCGGGAACGCCGCCCTTCCCGCGCGCGCCCTTGCCTTTCAGACGAAACGTCTTGCCGGAATTGGTGCCCTTCGGGATCGTGAGCTGAACGCGGCCCGCCGGCGTCGGCACTTCCACGCGTCCGCCAAGAATTGCTTCGTCAATGGTGATCGGCAGCTCGAAGAGGATGTCGTCGCCCAGCCGCTTGTAGTCAGGATGCGCGCGCACCTTGATCTCGACGAGGGCATCGCCCGTTTCGCCGCCGGAAAAGCCTGGGAGCCCCTTGCCCTTGAGTCGCAAGGTCTGGCCGTCGCTGACGCCTTCGGGAACAGTCAGATCGAGGACGCCGCCTTCAGGTAACGTGACCCGTTTCTTCGCGCCGAGGATCGATTCGAGAAAATCGATCTCCAGGGAATAGCGCAGATCCTGTCCGCGCCCGGAAAAGCCTCGGCCCTCACGCCGACCCGCGGCTCCGAAAACGTCGGAAAAGATGTCGGAGAAGCTGAAATCGTCGACGCCTCCGGCGCCCGCGTGGGCACCGCGCGGCTCCCACCTGCGGCCGGCGCCTGCCCGGCTCCATTGCGGCCGCCGCGGATCGCCCTTGGCGTCGATCTCGCCGGCATCGTACTGCCGGCGTCGATCGGGATCGCTCAGAATGTCGTTGGCGGCCGTGATCCTCTTGAATCGCTCCGCGGCCGCGTGATTGCCCGGATTGACGTCGGGGTGATTGGCCTTCGCCAGTTTGCGAAACGCGGTGCGGATTTCCTCGTCGCTGGCGCGTCGCGGCACGCCGAGGATTTCATAGAGATCGTCAGCCATCGGAGGCCGTCTTGTCCTTCAGTCCCACGGCCATAGTGTAACAGATTTTCCGGGGCGTAACCGAGGCAACGCTCGTCACCCACTGATTTGGATAACGGGCTGCTTATCCAGGAGTTCGGCCAGGGCCGCAAAGCGGCGAATCAGGCGTTCGCCATTCAACGCGGCATAGGGAGGCGGTATCTGCAGGACGATCTTGCCATCCTCGTAGGAGATCGACGTTTGGTTGATCACTCCGGCCATGCCAATCGAGAGCATATGGGCCGCCCGGACCGCCGCGCCGACGATACGCGCGCGTCTGACCGCCCGCTTGCTCACGAAGGCGCGGAGCCGGCCGGGGAAATTGGCGCCGCTCTCGTCTGAGGTTTCATGGCGGTAGAGCACTGAAAGGGCGAGGAAGATTCGACCCTGGTGATCGACGCCGGAAAGGCCTGCGTTGGCGATGGTGTTGACGCTTTGCTCGCCGCGGTAATCGGGATGCGCGCGCCAGCCGACATCCGACAGCAGGCAGGCGGCATGGCGCAACCGTCGCTCGGCGGGCGTTTCTTCCTGGGCGGGGTCGGAGAATATCTGGTCCGTCCAGTCGCAAAGCTCCCACGCGTGCTCGATCGAGCGGGAACGGAGAGCGGCATAGTCTTCGCAAAAGCTGATGAGCGGGTCGCGGTCGCGCTCGTATTGCGGCAGCAAGCTGTAGATGAGGCCCTCGCGAATACCGAACACCGAGAATACGACCTCGCTCGGCTGCATCCGGCGGAGGAGCCGTTCGAGGACAAGGGCGCCGTAGGGCATCACTTCGCGGCGCGCGCGGGGTATACGGGAAAGCCCGGGAACGTCGGTGACTTTCTTCGCGCGGCGAAACTGCTCGCAGACCTCGAGCGCGTCGCGCGTCGAGAGGCCGTATCCCTGCATGACGCGCAAGGGATAATCGATCTGCTCCATCTGCATGCGGGCGAGCGCACGCCACGTGCCGCCCACCGCGTAGAAGGGCCGTCCCTCGCCTCGCTTCAGCCACGGCAAGCTTGCGATCGCTTGATCGATGACCTCGCTCGCGCGCTCGAGCTTGTTCCCCGTCGTGTCGATGAGACGAAGACCGCCGAGCGGCAGCGTCGCCGCGTCGTTCAGATGCTCGTGCGCGAGATCGATGAGCTCCAAGCTGCCGCCACCCAGATCGCCGGCGATGCCGTCGGCGTCGACGAAGCCCATCATGATGCCTTGTGCGGCGAGCCGAGCTTCCTTGTCGCCCGACAGCACCTCGATGGCGGCGCCGAGCGCTTGCTCGCCGCGCGCGATGAATTCCCGGCCATTTTGCGCATCGCGAACCGCGGCGGTGGCGATTGCACGCAAATTCTTGACGCTCAAGATTTTGGCGATGACCCGGAAGCGCGCCAGCGCCGCCAACGCGCGATCAACCGATTCGATGCTGAGACTGCCGGTGGTCGCGATCGAGCGACCGAGACCGCAGAGCACCTTCTCGTTGAACACGGGGGTCGGCGCGCGCACCGCGCCCTCGTAAACGACGAGGCGGACGGAGTTCGAACCGATGTCGACGACGCCGATCGGCTCCAACTCGGACGTGCGCTCGTTGGCGCCTAGGACTTCCTTTGCACGCGTCAAGGAGCAGACCTGGCCGCTAACCGGGCCGATGGAAACGCTGCGGGAAATTCTCTTCGAGAGACTTGCCGCGGCCGGACAGGGAAGGATTCGTCATGAAGTATTTGTGCGCGTTGAACGCTTCCTCTCCGGGCCCCGGTTGAATCCGGGTTGAGCTGCCGTCGGCATTGATCTGCCAGCTTTGCTGGTTGTCCTTCAAGTTAGCGACCATGATCTGGTGCAGCACCTGTTCGTGCACGGTCGCGTTCTTGATGGGCACCATGGCCTCAACCCGCCGATCAAGGTTACGCGGCATCATATCGGCGGAGCTGATGTAAACGGCCGCCTTGGGAGAAGGCAAGGCCTCACCGTTCCCGAAACAATAGATGCGGGCATGTTCGAGGAAACGCCCGACAATGCTCTTGACGCGAATGTTTTCGGAGAGGCCAGGGATTCCCGGCCGCAGGCAGCAGACGCCGCGTACGATGAGATCGATCGGCACGCCGGCGTTCGACGCATCGTAAAGGGCGGCGATGATCTTCGCGTCGACGAGCGCGTTCATCTTCATCCAGATGCCGCACGGCTTCTTGGCCTTCGCGTTGCGGATCTCGTCCGCGATGTGCGTCATGATGCGGTTGCGGATGCCGTGCGGGCTCGCGGCCATGCATTCGAGCTCGGCCGGCTCTCCGTATCCGGTCACGAAATTCAGGATGCGGGTGACGTCGACCACGATCGCAGGATCGGTCGTGAAGAGCGAAAGGTCGGTGTAAACGCGCGCAGTTTGCGGGTGATAGTTGCCGGTGCCGATGTGACAGTAGGTCGTGAGCTCGGTGCCCTCGCGCCGAACGATCAGGCCGAGCTTGGCGTGGGTCTTGAGCTCGGTGAAGCCGTAGACGACGTGCACGCCGGCGCTTTCAAGATCGCGTGCCCAGCGGATGTTGGCCGCCTCATCGAAGCGAGCCTTGAGCTCGACGACGGCGGTCACCGACTTGCCGGCCTCCACCGCTTCCTTAAGCGCTTGAATGATCGGGCTGTCGCGCGACGTTCGGTAGAGCGTCCACTTGATCGCCATCACATTCGGATCGGCCACCGCCTGGCGGAGATACTGAACGACGACGTCGAAGCTCTCGTAGGGGTGATGAACGATGATGTCCTTCTTGCGCACAGCCGCGAAGCAATCGCCGCTGAACTCACGGATGCGTTCGGGAAAGCGGATCGTGAAAGGCTTGAACAGCAGGTCCGGCCGGTCAGGCACGATTAGCTGCGAAGTATCCGCCATCGCCAGGATGCCTTCCTTGACGAACACGCTCTCCTCGCGGACCTCGAGTTCCTCGATGACGAATTTCTGCAGCCGCTCCGGCATGCTCGCGTCGATCTCGAGACGGATCACGTTGCCGCGTCGCCGGCGCTTCAACTGGCTTTCGTAAGACCGCACGAGATCTTCGGCTTCTTCCTGAAGCTCGATGTCGCTGTCGCGAAGCACGCGGAACGCCCCTTGGCTCTTGATCTCGAAACCCGAGAAGAGCTCCTGCAGGAACATGCCGATCACGCTCTCGAGGCGGATGAAGCGGATGTCCTTCGGCTTCTCCTTGTCGGCTTCAAGACGGATGAACCGCTCGAGCTGGCCCGGGATCGGGATGAGGCCGTTCATCGTCTTGCCGTCCGAGGGACGGTGCATCTCGACGACGATCGTGAAGCCCTTGTTGAGGATGAACGGGAATGGATGCGCCGGATCGGCGGCGATGGGCGTGAGAATTGGGAAGATGTGCGTCAGGAAAAGACGCTCGAGCCCATCGCGATCCTCGGCGGTCAGCTCGGCGGGCTGCAGCACGCGCAAGCCGACGGCGGCAAGCTCGCTTCGGATCGCTCGCCAGTGCGATTGCTCGTCGGCGACGAGGCCGGCGGCGAATTTGTTGATGGCCGCAAGCTGCTCGGACGGCGTCACGCCGTCCTGCGACAGGGTCGAAACGCCGGCGCGCATCTGGCCGTAAATGCCGGCGACGCGCACCATGTAGAATTCGTCAAGGTTCGCGGCAGCAATTGACAGGAAGCGGAGACGTTCGAGCAGCGGGTGCGCTTTGTTGCCGGCCTCTTCGAGCACACGCCGGTTGAACTGCAGCCATGACAGCTCGCGATTGTAGTAACGGTCTGGACCCTCGGGCGGTGCCGACACCGTGTCAGGCTTCACTGCTGTTCTGCTTTTGGCCGTGGCCATGGCTGTTCGAACTCCAAAAGCGCGAGAGATGTGCACGATTTATTACACCCAAATGACGAAACGGGTGCAAGGCGCCAGTCTAACTAACCATTGAGTGTGTCAAGCGCTTCTGCCGCCAGCGCCCGGGTTAATCCCCGATGCTCGCTGAGCGCCCGTCGATCGGCCTCGGCAACAAACCGTGCCGCCGCGTCCATTGAGCGCTCCATCCGCAAAAGGACATAGTCGATGAGCTGCGGCTCGACGAGAAGCTGGCGGTCGGTAAAGAGCTTTACAAGGACTGCGCGCAGAAGCGCGTCGTCGGGAACGTCGATCACGGCTAACGGCAGCGCCTTCAGGCGCGAATGGAGATCGGGAAGCGAAATCCGCAAGTCTCCCGGCGCCTTTGATGTCGTGAGCAGAACCTGAAGGCGCTGCTCGCGCACCAGGTTGAGCAGATGGAACAACGCCGCTTCGTCCGCTATCGACGTCAAGTCGTCGACGACGAGAGCCGCGTGGCTTGCAAGTTTCGGCACGTCGCCTTGGCGTATCGCGGACGCGGGCATCGAAAGAGCGCCGGCGCGCAATCGCCAGACGTTGGCGAGGTGTGTTTTGCCGCTACCCGTGGGACCCATAAGGATCGCGGCGCCGACCGGCCAGTCCGGCCATCTGTCGACGAGGGCAACCGCCTCGGCATTCGAATCCGAGACGAGGAAGTCTTCGAGCCCCATCGCCGGCCGATGAGGAAGCTCGAAGACGAGCTGTTCCGGCGCCGTCATCGCTGACCCTACTCTCAGCCTTCGATCTGTTCGCTGTCTCGGTAGAGCGAGGAGTCAAGATATCGCCGAAGCCCGAAGCGCACGACGACACCGATCGCGGCCGAGACGGGGACCGCCACGAGCAGCCCCAGGAAGCCGAACAGATAACCGAACGTCAGGAGCGCGAATATGACCCACACCGGATGCAATCCCACATTCGACCCGATAATGTTCGGGATGAAGATGGCCGACTCGAGAACTTGACCGAAGATCATCACGGCAACGACCAGGATTTGATGACCATAGTCCGGCCAGTATTGCGCCACCGAAAGGCCAACCGCAATGAACGTTCCGATCCACCAGCCTATGACGGGAATGAAGGAAAAGAGTCCGGTCAGCGAGCCGACGAAAAGCCCGTATTGCAGACCGATCAGGCTCAACATCGCCGCGTAATAAATGGCGAGCAGAAGACAGACCGTGCCTTGTCCGCGTAGGAACGCCGAAACGCGCGCGTTGATCTCGGTGCCAATGGCGCGGATATCCGCCGCATGCCTGCGGGGCAACAACGCGTCGATCTCATCGATCATCTTCGGCCAATCGATCAGTGAATAGAAGAGGACGACGGGCGTGATGAGCGCCAGCGAGAAGAAGCCGAAGGCCGCGCTGCCTTGGTTCCAAACGCTCGTCGCGACGGTTTTGACTACGACCGGAGTCGATGTCGTCAGTGAGTCGAGCATCGAGCGCACCGTCGCTTCCGCACCCGGATAGCGCGGTCCGAGATAATCATGCGTGGCATCGATGATCAGCGTCTTGCCGCGCTCGAAGAGGCCGGGCGCCGCCCCGACAAGATCCGCGGCCTGCTGTGCGATCGCGGGTACGACGAATATGAGCGCCAACGCCAGGATGCCGATGAGTGCTGCGAGGACAATGATCGCAGCAAGCCACCGCGGCAAACCTGCGCGGTGCATCCGGTCCACGAGTGGGTTGAGGAAATAGGCGAGCACGAAGCCGATCACGAACGGCAGCAGAATGGGAGACAGCAGCCACAGCAGGAACACGAGCAGCGTCGTGAACGTCAGCCAGAAGAGCGCCTGGCGCTCCAACTCGAACTTCGTCTCGCTCGGCGGTTGGTTCAATGGAGCGCTCGCTAAGGTGCGGATGGGGTCATGGCTTCGGGCTGGCCGTCTCGTAGAGGGTCATATGCCGGAGCCAGACTCTCAGATACGCGATAAGGGAGGCGATCGTCGTTACCGCGGCGATCAACGTCAGAACCTGCACCGGCCCACGCAACCTTAGACCGAACGCTTCGTCCGCCAGCACCGTTCCGGCAAGCACGATCTGCGCGACGGTGTTCATCTTGCTGACCGTCAATGGCTTCATCGGAGTCGGGTGGCCGAGCAGCCACGAGAGCACGACCGCGATGACGATCAGGATGTCCCGCGAAACGACCGTAATGACGAGCCAAGAAGGAAGCCGGGCGGTGACGCCCAATGCAATGAAGATGCAGACAATGAGTAGCTTGTCCGCAATCGGGTCGAGGTAGGCGCCGAGTTCCGTTTCCCAGTTAAACCGCTTGGCGAGGAATCCGTCCACCGCATCCGATATGCCCGCCAAGACGAAGGTCAAGAAAGCAGCTTGCAGTTCGCCCGTCAGCAGCAACCAGAAAACGACGGGAACAAGGATGACCCGTCCGAGCGTGATCAGATTTGGAATGCTCACGCCAACACGTTCCCTGCTCCCTTCGCACCTGCTCTGGGACCCTATCTCCTCACCCTTGTCCTCGTCGAGGACATGGCTGTGTGCAATGCGACAAGCTGGTCTGTGAGCGGAACGTAAGCTTCGGAGCGTGCTCGACTTGCGGTCGGCTAGTTGCTGGCGCGGAGCACCCAGCCGTCGGCCGTATTAACGAAGCTCAGGCCGCGGGCGCCAAGAGCGTTGGCGAGGCTGGCCGCACCCCCGGGAAACCGCAACGACACGTCGGCGCGCGCGTCGGACATGGTCGAGATTTCCATGCTGTCGACACCAGGCGTATCAAGCAGCTTGCTGCGCAGGTCGTTCCACTGATCGGGACCGGCGAACTCGGCGACGAATGACACCGGATCGCCGTTACCTGTCGCCATCGCTTCGGGTGACCAGACGGGCTTCGAAGCGGCTCCCGCGTCAGCTGGAGCGGCAGCGTAGTTGGATTTCACGGCTTTCCACCGGCCCTCGATCGTTCCAAGCGCGATGACCGCCGCGAGCTCGGAGGTATAGGCGAGGTCGCCGTTCGAGATGTGGTAGCTGCGTTTCAGGAGGAATGGCCCAACGGCGTCCTTGCCTGCGAGCGTGACGAGCAGCTTCTTCGCGGCGAAGTCCGGCTCGGCCACCGCGACCACGATAAGCTTGGTTCCATATTCCTCCTGGAGGATACGGAGCCCATTGTCGTCGCCCGACAGCAGCATGTCGACGGTGTCGGAATGGATCGTGGATTTCAGATCTTCGACCGCGATCGGCGTGATCGTGTGCACGAGATCGAGGCCGGTCCAAGCGCGGCGCCATACGCCCTTATCATTCGTCACCGTCGCGGGATTTCCCTGGCGAAGCGCCGTGACGACGGTCACCGAGCTTGCCTGCTCGTCGACGAAAGGTATCCCCTGCTGGGAGAGAGCCGAGCGAACTGCGTCCGGTTCGAAGGAAAAGTCGAGACTCGCGATGTAGTCCGTCGCCGAATTGCGTTCCGAGCGCACGGCAACGCCCGACACCAGGTTGGACGCCTTGACGCTCGAAAGCCGTGAAAGCTGCTTGTAGGCGGTGACCGGCACGATGCGCTTCAGCAGCGAGCGGAACGCAGCCTTCTGGCCATCGTTGATGGCGGCGTCCTTGGCGGCAACGGCGTTTGCTGCAGTCGCCTCGACCGGATAGTTGCCCATGGTGTAGGCGGGCTCGGCGGCTTCAGCGGAGCCACCATTCGCCGCGACCGCAATCAAAATCGCGGCAAACCCTGAGACGAAGCGATTTGAAAGCGCGTGTGCCAACATACCTACCAGTTCACAGCCACCATGACCTGGGCTTCGGCGCTCGCGCCCACAGGGATGCTGCCTACGTCGACGATGTCAGGTTGGCAATGGGGCAAAAGTGAGTTTATGGGACGGTTTGTGGTCGTCGCCACATGCGCTGTCGCGACCGCGCGATCAATCTCTTGAGGTCATCATGGGCTCGAGCAACGAAAGCGGCTTGCCGCCCGTCACCTACGCCGACGCAGGCGTCGATATCGACGCCGGCAACGCGCTCGTTACCGCTATCAAGCCGCTCGCGCGATCGACGAGCCGTCCCGGCGCGGACGTAAACCTCGGCGGCTTTGGCGGCCTCTTCGATTTGAAGCGCGCCGGTTTCCGGGATCCCGTTCTTGTTGCAGCCAACGACGGCGTCGGCACCAAACTCAAGATCGCAATCGAGACGAGATCCCACGCCACCATCGGCATCGACCTCGTGGCGATGTGCGTCAACGATCTCGTCGTGCAGGGCGCGGAGCCGCTGTTCTTCCTCGATTACCTGGCCGTCGGGAAACTCGACGTCGAGGAGGCGCGCGACATCGTTGCCGGCATCGCCTCGGGATGCCGGGAGGCGGGTTGCGCGCTCATCGGTGGCGAGACGGCTGAGATGCCCGGCATGTACCGCCAGGGTGATTACGATCTCGCCGGCTTCGCCGTCGGCGCCGTGGAGCGGGACGAGATATTGCCGCGCGCCGACATCGCCATCGGCGACAGTCTGATTGGTCTGCCGTCGGCGGGCGTGCATTCGAACGGCTACAGCCTCGTGCGCAAGCTCGTCGCCGACGCCGGGCTGAACTGGCGGTCGCCGGCGCCGTTCAATGCCAAGGCGACGCTCGCCGACGAATTGCTGATGCCGACGCGGATCTACGTGAAGGCGCTGCTTGCTGCCATTCGGGCGACCGGAGGCTCGGGACTGCGTGGCGCGATCAAAGCGCTCTCGCACATCACCGGCGGCGGCCTCGCCGAGAACCTCCCCCGCATCATGCCTCAGGACGCGGCCGCTCGCATCGATCTCTCGACATTCAAGGCGCCCCCAGTTTTTCGGTGGCTCAAGGACGCGGGCCGGCTCGATGACGATGAGATGCTGCGCACCTTTAACTGCGGAATTGGGATGGTGGTCGTGGCGGCCCGCGATCAAGCGGGCGAAGTTGTAGACGCGCTCACTGCTGCAGGTGAGACGCCGATCGTTATTGGCGAGGTAACGCCTCCTACAGCCAAAAAATCAGCAGCCAAAGGCAAGGGAGCCGCCTGGGCGCCCTCGTTCGCCGGCGAACTACATTTCGAATAAGTCCGGCACCGCCGCGCCATCCCCCGACAAACTGATCAATGTTCACGACTTATGGAGAATAAGCGCGACGATTTTACCGTTTGTCGACCTTTTTCCCGCAAACCTCACATCAGAGGGCACGAAAAGGGTCAACCCGATGAAGGGTGTAGTTTTCACGGAATTCCTGGATTTCGTCGGCATGAAATTCGGGGCGGACATGGTCGACGACATCGTCGGCGATTGCGATCTTCCCAGCGGTGGCGCCTACACCTCGGTCGGCACCTACGACCATACCGAGATGCATGCTCTCGTCAGCGCCTTGGCGGCGCGCGGGGGAGCCGCTGTCCCAATCTTGCTGCGCGAATTCGGCCGGCATCTTTGCGGCCGCTTCCAGAAAGGCTTCCCGCAATTCTTTGAGCAAAACGCCACTCTCTTCGATTTCCTAGAGAGCGTTCAGGACCACATCCACGTCGAGGTGCGCAAGCTCTACCCCGATGCCGAACTGCCGTCGTTCGATACGCATCACAGGGACGAAGCCGCCCTCGAACTCAATTACCGAAGCTGCCGTCCTCTGGCGGCACTCGCCGAAGGGCTCATCCTTGGCGCTGCCGATCAGTACGGCACATCAGTGAGTGTCGAGCAGAAGCCCATCACGGACGACACGGGCACTTTCGTCCGCCTCGCTATTCAGCGCTGCGCTTAAGCAATGCGGTCGGAGTCCGCAGCAAATCCGGCGGATAAGCTGGCCCGCCTCGAAGGCCGCGCCGACCGCGAGCGCAGAGCGCGCGTTGCGGCAGAGGATCTGCTCGAAGCCAAGTCGCGCGAACTTTACGAGACGAACGAACAGCTTAAACGGCTTGCCGCGCAGCTCGAGGTTCGCGTCGAAGAACGCACCAAGCAGCTCAGCGAAGCGCACAAGCGCGCGGTCGAGCTCGTCGAACGTGATCTCCTGACCAATCTTCCGAACAGGGCGCGCTTCGCCCGTGTCTCCGAGCAGATGATGGAGGATGCGATACGCAACGGCACGCGCGCCGCCTTCGTTTCCATCGACGTCGATCGCTTCAAGGATATCAACGACAGCTTGGGTCATGAGGCCGGCGATGCCGTCCTTCAGCATGTCGCGATACAGTTTCAGAACGCCATCCGCGTGACGGACATGGTGGCGCGCATGGGTGGAGACGAATTCTGCGCGGTCTTTTCAAACATCTCCGACGCCACCGAGGTTGCGACCATCGTCGAGCGGATGGTGCAGGCTGTGCGCGAGCCCGTGCTCTGGCGCGGCAAGAACCTGTTCGTCCAAACGAGCATCGGATACGCGATCTATCCCGATCACGGCGAAAATCTCGATGACGTGCTTCGCCACGCCGACATCGCTCTCTACCGGTCGAAGACCTCGGGACGCGGCATATACACGGCCTTCAACAATCGCATGAGCGATGAGCTCAAGGCCCGGCAGACGCTGGAGGCGGAGCTACGCCACGCCCTCGAGAGTGGCGGTATGGAACCGTGGTTCCAGCCGGTCATCGATCTCGAATCCGGCCTGCCCTGCGGTGCGGAGGCCCTCGTCAGATGGCGCCGCGGCAAGGATCAAATCGTTTCGCCCGGAAGCTTCATCAACATCATCGAAGAGTGCGGGCTGATGCCCAAGCTATTCGAGACCGTGCTGCGCTCGACGCTCGAATTCGCCCGTCCTCTCATCGACAATCACATTCTGAGATACGTGACGGTCAACGTCTCCCCGAGCCAGTTCAAGCTCGACACGCTTCCCCAGGAAGTCATTTCGGAGCTCGAAGCGACGGGGTTCCCTCCGGGGGCGTTGGTACTCGAGATTACAGAAGAGGTGCTCCTAGCTGATCTCGACCGCGCCAGCAGCCAGCTCAATCAACTTGCCGCATACGGCGTACGATTCGCTCTCGACGATTTCGGCAACGGCTACGCCAACATCGGCTACCTGCGTCGTCTTCCCATTCACAAGCTGAAGCTCGACCGGCTTTTGACCGCCGACGTCGCTCACGACTCCAAGGCCTTTGCAATCGTGTCGGCGGTCGCACGACTTGCCGGGGCGCTGGATCTCGCTCTCATCGCCGAAGGCATCGAAAGCGACGTGCAGGCGAAGGCGCTACATTTCGCCGGATGCAAATTCGTGCAGGGCTTCCATTACGCGCGTCCCATGGCGCCCGATCAGTTCGGGGCTTACCTTCTCAGAACGTACAGCGGATCGCCGCAGGCTATACCGGATTGAACCCTCGCAGGTGGCGTCAGCGGCGTGCTAAGCCCCGAGCATGAACACCGCCAAGAAACGCACATGCATTCTGATCTCCGGCCGTGGCTCGAACATGCAGGCGCTTGTCGCTGCCGCGCGAGCGCCGGCCTTTCCCGCCGAGATTGCCCTCATCGCGTCCAACCGGCCTGAAGCCGCGGGACTGACCTGGGCAAAAGAGCAAGGTCTGCGGACGCTCGTCCTCGATCACAAGGCTTTTGCAAATTGCGAAGACTTCGAAGCGCGTCTGCAGGACGCGCTCGAAGCGTCCCGCATCGAGCTTATCGCTCTCGCTGGATTCATGCGCTTGATGACCCCCGTCTTCGTCGAGCGCTGGCGCGACCGGATGATCAATATCCACCCGTCATTGCTGCCGAGCTTCCGCGGGTTGCATACGCACGAAAGGGCTCTCGCCGAGGGCGTCAAGATAACGGGCTGTACGGTTCATTTCGTGCGTGCCGAGGTCGACTCGGGCCCGATCATTGCGCAGGCGGCGGTGCCCGTGCTCTCCGGCGACACACCCGAGACGCTTTCAGCCCGCGTCCTCGCCGCCGAGCATCGCCTGTATCCCTTCGCCCTCTCCCTAGTCGCCTCGGGCCGGGCCGCGGACACCAATGAATCCGTTACAACTGCGAGACTTAATGCTAAATCCGCGTTGTTCGTGCCAGATCCCGAAAAAGGTCCATGAAGCTTCCGCTTACCCTGGTCTGGGGGCCGCATGGACAGCCCTCCGGGGTCGCATGCTAATTCATTGTTCCATTGGGGATAGAGTTCAGTCGCGGAACATGTCTTGCAGGTCGAGCGAGGGTTGAGCCCTTCCACCCGCACCAGCGATCCGCCGATCCCGAACGGAGAGTCATTCATGGAAACGACCGCCAGCCATGCTCAGGGCCTGGGCGAAGAGAGCAGCATCTGGTTCAACCTGACGCCGCTGCTCCGTGGGGATCCTGAAAACCCGATGCGCGTGCTGGCGCAGATGACCCAGCGCTACGGGTCCGTGCTGCCGGTCAACATGGCGAACCAGCGCCTCGTCCTCATCTCCGAGCCCGAATACTTCAAGCACGTGCTCGTCACCAAGGCTGACAACTACATCAAGTATTTCGATGGGCTGAAACCGATCTTCGGCAAGTCGATGATCACGAACGACGGCGCGCTTTGGCAGAAGATCCGCATGCCGCAGCAGCCGGCGTTCCACCCTGACATGTTCGCGGAATACATCCCGTACTTCCTGAAGGCCATCGAGCAGAAGATGGCGTTGTGGGCCGAGCTCGCGAAGACTGGCGAGACCTTCGAAATGGTCGAGCAGACGTGGACCCTCGCCGCCGACATGATCTGCAAGGCGCTCTTCGACCGCGACATGCCATTCAATCCGCACGTCGTGTTCAAATGCGTGAAGACCTACACGGACGTGATGAACCATCGCGACATTCGCCTGCGCAAACAGGCGGGCGAAGTGTTCGAGATGACCGACGAAGACGCCGCAAAGGCCATGGAAGTCTGGGCAACCGTGCCGGCCAGCGTTATTGCTGCCGACCCGCGCGAAGAGCGCGAACGCACGCTGCTGAAAATGATCGAAGCTGCCGTCGCCGATCCATCGGTGCCCGAATTCGACAAGCAGCAAGCCTACGATGAAATGAAGCAATACCTGTGGGCCGGCACTGAAACGACAGCGCTGACGCTTGCTTGGGCGCTCTACGAAACGTCCCGCAAGCCGGAAGTTGCCGAGCGAATCCGACGCGAGGGCGAGGAGGTCTACGGCGACCGCGCGCCGACGGCGGCCGACTATTCAGGCCTCGCGTATACGCGCGCCGTTATCCAGGAGACGATGCGCGTCTATCCTCCGATATGGGGTCTGATCCGCATCGCGGCAGCGGAAGACGAGATAGGAGGAGTAAAGATCAAGCCGGGCGATCGCATCACGCTGTTCGCCTACGGCGCGCACCACAACCCGAAGTTCTGGCCGGAGCCCGAGTCGTTCCAGCCCGAGCGCTGGATGGCGGGCAATACCAAGAAGCAGGTGAAGTTCAGCTACCTCCCCTTCGGCGGCGGCAAACGTTCCTGCATCGGCGGCGCCATGAGCCAAGTCGAGAACACGCTGGCACTGTCGCTGCTGCTACGCCGGTTTAGGCCTGAGTACGTCGGTCCGAACCCCGCCGGCATCGCAGCCACGGTCACGCTGACGCCTAAGGGCGGGCTGCCGTTTAAAATCAGAGAGTTAAGCTGAACTGGCAGACCACTGAACCTCAGATCGCGGGCGCACTCACGCGCCATGAAAGATTCAGGATTGTCGAACCGCTTTAAGTCCCTCGCCCAAGGCGGGGAAAAATTTATCCACAGGCATTTTTCGCAACGCAATATTACAACTTCCGTCGGGAATTCCATCGCTAGGCGGTTCGTGGGTGGTAGAGGGCTCGCAGGTGCGAGACTGGCCGGTCGCCAAATCCGATCAGAGGTGTCATATTTCTAACGTGTTGGGAGAATAAAAATTATCAAGTAAGCACCGACACTTGGTTGACTATCAGCGTGCGTTCCAGCTCCAGGAGACCCCCGATCATGGAGTCCGTGAAAACCACTGTGCTTGGCAAGTCCGTGTTCTTACTCACGGGCGTGCGGTCACCAATCAAGAAAGGCGGCACCCCCAACGCCTTCGAAGTAGAAGCGCCAGAAAAACTGATCGAGACGGCTCGTAGAAATCCGGATGCGGTTGCGTTTGGATTTGTTTCGGGTAGTTGGGTCGCGGCCGCGTAGAAGGTCGCAGTTGCGGCAGCGTTACAGCCGCCAGAAAGTGCTTTCGGGAATGCTCGTGCGGAGCATTCGTATTGAAAGCACGCACCGCAGAGGGTGAGCCCGCCGGCCCGCCCTCTTTTCGTTTGCGGCTTCCTCATTGTCATTCGTGCTTTCTTCCTGCTCTGGACTCGTAGCGATGTCTTCACACATCGCGGACGAACCGAGAGGGGCTAGCTCTTATGCAGAGTGTTGACGAAACGCCGAGGCTGGCGCTGCCGGTAGCTCCGGGTCCGTTCTACACGCATCTCTACGCGCAGGTGCTAGCCGCGATCGTCCTCGGCGCAGCGCTCGGACATTTCGCGCCGGCGCTCGGGGAATCAATGAAGCCTTTGGGCGACGGCTTCATCAAGCTCGTTAAAATGATCATCGCGCCAGTCATCTTCGTGACCGTCGTGCACGGCATCGCTTCGATGGGCGACCTGAAACGCGTGGGCCGAGTCGGCATCAAATCTCTCATCTATTTTGAAATCGTCACGACGCTCGCGCTCGCTATCGGGCTCATCGTCGCGAACGTCATGCAACCGGGCAGCGGAATGAACATCGATGCCGCGACGATCGACACGAAAGGCATCGAGAGCTTCATCGCGAAGTCGAAGGATCAGTCGGCGACAGGTTTCATCCTCGATATCATCCCGAACACGCTGCTCAGCGCCTTCACGGAAGGCAACATCCTGCAGACGCTTCTAGTCGCGCTCCTATTCGCTTTCGCGCTCCAGGGCATGGGTGGACCAGGCCGCAGAATCCTCGACCTCATCGAAGATTTGGAAGCGGTACTCTTCCGGATCGTCGGCTACATCATGCGCCTTGCGCCGATAGGCGCGTTCGGAGCCATGGCCTTTACTATCGGCAAGTACGGCATCGAGAAGCTTTCGAGCCTCGCCTATTTCATGTTCGCGTTCTACGTAACGTGCGCGATTTTCATTTTCGTCGTACTGGGCTTGATTGCGCGCCTCTATGGCTTCTCGCTTTTCCGCTTCATCGCCTACATCAAGGACGAGTTGCTCATCGTTCTCGGCACGTCGTCGTCGGAGACGGTCCTGCCGCGGCTCATAACGAAACTGGAGAACCTTGGTTGCGATGAGAGCGTGGTCGGGCTCGTCGTCCCAGCCGGCTACTCATTCAATTTGGACGGGACGTGCATCTACTTGACGATGGCCGCACTCTTTCTGGCGCAGGCGACGAACACCGAGATGACGCTATGGCAGCAGCTCGGCATCCTGGGCCTGCTTCTGCTGACGTCAAAGGGCGCCGCCGGCGTCACCGGCTCGGGTTTCGTCACGCTCGCAGCGACGCTGTCGACCACAGGCACGATTCCCGTTGCGGCGATCGCGCTCATCCTCGGCATCGACCGCTTCATGTCGGAAGCGCGCGCGTTGACCAACATCATCGGCAACGGCATTGCCACGATCGTCATTGCGAAGTCGGAAAATGCGATCGACGACGAGAAGCTGGCCCGAGAGCTCGGCGCCCGCGACGCCCCGCTCACGAGTCCCGCCTAGAGGGACGGGCCGAACGGGAGATCGGTAATACCCGGTTTGATTCCGAAACTCGTCAGAAGCGCGTGTACCTGGCCGCGATGGTGCGTTTGATGGTTGAAGAGCTGCATGATCGCGATCGATTTTGGCGCGGTACACTCGCGCCCCAGGGATCCCGAATACCACGTCAGATCGCCGTCGATCTGTTCGGGCCTCAGCGCGCTTGCCCAGGCCTCGATGACTCCATCGAAACGTTGGCGTTCGGAGTTGAGCTCCTGCCAATCCTGAAACTGGATGAGCCCCTCGGCGGTCGTCTTCGCGAGAGGAGCGGGAGTGCCGCCCAATCGCGTCATCCACATCTGATCCGCCCATAGGATGTGATTGAGCGTCGCGTGAATCGATCCGAAAAAAGCGCCGCGATCCTCGCGACGCTGCAAATCGGAGAGTTCAGTCGCTGCGCCGTAGATGTTCGCGTTTTGCCAGGTGTTGTAACGAGCCATGGCCTGAGCATAACGCGAATTGATCATCGGCGGCGCTCGCGATCAGCCCACGATTTCGTCGAGTCGGAAGTTGAGCGTGATTTCGCGGTCGGCAGCCGCTGGGCTATCGGACCCGTGCGTAGAATTCGAGCCCTTTGATTCGGCGTAGAGCTTGCGAATCGTGCCCTGGGCCGCTTCCTTGGGGTCTGTCGCGCCCATGACTTCGCGATATTTACCAATGGCGTTCTCGCCTTCGAGAACCTGCAGCACGATCGGCCCCGATGTCATGAAATCGACGAGTTCTCCGTAGAAAGGTCTCGCCTTGTGCTCCTCGTAGAACTTCTCGGCTTGCGCGCGCGTCCAGCGAACGCGTTTCTGAGCGACGATGCGAAGGCCCGCGTCTTCGATCACTGCGTTGATCTTGCCGGTCAAACTGCGTCGCGTCGCGTCCGGCTTGATGATGGAAAACGTGCGTTCAATGGCCATGTGCATTTTCTCTGATTGCGGTTTAAGCCGGAGTTGGCGGGCCTTATAACGGGGGCATCTGGGGCCGGCAAGGAACGGCGGGTCGCACGCGATCTGGGGGTTGCCATTTTTGTCTCGGGCAAAAATGGTGTGATTACCGCACATTCGCCCGATTGACGCGCGCATAACCGTATGAACAGTCTCAAAGTGCGCTGAGGCGCACGTCGAGTTTTTCGGGCGAGCCTGATTGGCGGCCCACGTGTGCGAAGAAGCGGATTATGACGGGACAAGCGAACGAGACCCAGTGGTACATCGCGAGGGACGGCAAGCAGCACGGCCCTCTGACCGAAGTCGAGATGCGCACGTTCATTGCGCACAGCTATCTGCGGACAGCTGACCTCATCTGGCGGCCAGGCATGGCCGAGTGGCAGGCTGCCTCGGGTGTATTTCCGGAAGCCTTCTCTGCTGCCGCTGCAGCCGCCGCAGCCGCTGCCGGCGCCGCTCAAGCACGCGCCCAGCCGGCTTCCGACGCCACGCACGTCGCACCGGTGCAACCGCGATCGGCGCGATCTTCGGATTTCGATGTGGTCCCCGACCTTCGCGGCGAAGGACGGCCCGTAAGGCGCATTGCGGTCATCACAGCTGCGGTCGCGCTGCTTGCGGGCGGCGGCTATGCGCTCGCTACGCTCAAGTTGGGTTCGCGCCATGGTTCCGATGGCGATCCGCCCGTTGTCGCGGCGCCCGCTGAAAACAAGATCGCGCAAAAGGTGGTGACCTCCGAGGACATTCCGGCGCCGGCTCCGTCGGCCAAGACCGACGAAGGCCCGGCTCCTCCGGCGACGACAGCTTCCGTCGCTGCAATTCCGGCACCTGCCGCGCCCGCGTCGCCCGGCGCATCTCCGTCTGCTGCGCCTGCCGCCGCGCCTCCGGCTGCGCCGCCCGAGACACCGCCTCCAGCGGCCGAGGTGCCGGCGTCATCGTCCGCCGGAACCCAGGTCGCCGCGCTGCAGCCGACGGTTCCCTCCGCGCCGCCAACCATCGACGGCTCGAAGACCGATTCGACGCTGCAGAAGATTCCCGTGTGGTCTCTCATCAAGCGCGAGTATCCGGATTGGTACTCGGCGCAGGTGAGCGCGGCGGAAAAGCTCGTCGCCGAGAAGAAACCCGACAACGATGTCGCGATGCTGCTCGCACAGGGTCTCGTCAATCTGCGCCGGCAGAACGCCGACAAGGCGCTGGCGGCAAGTTCGGACAAGCTGCAGAAGATCGCCGAGACGTTCCTCGCTCACTTGAAGGCGCTCAAAGCTCAGAGCGTCAGCGCCTGCTTCGGCTTCATCTCGCGCGGAGAGATTTCACCGGCCGTCGTGCAGATGATGGAGCATCCGGAATCGGCGACTGCGCTCAATGCGCAGGCCGACGCCGTCTTCGAGGCAATCTCCGAGGGTAGCCGCTCGCCGGTCAAGCACGAGGCCGCCGTCAAGGGCGACTACGACATCCTGATCAAGGAGCTGAGCAAGCTCGGCTGGAAGGAAGAGGACCTGCAGGTCTTTTCCAATCCTAAGCTCCTCGCCAAGCGCGAACCCGAGCAGGTGTGCAAGCTCGTGCAGGAGTGGTTCGTCGCGCACCTCGCCGTCGAGGACAAATCCGTTCGCGACCGTCTGCTCTATGAGACGCTGAAGCCCGTCGTCTCCGGTTGAGCGCCGTGTACGCGGCGCTCAAGGTTTTGCTGACCGCTGTCATCGTCGTCGCCGTCTCGGAAGTCGCGAAGCGATCGACCGTGCTCGGCGCCCTTATCGCATCGCTGCCGCTGACATCGCTGCTGGCCTTCATTTGGCTCTACGGCGAAACGGGCGACACGCAGAAAGTCGGCGCGCTCTCGAAGAGCATCTTCTGGTACGTGCTTCCCTCGCTCGTTCTGTTCGTAATGCTGCCCATGCTCCTGGCCAGGGGCTGGGGCTTTTGGCCGAGCCTCGGGGCCGCCTCTGCCGTGACGTTCCTCGCCTATCTCGCGATGGCAGCGCTGCTCGCGCGTCTCGGTATCGCGCTTTGACGGCGTGACATCGGCCGAGCGAAGCTTTATCGGCATGTCGCCATGCTCCACATCAACGACCTCACCTTCCGCATCGAGGGGAAGCTGATCCTCGATTCCGCGACCGTCGCCATTCCCACCGGCCATAAGGTCGGCCTTGTCGGCCGCAACGGCACGGGGAAGACGACGCTGCTTAAGCTCATCAAGGGCGAGCTCTCGCCCGATGACGGCGGCATAACCGTGTCGCGCGGCGCACGCATCGGCCACGTCGCACAGGAAGCTCCGGGCGGCGACGCGAGCCTGATCGATTGGGTGCTGGCTTCCGATTGCGAACGCGCGAGCCTTCTCGCGGAAGCGGCCGACGCCCACGACCCGCATCGCATTGCCGAGATACAGCTTCGGTTGACCGACATCGACGCACATTCCGCGCCGGCGCGCGCGGCGCGCATCCTCGCCGGCCTCGGCTTCGACGAAGCGGCGCAGAACCGCGCCTGCCGCGAATTCTCGGGCGGATGGCGGATGCGCGTTGCCCTCGCCTCAGTGCTTTTCCTGCAGCCTGACATCCTGCTGCTCGACGAGCCGACGAACTACCTCGATCTCGAAGGCTCGCTCTGGCTCGAGAACCATCTGAAGAGCTATCCGCATACCGTGATCATGGTCAGCCACGACCGCGACCTGCTCAATCGCGCGGTCGGCTCTATCCTGCATCTCGAGCGCGGCAAGCTCACGCTCTACAGCGGCGGCTACGACGCATTCGAAGATGCGCGCGCGGAGAAACAGCGCCTCGAGCTCAAGCTCAAGAAGAAGCAGGACGAGCAGCGCCGGCATCTGCAGGCGTTCATCGATCGCTTCAAGGCGAAGGCGAGCAAGGCCGCGCAGGCGCAGAGCCGCGTCAAGATCCTGGCCAAGATGCAACCGATCGCGGCGCAGGTCGAAGACCGCGTCGTGCCCTTTCACTTTCCCGATCCGGCGAAGGCCATCGCCAGTCCGCTGCTGAGACTCGAAAAGGCGGCCGCGGGTTACGAGCCCGGCACACCGGTTCTTTCCAACCTCGATCTCCGGATCGACAACGACGACCGCATCGCGCTCCTCGGCCAGAACGGCAACGGCAAATCCACGTTCGCCAAGCTTATCGCCGGCCGGCTCGCACCGCTGTCGGGCGCGGTCTTCGGCGCGCAGAAGGTCGACGTCGGCTATTTCGCGCAACATCAGCTCGACGATCTCAATCCCAAGGCGACGCCCTATGATTACATGGTGCGCCTGATGCCGGACGCGACGGAAGCGCAGCGGCGCACGAAAGCGGGCGTGTTCGGTTTCGGCGCCGACAAGGCCGATACGGCATGCGAAAAGCTATCTGGAGGCGAGAAAGCGCGTCTGCTCCTCGCGCTCACAGCTTTCCATGCGCCGCATCTGCTCATTCTCGACGAGCCGACCAACCACCTCGACGTCGACAGCCGCGAAGCGCTGATCCACGCGCTGATGGAATACTCCGGCGCCGTCATCCTGATCAGCCACGACCGCCACCTGATCGAGGCGACCGCGGATCGCCTCTGGATCGTGCGCGGCGGAACGGTCAACGCCTACGACGGCGACATGGACAGCTATCGCGCGCTGCTGCTCGAAGAGCGCGGGGCAAGGTCAGGTGAGCGGCGCGATGGAGCAGACAGCTCCGAGGCAAAAACTTCGCGCAGCGATTTGAGGCGCGCCGCGGCCGAGCGGCGCAGCGAGCTCGCGCCGTTGAAGAAGGCCATGCTGGCTGCCGAGAAGGCCGTCGACGCGCTGACCAAGGAAATCGCGGACCTCGATGCGGTGCTCGGAGACGCCCGCATCTACGCCGAAAATCCGACGCGCGCCCAGCAGGCGGCGCAACAGCGCGGACTGATCGGCAAACGGCTTGCGGATGCCGAAGAGTCATGGCTCGCCGCAACGGAAGCCTACGAACAGGCGGCTGCGGCGAACGAGCCCGCCTAGCGCGAAAGCCCCCAAAAACTGCCGAATTACTGGGGTTTTGCACAGCTTCTATCGCCCAAAATCTGCCCATTCGGAACCATCGAAAGAGCGGCGGCGTTCTCAGCCCCAGAAATCAGGTGCGAGCGTCAACAGCCCTTGAGGCTTCCAATGGCTTACGTCGATACCCGGCCGAAGACGGCCCCCGAACTTTCGCACGTCACGAACTGGGCGGTCGAATATTTCGCCTACGTGGGACTCATCGGTCTCGCGAGCGCCGGCGCCCTTCTATCGCTCGTCTTCGCGGCCAACGTGGCCGTGGGCTGGCTCGATGCGATGGTCAAACCCGAATTTTTGAAGACGCCGACGCCGGTGGTCGCGCCTCAGGCGACGCCCGTGAACCAGACGCGAGGCACCGCCTTCGCGATGCTGGCCACGCCCGAGCTGCTCCGCACGCGCTAGTGCTAGCGTCGGAGGCGTGAGGCGTGGATGGCCGGATTAAGTCCGGTTATGACGAGCGCAGGCCTCAACCGGCGATCTTCGAGAATTCGGCGACGGTCAGAGTCGCGGCGCGGATTTCGGACAATAATCGCAAGCGGTTCTCCCGCAGCTTCGAGTCCTCGGCGTTGACGAGTATCTTGTCAAAGAACCGATCGACCGGCGCCCGCAGTTCGGCAAGTGCGCGCATGGCGCCACCGAAGTTCTCGACGTTGATGGCCGAGACCGTGTCCTGCTTTACGGACTCTATCGCGGCGGCGAGCGCCGTCTCTTCGGTCTCTTGCAGCAGCTTGAGATCATAGCCGCCGGCGTAGCTCTTCTTGTCTTTCTTCTCTTCGATGGAGAGGATGTTCGAAGCGCGCTTCACCCCGGCCAGGAGGTTCGCCCCGTCATCGGTCTTAAGAAAAGCGTCGAGCGCCTCGACGCGTTTGACGATGAGCGCCAAATCATCCTGCCCGCCGAGCGCGAACACGGCATCGATCAGATCGTGCCGCTTTCCCTGGTCGCGCAGAAAGACCTTGAGACGATCAGCGAAGAAGGTCAGCAAATCTGCGGTCACGTCATTTGATGCGGCCGACTTGAGTTTGAACTTCGTGAGCGCCGTCGACATCTCCTTGCCGAGCGGCATGCGAAGATCGTTTTCGAGCACGATGCGGATGACGCCCAACGCCGCGCGGCGCAGCTGGTAGGGATCGCCGGAACCCGTCGGTTTCTCGCCGATGGCCCAGAAACCGACGAGCGTGTCGAGCTTGTCGGCAAGCGCGACGGCGCAGGCGACGGCGTCGCCCTGGTCCTCACGCGGCACGGCATCGTTCGGGCCCTTGGGCTTGTAATGCAGCTCGATGGCGCGCGCGATCTCGGGCTTGGTGCCGACGTGCTCCGCATAGTAGCGGCCCATAAGCCCCTGCAGCTCAGGAAATTCGCCGACCATCTCTGAAACGAGATCGGCCTTGGCGAGGCCCGCGGCGCGGCGCGCATCCTGAGGGTCCGCATCGCAGGCGCCCGCAAGTTCGAAAGCGAGGCTCTCGATGCGCTCGACGCGATCCTTCTGCGTGCCAAGCTTCTCGTGGAACGTGATGCCGGCAAGCTTGCCCGCCATCTCGCCCAGCGGATGCTTCAGGTCCTGCTCCCAGAAGAACTTGGCATCCGACAGCCGCGCGCGAATGACCTTCTCGTTCCCGGCGATGATCTCCGCACCGCCATCCTTGGCGACGAGATTGGCGACAAGCAGAAACTTGTTCGCGAGCTTCTTCGATTTCGCTTCGCGCAGCGAGAAGCACTTCTGGTGCGTCTTCATCGATGTCGTCAGCACCTCGGCCGGGACATCGAGAAAGGCTTTGTCGAAGGAGCCCATCAGCACGACCGGCCATTCGGTGAGGCCCGCGTTCTCCGCGAGCAGGCCATCGTCCTCGATGAGCTGTAGGTGCGCTTCTTTCGCGAGCGCGTGCGCCTGCTCGGAAATCGTCTTGGCGCGCTCGGCGGGATCGAGGATGACGTGATGCGCGCGCAGCTTCGCCTCATAGTCGGCGAAGTTCTTCACCTTGAACGGGCCGGGCCCCAGGAAGCGATGACCGCGCGTCTCGTTTCCCGCCTCAAGACCGGCAAGCTCGAATGGCACGATCTTGCCGTCGAGCAGGCAAAGGATCGACTTCAGCGGCCGCACCCATTGAAAGGGTGACGAGCCCCAGCGCATCGACTTTGGCCACGGAAAGCGGTTCGCGACATCGATGATGGTTTCGGCGATGATCTCCGGGGCCGCGCGTCCCGCCTTTTCGATCTTCGCAATGTAGTAGTCGCCCTTTTTCTCGTCCTTGACGATCGTCGCGTCCTTGAGCGACGCGAGCCCCGCGGACTTCAGGAATCCTTGCACGGCCTGCTCGGGCGCGCCGACGCGGGGACCTTTTTTCTCTTCCGAGATAGCCGGCGACTTCGCCGGCAGGCCATCGACGACGAGCGTCAGCCGGCGCGGCGTCGCGAATGCGCGCGCGTTCTTGACCTCGAGGCCGCGTGCCTTCAGGCCGTCCACGACGAGGCGCTGCAAATCTTCGGCGGCGCGCGCCTGCATGCGCGCCGGTATTTCTTCGGCCAGCAGTTCGAGAAGAAGCTCGGACATTCAGATTTCAAATTGGAGGGCGAGTTCCCCTTCCGCTCGCGCAAAAGGGGAACCGCGTCAGTTTACGGAGTGGCCGGAGCCGGAGCCGGTGTCGGCGCCGGAGTTGCGGCCGGCGCGGGTGCGGCGGGCGCCGCAGTTGGTGCGGGCGTCACGGGAGAATCGGCCGGCACGGGAGTTGGCGTCGGGGCTGGCGTTACCATGCCGAGCAGCTTCGCCGGAACGTGCGGACGAACCTTGGCGCCGATGTCCGTCATCGTTCCCGTCGTGGTCAGGTACCCGAGACCGACAACCACCAAAGCGAGATAGAATGCCAAAATCGCCGGCATGCGTCGCAAAGCGATCGCCCCAACAACCAGCAACGGCAAACCAGCCGCAATAACTCCCAACCAAAGATCGTCGATCATGCGCGTCCTCCTTCTGTTTTTAGCCACGCGGCGCAACAGGCTTTCGCCAAGTCGCGAACGCGCAGGATGTAGCCCTGCCGCTCAGTCACCGAGATGACACCCCGAGCGTCGAGCAAGTTGAAGATGTGGCTTGCCTTGATGCATTGATCATATGCGGGCAGCGCGAGCAAATGCGCGTCGCCGTCAGCGCCCTTTTCCAGAAGTGCCTTGCACTCGGCTTCCGCATCCTTGAAGTGTTTGAGCAGCGCCTCGGTGTTGGCGTGCTCGAAATTGAAGCGGGAATATTCCCGTTCTGCCTGAAGGAAGACATCGCCGTAGGTGATGCGGGACGCGTCGGTGCGACCGTTGAAATTCAAGTCGAAGACGCGATCGACCCCCTGCACGTACATGGCAAGTCGCTCGAGCCCGTAGGTGATTTCGCCCGATACGGGCCGGCAGTCGAAGCCGCCCACCTGCTGGAAGTAGGTGAACTGCGATACTTCCATGCCGTTGCACCAGACCTCCCAGCCAAGACCCCAGGCGCCAAGCGTCGGACTTTCCCAGTCGTCTTCGACGAAACGAATGTCGTTCACCGATGTGTCGATGCCGATGGCTTCGAGGCTCGCGAGATAGAGCTCCTGAATGTTCGCGGGCGACGGCTTCAGGATGACCTGGAACTGATAATAGTGCTGCAGGCGGTTCGGGTTTTCGCCGTAGCGTCCGTCCTTGGGGCGCCGCGACGGCTGCACGTAGGCAGCCGACCAGGGCTTCGGTCCGAGCGCGCGCAGCGTCGTCGCCGGATGAAACGTGCCGGCGCCCACCTCCATGTCGTAGGGCTGGAGGATGACACAGCCCTCGCCGCTCCAGAAGCTTTGGAGAGCCAGGATCAGGTCTTGGAACGCCTGCTTGGGACGAAGAGGCTGTCCGGTGCGTCGGGTCTCTTTCAAGACCGCTGTGGTGGCCATTTGGAGCTCATGAGCGGAACGAGTCGCGTCTTTATACGCGTGAGGGCCGCATTGTCACGCACGCTCGGAGCCGCTCATGCACCGGTGGCACGCGCGAAGCGAAGACATCGCATGTCATTACGAGTGCGGAATGTCAGACTTGGCCTTTCTGGCCCGGCCGGTACACGCCCTGATCTTCGTCCCATTCGAGGTTGCCCAAGTCGCGCGCGGGCGCCGTACGCGTGCTCTGCGTGCCGGTCCGCTTCGGCTGGTGGGCTGCGTGGCGCACGAGTGCCGACATCAACTTGTAGCCCGCGAGACCGGCGGCGCCGATGATGGCGAGGAAGATGACTGGGGGCATCGCGAGGGGCCCTCCTGCTAGAGACCGAAACGCGACCAGAGTGCGCGTGTTTCGAGAGCCGACACCAGATCGTCGGCAAAAGCAAGGCCAAGACTGCTAACGGCCGTCTCGCTCCCCGACAGGCGGCGCAGACGGCTGAAGAGCCCCGGCTTCTCCGGCTGGACCACCTTGAGCTTCACCTTCGGCCCGTAGAGCTCCTGCATCTTGCTCCGAATATCGCTGACGCCGTCGATGAGGCCGAGCTCAGCGGCCTTCGCCGCCGACCAGAAGGCGCCGGAGAAGAGCTCGGAATCCTGGCCCTTGAGCTTGCCAGGTCGACGCTCCTTGACCACGCCTATAAAGACGTCGTGGACGTCCTGCTGGATGGACGTCAGCCGCGCGACGTCGTCGGGATCCTCCGGGAGGAATGGGTCAAGCTGGTTCTTGTTGCTGCCGGAGGTATAGACGCGACGATCGATACCCAGCCGCTGCAGCGCATCGACGAAACCGAAACCGCGCGACACGACCCCGATCGAGCCGAGAATGGACGAAGGATCGGCGAATATCTCGTCGCCCGCGATCGCGAGGTAATAGCCCCCGGACGCCGCGACGTCCTCGCAGAACACGTACACGCGCTTGTTCTTCTCCTCGGCCATTTGCCTGAGGCGCTTGAACAGCAGGCTGGATTGGACCGGAGATCCGCCGGGCGAATTTACGATCACGGCCACGGCCGGCAGCTTGGAAAGCGAAAAGGCTTTCTCGATGGCCGCTGCGTAGGCCGATAGCGTCAGTCCGGGGCGCAGCGGCGTCACCATGCCGATCGGGCCGTTGAAGCGCAACACCGGCACGACAGGCGAACTCGAAAATGGCCACATCCGACAACAACTCCTAAACGTTCACGGTTCTCGATAGCGCGTCAGCCGGGAAGCGCAACTTCAGTGGCGCCGCAGCTGTATTTAGCGCCGCATCAGCGCTCGAGCGGAGCGCCGTGCCTGAAGATGGCTTCGACCTCGGGCTGGAACGACTGTCCGGGGCCATGAAGGACGAGCCCGGCTTTGATCGAAAGCGGCGCGCGACTACCCTTCTTCCCCTCGACGATGATCCGAATGGCGGCACCGCCCTCGCGCGCATATATCGGCAGAACGCTCACCGCGCCGAAGCGGCCCTCGAACGCCTCGAGAATTCTCGGCAGCGCGTCGGCCTTGTGGATCATCGCGGCGCGTCCGCCCGCTGCCGCCATGCGGCTCATGAAGCGCGCCCAATCGTCGAGAGCAGCCTCCGGCATCGCATGCGCGCGTGCTCTAAGCTCGTTCTCAGCCACCGAATTGCGCAGTTCGTCGTGAAACGGCGGATTGGCCAGCACTACGGCAAAGCTTTCCGACTGCACCCCTGCCTCGAACAATGCCTCCGTCGCGGCTGTGATGTCGCCGCGAATGACGGAGACGCGATCGGCAAGTCCGTTCCGCCGCGCATTCTCAGTCGCGAGCTCGGCCAGCACGTGCTCGCGCTCGATCATGACGATTTCCGCTGCCGGCAGCCGGGCCGCCACGCAGAGCCCCGCGACACCAACGCCCGAGCCCACGTCAAGCACCGGCCCACGCTCGACGGCGGCCCCGCCGACGACTGCGGCAAGAAGCACAGCGTCGGTTCCGGCCCGGTAGCCCCGCCGTGGCTGAAGGATATTGAGCTTACCGCCGAGAAAAACATCTTCGGTTGTATCGCCCCGGCCGGCAGCGGCGAAATCAATCGCGCTCATATTCTGCCAACCACTGCTGCAATCCGGCATCGCGCAGCAGGCGACGGGCGCGGTTCCAGACCTCTGCTTCGACGACAAGGCGACGCGGAAAGGCTCCGATCGAACCCTCCATCATGCTGATGTTGCGATCAAAGACCAGCGCGTCTATGCCGTCACCGGCGAGCAATGCTTCGGCATAGCTCAGCACGACGAGATTGTTGGTGACGATGAGTTCCCGCATGATCGGCCGAAGGCATTAACAGCACATGATGGACCGCTCATGGCGGCCCGCCTAATATACTACGACAACGCATTGCCATGGGGAAACATTTGGGTCGCGTAATCCCGCTCGAAGGCGCAAGGTCGGCCGGCGACGGCTTGGCTCCGCTCATGCAGCTCGTCGGCGCCGACATGGAGGAGATCAATCGCATCATCCTCGACAAGGCCGTGTCCGACGTCGAAATGATCCCCGAACTTGCGCATCACCTCATCGATAGCGGCGGCAAGCGCCTGCGTCCGATGCTGGCGCTGGCGGCCGCGCGGCTCTGTCAGTATCGCGGGCCTGGCAGCATCAAGACGGCATCCGCGGTCGAATTCATGCACACGGCGACGCTCCTCCATGACGATGTCGTGGACGAAAGCGGCGAGCGGCGCGGGCGCAAGACGGCGCGCATGATCTGGGGCAATCAGGCGAGCGTGCTCGTCGGTGACTTCCTGCTCGGCCAGGCCTTCAAGATGTTCGTCGAGGTAGGCTCGCTGCCCGTGCTGCGCATCATGTCTGCCGCCGCGGCGACGATCGCCGAGGGCGAAGTCATGCAGCTCGCCGCCGCCAAGAATACCGCGACGACGGAAGACGATTACCTCGCGATCATCAACGCCAAGACGGCGGCGCTTTTTTCTGCGGCCGCGGAGTCGGGCGCCGCGCTTGCCAACCGCCCGCAGGAGGAACAGGCGGCGCTGCGTTCGTACGGCAAGAACCTCGGCCTCGCATTTCAACTCGTTGACGACGCCCTCGACTATACGGGCGACAGCTCGCGGCTCGGCAAATCGGTCGGAGACGACTTCCGCGAAGGCAAAATCACGCTGCCCGTCATCCTTTCGTTCCGGCGCGGGACGAGCGAGGAGCGCCAGTTCTGGAACAGAACCATCGTCGAGGGCGAGATCGGGGACGGCGATCTCGACCAAGCCGTGACGCTCATGCGGCGGCATAAAGCCATCGATGCGACATTTGAAAGGGCGCGCTCCTATGGGTCAATTGCGCGCGACGCCCTCGCAATCTTCCCAGAAAGCCGCGAAAAACACGCGCTCGAAGAAGTAATTGCGTTCTGCATCAATCGGTCGAATTGAGCCGGTCCTGCGTCCGCGCCTGGTCAGTTTAAGTCCGTGAGCCGATAAGCCGCGTCTCGAAACCCATAATCGACATCGTAATATAATCACGTCCGGCGCGCTGCTGCTGCCGGGATCGATCAGCATGCCGAGCGCTCCGCCATGCTATCGGTGAAATTGTAGAATACTCCGGACGGCCAGACGGGGCCGTCATGGCGCAAATCAGTGTCCGCAAGAGCACATCGTAAGCGGGCGTTAAGCCGGCCAATCTACATTTCGTGTTTTGACACTTGATTGCGGCAAGCAGGGACAGCATCAATTGGACAGTATCAGCGTATCAGATCGATTTTCGGCGATGTCCTCAATCGTCCCGCGTTCGAGATGTGCCGCCATCGCAACTTTTGCGACGCTTGCCGCACTGACCGCCCTACCCCCTAATGTCCAAGCCAAGCCGGTCCAATCGACCGAGGCTGTGGCGGAACGGGACACAGGCGAACCCATCATGGGGATCGTCTCGATCAAATCTCAGCAGGTGACCTTCTATGATGCCGACGGCTGGATGCTGACGGCACCGGTGTCGACCGGCACCACGGGGCGCGAAACGCCAGCCGGCGTCTTCTCGGTGATCGAGAAGGAGGTCGAACACTATTCGTCGCTTTATGACGACGCTTCGATGCCGCATATGCAGCGCCTCACCTGGAACGGCATCGCGCTCCATGGCGGCCCGCTGCCCGGCTATGCCGCCTCGCATGGTTGCGTGCGCATGCCATACGGCTTTGCCACGAAGCTCTACGACAAGACGCGGATCGGGATGCGCGTGATCATCTCTCCGGAAGACGCAAAGCCCGTTCCATTCTCTCACGCAGCGCTCCTGGTGCCGAACGCGGAGTCCGTCGCGGCGGCTCCGGAGCGTGCCGAGACACTCACACACGAGGCTGCCGACGCCGCCAAGGCTGAGGTCGACGCGAAGAAGGCGTCCGCGAAGGCGGCGCGCGAGGCCGCCACATCCAAAGCGACGCTGCGCAGGCTGGAGCAACTCAAGTCCGCAGCCGACGCCGCTCTTACATATGCCGATAAGGTCATCGCTGCCGCGAAGAACGATCAAGCCAAGTCGCGCGCCGAGGATCAGAAAGCCAAGGCTGCCACCAAGGCCTCCGAGGCAGCCAGCAAACTCGAAGCCGGGAAGGCCGACGCGGCGGCAAAGGCCGATGCGGCAGCCAAAGCAGCCGATGCCGTCAAGCAGGCCGCGACCAAGAAGGCTGACACTGCCAAGGCGGCGGATGACGCCAAGCTCGCGCTCGAGCCGGTATCGATCTATATCAGCCGCGCGACACAGAAGCTCTACGTGCGCCGAAACACCCATAAGCGGTTTCCGGACGGCGGCGAAATCTTCGATTTCAGCATCGAGGTTCCGGTCACCATCCGCGACCCCGACAAGCCCATCGGCACTCATATTTTCACGGCGATGTCGGCCAACGACTCCGGTCTGAGCTGGACCGCGGTCACGATCGATAACGGGGACGATGCGAAGGACGCGCTCGATCGCGTTACTATGCCGAAGGAGGTTCTCGATCGCATCGCGGCGACAGCGCTACCGCGTTCGTCGATCATCGTCTCGGACGAACCGCTGAGCAAAGAAACCAACTATCGCACCGAATTCATCGCGGTGCTGAGCAACCAGCCGCAGGGCGGCTTCATAACGCGACGCCCCACGATTTCTTCCTATCCCCGCGAAAGCGTAAGCTCCAAGTCCTGGGATAGCGGCGGTTTCTTCAGCTTCTTTGATGGGCCCAGCCCAAGTCAGGAATATTCCAACAGCCGCCGGCGCAGCCGCAGGTATCAGGCGCGGGGCTTTTGGGAGTAAGCGGCGCAGGCTAAGCCGGGACAGTTAGCGCGCGTATCCAATCGATTTGGATTCTTGCAGCTCATTGAGATTGAGCCCGGCAAGCCGCCACTTCAAATCGCGATAGATGGCTAAATGGCTGATCGGGTCATCCTCGACAGCTTTGCCGACGGCCGCTGCGCGCAGGTACCAGCCATCGCTCTTTTTTATGAGAATGACCTGATGCGAGACGAGCGAATCCCTGTCCTTCTGATCCACGTGGACAATGTTGGCGATCGTCCCTGACGGTATGTGGGCAAGGGCCTGAGGCAGCGCGCTCATCGGGAGAACGGGTAGCGTCGCACGCTCATCCGCAAATCGCTCGCCGAGTTGGTGCAGCTTGAGAACCAGAGGGTGCTTTTCGTCTTCGGCGATCTCGCCCTCTAGACTGGCCGTCGTTTTCTTAAGGTACCACTTTCTTTTCGATATGGTCTTCGAGACTTTCGCCACGCGCGGGCCAGCGATCTCGGAAGTGACATCGCGGAGAAAGCCCGCCGCGACGTTGTTCGGCACCCAGTCGAGTTCAGTGAAGTGGTTGCGGGTCGCATAACTTACTTTTCCACCCCGGTATCGGATCTTCTGCAGCGTGCGCTTGGCTGCATCGAGGTCGCTTTCGAGCGCCAGCGCCATGACCGTCTCGACGAATGTCGTGCAATCGAAGGCGTCGAAGCGCATGAGCGGGTCGCGGTCGAATTCGCCGTCGGGGCCTTCGCCGAGCGCCCCACGTTTGTATGGAGCGCCCAGAAAGAGCGCGCTGATCGCTTCCACGCGCTCGGGCAGCGACGTCACCTGCGCATGTATACGGCGAAGCTCTTCTTGGATGTGATCAGTACTTAGCGGCTGGTATCGCTTGGCGGGCGCGACCGGGGTGTTGCACTTCGCGCCGGAACAATGAGCGGCATAAACGCTCGTAGAGGCGAGCAGCAGCGCAGCCAGAACGGCCATCAAAGCTCGAGTCCCATACATTTGGACGCTCACTCTCGCCTGCACCGTGCTTCCCCCGTGACGTGCCCGATCCTTGGCTCAAATTCTATCTAGCGCCAGGACCCTGCCTCCGACGGCACCGCCGCATTGCGTGGCTTACTTGTCGCGCCCGCCGATGTCGATTTCGCGGCATGAATCGTCGCCCGTTTGTGAGAAAAAGTGGACTCGCCGCGCCCAATCGGCAACGGCTCGGCACCGCGCGCAAGGACGGAATGGAGGCCACCACTAACCTCTGCGCCTGCTATGCCGGGTTTGCGCCGAGCGCGTCGCGCTCGGCAGCGGTGAGTACGGTCGGCCTGCAAAGCCACCCCTTCGCGTCCCGAAACGGCGACGGCGGTGGCGGGCCAAATTTCGCGCTCACAATGTTCCTGAGGATGTTTAGACCGCCGAGCAGAAAAAATAGCGGCGTGGGACTGACCTTGCAGGAAGCCGACGCAGTATTCAGCACGAGCCGGTCGCGCGGTCTGAGCACCGCATCGACAATATCCGGATCAGCATCGAAGCAGGTCGTGATCACGCCAACGTATGCGATATTCGGACTGCGCGGCGTGTTGCCTAGAGGAGTCCGGCAACAAGCCGTATACCAGCGCAACCGGCCGCTGTCCGACAGCGACATGCACGCAACGTGTTCCTGGCCAGACTTAATCTGGACGCCCGCGGGCGACATCGGCACGATGTCAGTGCCGCCGCAGCGATTGACCATGTCCGGCCGCCGAAGGTAACGCGAATAAGCTTGGCAATCCTTGCAGTAGCATGTTGCACGCGTGTAGGCGCGCTCCAGATCCACCTCGCCCCGCACGTTTCCGCATTGGCAGCGTATTGCAATGAGCATGTGATCGTCTTCTCAGCTGAAGAATATCGCTAAGACCCGCATGTCACGCGGCCTGGACCATGCCCCTCATCCTGATCCCCTCTGCGGAAAGTCAGGCACAAAAGGTGGCCCGCGGCGAAGTCCAGCTATGCAGATCGATCCACCACGGGCCTTCGGCTGCTATTTCACCTTCTCCGCTGGAGACGTATTGGCCGGCTCGCCATCCGTCGAGGCGCCTTTCTTGAAAGCGGACTTCATGTACTTTTCGCCGCTCTTGGCGATCTTGGTCGTCCAGCCGGTGTTCCAGGTGATCACGGCCGCCGAGCCATCCGATTTCCATGTACCGGTCATGCCCTCGCCCTCGCGATTGGCTGTTGCCGCGCCGTCGGCCGCAAGGATTATCTCGAAGGGTTTTCCCGCCGTGTCCGAGACCTTCCAGGTTCCTTCGAATGGATCGGCAGCGCGCGCCAGCGGATGGAGGAGGATGAGCGGAGCGCTTAAAGCAATAATCGCGCCCAGGAATTTCAGCGTTGGTTGCATGGTCGCCTCCGAAAAAGAATTGATGCGAGGCCTTCGCGGAATTGCGAATGCTGCATCGGGCTCGCTGGTCAAACTCAACGGGAACGCCGATGTTCCGGTCGATCGGGGCCAGTTGGCGTCGGAAACCTACATCGGCTCGTCCAGCTTTGCATTGGCTTCGGGCCGCGTATGCTCCGGCCATGCGCTACGACAGCTGAACCTCAGACGCTCGTAGCCTAGATTAGCCTCGTCGATTTCACCCACCAATCGGGATGGCGCTGGCTCAGTTCGTCGGCTCCGGCAACTGCCGCGCGGCGCGACGCGAAGAGGCCGAAATAGGTCGGCCCCGAGCCAGAGAGCTGCGCCAGCAGACAGCCGTCGAGCCGGGCGACCTCGGTCGCGACGCGACCGATCGCTGGGAAGAGTTCGCGCGCCGGCACCTCGAGTGCGTTGCCGCGTTGCTGAATGTATTCGACGAGGTCGGGCACGGCGAAGAAGACCGGAGCGCCCTTCATGGCCGCTCCATTCTTGGGAGGCTGTAATTTGAGGCGGCCGTAGACCTGCGCGGTCTTGTTGAGCGGCACGCGGATCAGCGGGTTGACGAGCACGGCGAAGATATCGATCGGCAGCCGGCTCGGCTCCACCGCGTGTCCGGTGCCGGTCATCAACGCAACCTTGCTCAAGAGGCAGACAGGAACATCGGACCCGAGGGAAACAGCAATTGTGCGGATATCGCTGTCCGAAATGATGGCGCTGCTTTTTTCGGCGAGGCGCAAGGCAGCGGCGGCATCCGCCGAGCCCCCGCCAATGCCGCTCGCCACCGGCAGATTTTTTTCAAGCCGTAGCGTCGGGAACTCGACACGAGGCGCGATACCCCTGAGTGCCAGCATGGCCGCATCGACGAGATTGTTGCCGGCGATTTGCCCGGCGAAGGGCCCAATGACCTGAACGGTGCCGCCGAGATGCCGCGTGGAAGTAAGCCGGTCTCCGACGTCGGCAGCGAAGGCGGCCAGACTTCGGATCTGATGATAGCCGTCAGCTCTGCGGCCGAGGACTTCCAGCGTCAGATTGATTTTCGCTGGCGCGAATTCAGTGATCTCCCGCATTCCTCAAGCCGCAAGTGAGCTATCGGGCGCGCATGCCGCGCCCGCCGGTACACGTTCTGCTACACGAAGCGGTACTACTCGACGGCCGGACGTACGGCGCCGGTCTTGTTCTCGGTGCGGCGGCGGAGCGGCTCCGCGGACTGGACCTGCTCAGTGCCTTTGCCTTTTTTTGTTTCGGCCGTGTAGTCGAGCCCGCGGTCGATCTTCGCCTTGATCTTCTCTGCGTCCTCGGGCTCGGGATCGAGCGAGAGCGCCTGGTTCCACTGGAACCGCGCTTCGCGCTCGCGGCCCACTTTCCAGAACGCATCACCCAGGTGATCGTTGAGCGTCGGGTCCTCGGGCTTGATTTCGACCGCGCGTTCGAGAAAGCGCACGGCTTCCTTGAAGTCGCCCTGCTTGAAGTGCGCCCACCCGAGACTGTCGACGATATAGCCGTCGTCGGGTTTCAGCTGCACGGCCTTCTCGATGAGGCTCATGCCTTCCTTGAGATGCATGCCCTGATCGATCCAGGAGTAGCCGAGGTAGTTGAGCACGAGCGGCTGATCGGGCGCGAGCGCCAGCGCCTTCTTGAGGTCCGCTTCCGCCGCCGGCCAGTTCTTCAGCCTCTCGTAGGCGGTGCCGCGGGCATAGTAGTATCCCCAGTGGCGCGAATCGCCCTTCGGTAGCGCGGCGATCGCCTTCGTGAAGTAGTTCACCGCCTCGCTATATTGCTTGCGCGTGCGCATGATGTTGCCCAGCGCTTCGAGCGGACGCACGTCGGTCGAATCCTTGGACACGAGCCCGTCGAGAATGGTTTTGGCTTCGTCGTAGCGATCGAGAGATGCGAGGTCGAAAGCCTTGCGGATGTCGATCGCGCTTTGCAAAGCCGTACCTGACGGGATCTTGTCGTAGGTCGCGAGCGCATCCTCGTAGCGCTTTGCAGCCTCTTCGGCGTTGGCAAGCGCGGCGAGCGCGAACGCGTGGTCAGGCTTGGCATCGAGCGCCAGCCGCAAATAGATCGTCCCGAGGCTGACGCCGCCCTCTCCGGTCAAGGCCTCGCCAAGCCCGTAGAAGACCTCCGATAGACCATCGATCGGCTTGTCGACGAGAAGCGGGAAGGTTTCCTTGCCCTCCGACGCACCCGAGCCGGACTTGCTCTCGTCAGCGGCCTTCTCGACGAGCTTGTCGTGCAGCCACGAATTCATCTCGGCTGAATTCTCCGGACCCTTGTAGCCGAGCTTCTTCGCGGTCTCGATGCGGCCCGAGAGGCTGCTGTCCATGTTCATCGACTTCATGAGATCGACGACGGACTTGTGCACGTTCGGATCGGTGGCACGAGCGGAAGCCGGAGCGCCGGTCTTCTTGTCGATGAGTCCCTGCAGCTCTTTGATCAGCGGATGCAGTTCGCCCTGCGACTTGGTCGCTTGCTCTTTCAGAATGGAACGCGCGAGCTTGAAGTCACCATAGTGAGCCGCGTGCTCCGCATATGCGAGCGACGTGCGCAGCGTGCGGCTGTCCTGCTTGAACATCTTTTCGTAGGACGCGCGAGCGACGTCTTTGCGGCCCGCGATGTCGGCGATGAGCGCCTTATGATAGCGCAGATAGAACTGCGCCCAGTCGGGTTGCTTCTGCAGGTCGAGCGCCTTGAGTGCGCCGTCGGCGTCGCCTGCGGCGAGCCGGGTCCAGCCGAGCGCGATCGCGCTCGTCAGTTCACCGATTGGATTTTCGGATGCTGCCTTGAAATGCTCTTCGGCCTTGGCGTAGTCGCCCTTTTTGAACGACGTCAAGCCAAGCAGAAAATGCGACATGCGATGCGATTGGTGCGTCGCCGCGAGTTGCTCAGCGAGCGGCACCGCCCGATCCCAGTTGCCCGACATCGTTTCCATCTGGAACGCCTGCTCGAGCAGCACCTCGTTATCGGGGTCGCGCGTCAGCGCCTTGCCGTAGAAGGCGGCAGCGCTCTCGGTGTCCTGCGAGGATCGGGCGAAGCGTCCGGCGAGGTAGTTGCCAAGGACTGACGTCGAGACTTCGTCGCCGTCGTCGGCGGAGACCGTTTGCTCGGCGTTGGCGCCGAACGTCGAGAGCAGCAGCACCGCGACGCCCAAACCTAGCCGCCGTCCGAGGAATCCCCGCATAGACATAAACCCTTTAGCTGAAAGCCAACCGATTCCCGAAGCCACCCCGACCCTAGCAAAGTCGACAAGACGTTGGCGACACGCATTAGGTGAAAAAATAGACATTTGCGCCGTTCCGGCCGTGCGCAGGACGCCGGAATGCCACATTATCCCCAAGCAGCCCCAGGATTTCCGTCAATCCTACAGCTTTTCGGCCACATCGCGACGGCGGCGCCGAAATCGTCAGGCCTTCGGTTACATCCCCGAATAATTCGGTCCGCCGCCGCCCTCGGGGCAAACCCACGTGATGTTCTGGCTCGGATCCTTGATATCGCAGGTTTTGCAGTGAACGCAGTTTTGCGCGTTGATCTGGAACTTTGGTTCGCCTTTGTCGTTCCGCACGACCTCGTAGACCGCTGCCGGACAATAGCGTTGCGCGGGCTCGGCATAGAGCGGCAGGTTGATCTCGATCGGCACCTTCGGATCGGTCAGCCGCAAGTGGACCGGCTGGTCTTCCTCGTGATTGGTCGCTGAGAATGAGACGCTCGTCAGCCGGTCGAACGTCAGTTTGCCGTCGGGCTTTGGATATTCGATCGGCTTGTAGTCGCTGGCTCTGCCGGTCGCCTCGGCGTCCGTCTTCCCGTGCCGGAGCGTGTAGCCCAAGCCGATGGCGGGAATGATCGTGTTGAGCCAGAGGTCGATGCCGCCGATGGCAACGCCGAGCCGCGTGCCCAAGCGCGACCAATATGGCTTCATGTTACGGACGCGCTTGAGATCGCGGCCGATCTCGCCTTCGCGTACCGCCTGTTCGTAGGCATCGAGCTTGTCGTGTGCGCGGCCGGCGCCCAGCGCTTCGAAAGCCGCATCGGCGGCGGCGATACCGGAGAGGATCGCGTTGTGGCTGCCCTTGATGCGGGGCAGGTTGATCATGCCCGCGGCGCATCCGAGGAGCGCGCCTCCAGGAAACACGAGATCGGGAAGCGATTGCCAGCCGCCCTCGGTGATCGCGCGTGCGCCGTATTCGAGGCGCTTGCCGCCTTCGAAGGTGTCGCGAATTGCCGGATGCGTCTTGAAACGCTGAAACTCTTCAAAGGGCGAGAGATACGGGTTCGCGTAGTTCAAGTGCACGACGAAGCCGACGGCAACGAGATTGTCGCCGTAGTGATAGAGAAAAGACCCTCCCCCGGTTCTGTTGTCGAGCGGCCAACCAAACGTGTGACGCACGAGACCGCGGCGGTGCTTTCCGGGCGCGACCTGCCAAAGTTCCTTGAGGCCAATCCCGAACTTCTGCGGCTCATGATTGCGGGCCAGGCCGAACTTCTTGATGAGCTGCTTGGAAAGAGAGCCGCGCGCGCCTTCGGCGATGAGCGTGTACTTGGCGCGAAGCTCCATGCCTCTCGTGAAATTGTCCTTGGGAAGGCCGTCGCGGCCAACGCCCATGTCGCCCGTCGCGACGCCGGCAACAGCGCCCGCTTCGTCGTACAGAACTTCGGTCGCTGCGAAGCCCGGATAGATTTCGACGCCGAGTTCGGCCGCCTGCTCGCCGAGCCATTTGCACAGCGCGCCGAGGCTGACGATGTAGTTGCCGTGATTTTTCATGAGCGGCGGCATCGGCCAGTTCGGCAGCCGGATGTCGCCAGAGGGACCGAGAACGAGGAACTCGTCTTCCACGACGGGCGTGTCGACAGGCGCGCCGCGCGCCTTCCAGTCGGGGATCAGCCGGTTGAGGCCGATGGGATCGATCACGGCTCCCGAAAGAATGTGCGCGCCGACCTCCGAACCTTTTTCGACGACGACGACCGAGACCTCGCGGCCTGCCTTCGCGGAATCCTGCTTGAGGCGGATCGCTGCCGCCAATCCGGCCGGGCCCGCGCCGACGATCACGACGTCGAACTCCATTGCCTCCCGCGGCGGCAAGGTCGTGTCAGGTGCTTCCATCGTCATGTGCGGTCCGAGCTTTGAAAGATGTGGGTTTCGATTAGGTCCCGGGGGTTTGAGCGTCAAGCCACGAGGGCCGTTGAGATCGAGGCGGGGCGGCCTGCGTGCATTTCCAGAGCGCGCCAGCTAATCTCGACTCATGCAGGACGACCGCACGACAATGCTGGCGCTTCTCGATTGGTTTCGCGCCATGGGGGCCGATGTCGCACTCGATGACGCGCCGAACAACTGGCTGGCGCGCCACGACCGCGCACCCGGTTCCGACTTCCACTGGCCCGAGAGCGACGACGATCGAGTTCCGGAGGAGCCAGCCGGCATTGCACGAGAGAGTCTCGCATCGCCCTCGCAGCTGAAGTCTCCGCCGCCTGCCGTCTCCATACCCGCGGCGCGGCCGCAGACACCGCTCGCGGCGAGCGAAGCGGAAAACAGCGCGAGAAAGATCGCCGAGCGCGCGACGACGTTGGCCGAGCTCGAGCAGGCGCTTCGCGCCTTCGACGGGTGCGCGCTCAAGGCGACAGCGAGCAGTCTCTGCTTCTATCGTGGCTCAGCGAACGCGCCGCTGATGCTGATCGGCGAAGCTCCAGGGCGCGAGGAGGATATCTCCGGCAAGCCTTTCGTCGGCCGAGCCGGTCTTCTCCTCGACAAGATGCTCGCCGCCATCGGCCTCGGCGAAGGCGATGTCCACATCACCAACGTCGTCTACTGGCGTCCGCCCGGAAACCGAACGCCGACGCTTCAAGAGACATTGGTCTGCAAGCCCTTCCTTGAACGTCAGATCGAACTCGTCGCGCCGCGCATCATCCTGGCGCTTGGCGGCGCCGCCGCCAAAGAGGTGCTGGGCGAAGCCCAAGGCATCATGCGGCTCAGGGGCAAGTGGCGGGAGATCACGGTCGGCAAGCACACGGCTGCTGCGATGGCGATCCTCCATCCCGCGTATCTCTTACGGACGCCGGCCGCAAAGCAGATGGCCTGGCTCGACCTTCTTCATGTGAAAGCCAGACTTTCGCAGGCATTTTAAGCTTCTTTTACCGTGCTCGGTGTTACGTGAGAGGTCACGCCATGATTCCGCGACGTCGCCTCTAATTTTATTAAATCTCTTAAGCCGCTCTCACACGGACCCGCGTATTCTCGACCGATGTAAGAGTGGTCCCTCCGGACCAGACCGTCGATGCAGCATTCCGCTTCAATCCTGATGTACCTGCGTCCCATCCGCCTCGTATACGTGCGCGGAACCGGTACCTACGAGACGACGATACCCGAAACCTGGAAGCGGCTTTTCGCGTGGCTCAACGCCAACGGCTTCGCTCATCCGGCGGGCCGCGGCTACGGTCTCGCCCTCGATAATCCGGCCGGAACCTCTGCCCGCGAATGCCGCTACGATGCGTGCGTGGCGCTCACGCCCGGCATGGAGCTCAGGGCAACGGACGAGATCGGCTTTTCGACTCTTCCCGGCGGCCCCTATGCGTGCCGCCGGTTGCTCGGGAACTACGCCCGCGTGAGCGGACTCGTTGCTACCGCCTATGCTGACCTCGTGCCGTTTCCTGGCTTGGCGCTCGATCACAAGCGGCCGGTCGTGTCGATCTATATCGACAATCCGAACCGATTGCCGGTAGGCGATTTGCGCGCCGACATCTGCTTGCCGGTGACGACCGTGGACGACGCCGCAGTCCGCGAGACCTTCGAACCTGCCTAACCCAGGATCACGAAATCAAAACCCCGCCGGATCCTCAGATCCGCGCGGGGTTCATAACTTTCGATAGCTTGCCCAGACTAAAACCGGGCTTGATTTGCGAGGCTCTGGCTGACCTTGACGGCCACCGCCCTCGTGTGAAGTTGCCAAATTGTGTTTCCGACGACTGTCGTGAGCGCGGCCAATATCTCGAGTGCGCTCGTCAAGCCGTTGACCTCGAGAGCAGTCGAGGTCCGGTAGTGTAACCCGGTGGAGTCATCCGCCCTCCTCGAACCGTTTCACCGTGTCGCACGCGCCGCCTTTTCGCTTCACGATCGCGCCTTGGCCTACCGCCTACGCATTTCGCGAGCCTGCTTTCGCGTCTCGCAATGACCGCCAAACGCGGTGTGCCTTGCGAAAGCTACACGACAGCAGCGCCGTCACAGTTCGAAATCTGTCCCTCAACATCGCGGCAGTCCTTTCCAGCACAGTGGGATCCGAAGCTTGGAATTCACGTGACTTGAAGTCGCGGC
>JADMIO011683259.1_pt1 | contig 79483 bp, 64 predicted proteins | sample 8958161 | NCBI WGS metagenome assembly JADMIO01 (sample SAMN16585339, study PRJNA669376) | soil metagenome | isolation source: Crop rotation soil | place: USA: Cullars Rotation, Alabama | collected 2011 | reverse complement strand
GAGCCAGTGTGATTACATTTGCGGCCTAACTGTGGCCAGTCCAGTTACGCTGGAGTCACTAGTATTTAGGTGACACTATAGAAGCGGCCGCGACAACTTGTCCACGTGGAATTCTAAGCTTAGGATCCCAATGTGCTGGAAAGGTGGATATTCCGCTGAGCGCGGCGCACTTTTTTTATTACGCGGGATGGGCGGATAAATTGCAGTATGCGTTTCCGGGGACGACGCCGAAGCCGATTGGGGTTGCGGGGCAGGTGATCCCGTGGAATTTTCCGCTCCTGATGGCGGCTTGGAAGATCGCGCCGGCGCTGGCGACGGGGAATACGATCGTGATCAAGCCGGCGGAGACGACGCCGCTGAGCGCGATGAAGCTCGCGGAGATTATCGCGGATGCGGATCTGCCGCCGGGAGTGGTGAATATTCTCACGGGGGCGGGTGAGACGGGCGCGGCGATTGTGAACCATCCCGATGTCGACAAGGTTGCGTTCACCGGTTCGACTGAAGTGGGGAAGATCATTCAAAAGGCGCTGGCGGGGAGCCATAAGAAGTACACGTTGGAGCTGGGGGGAAAGGCCGCGAATATCGTGTTCGACGATGCGACGATCGATCAGGCGGTTGAGGGGATTATCAACGGCATCTTTTTCAATCAAGGCCACGTCTGCTGCGCGGGGTCGCGGCTGCTGGTGCAGGAATCGATTCACGATCGGCTGATTCAGAAATTGAAAGATCGTATGCAGACGCTGATTGTCGGCGATCCGCTGGACAAAAACACGGACATCGGCGCGATCAATTCGCGGATGCAGCTCGACAAGATCAACTCGTATTTGAAGATCGGCCACGACGACGGCGCGGATGTGTGGCAGACGGAATGCTCGATGCCGACGTGCGGATATTTCTGCCGGCCGACGCTGTTTTTGAATTGCTCGCAGAGTCATCGCGTGGTGCAGGAGGAAATCTTCGGCCCGGTGCTGGCGGTGCAGACGTTCCGGACCGTTGAAGAGGCGATTGAGAAGGCGAACAACACGCCATACGGTTTGAGCGGCGGCGTCTGGACGGACAAGGGATCGAAGATTTTCAAGGTGACGAGCGCGATGCGGGCGGGCGTGGTCTGGGCGAATACGTACAACAAGTTCGATCCCGCGAGTCCCTTTGGTGGATACAAAGAATCCGGCGTCGGACGCGAAGGCGGGCTGCATGGATTGCTGCCGTATTTGAATGTGAATTGAGGCGATGTATGAAAAATGGAAATGGCCGGGGGACTGCGGTGAAAAATGGGAAGACGTCGGCGCGCAGTCGGATTGCGCCGCGGGCTGCGGCCAATGGGGAGACGCCGCACGCGCCGCTTGAGTCGGCGCGTCTGCCGGTGCTCAAGACGTACAAGATTTACATCGGCGGGAAATTCCCGCGGACGGAATCGGGGCGTTATTACCTGCTCAAATCGCCGAGCGGAGCGGCGCTGGCGAATATCTGCAAGTGCACGCGGAAGGATTTTCGCGAATCCGTTGTCGCGGCCCGCGCAGCGCAGGGAAGCTGGGGCAAGCGAGCGGCGTACAACCGCGGGCAGATTTTGTATCGAATCGCGGAGATGCTCGAAGGACGGACGCCGCAGTTTGTGGCCGAGCTGGTGCAGCAGGGGGCTTCGCAGGCCGACGCGGAAACCGAAGTAGCGACGAGCATCGATCGCTGTCTTTATTACGCGGGGTGGGCCGATAAATATCAGCAGGTATTCAGCTGCGTGAATCCGGTTTCGTCGTCGCATTTTAATTTTTCGCTGTTGGAACCGACGGGGGTGGTTTCGGTTTTGACGCCGGAGAATTCAGGGCTGCTAGGACTAATCTCATCGGTGATTCCGGTGATCACGGGCGGCAACACCGCGATCGCGCTGGCGTCGACAAGCAAGCCGCTGTGCGCGGTGACGTTTGCGGAAGTGCTCGCGACGAGCGACCTGCCCGGCGGCGTGGTCAATATTCTCACCGGCGAGCGCGGCGAATTGCTAGAGCATTTTGCCACTCACATGGATGTCAACGCGACCATTTACTGTGGCGACGATGCGAAAGAGCGCGCAACGATTCGCACCAAAGCGGCATTGAACGTCAAACGCGCTATCATCTACGATCGCGACGACTGGACGAGCGGCGAAGCACAGTCGCCGTATTTCATCCTCGATACGCAGGAAGTGAAAACGACCTGGCATCCGATCGGGACATAACGCAACGTGGCGATGGACCCGCATAGCGGATTGTTTGTTCTGAACATTTCTCCCGCACCGAATTTGCATGTTGCGACGTGCAATGTTTCGGATGTTGATTACGTGATGGGGCTGAGCGAGCGCGTGAAGCGGCTCACGGTTTTTCATCGCAATATCTCCGTTCTTCAATCACTGCGCTCGCGACTGCGGTTTCATCCGGGTGCAACGGTTTCGGAGTCGATCTTTCCCGACGATGCCCCTGACCAATTCGAGCTGGCGATTGTGCAGATTCCAAAATCGCGCGGGCTATCGCGGGCGATGTTGTTCACGTGCCTAAATTCACTGCGGGTTGACGGGCGGCTTTACGCGGCCGGGCCCAATACCGGCGGCGCAAATACAGCGCAGAGTGATTTGGGGGCGCTCGTGGGAAGCGATGTTCCGACGCTGGCGACCAAGGCCCGTCATCGCATTTTTTCTGCTTCACGGCCGGCGATTCTCGAAGCGCCGGCCGAATGGAATGCTCCATGGGAAGCGAAAGCGCACACGTTCAGCGTCGCTAACGACAGCTATGACGTTTACACGCAGCCGGGCGTTTTCAGTCACGATCATCCTGATCCGGGGACGCTGCTGCTGATCGAGACGCTTTTTCCACGATTGCGCGACGCGTCACGGCGTTGGAATATTCTCGACGCCGCATGCGGATATGGATTGCTCGGCTTCGTTGCCGGCCGGGAACTGCGGCCGGCGCACGTGGTCTTTGCGGATATCGATCTTCTGGCGCTGTCGTGTCTGCGCAAGACGCTGCCGGAAGCGATCATTGTGTCGTGCGACCTGACACAGCCGCCGTCGTTGCCGCATGCGCCGTTTGATTTGATTTTGTGTAATCCGCCGTTTCATCAGGAGCATGCGAAGGATCTCTCCTTTCTTCATGCTTTCGCGCCTCACGCTCGCAGGTTGCTGTCGCCGCGCGGGCAATTCGCTCTCGTCGCCAATTCGTTCCTTCCCTATCGAAAGCTCCTCGCCGCGCATTTCTCCACTGTCGAGACGCTCGCGATTACCCCGATCTATCAAGTGTTGAGTTGTCGCCCGTAGGGTCCGCCGTGCGGACCACCACCAACGCGGTCCGCACGGCGGACCCTACATCAGAATGACGCCGCGCGCGGTGTCGCCTTTGAGCATTTGCTCAAACGCTTCGTTGATCTCGTCCAGCCGATAGCGGCGCGAAATCATTTCATTGAGCTTGAGCTTTCCAGATTTGTACAAGTCAACAAGCATTGGAAAATCGCGGCGGGCGTCGATTGAGCCGTAATAGCTGCCCTTGATAGTTTTTTCCTGACGCGTGATGAGCGCGCCGGGGAGATTGGTGGCGGTGCCCATGGGGGACAAGCCGGCGAGCGTGATGGTCCCGCCGGAGCGGGCCATATCGAAGGCCTGTTCCTGTAATCGAGGAACGCCGACAGCTTCGAAGGCGTGGTCGACGCCGCGGCCATTGGTCATTGCTCGAACTTCTTCGGCCGCGGTTTCTCCGCTGGTGACGGTTTCGGTGGCGCCGAATTTCGTCGCGATATCGAGTTTTGAGCGATTGGTATCAACGGCGATGATGGTGGAAGCGCCGCACAATGCAGCGCCCTGGATGATGCTCAAACCGACGCCGCCGCAGCCGATGACCGCGATGGTTTCGCCGGAGCGGACGCCGGCGGTGTACATCGCAGCGCCGACGCCGGTTGAAATGGCGCAGCCGATGAGCGCCGCGACTTCAAGCGGCACATCGCGCTGGATGGCGACACAGCTTTCCGCGGGGACGACTGCATATTCGGCGAAACTCGCCAGGCCGCAGTAGTGATGCAGATCGCGCCCGCGCCGCTTGAGGCGCGTGGTTCCATCGAGCATCGTGCCGGCCCAGATCGGCGCGGTGTAGGTATCGCACAGATTGGGTTTCCCGCGCGAGCAGTAGAAACAGCTTCCGCAACTTGGGGCCCAGTTGAGAATCACGTGATCGCCGACGCGCAGATTCACGACGCCGGCGCCGATTTCGTGGACGATGCCGGCGCCTTCGTGGCCGGCGACGACAGGCATCGAATGTTTGGTCGCGCCGGTGACCAGATGCCAATCGCTGTGGCAGACGCCGCTGGCGGCGATTTTCACGAGGACTTCATTGGCGCGCGGGCCTTCGAGCTGCACCCATTCGATGACGAAGGGCGCGTTCGGTTTTTCCAGCACGGCAGCGGCGATCGTCATCATCGCCTCATTGTATCGTGCTGGCCGCGGCATCTTCAGTGCGGGGAATCCAATTGATCGGCGCGCTGGCGGAGAAGGGCTGCTTCTTCGAGTTCGCCAAGCTTTTCCAAGGCGGCGGTCAGCTGCCTCAGATACTGAGGATCATCTCCCTTGAGCTCCAGCGCCCACCGCCAATGCGCGGCGGCGCGCGTGTGATCGGACGTTTTCGCGAGCGCGGCAGCCATACCCGCATGGACACGATGATCTTGATGATCGATGGCCAGCGCGCGTTCGAAGGACGCAAGCGCCTCGCCGACGCGCCCGGCGTTGTCGAACGCCTGGCCCAGACCAAAATGGGCGGGCGCGTGATCTGGATTCAGCTCCAGGGCCGCCGAAAAGGCCTCCGAAGCTTCGTCGAAACGTCCTTGCGCCAATAAGGCCGAGCCAAGCGCGCTGTGCGCCATCCAACTGCTGGCCGACAACACGATCGCGCGCTCGGCCTGCGCTTGTGCTTCAGAAAAGCGGCCGGCGCATTGAAACAAGTTGGCCAAGGTGACGATCGTTTCGATGTTTTGGCCTTTCGATAAAGACACGGCCAGCTCAGCTTCATGAATGGCGGGATCGATAAACTCGTTTCCCTTTTTCTGAAGCAATCGCGCGAGATAAAGGTGAGGCTTGAAGCGATTGGGATCGAGCTTGACGGCGCGGCGAAGGATCGCTTCGGCATCTGTTATTTCGTCCGTGTCGAGCAGGGCTGCGCCGAGATTGCCGAGGAGATCGGAATCTGCGGCGGTCGCGGCGCCGATGCCGCCTTTAAGCGCGACCGCCTGGCGAAGAGCAATGATGGCCTCGCGCGGCTCGCCGATCGCGCGGAGGACTTCTCCCAGATTATTGAAATAGGCAGCCTCGCCGGGCGAGCAGTCGATCGATTGCCCGATGAGATCGAGGGCGGCTTCGAGATTTCCGGCTTGATAAGCGATGACGCCGAGCATGTGCAGCGCCTCGGCGTTGTACGGCTCAATGGAAAGGACTTGTCGATACATGGCCTCAGCTTGCGCGAGCTGGCCGCTGCGATGATGAGTTAACGCTTCCGCCAACATTTCGGCGACGTTCATCGTGAATTCCCCCGCAGGTGACGTGCGTCGCGAAGTACGGGAAATTCTTCCCGCCAGCGGTGGACAATCTGCGCGTCGATGTCGGCTTCGATAAACCCTTCGTGCTCGCCGGCGTCAACGATCGGATTGCCGTGGGGATCGATCACCATGCTCCGCCCAGGGTAAAGGTGCTGCGGGTCGCTGCCGCAGCGATTGACGCCGATGACGTAGGCCTGATTTTCGATGGCGCGGGCTTTGAGCAGCGTGACCCAATGCTCGGCTCGCTTGCTTGGCCAATTGGCGATGACAATGAGAAGATCGGCGTGATGTCGCACGGCCGCGGCGCGAAAAATCTCGGGAAATCGAAGATCGTAGCAGACGAACGGGGCGGCCGTGAAGCCGGCCCAGGGGAAAGTGACGATCGAATCGCCGGCGTGGTAATGGCGATCTTCGTCGCCGATTGAGAAGGGGTGCATCTTGCAGTAGCACGCTATCTCTTTGCCATCGGGACCGATGACGACGGCTTCGTTGCGGCCACGTCCGTTTGAACTCATGCGAACCATTCCCGCGACGATCGTGATCTTAAACTTTTTGGCGATTTGCTGGAGAAACATCCTGGTGGTTTCATCGCGATCGCTTGCCAGATCGACATTCATCGTGAAACCGCTGGCGAACATTTCCGGCAGGACGACAAGCTCGCCGCCGCGCGGGAGCGCGGACTCCAGCATCGTCGCGACCCTTACCCGATTGGCGGCGGCGTCTTCCCATGCAATATTCATTTGCAAGGCAATGACTCGCATATCGCATCAATGCTACACTTGGCGGGATCATTGACCAGCCGCCGATGAACAATTCTTCAATCACTCACGCGATTCTTCGGCCGGACGCATTCAATGCGGATGTGCATCGCATCGTCACCGAGGCGATGCAGCAAGGCATCGACGGCGTGATGCTGCCGCCGGTGTGGATTTCGCGGACCGCGACGATGATACGAGGCTCGGGAGTGCGCCTATGCTCGACGGTTTCGTTTCCACATGGGACGAGCAAGTCGACGGTGAAAGCGATCGAAGCGACGAGCACGATCAAGGACGGGGCCGATGAGATCGCAATCGTGCCCCATGCGGTTGCTTTTCTGCGGCAGGATTTGCAGGCTGCGCGGTACGAGCTGCTCGAGATCGTGCGGGCGGCGCGAGCGGCGCGGCGGGACGTATTCATTAAAGTGATCGTTCCGGAGGCATTGAACGAGGAGCCGGCGTATGAATTTGCGTGCCGGGCGATCCGCGAATCGGCGTGCGATGGAATCCTTGTTAGAACGAGTGAGGTTGAGGCTTGGAAGAAACATTCTCACGATCTCGTGCTGGATGTTTGGAGCGATAATGTCAATCTGGATCGACTCCATTCACTGGCGGCGGCGGGTGCGGATCGATTGACGATTCAATTTTGAACCCGGCAAGGGGAAGTTGTAGACTCTCGGCGAATGCTCAAATCCATTGCCGTCCTTTGCTTCATGATCGTCATATCGATTCTGCCGGCCGATGGCGTCGCCCAGTCGACCCTCACGTCCAATCGTCCGGGGATGCCACTGGTCCGCAGCGGCGATGAAATCGTCGTGTGCGGCCAGCTCTTTCACACCGGCACTCCCGTTGTTTTGTGGATGGACGCCGGCGGATACGACGCGTATCGGCTCGAGAAACATTTTCCGACGCCGCCGGCGACACGTCCGGCGTCCGGTCCGACAAGTCGTCCATGGCAACGCGACACGCTGCGGCCAAGCTATTCGCAGCGAAAATCGCCGCTCACCGACGAAGAAGTCGAGCTGACGCGCAACGGCAATTGGACGCTGCCGCTGCTCCAGGACAAGGTCGATCAATTTGTCTTGCACTACGACGTGGCCGGGCTGTCGCGCACGTGTTTCATGGTGCTGCACGACATGCGAAATCTGTCCGTGCATTTCATGCTCGACATCGACGGGACGATTTACCAGACCGTGGATCTGAAGGAAGAGACGTGGCATGCGACGAGCTCCAACGGCCGCTCGATCGGCATCGAGATCGCGAACATGGGTGCGTATCGCATTGATGCTTCGCCGCTGCCGCTGCGCGAGTGGTATACGAAGGACGCGGCGGGAACGCGCATAACAATTCCCGCGCGGCTGGGAGATGGCGGCGTCCGCACGCCGAATTTCATCGGCCGGCCGGCGCGCCCCGAATTGGTCTCGGGCATCGTGCAGGGCGCGACGTATCGGCAATACGATTACACGCCGCAGCAGTACGAGGCGTTGATCAAATTGACCGCGACGCTGTGCACGGTCTTCCCGAAAATCACCTGCGATTATCCGAGGCAAAAAACGTCGCTCGGCCATCCGACGACTGCTCCGGCGCATCATCCGCAGGATGGCGATCCGACAACGCGGCCGAGCGCGCTGGCCGGTCCCGGCGAGCCGGGCGTGCTCATTCCGCACGCGCTGACGGATGAGCAGCTTGATGAGTATCAGGGCGTGCTCGGGCACTATCACGTGCAGACCGATAAGCAGGACCCCGGGCCGGCCATGCAGTGGGATCGGATCATCAACGGCGCGCGTGCGCTAATGACGCCGCCGGCGCGAATGGCGAATCAGAAAATGCGTGGCCATCCCGCGCGATTCGTGCCGTCGTCGGCGCCCAGCACCGCCCCATCGACGCAAACCGTCGAAGCGCCGCGGCTCTGATCGCGATCAGTGTTTGAAATGGCGCTGGCCCGTGAAAATCATTGCAGCGCCGCGCGCGTTGACCAGATCGATCGTCTCTTGGTCTTTCACCGATCCCCCCGGCTGAATGATCGCAGTGACGCCGGCATCGAGCAGCAATGTGGGTCCATCCGGAAACGGAAAAAACGCATCCGACGCCGCGACGGAATTTTTTGCGCGCTCGCCTGCTTTTGCAATCGCAATCCGGCAGGCGCTCACGCGATCCTGCTGGCCGGCGCCGGATCCGATCATCATTTGATTCGTGGCCAGAACGATCGCGTTGGATTTAACGTGCTTGCATGCGAGCCACGCGAAGCAAAGGTCGCGCATCTCCGCCTCCGTCGGCGGGCGGCGAGAAGCAACCCTCCAATTGGATTCGTCAACCCCCAATTCATCCCGCTGCTGCACCAAATATCCCCCCAGTATTTTGTGCATCGTGAGTCCGCCGATGTGATTTCCCCATACTTGACCATCGGCTGGCGGGAGTACGTTGTCATCCCCCGCGCTGGGGATAAGGAGCCGGACGTTCTTCCATCGATTCTTGAGTAACTCAAGCGCATCGGCGGCATATGCCGGCGCGACGATCACCTCAAGAAATTTCCCGCCTTCTACGATCGACTTCGCCGCCAGAGGGGTAATTTCTCGATTCAGCGCCACAACTCCCCCGAAGGCGGCAAGTGGATCTCCGGCATATGCCGCGTTGAACGCCTCGGTTATATCAGCTCCGAGCGCCGCCCCGCACGGTGTCGCGTGCTTTACGATACAGGCGGCTGGGCGATTGAACTCTGACACGCATGACAGCGCCGCATCGGCGTCCAAGAGGTTGATGTAACTCAAATCCTTACCGTGAAGTTGGATTGGCTTGGCGACGTTGGGACCTCGCGCGCGGGAGAGTTCGTCGACGTAGAGGGCCGCCGGTTGATGTGGGTTCTCACCGTATCGCAGTGGCATAACTTTACGCAGATTCAATTCCAGCTCGGCCGGCGCTTCGATCATTTCCTTAGCTGGCGTGACATACCGATAAAGGTATCGCGCTATAAGCGTGTCGTAGTGCGCTGTCGAGGCGAAAGCTCGCTGTGCCATCTTCAGTCGGTGCTTGCCGCAGGTGCTCCCGTTGTGTTCGCGGAGATCGCCGAGGACCTTTTCGTAACGATCCGGCGACGTGACGACAAGCACGTAACGGTGATTTTTCGCGGCGCTGCGGATCATCGACGGGCCGCCGATGTCGATGTTTTCGATGGCTTCGTCGAATGTGACGTTGGGTTTGGCGATCGTCTGCTCGAAGGGGTAGAGATTGATGCAGACCAGATCGATCGGCGCGATATTGTGCGCTTTCATCGCGGCGGCGTGTTCGGGATTGTCGCGGATCGCGAGAAGGCCGCCGTGAATTTTGGGGTGAAGGGTTTTGACCCGGCCATCCATCATTTCCGGGAAGCCGGTGACGTCGGAGACATCGGTGACGGGCAGGCCCAGGTCACGCAGGAATTTCGCGGTGCCGCCGGTTGAGATTAGCTCCACGCCGAATTCCTTGTGGAGCGCGGTGGCGAATTCCTTCAGTCCGGTTTTATCGAAGACAGAAAGCAGCGCGCGTTTCACGGGAACCAGATCGGCCATGAAACTAAGGTAGGGGCTGCAAAGCTGCGAGTAAAGAATGCCCGCGACTCAGGTGCAAAGGACATCGCGCAGCGTCGCCTGATCGATGTTGGAGCCGGAAAGCACGATGGCCACCGTCTTGCCGCGAAGGGCGGCGACCTTGGCTGCTCCCGCAGCGCCGAGCGCACCGGCGCCTTCGACAAGATTGTGCGTCGTTCGGATGATCAAGCGGATCGCCGCGCGAATCTCGCTCTCGGAAACGAGCACGAAATCTTCCAGCCCCGCCCGAATCGCGGGAAAGCTCATGTCGTACGGCATGGCAGTGGCGACGCCGTCGGCGATAGTCGCGCCGGCGGGTTTGTGAATCGGTTTGCCCGCTTTCCAGGAATCGAAAATCGCGCTCGCCTGCTCTGCTTGCACGCCGCAAACCTTGATCGACCGACTCAGTGCGCGAGTGACGGTCATCGCTCCGACCGCTTGCGAGCCGCCGCCGACGGCAACCACGATCGTTGCCAACTGCTCTCCCATTTGCTGCGCCTGCTCGACAATTTCCAGGCTCATCGTCGCCGCTCCCGCGATCACCGAGCGCTCATTGGTCGAATGAATCGCGCGCAGGCCGCGCTGGCGCGAGATGCGATTCATCACCGCCAGCGATTCATCGTAACTGTTCCCCTCATCGATCAGCTTGGCGCCAAGCCCGCGCATCGCTTCGTTCTTTTCCGGATTATTTCCGACAGGCACGCAGATCGTCACGGGCACGCCGAGTTGTCGCCCCGCGTACGCGATTCCAAGGCCGTGATTTCCTCGCGTCGCCGCGATCACGCCACGCCGCCGCTCATCAGCCGACAACGCGGTGACTGCGGACAAACCATTTCGCACCTTGAACGTGTTCGTCGGCTGATGGTTCTCATGCTTGACCAAAACGCGCATCCCCAGCGCATCGTCTAGCGCCGCGTAATTTCGCAGCGGCGTTGGCGCCAGATATGCCTTCAGCCGCTCGCGTGCCGCCAGCACATCATCAAACGAAATAGGCCAGTTGATCGAATCCGTCATCGCTGCGAGCTAACGATCGCGAAGACAATCAATATTGCAATGATCCCCGCGAGCACCGCCAGCGCGATCTTGATCGCGGAATACGGCCGTTCGCCTTGCACTTCGCCGGTGCGCGCGTTGACCAGAAAGTGAAACGTGCGCTCTTGATAACGATACGCGCTGAGCCACACCGGCAGCAGAATGTGCTTGAACGTGACTTTGCCGTAGCGCGTGTTGACTGAGAAGATTCGCTGATGGTCGCCGCCGATGTCGCGATTGATCGACTCGCGAATTTCTCCGTCCATGATTCCTTTGGCGGCCTCAAAACCCTGGCGCAAATCGACCTGATAACTCTGGGCGACGAAGCCGGAAAGATATTCATCGCTGTAGGGCAGCAGCGATTTCAAATCCCATGGCTCCAGCGCGTCGACGTATTTTCCCGGCAGCGATCGCGTCGCGACCACGAGCACATCATCGAAACGGTTGCTCACTTCTCCCGAGACCGGCCACCAGCGCGTTTTTAAAACCTGCCGCGTGCGCGTGACGCTGCGGCCGTTTTCCATCGTCGTGTATGTTTCGGTGTCCCAATAATCGTCCCCGCGCTCGCCGGTATACGCCGACCACGCATCGGCGTCGTACGTCCACGCGGGCAGATAAACCCCTTTCATCGCCTCACTGTCGGCACGATTGGCCAGTTCACTGGGAGCGAACCAAAGCCCCGCGAGCCACTCGCGAAACGATGACACCGCCTGCTCGCGCTTGATGTAAAAAGGCAGCAGCGATCGCGGCTTGATTGACTTGCGCGTCTGCGCTGTCGCGATAATCGCCGATCCACAAAACGGACATTTATCCGCTACGGTATCCGGGCTGAATGTCGTCTCCGCGCCGCAGATATTGCACTTGACCGCGAGCTTTTCCTCGACCGGCTCGTGCGCCTCTTGATTGGCCAACACCGCTCGAAAATCTTCTTCTTCGACTTTTGCCGAAGCATCGGGGATTTCATTGATCGCGCCACAGTACGGGCACGTGAGCGTCTTGGTCCCCGGTGCGTACTGGAGATTGGCCCCGCACTGTTTGCAGGGAAATTGTTTTTCGATCGGAGGCGATAGTGCGGTCATATGTAGGGTCCGCAGTACGGACCATGATCGGCGCGGTCCGCACGGCGGACCCTACATTCATTTCGGCAGCGGCGGCGGCACGCTCGCAAACGCCCCGGCCAATTCCTGCACGCTTCCCGCCGGCGTCCACTGCGCCATGCCCGCGCGCCAGATCAGCGATTGCCGTGTGAGCTCGCCGCGCGCAATCATCTCACTGAGCTTGCCCGCTTCAATCGGCCCGCTTTGCTGGCCATTGACCGCGACGAAAAACCCCGCCGCGCCCGGCCCCCCCGGAACCGGCGGCGGCGTCGCGTTCTGCTGCCGCATCGCATCGTTCACCTGCTGCGCCATGCCGATGCCCATGCCCAGTCCAACACCCGATGCCGCCACGCCGCTGGGATTTTTCGCGGCATCGCTGATTGCATTGGCCGATTGATATTGCGTGTAGGCGTTGAGATTCCCGATCACGCCCATGCTCGTCCGCTTATCCATCGCCGCCTCAACTTCCGGCGGCAGCGAAATGTTCTCGACAAAAAACTTCACGAGCTCCAGACCAAACGGCTCGAAATCCGGCGCGATCCGGGTGCAGATAAATTTGCCCAGCTCGTCGTAATTGCTGGCCAGGTCCAGCGCCGGAATCTTTGATTCACCCAGCACATCCGTGAACCGCGAGATGATCATGTCGCGAAGCTGGTCGCTCACTTCCTCGATCGTAAATCGTCCTTCCGTCCCCGCGATCTCGCGAAGGAACTTGGCCGCATCGACGACCTTGATCGCGTAATTGCCGAAAGCGCGCAGTCGCAGCGGCCCAAACTCGCTGTCACGCACCATGATCGGATTTTTCGTCCCCCATTTTCGATCGACGAATGTTTTCGTCGAAACAAAATAGACTTCCGCTTTGAATGGCGAGCTGAATCCATACTCCCATCCTCGAAGCGTCGAGAGGATCGGCAGATTCTGTGTCGTCAGCGTGTACGTTCCCGGCTGGAAAACATCCGCGAGTTTTCCCTCATTGATAAACGCCGCCACCTGCGACTCGCGCACGATCAACTTGGCGCCATACTTGATCTCGTTGTCGTAGCGATGAAAGCGGTAGACCATCGTCTCCCGCTCGTCCTCGGGAATCCATTCGATGATGTCGACCAGCTCGCCGCGTAATTTGTCCCAAAGGGCCATGCGAAATTCTCCGGTTGAATTGAGAGACAAATGATAACCTGAAGCGAGCCGGCATACGCATTATAAATTTCCGGCGTTTTTCATCGTCTTGGCATCGCTCGTAAACTCAAGCGCCTTGCGCACGCGCTCGATCGCATCGCCCCAATCCCCCGGCCGGCCCTGACGAAAAAGCCGCATCGTCGGATACCATGGGGTGTCGTCCCGATCGAGCAGCCAACGGAAATCCGCCACGTACGCCAGCACCACCCAAACCTCTTTCCCCATCGCCCCCGCCAGGTGCGGCACCGACGTATCCACCGAAATTACCAGGTCCAGATTCGCAATCAGCGCCGCCGTCTCACCAAAATCCGTCAGATCGGCGGAAAAATCGAGAAGCTTCATTCCCGCCGGCGGCGACTTGGACTGCTTCGCCGCTTCTCCCACCTGAAGCGACACAAACTGCACGCCGTTCACGCTCGCCAGCGGCGCAAAGGTCTCGAGCGCCCGCGATCGAACATCGAGCGCCGCATTGCTCCCCGACCAGACCAGGCCGACCTTCAGCAAATCATCCGGAATCGAGCTCAGTTTTTTCTGCCAATGATTTACCCGCGCTTCATCCGGCGACAAATACGGAATTGGCCGGGGCACGTCCTCGATGCTGCTCGGAAAGTGCAGCGGCAGACTTTGCAGCGCGCAGTGAACATCGAACTTCGGCAGCGCTTGAGCGCCTCGCACAAACACTTTCGCCGGCCAGCGAAGTACGCGAAACAGCGGATAAACCGCCGCCGGACATTCCACCAGCAACTGCGCGCCACGGTCGATCACCTGCGGCAAATAGCGAACGAAATGAAACGCATCGCCAAATCCCCCTTCGCAGTGCAGCAGCATTGTCTTCCCCGCCACATCCGCTCCCTCCGGCCACATTGGCGCGATCGCATCCAAATCTCGCCGGCGTAGCGACTGAAGATGCTCGCAACGATACCGCCATTCCATTTCGCGCCACCCCTCCGTCATTCGTCCGAGCGTGAGCAGCGCCATCGCACGATTCCAGTGCGCAATGGCAAACTCCGGATCGATCGCCAGCGCCCGCTCGGTCAGGGCCAGTGATTGGTCGGTCCGCCGCAGATTCATCGCGATGGCGGCGGCGGTCGAAATCAAATGTGCATGCGAAGGGTTCTGTTCCACCAATTCCAGCACCAGCGGCAGCGCGCGTTCATTCTCGTTCAGCCGGTGCAGTCCCCACACGATCGAGAACCGGGCCTCGAAAATATTCGGGTCGATCGCCAGCGCTCGCTCCGCCGTTTGAATCGCCTCGGCAAATCGATTTGCCGAATTCAGCGCAACCGCGAAGTTGCTCAGCGTGTCCGCATGTCCCGGCCGCTGCCGCACCGAGGCTTCAAGAAGCTGACAGCCCACGTCCGCGCGTCCCGCGTTGACCGCCATCACACCCAGAAACCGCAGCGCGTCGGGCTGATCGGGCGCGGCGGACAATACCTGTCGATAAATCGTTTCCGCCTGCTGTAGACGCCCCGCCTTGTGATGCTCCAGGCCGATCTCCAGCGCTTGTTGGATGCTCAACGCACTCATACTTCAGTAGAACAAAGCCCCGGATGGTATATCCCGGGGCTTTGCATCGACCATCTTTCGCGCCACCGCGCGCGATTTACTTTGTCTCGTACTTGATCCACATCGGCGACGCCCAGACGAGTTCACCCGACGTGACATTCTCCATGTCCGGAACCTGCTCGCCGCGAACGTAATAGTAACTCGTCTTGCCGGCCGACGGCGTCGGATCGGTCCAGGTGAAATTCACTTCCTTTTCGTTGGGCTGGATGACGTGAACTTCCTTGTCGTCCTTGATGATGGTGACCTTGGCCATCTTCTGCGTGCCGACCAGGTGGACGCTGATCGTGGGCGCTGACGCGGTCGAAAATTCTTCGCCCATGAAATGTTCCTTGCCGGCGCTGTCTTTGCAGCGTACGTCGGCCAGGATGTTATCGGTGGATGCATACACGCGGCGCTTGCGGATCGCGTCGAGAATCCCTTCGCGGCTTACGTCGGTCACGAAGACGTTGGCGTAGCTCAGGTGCGTCGAGATGTGATCGCTGCTCGACTCGAACGCGTAGCGATAGCCTCTCTGGAGCGCCAGGTTCACGAAGCCCTTCGGCCGCCAGCCGCCGAGGCTTTCTTTCTCCGGAGTCGACTGTTTGAGCTTGGCTTCGGTAACCGCCGTTCGCGGCGCATCCGGCCGCTCGTAGCTGTTGCGATCGCCCTGGTAAATCTCGACGAACGGTTCGACTTCCGGATCGTTGTTGCGCCAATCGGTGCCCATGTCGGTGGCCGATGTGTGCGGCGCGCAGATGCCATGGAAATGTTTCAGGTACACATACAGCATGTTGGTATCCGGCGCCGGCGCTTCCTTGTCCGCATCGGAAATCGGCAATCGCGGCAGCGAACGGATTCCCCGCTCCGCGAAGATGCAGTTGCGGTGCCCTTCCGGATAACCCACGCTGCGCTCGTACGAATAAACCGGAACGAAATGATCAGGAACGGTCATCATGGTGACGACCTTTTGCGTCGTCCACCACGAGTATTCGCGCCCGCCGCCGTAATCGTGGTCGCCATCGCCGACCCAATCCAAACTTGCGGCGTCGATCGCGTAACGCCAGAGGTCCAGCAGCACACCGTCGCCGTTGCCATCGAAGGAATACTCCGTGTGACGATGGAATTCGCCGCGCCACACGCGCATGGTTTCGTCACCCAGTTTGGCGCGATAGTCGCGCATTCCGGCCACCGCCTGCTGCTCGGCGATGGTGTCCTCGACAACTGTTGCCGGCTTCTCCGGCTCGATTTTCTCCAGTGCCGCGTCGGACAATGCTCCGGCTGATGAGAAATCCGAGAGCATCACGTTCGTGACGTACAGATCTTGATTGACGGCGTCGAGATCGCGCTTCTTTCCACCGCCGCCACGCTTTTTCTGCGCTGCAAGGATGGCGTCTTCTTCCACTTTCAGAGCCGCTTTTTCCTCGGCGGTCGTTGGCGGCGCGCCTTCGTCGTCGGCCATGCCGGGGAGATGCGCCAGCGGCAGATCCTTCGCCGGGTTCATTTCTCCGCGGCCGTCGCCGGCGAAGACCATCATCATCGATTTACCGTCGGTGGACGCCATGACGGCCGGCCGGTTGTCGAGCATGTCGTTTGAATGCGGAACCCAAAGTGCCGGCGTCCAGACATTGCTGTCGATGCGGGTCACGTATTCACACCAGACCGAGCCAACGCCGACACGCCAATTCCTCCCCGGCCGTCCTCGGAACGTCATCCAGACATGTCCTTTGTCATCTACCGCCATGCGTGGGAAACACGGCGCGATCGTTCCCGCGACACCGGCGGGTTGCGCGGCGTTTTTGCCATTCTTACCTTTTTTCGGCCCGGCCTTGGGTTGGTCGCTGAGAGACTCCATTACATCCGGGGGAGACCACCATTGGCCGCTGCTGTCCACAACTTTCACGCCGAGCGTTCGTCCGCCGTTGTAGATGGGGATGCCTTTTTTCTTCAAGCCGCCAAAGTCTTTGCCCCATTGGTCGCCGGACTCCTCATAGGCTATCCAACACCGCCCCATGCCGTCATATGCCATCGAGGGACGGACCTCAAAGGCGAGGGAGGCGGCGACGGGCTGGGGCTTGTCGAAGCCGCCGCCGCTGTTGCGCTTTGCGATGTAGACGTCGTAGTCCCCTTTGGCGTAGGTGTCCCACGCGACCGCGAGTTCGCCTTTGGCGCCGGCGGCGACGTTGGGTTCCCACTCGTTGCCGGTGGCATCGCTGATGCGCTGAGGGGCGGTGAAGCCGTCGCCGTTCTGACTGGCGACGAAGACGTTGAAATTCTTTTCGCGGCCGCCGACCCAGGCGACCCAGACTTTTCCATCGGAATCCGTAGCGACCGACGGCATGAAATCGGTGCCTTTGGCATTGCTGATGTTGATGGGGGCGGCGCCATTTTTGCCATCGGCGTCGAACGGCCGGGCCATCAATTCCCAGTTGCCGTAGTCGAGATTCTTGTCGGCGCCGAGGTGGGCGGAATAAAAGACCCAGACCTTTCCCTTGCCGTCGACGGCGACGGTCGGGCGATAAAGCTCGTCCTTGCCGTCGGTGACAGGGACGGCTTCGCTCCACTTCCCATCGCGCATGACTTTCAGATAAATCTGCTCGCCGCCCGTGGGCTGGCGGAGGTAATCAAAGTCTTCGGGCGTATCAAAATGCTTAACGATTCCCTGAACCAGCGGTCCCGTGTTGGGGCCCGACTCTTTGGTCGCCGGCCGCTCGCGGGCGCCCATGAAGTCTTTGCCGTGCGTGAACGAGAGGTAGACGAGGTAAACGGTTCCATCCTTGGCGCGAGCCGTCACAGGGTAATCGTCTTCGGTTGCATCGCTCACCACCGCTTCCACCGCGGGCACGCGATCGATCTGCACATTTCCGTTCAGCCCTCCAACTTTCTTCCCGTAAGGAACGTCGCTGAGTTTGAAGGTGAATTTGCCCGGTTTGGCATCGAAGGTGAGCTCTGCGTCCGGCTTTACATCGACCAGTTTCAGGATCACGCCGTTCTCGTTCATTGCCAGCTGCTCGCCATTCTTGACGCGCTTCTTTTCGGCGGCGCTTTGCGCCTGCTGGCGATGGGAGAAGACGGTCCACGTCGAGCCTTCGGCGAAGTCGCCGGCCGTCCATTTCCAGCCGCGAATCGACTCAACTTTTCCCGAGCTGGTCGAGAGCGAGCCGCTCCAGTCGGTCTGGTCGGCGTCTTTCATGCCGAATCGAATTCGCAGGCCGACCGTGCCTTCGTCGGCGGCTTGCGAAAAGCTCGCCATGAACAGCGTCACCAGAATAATCGCGATAACCTTTTTCATCTGACAATCTCCGTAATCTTCCACTATGCGGACCGTCCTTACCCTCAGACACCGAGCACTCTCGTCACCAACCAATATCCCCCGATCATCGAAACCAGAACCGAGCCGGCCGGCACCCAGCGGCGCTCGTACCCGTCGCGCCGGCGAAGCAGCAGCATCAATTGCAGGATCATCGCCGCGATGCAAAGCTGGCCAGTCTCCAGGCCGATCGAAAACTTCACCAGCGGCATCACAATCCCGACGCTGGTCGATCCCAGTCCAACATCCTTCAGCGCCGCCGCGAATCCCAGTCCGTGAACGAGTCCAAATCCAAATGTCACCATCGCCCGCCAATACAACTTGTGTTGCCCGAAAATATTTTCCAGCCCCACGTAAATAATTGACGCCGCAATCGCCGGCTCCACGATGCGCGCCGGTAGCCGCACGATATCCAGCGCCGCCAGTGACAGCGTGATCGAGTGCGCCACCGTAAAAAATGTGATCACTCCCGCAGCCTGGCGGAAATTCTTACACACCAGCAAGAGCGCCGCCAGGAACAGCAAGTGATCGTATCCTGTCACGATGTGCTCGATGCCGAGCGCAAAAAACGAGATCCCTCCCGGGCTCCTGGTTGGCGCCGCTGCGTTCACCGCCGGTATCTGCGCGCCTCCGCCGATTCCCTCGGGCAAATCGACCATCACCGAATCGTCGACTCCTTCAAGGGTCGCTTCGAGCAATAACTTTCCGGCCTGGCCGGGCTGCTTGCCGCGCATGTCTTCGACGAAGATCAGTTGCTGATGCCCGCGCGGCAGCAGGCGCAAATCTTTGGCCCATACCTGCATCTGCCGCGATGGCTTTGTGATGGGGTACTCCAGATCGATCTCGATCATGCCGGTTTCCGGTGAGCTCGCGGCCGTTTGGATGGCGGGAATATTCTGGCCGTCGAGTTCGATCCCGAGAGCGCCAGCGCTTTGCTTTTTCAGTTCCGCGCAGACATCGGGGATGTAATCGTTGTACTTGGCCGGGGGAAACCAGGCGCCCATGTCGCGGGTATGAAGCGTCATCACGACGCGGGCGCGGTCTTCCCAGACGCCGACTTTCATTCCGCTGAACCCTTCGGGGTGAGCGCCGGCGCGCATCGCGACGATGCATATAAAGAATGTCGCGATCGCCCCCGCAAGGAAATGTTTTCGCCGCAGCACGAGGCGTGTAAAGCTACCCGACGGCCGCCCGCTTCTCCAATTCTTTCGCGATTTGCTCGATGACGGGAGTCCAGTCCCCGCGTTTTTCCTGCCGAAACAGCCGCATGGTGGGGTACCAGGGGGTATCGGTGCGATCAAGCAACCAGCGCCAGTCCGCCATGTAGGCGAGCATCACCCACACCGGCCGACCCATCGCGCCGGCGAGATGCGGCACCGAGGTGTCGGTTGCGATCAGCAGATCGAGTTGATCCAGCGCGGCGGCGGTATCGCCAAGATCGCGATCGTGCTTCGCAAGGTCGGTGATATCAAATTCCGCGGGCGCGTCGGATAGCTCCTTCGCCTCGTCGCCCATTTGCAGGCTGTAAAAGCGCACGCCTTTGACGCGGCCGAGCTTCGAGAGCTCCTTCAGTGTCGCGCGGCGGCGGCGATTTTCCGGCTGCGCCGGATTGCCCGACCAGACCAGCCCTACGCGCAGCCTCCCGTGCGGCGGCCCGAGCCTCTGCTCCATCGCCGCCTTTCGATCGTCCGGCGCGTGCAAATAGGGTACGTTCGCTGGAATCGTTTCCATCGTGGTGCCGAAGATTCTCGCCAGCGTCAGCAGAGAACAGTGAACGTCAAATTCCGCGTCCCACTTTTCGCCCATTTTCACCACGCGCGAGACGTGCGGCGCTGTCGCCATGACGCTTGCCAGGCGCGGCAGTGTCTCCACCACGATCTCCCTGGCCCCGCGCTGCTTCACCATTGGGATATAACGCGCGAACTGGATCGCGTCGCCGAGGCCTTGCTCCTGATGCAGCAGAATTGTTCTTCCGTCCAACGGCTCGCCATTCCACGCGGGCTTTTTCCAATCGCGCAGCGGCGTGTTGAACCCGCTCGCCTTCCATCGCCATTCCCACTCGTCCCATCCTTCGCGCAGTCGGCCCATTGTTAGAAGGGTGAGAGCGCGATTGCGGTGCGCGCTGGCGTAGTCCGGGCGGATTTCGACGGCCTTGGAATAGAGCTCGATGGCTTCGTCCATGCGTTTGAGCTCGCGCATGGCCGACGCCCAATTGCTGTAGGCCTCGGCGTAGTCGCTCTTAAGCTCGACGGCCTTTCGATACCACTCGAGCGAGTCCTCCGGGCGATCGAGGCCCTGAAGCGCGTTGCCGATGTTGTTCGGCAACACGGCCTCGGCGGGACGAAGCTGCATCGCTTTCTGGTACTGCTCGATGGCCTGAGCGTATTCGCCGATTGCGTGCAGACAAAGGCCCAGCGCGTTTCTGCCGGGGGCGTTGTCCGGCTCCAAGTTCACCGCGGCGCGATAGGCTTCGGCCGCTTCGCGCGGGCGGGCGAGTCCCTCCAGCGCGCGGGCGCGATCGCGATGAGCTCCGGCGTTGTGGGGCCGCAAGGAAATGGACTGCGCGAGCAACTGCTCTGCGATGGCAAACTGGCCGACATCAGCGGCGATGGCGCCGAGCACATGCAGCGCCAGCGGATGATTCGGTTGCACTTCGAATACCTGCCGGCAAAGCGCCTCGGCGTGCTGCTTATTCCCCGCCGTGTACTCCCGCGCTGCCCATTCCGCTGCCTCGTCAACTGTCATAACGTTGTAGCACGGGCGTCTCGCCCGTGGTCTTTCCAAATCAAGCCGCGGACGAGACACCCGCGCTACGAACACGTATTACTTCGACTAATCTCTGGATGTTCGATGCCTCCGCCTGAATCGTCGGCTCCAACCCCAGTTCCTTCAGTGTTCCCGTGGTGATCGGGCCGATGCTCGCGATCTTCACACCGATGAGTTTCTGCTTGTAGTCCGATCCCAAGAGCGCCGCGAAATTTCGCGCGGTGCTGCTGCTGGTAAACGTTACCCAGTTCACTTCGCGCGCCGCGATGGCCTCGATGACGTCATCGGGAAGCGTTTTGGCAGGGATGGTTTCGTAGATCGCGACATCGCGAACGTCCGCAGCGCCCTCCTGTTGCAACTTTTCCCGCAGCATTGGCCGGGCGATGTCGGCGCGAAGCAGCAGAAACTTTTTCGCTTTCACTTCGCCGCGCGCGAGCAATTCTTCCGCCAGCGCCTCGGCGACGAAGGTCTTGGGGAGCAGATCGACGTTGAGGCACAATTCGCGCTCGATAGCGTCAGCGGTCGCCTGGCCGACGGCGGCGATCTTCGCTTTTCCAATCGCACGCGCGTCCTTGCCGGTTGCCAGCAGGCGGCGCTTGGTCTGCTCAACGCCGTTGGCGCTGGTGAAAACGATCCAGTCGTACACGCCGGCCTGCGAAAGGGCGGCATCCACCTCGGCTGGATTCGAAGAAGGATGCAATTCGATCGTCGGGGCTTCCAGGACATTGGCCCCCAGTTCGGCCAGCTTGTCGGAAAGATCGCTCGCCTGGTGGCGCGTGCGCGTCACGACGATCGTCTGGCGAAACAGCGGGCGGCGCTCGAACCAGTTCATCGTCTCGCGCAGCGTGACAACTTTTCCGATGATCGTCAGCGCCGGCGGCAGGAGCTTTGCCTTCTCGATTTCCTGCGCAAGCGTCGCCACCGTTGCGACGACTGTACGCTGCCGCGGCGTCGTCGCCCAGCGGATGCAGGCCGCGGGCATCGATGGATCCATTCCGTTCTCGATCAGCTTTTGACAGATTCGCGGCAGCGATTTCACCCCCATATAAAACGCCACGCACGGCATCCGCGCCACCGCGCCCCAGTCAATATCCGTTTCTGAACTCTGACCTCCAACCTCTGACCTCTCCTCCTTTTCATGTCCAGTGATGAACGTGAAACTCGAATTAAAATCACGATGCGTCACGGGAATCCCCGCGTACGCGGTTCCTCCGATGGCGGCGGTGATCCCGGGCACTTCTTCAAATCGCACTCCGGCCTTCACGAGCGCCTCGGCTTCTTCGCCGCCGCGTCCGAAAACGTAGGGATCGCCGCCTTTGAGTCGCACGACGCGGAGCCCAGCCTTTCCCTTTTCAACAAGTAGGGCGTTGATCTGCTCCTGCGTGAGGGTGTGGGCCTGCGCTTTTTTGCCGACGTAAATTTTTTCCGCGTCCGGCGGCGCATGCTCGAGCAATTTGGGATTGGAGAGGTAGTCGTAGACCACGACCTGGGCTTGTTCCAATAATCTCGCGCCTTTGACGCTGATCAGTCCGGGATCGCCGGGCCCGGCGCCGACCAGATAAATTATGCCTTCCGCGGGTTTCACCGCCACGTCCAACTCCCAATGTTAATCTGCGTAACTCCACTCATCTTTGAGGCCTGGGTGACCGATGTAAAGCATGGCAAGACAGGCTATCCAGGAGTTCTATTATGGTTGCGCTACTCAAAATGCCAAGCATCTTCACCTTCGAGCCGGCGGCGGCTTCGAGCGGTGATTCCCTTACATCGAACAATGAGCGCCGCATGTTCGAGCGGAAAGAAAGCCGCTCGAGTGCGCAGGCGCGGCGGCTCGATCACACAATTGCGGCGCGTCGCCAGCCGACGCTGACGTTTGCACTGCGCGATCTTTCGCTCGGCGGTTGCTCGGCGCTGACGGATATTCCGCTGGAAAAAGGCGAACACCTGAGCGTGTCAATCCCGCCCCAGGGTTTTGGCCAGCCATGGAATGCGTTCGCCCGCGTTGTTCGCTGCCAGCCGAGCCCGACCGGTTACCGCGTTGCGGTCGAGTTCGATCCGCTGCCTGCGGCGTAATTATATAAAATACAACCAGAAATGGGGAACCGGGCGGCCGAGCGGGGTCCGCCCGGTTTTCTTTTGTACCTGTGCTACGCCTATTGCTACATTGCGCGGTGAGCGCACTTGTCATCCTGAGGTATTCCGAAGGATCTAACCGCGATAGCAATTGAGCCAGATTCTTCGCAGAGTACTGCTCAGAATGACGGTGCAAAGGGTGATGAGGCGCTACAATTCTTTGATGCGAATGCTTCTCCACCGGCATTTGGCGCCCTTGGTCCACATCTTTTCTCCGCCGTGGACCTGAAACGCGATTGGGCCCTTGCGGCCGAGCTGCTTGCGAATCTCATCCTTGTTGTAATCCGGCTGCGGACAGGTTGATCCATCAAAATCCGCCATTTTTTCGCCGTTGATCCACGTGGTGATATGCGGATATTCCCCCACGCAGCGGACGCGAAGCGAATTCCATTGGCCGATCTTCCATGTCGAAAGCCACTGGTCCGCCGTCGCGCTATAGAGCAGATAATCGGGCTTCCATGCAACTGGCCGCTCGTCGGGCTTGGTCGTTAGTTCTTTCAGCTTTCCGTGTTCATCGAGTTTCCCGAAAAAATTGAACGGCCGGATGATCATGCGCTTCTGGCCACTGGTCGTCTCGGTCGAAATCCAGCCGACATTTCCGTGATCGTGATAATCCACATACACCTGGAAGCAGACGCCTTGCGGATTAGCGCGAAGGAACACGCCGCTGTCGATTCCCCAATCGGGATTCAGTTCGAGCATCAGCTCAAAATCGCCATACGCCTGATCGGTCATGAGCATTCCGCCGTTGCCGGGAGGGTCCTGTTCGCCGGCGATCGCGCCGTCTTCGACCTCCCAATGTCCGCCGGTGCCGTGAACGATCTTTTCTTTGTTGGTGTGCCAGCCGCCCAGGGTTTTTCCGTCGAACAGCGGAACAAACCCGGCTTCGCTGGGCGCATCGGCTTGGGCAAAACTACTTTGCTGAAGCAGCGCAGCACCCAATCCTGCCGCCGCCGCTCCCGCGAGAAATGTTCTTCGATTCATCATCCCAAATCCTTTACGTTGACGATTCTCTTTTCCTGCGCTGAAACAATTGCCCCCTGACAGATCTGAATGCTCCGCCGTCCTTCATGTCCATCGGGATACGCCTTGGCCGTCCCCGCGAGGACCTTGGCAAAATACGGCCACTGCTCGCTGGTCCCATCGCCGCTCGGAAGATCGACCGTCATTGGCGCCGGCGTCGCGCCCTTTGCATTTCCATACACGATCTCCAATTTCCCTTCTCCGAGCGTGATGGTCGCATTTTCTGCAAAGAAGTAATCGCCGCCTTTGAAACCGTGGGTGTAAAGATTTCCGCCGTAATTCATCAGCGCGTCGTTCGCGTAACGCACCAGCACGCCGCCGTGATCGGTCGAATCGCGCGCCCGCAGCTTGGAATCGTTGACGCCTTGAAGACTCACGACTGTCACCGGCTCGCTGTCGAAGACCCAGTTGTTGACGTCGATGATGTGCGCCCCCATTTCGTAAACCACGCCGCCGCATTGCTGCTGATTCAATCGCCAATAGGGAACGCCCGGCGGGTATTCATCGGCTTCGGGGACGCGCCAATCGCTGCGGTACGAGTTGACCGCCGATGACAATATTTTCCCAACGCCGGCGCTTCGAATCGTCTCCACCGCCTTCTTAAATCCGCTGCCGTGCCGCCGCTGCGTGCCGATCTGAAGCTGCTTGCCGCTGCGCTTCACGGCATCGATCATCTCGTTGCAATCGGCCACCGTCAGCGCCATGGGCTTTTCACAGAAGACATGTTTGCCCGCCTGTAGCGCGGCGATCGTCGCCATCTTGTGCAGATGATTCGGAAGCACGACCGCGACGGCGTCCAGGTCGCTCTGCGCCAGCATCTTCTCCATATCCGTGTATTTCTGCGGCGGCCGAGCGCCTTTCCTGATCAGTTGCTCGCGCTGATCCATTTTGTGCGCCACGACATCGCACAGCGCTGCGATTTCGATTTCCGCAACGCCGTTGATCCCCGCAATGTGCGCCTTGCTGCGATTGCCGCAGCCGAGGATTCCGATCTTGTATGGCCCTGACTTGCTCGGCTTTGGCGCATCCGCCTCTTGGCCATCGACGGCCGCGCTGCCGGCCGCGAGGATCGCGCCCGCGATCAGGCTGTCCCGCATAAATTTTCTGCGCGTGAAATCCGAACCCATAGGAATCTCCTTCCGCCAATTGCCGCAAATCGTTTAGGCTATAGCGTATTCCGACGGCCGTAAAACAAAAAGCCCCTCGGTTTGACCCGAAGGGCTTTTCTCAATCCCCAATTTTGAAAGCGGCTCAGCACAGCTTGTTGAGATCCAGGTTCAAGCCGGATCTGCGGAAATGCCGCGCCAGCGCCAATTGCCAGCCGCCGCCGGCGTCCAGCGGCAGATGCAAAATTCCATGTCCGTCGGTAAACGGCTCGCTCGAATGCGGATGCAATGCGCAAACGCGATTGAGCCCGAGTCGGCCGACGCAGTATCCGAGCTCAAAGCTCAAGCTCGCCGGCTCGTTCATCGAAATTCCGTGCGGCGCATCTTCGTCCGCCTCCGGCATCGGCGGGGCGGGCGTGTCGCTCAGCAGCAGGGCAAAATCGAAATCCTCATGTCCTTCCAGCGCGCTGATCGCGCCCTTGTGATCCGGGCCGCTCGCGTCGGCGCAGATGAGGACGAGGCCGAGCGTCTGCACGAAGTCGCGCAGCGACGCGGTGGCCGACGCGGCATCGCCGCCATGCATTATCAAGAGTCCCTTTGCGGGATTGACCGCAGCGGGCGCGGCGACAGGTTTGGGCGTCGGCGGCGTAGCATGCCGCGCGTGTCCGTTGCCATTGGACGACGCCGCCATCGGCGCTTGTCCTCGACCCTGAGGCGCAGACTCGAAGGGCGGCTTGACGGTTTCCGTCACAGCGGCCGCGATCTCTTCATCCATGTCCGGAGTCGCGGGCATCGGAGGAACCATGGCGATCGCCTCGGCGATCGTCGGGGTCTCTTTCACCGTCGGCAGAGGCTTGCGCTCGATCAGTTTTTTCAAGCCCGCCAGGTTTTTCAGATGGTTGTCCATCTCCTCGTGGAACGATTCGACAAACGCGCCGAAGTGCGCGTATTCCGGCAGAATTTTCCCCACCCACGCCAGTGTCTCCTCGGCGATCGACGAATCGGAGAACATCTGATTGATGATATCCAGCGCCCGCTGGCTCCACTGCGCCTTGAGCTCGCGCGCCGAATCGAGCGTGGCGCTCGAGCGGATGCGCTGGCCGCGGATCGCCTGCCCATCCTCGATCAATTTGCTCAAATGATTCACCGCATCCCCGCGCGGAATCTGAAGCCGCATTGTCGGCCGGCGTTCCGCTGTCGCTGTACCTCCACCTCGCGTCATGGCTGTGCCCTCGTTGGATCGCGCTTAGGCGTCTCGCGCGCGTTCGCTATCGGATATCCATTTCATTTTCCATCTGGGCAAGGCGGGAAAGCGGGGAACTACGGAGAAACTGGGCGGGCCCCGGAAAGCTGCACCGGCTATGCCGGCCATGACGCGCCGCCAAACATCCGATAACGCGCTGGTGGACTCGCTGATCAAGAACTCTCTTCGATCCGTCGATGCCACCATTAACTACACAGCCCGCTTCGCCTTCCGAAGGAACCCGATGAAAACTCCGCGCGCCTCAATCATTGAATCACTCGAACCCCGCCGCTTGCTGGCCGCGGATATGTACACCGGCCCGACCACCGTCCAGTTGTGGGAAAGCAGTTCGACCATGGAAGGCAATGGTCCGGGTGACACGCACCCTTCCGTCTTTCGATTTGGCAGCCTCGACCAGCCGGCCTCCGTCGTGGTCACGACTACAAACGGTGGGACTGCCGCCAGCGATTATTTCACCCCCGTTTCCACAACGGTCCACTTCGATCCCGGCGAATTCGTCAAGGGATTCCAGATCGACACTGTTGGCAACACTCTGCCCGATGTGAACAAGACCATCGAGGTCTCGCTCTCCTCTCCGACCGGCGCGACACTCGGACCCATCACCACCGCCAGTTTCTTTATCCTCGACGACGACAGCGGCGCCGCGCTCATCGACGATTCACTTTTCCCGCATCGCGGCGCGCTTCTGGTCAATGGAACCAGCGGCGACGACGACATCCAGATCCTTCGCCTCGGCAATGGAAAACTCGAGGTGCTCATGAACGACGTCTCGCAAGGCGTCTTCAACCACCCCGGCCGAATCATCGTCTACGCCAGCTACGGCGACGACAACGTCACCGCTCAAGCCGGCATCTCGCAAAGCTGCGAGCTCCACGGAGGCTATGGCGACGACACCATCACCTCCGCGGCCGGGCGCGACCTGCTCTTCGGCGGCGACGGAAGAGACGTCCTCCACGGCCGCGGCAACGACGACATCCTCGTCGCCGAGACGAATGCCTCCTCCTCCACGTTTGAGATGGACCCCGCCGCGTCTGCAAAAATCCTTTCCGTCTGGCTCGGCCACAGCGCCGCCCCCGCCCGCGCCAACGCCATCCTGAAAGGCAAGCGCGGCATCGGCGACTACGCTCTCACCGGCGACAAGCTCCGCGACGATAGCGCCGCCGACATCATCCGCAACAGCAACGGCCGCGATCTTGTCTATTATTCCGACAGTGACAGCCTCAAGGGCTCGCATCTCGGAGACATTCTGGTTTTGATCTGATCCCTGCTATACAAACTGCGCCACACGGAATTGATCGCGCGACATGCCGACACTCAGGCAAAAGATAACGCCGGCCTGACTCCAATCGATATGGACCGCGGCCACGACGTTGCGCTTAGAAAGCTGCTCGAGAATGCTTCCCCGACCAAATAGTTGGGACCTTTCCAGACCCTGCAGCCGGCTTGTTCGCCAACTTCAATCTTAGACTTTTTGGAAATGAGCGCTACCGCGCGCTCGCCTGCAAATCCCCCGTCGGCACTTTGGCTTGGGGGATGATCGTATCCAGCGATCGCGCGGCGAGACTGAGCTCGGCGGCACTGGGGGGGGTGGCTGTCTTGTGGCCGAAGTAGATGAGCCAGGCGTCGGTGCCGTTTAGGAAGACGTAGCCGCGGACGTGATATTTGCTGTTTTCGCCTTCGAACCAGTGGCGGCCGAGGTTGTCGGTCCATTCGCCCAGCAGTTTGCCCTCGTTGGCTTTTTTCGTGTACTCCTGCTTGGCGAACCAGATCAGCGTATCGAGCGGAAGCGGGATGGGCAGGCGGATGTAGACGACGCCGACGCCGGTGTTGCGGGTGGGGGATCGCCACTGCTGGTTGTTGAACAAGGCGCCGCGCTTGAGGGGGAGGGGATCCCAGGTTTCGGGGAAGGCGGCGGTGCATTTGAGGCCGTCGATCGGCTGGGCGGGTTTGAGGCCGGAGAAATCGATCATCGCCTGATGAGCGATGAGCGCGGTGGACGCGCCGGGATTGGCGGTCTGGCAGCCGAAGTTGTGATGAAGAGCGAAGACCAGGCCGATCATGCAGAGCATTCGGCATCGGCGTGGAAATGAAACGCGCGACGGGAACGACGGGAATAACTTGCCCATGGCCTCTCCTGCAAAACGGCACACAGCAGCCGGAGGGGTGCATTGAGCGGGTACATCTACATCTGACGAATCGAAGCGAGCGATCCGTGCGATCGATCGGATCCCCTCCCAGTTAACCGGGGGAAACGATCCCGATGCCCGTAAGCCCAACGAAACATCCGCGTGTTCTTCCGTGATTTCGCCCACATCCATGCGAGCGAGCGGATGCACAACCCTGTCTACAACGAACCCAAAGGTGCGTTGGTTCGGAACAAAAAGCCCTTTTTATCAGACTATCGTCCGCCGACCCCTCGGCAGCCCAGCCGAAAGGTCGTCAATCCCCAATTCTGCCCCCGATTCCGACCAAGGTCAAGCGGAATGTGCACAAAGTAGGGTGCTTCTTTTTTCGTTGCGATTGACCAAAACTTGTTCCAGCTCAAAGAATCCGGGGCGTCTGCGCGCTGGCTACCAATCACTTCTTGTTTTGCTTGAAGGCATCGAGCAAATCACTCATGAGGACGCCATCGATGGTCATTCCCTGGATGTTGCAGTCGGACAGCTTCACATTGCTCATGTCGACCTTGCGAAAGACGCTGTCGCGCAGCGTTCCTTCCTCAAAGGTGACCGGTCGCTGCTGCTCCGGGCTCCCATCGGGCGGGCCGATGTGTTTGAAGGTCGTCCCGCCGATCTGCGCGGCCGCGAAATTGAAGTCACTGAAGTTGACGTCGTGAAATCGCGAGGCGCTGAGATTGACCCCGTTGAACTCGGATCGGGACATATTCAGGTCCTCGAAGCGGCAACGGGAAATGTCTTCGTGCATCAGGTTCATTGGCTTGGAGATGGAATTCTCCTTTGGATTGCGCTGCGCACACATCCTGCCTGGGTTCACTTGGCCGACTCCTGAGCCAACTGGATTTCGACACGCAGGCGTTCGGCTTTGGCATCAAGGGCATCGAGCGCCGGCCCGGTTCCGGCGCGCTCGTGTTCGGCGGCGATCCGCTCCTGTTTACGGGCGGTGTCCAACGCGCGCTGGAGCAGTTGGATCCGCTCGGCCGGCGCGGTGGTGGCGTCGAGCTTCGCGTCGATGAGCCGCCGGTCCACGCGGAACATCTCGTCGGCGGTTATCTGGCCCTGGTCGTACATCGCATGCACATAATCGCACGCCTGCTGGAGCGTGGCGATGCGCTGCCGGTGAAGAGACGCGATGTCACTGGAAGGCTTGCTCGACGGCTCCTGTCCGAGGGTGCGCTGCGGCCAGACGAGCGCGAGCACAACCAGGCCCATCGCAAGCGATAGTCCAAGGCGCGCATGATTTCCGAAAAAACAGTTGATTCGAGTCATGGTGTTCTCCGCCAGTAAAATGTGTCGTCGTGCGATCTTTTAGGACATCCACTGCCTCGTCGCGGCGTGGGCCGACAAGGCCACCTGCTGGCCGTGTTCGATGAAAGGTTGATTGATGGGCTTCTCATGGTAAGCGCACCCGGTAAATCGATCGTTCATCTGCAAGCAGCCAAAGGCCGGGGGATGATTGGGTAATGTAGCGGCACGCTGAAGGAGCTTGGGCTCGGGGTGTCAGTGAGTTCTCCGGAATGTTCCATTGATAAAGAGTGCCGGAGCCCAGGAAAAAGTTTTTGTCTCCTTGGGACGTGACCAGCCTGCGCGGAAGCGGAACGGGTGATGGACCTTTGTACAGAATCTCGTGGGATGCGGTGTCGATGAGAGCCAGCTCGGTCCCGGAGCTGACGACGAGGATTCCGTCGGAGCAGCCTATGGCCGTCGTGTCATCGGCGCTGGTCCAAGGGGTGAGGGTCGTGAGAAGCTTACGGGTTTTGGGATCGAAGGCTGCGATCACGGCGCTGGACTGCGTTGGCGGATGGCTGCGCTGTTGCCCCCAGCGATTCGTGCCGATCCAGAGGAGATTCCGCTTGGCGTCGTACGCGAGCGAGGTTAGGTCCTGGTCGGGGACCAGTTGTGGATAAACATCAACCTTTTCGGTCTGGGGATCGATGACCGCCAATGCACCGCCAAGTGTATTGTAATCGCCTTCGCTGGAGATGTAGACCATCTTGCCGTCGGTGACCGCGGCGCTGGGGCGCGTCTGGTGGTGCTGGCGGAACATTTCACCGATTTCGCGGGGGTTGGTCTTGGAGGCGAACGGCTTGGAGGGGTCATAGACACTGAGGATCGATTGGATGTAGATGCCGATGTACGCTTTGCCATTGAGGCCGATGGCGCACATCGGCTCGCCGGTGGTGCGGGCGATCATCTCTTCGCTGATGATGACCTCTCCGGTGTTGGGATTCACGCGAAAGAGATGCTGCTGGCTGTAGTTGCCGCCGATGACGCAGTCGGGCGTGACGGATTCGATGAACATGATGGCGTTGCCGCCGGGAGCGAGGTTGTCGACGCGGCTGCGATGCTGGCCGCGGGAGAGGGAACCGTAATGGCCGATCGTGATGGTAGAACCGTCCGCGAGCGGTTCGGTCCAGCACGGTTCGCCATTTTTGATCGCCTGCGTGGGAAGCGTGGTTGGTGCGGGGGCGTCGACGCGAACGGGAACCTTGCCGGCGGCATCGACATGCAGCCAGATTTGATCGGGACCCCAGGCTTTGCATCGCACGGCGGTGTCATCTAGAGAGAAATTCGAGACGTAGGTTGTATTGGGTATCGGATGAATCCAAAGCGTGGTTTTACCCGTGGCAATTTCGTAGCGGCCGACCGACGCGCTGGGATAGGTCCCGAAGTAGATGCAACCGTCGGACGAGCCGATGGCGTCCCACGTGTAATCGCCGGGTGGGAAATCAACATGGATCTCGGCGAAGGTCTTCGCTTTGGTATCGAACTTGTACGCGCGGCCGGTGCGGTAGGGCATGATGTAGATGTTGCCGTCGGCGCCCAGGGCCGCACCGTGCGAGGCGACGTCGTTGTTCGGAATGTCGAAGCGCTGTGATGACAGGTCGCGCGCGTCGATGAGGAAGAGCCAATTTGCCTTCGCCCCGGACGAGGAGTACGAGAAGACCGCGAGGGTGTGGTTATCGGGAAGGTGGAGGATGCGGCGCGTGTAGCCGAGGAGCGTGCGAACATCAGGGGTGGCGAGAAGCTCGGCTTGAGGAAGAGTCGACCCATTGACGTCAACGATTCGCGGCGCGCGTCGCAGAGCGGTGTCGTCGGCCGCGCGTGCAACGGCCGCAAGCGCGGCCAGAAGCAGAACCAGCAGAATTCCGCGGGAAATCACACATCCATGATGACGCTCGATGGTGACATCGTCCATACGCTCAAAAGATGAATTCTTGAGCGGTACCTACGGCGCGATGCGAGTGTTGTCGCGGGCTTGTTCGGCGAGGTGCAATTCGGAGTCCTCAATGGGGTAGGCGCGCAGCGTGCCGGCGTAAATGGCCCAACCTTGGAACCCTTGGGTGATCATTGTGATGCGCATTTTGTAAAGGCCGCCTTCACAGACGAAGTGGAGGCCGGTGTCGTCGGAATGTTTTTCGAGCAATTTGGCCTCGCCCTGGTCGCGTTTCATTTCGCGGAGGAAGAAAGGGAGGACGATGGAGGGCGGCACAGGGATGGGGAGAGAGAAGTGGATGACGCCGAAGGCCGTGTTTCCGGTGGGGCTGATCCAGACGCGGTGGGTGTGACGGGAGGAAGACTTGAGGGGATCGGGGCGCCAGTTCTGCGGTGGAGCAACGAGCGCGAGCACGTCGGGATCGGGGGAAGGGAGAGTGAGGGAAGGACCGGGAGGCGCGGGTGGGAGTGTGGAGCGACAGGCGAGACTCAGGAAAACCAGAATGACAAAACCAGAAATCCGAATCAATGACGAAATCCGAATGACGAACGAGTCACTTTCGGCATTCGTCATTCGGATTTGATTCGAGTTTCTGGTTTCGGATTTCGGAATTCGATTGGCGTTATTTTGCTTTCGCGGCAGCAGGAGCGGCGGTCTTCTGGAACGAATAGGTTCCGCCAAACTTCTTGCTGAAGCGTTCGACGCGGCCGGCGGTGTCGACGAACTTCTGCTTGCCAGTGAAGAAGGGATGGCAGCTCGAGCAGATGTCGACGGTGATCCGCGGCAGGGTCGATCGAGTGGTAAAGGTATTGCCGCAGGCACAGTGAACCGTGCAGGTCTGATAACGTGGGTGAATTTTGGCTTTCACGGGATGGCTCCTTTGGTCCGGGCGCGGCGTGCGTGACGGCGAAAGTGCTGTAACGTCAGCCGGGGACACTATTTATACGTTCGCGGCAGGCCCAAGGTTTGCTCGTGGCCGCCGTCAAGCGGGCGGGGACTGTAGCAATCAGCCGGGGGTAAGGCAAGGGGCACAAAGGATTTGCGCTGCTTATCCGGTGCGCTTAAATGGCCGAGAAAAGAGGGGCAGGGTTTGCCTTTTGAAGGGGGGATATCGTACGTCTGTGAGTGACGGGCGTTTCGGGAGCGGTGAGGCCATGGCAGCGCGAGAACACAATACAGCGGAGATAGTCGAGGAGACCGATCTTTCGGCGGAAGTGCCGCCGGACGTGGAGTTTGTCCTTTCGGCGATGGAGGTGGGCGGGCATGGCCGGGGAAATGGCCGGCGCGCCGACCGCGCGCCGTATCGCACGCGGGCGCTGCTTAAGCTGTTCAGTGAGCCGAGCGAAGCGGATCGGATGGTGCTGTATACGCGCGATCTTTGTCCGCGGAGCCTGGGTTTCATCACGCGGCATCGACTGCCGCTCGGATATGGCGGCATCGTTGAGTTTGTCGGGCGCGACGGGCAGAAGTGGAAACTGGAATGCACACTGCTGCGTTGCCGCGAAGCCAGCGCCGGGTGGTACGAAGGGGCGATGTATTTCAACCGGACACAGAAGCAGTTCGCCGCCAATGGAGCGAAGAACGTGGATGAGGGCGAGCCGATTCGGATGCGAATCGGAACGATTAATTGAAGGATTGGCAGGCAAGAATGTCTGCCCTACGGGTGAATTATGGATGCGACCGTATTGATGTTGGGCTTGTTCTTCGGCCTGGTGGGGATGGGGATGTTCATGTACGGGCGCAGCGAGCACAAATACATCCACGTCGGTAGCGGGCTGGCGCTGATGGTGATCCCATATTTCATTCCGCATGCGATCGTTCTAGGGGTGGTTTGCCTGGTCATTGGGGCGGTGCCGTTTGTGGTCGGCCGGGGCGGGTGAAACCGCGCGGGGGCGAGCGGAATCCAAGGATTCGGGAATACTGCTGCCGCGCCGCTGGTTAGGCGGATAGGCTGCGCGATCGCGTGGAGGCTTTGCCGCGGCCGTTGTCTTCCCGACGGGAGTAAATCGAATGTTGAGCAGAAGACGCTTTGCGGGGGCGGCGTGTGTGTTTGCGCTGTGTGTGCTGGTTGGCGCTGCCCGAGCAGGGGAAAATGCGACGCCGAAGGTGGGGGAAAAAGCGCCGGATTTCTCGTTACCGAAACTGGATGACCAGGAAGTGAAGCTTTCGGATTTGACCGGGCAGGGGCCGGTGGTCCTGATCGTGCTGCGGGGGTGGGTCGGGTATCAATGCCCGATCTGCACCAAGCAGGTGGGGGATTTTGCGGCACGGGCCAAGGAGATCAGGGCCAAGGGTGCGAAGGTGCTGCTGGTTTATCCGGGAACGAATAAGGATTTGAAGAAACACGCGGCGGATTTCGAGCCGGGGAAGAACCTGCCAGAGAATTTTGTCTTTGTGATGGACCCGGATCTGAAGTTTGTCGACCAATACGGCTTGCGCTGGAATGAGAAGGGCGAGACCGCGTACCCGTCGACGTTTGTGATCGATAAACAGGGAGCGGTGCGGTTTGAGAAGGTGAGTCATTCCCACGGTGGACGCGCCAGCGCCAAAGAAGTGATTAAGGTTCTGGACGAAATAAAGTAGTATGGGGGCATGCGCCTAAGCGTTCTTACGGCAATCGTCCTGACGATCGCGTCGATTGCTGCAGGACAAGAAAGCGCCGCAGCGCAGGGGAAATTTCCACACGTTGTTGTCGATGTGAAAGCAAAGCAGGTGCGCGTCGAGTGCGAGGCACTGGACGTCGAGGCGCCGCTCGAGTTTTTCTGCTGCGTGAAGGGGACCAACGAGCATGAGGCGATGCTGCGAACGGAGGCGCGGCCGTCGGATATTCATACCGGGCTGCTGATGCTGGGCATGAAGCCGGGGTCGCCGGTGCGATACATCGAGGCTGAGAAAAAATGGCTGCCGCCGACGGGGGATGGGGTGAAGATTTCCGTCGAGTATGAGAAGGAGGGCAAGACGATCAAGGCCGTGGCGCATCGCTGGATGGTGAACGTGACGACGAAGAAGGAGATGCCGGAACTGACGTGGGTATTCGCAGGCTCGCGGGTGATGCCGGATGGGAAATATGCCGCCGACGTGACGGGCTATGTGGTGAGCGTGGTGAATTTTGACCTGACGATGATCGATGTGCCCGAGCTGGCCAGCAGCGCCAATGAAACGCTGGAGTGGAAGATCAACAGGGATTTGGTGCCGCCGAAGGGGACGAAGGTCACGATGATTCTGGAGCCTGCGGTTCAAGCGGCAAGCAAGCCGGTGACGCCGTGAAGATGGTGGTGACGCCGCTGGCGGTGGGGGTTGTGCTCGGATTTTTATGCTGGTGGGCGGCGGGGGAATCGCTGGGACTTTTCCTCGGCGGCTTGGGAATGGTCGCGATAGCGGGACCGTCGATGGCGGTGCGCGAGCAGGGGTGGATGCGGCGGCTTGTGGCGATGGGATGCGTTGTGGATGGAATCGCCATCGCGTGGCTCGGGCATGCAAAGGTCTGGGAATGGATGCAGTGTTACCTGGTGCTGGCGGCATTCGGAGCGTTTTTGTTGGGATTGATAGAGTTGTGTTATAGGGTGGGATTGCGGGAGACGGTGGCAGCGGCGGTTGCGGTTGTCACGGGCACGGTGTGGTTGACTTGGCCGGTGTGGGCGGCGAAAGCGATTGAGGGAGAGAGGGGGCAGAGCGTGGCGCGGGCGCTAATTGCGGTGTCGCCGACGTTTGCGATCAATCATGCCGTCAGGGAAATGGGAATCTGGAGCGAGCGGCCGATTGCGTATCGGGTGATGAATCTGAATCAGACGGTGGCGTATCAATTGCCGACGAGCGTATGGCCGTGTGTGGCGTTGCACATCGCGATTGGAGGCGCGTTACTGCTGGTTTCGCGGCGGCGCAAGAGTCGGCGGGGCGATGTGGACTTTGCGGTCGACAACCCAGATGCAAGCCAAGGCGAGAAGTGAGAGCAGCGCGTAGGCGAGGATTTTGCGCCAGAGCGGCCAAGGGGAGGAACTCATCGAATCGGATTTTACCGTCACGAGCCCGCCGCGGCGGGAGAAGTGGCGGGGGCGGCGAGCTGCGACGGGAGCGGCGCGTGGCCGCCGAGCAGGGGCGCAAGAATCGTCTGTGAAAACGGAAACGTCATCGGGCCGATGTGGTCGCCCATGTTTTGATACTGGGCGTACTCGCTGAGGTAGGGCATGGGGATGAGTTTCTTGTATTCGTCGGGATCGGCGGTGCTGGGCATCGTGAAACCGACCGCGCCGGCGGCGTCGGATTTGACGCGGTCGATCGTCCCCATGGTGCGCGTGCCCACACCCAGAACCGGATCAGCAGCGGAGAAGAAAACGTAGGCGTGATTGGTGACATGCGAGAGCGCTTTGGAAAGGTCGTAGGTGGGGGAGAGGGCGGGCGCGAGGAAGATGATCGTGTCGACTTTCACATCGGGCGGGCATTTTTCCAGCGACCAGACGAGCAAACCGGCGCCGCCGGAATGGGAAGTGATGTAAATCGTGCGGCGGGGATCGTTGCGATAGAGGTCGGTGAGCTTGGTGGCGATGATTTGGGATTGCCGCTGGTTTCGGTCGTAGGCGAGCAGGGCATCGAGGCCGGGGTCCCTGGCGGTCCAGTCGTAGGCGCTGATCTCGGCGTTGACGCCGCCGGCTTTCAGGCCGGCGAGCATGTAGCGGTCGAAGCGCAGGGGGCCTGAGATGCCGGGGAGATGCATAAGATAAGGGCGCGGCGGCGGAGACGAAGGCGCGGGGGATTTCTGGCTGCACCCGGCAAGCAGGAGCGCCAAAACGAGGAGAGAATGGATTGGTTTTGCGCGGCGCATCAGCAATTCGACGTTCGCGGCCGGCACGGAGGCCGGCCTTCCAGAAATACGTTCGATACCTCATTTAGTGCGGGCGACGAGATGGATAGCTCCCGTGAGGCCGGTGAGGTCGAGGGTTTGGGCGTCGATAATCGGGATGTCGTGGGTGTTGGCGATGGCGCTGGTGATTTTTACATTGCCGGGGAGACGGAGGCGGAGCAGGGTTTTTGCGGGGCCGGGGGGAAGCTGAAGATTGGCGATCACTTCGTTGGTTTTGATTTTCGATAGAACGGAAACGGAAACGCTGCCGAAGGCGGTGGGGGCGTTTTGGACGGCGATGGATTTGTGATCGTCAAGCCACGCCCGCGGCGTCGCGAACAGCAGGCGCAGGGTTTCTGGCGAGCCGCTGTCGTCCAGGTCGAAATCCTGGACCAGCATGTAGCGCTGCATCCAAAGGTAATAGGCGTTGGCGCAGCTGTTGGGCGGGAGGGTGAGCATCCGGCCGAACTCATCGAGCGGGACAATGCACGAGCCTTCGCCGCCGATGAAGGTGTCGCGCGTCATCCCTTGCGCGAGCTTGCCGTAGACGCTGACGAGGAAATGATCGACGTCGTCGCGCTCAAGATCGACGATGGCTCGGCGCAGGGAGTAAAGATCGTTGACGCCGGCGGCGCCCTGGGCGTTCCACTGGGTATGGTGGAGGTTGGCGCGGTTCATTCCCATGAAGACGCCGCCCTGGGTGCGGAGGTAATTGAGCAGATTGGTGGCGTGATCGGAGTTGTAGGGGAAGACGCCGGAGCCGAGCGAATACTGAATCATGATGTTCCAGTAACTGCCGGGTGACGTGGCGGTGATCGGGCTGTACGGCTTTTCCTTGCCGGAAAGATCGAGCGGATAGTAGGGAGGATCGACCGAGCGGTTAACGGCCTTATCGAGATTCGCGAGAATCACTTTGCGATACTCGGCCGCGGTAGACGAAAGGAGTTTGGAAAGATCGGCCTCGGTGGTCTTGGAATAATCGGTGGGATAAATGCGCAGCGAGGCGGCGTTGGTGAGCGGCCCGTCGGATTCGTCGCGGCGGGCCAGATGCGCGAGCTCGGGATCGACGGGGGCGGTGGAAGCGGTCGTCGTGGGTTTTTGCGCCTGGGTCGCGGGGGCGGCCATGGCCGGCCACTCAGGCTTGAGCGTTGCCACGGGCTGCGTCGTCGGATGCTTCGCCAGATCGTCGAGAACGAACGACATATCGCGCAAAGCGCGCCAGCAGTTGGAATTGGAGTTGAGCGACGGGACTTTTTCCGGCAGATCGCCGGCGTATTTTTCCGGGGGAAACATGCCGGTGGCGGGGTCGCGGCCTTTGAGGATGACGTTGAGCTCGCGCTCCCAGAGCGGCCGGGTCTTTCGCAACCACTCCGCGTCGCGCGTGAGAAGGTAATAGTGCGCGATCATCTGGAGCTTGAAGCCGGCTTGGTGGTATTCGAGGTTTTTTCGCGTGAAGTTAAACAGCGGCGGCATGACATCGCGCGCGGTGGATTCCTGGCCATACAAGGCGAGGCAGCGGGTGCTGTCTCCGCCTTCGCCGATGTACAGGCCCTGGTACTGGTTGCCCGCTGAATAGCGCATCAGGTTCTGATTGATCAGCATGAAGTTGCCGATGAGCGTCGCCCGCCAGGCGTTTTGCGCGACGGGCTCGGGAACGTGAATCTGCATTCCCCCGTCCAGCAGCTTATTCCAGGTCTCGACAGTCTTGTTGTACTGCTCGTCGAACTCGGCTTGGTTCATCGACGCGATCAGCGGCTTGTCGGTGTTCCTGGTCTGGATGGCGAGGGTGGCGCTTTCCCCAGGCGCGAGGTACGCGGTGATGCAGCAGCGCGCGGGGGAGAATTCCCACTTGTCGGCGTCGAAGCTGGCGGTGACTTTGTGATCATCGAGCGTCAGCAGATTGCCCTTCTTGTCGGTCTCGTAAAACCCGTCAAACCACGCCTCCACCTTCTGCTTCTCGGGCTTGCTTCCTGAGACCGACAGGCGAACGAACACAACGCAATTGTTTTCGTTGTGAGCGGGGTCGACCGACGCAAAGGCTTCTTCGGAGAACGTGTGATCCCTGTGATCGTAAGAAACTTCGACGATCGGCAGGTAGCCCTGGGCATACGTAGGTCCGGTAACGTGTGAAAGATTGGCGCCGAAGACTTCCATGTCGGAGCCGACGTGAAACGTGCAGGGAGTGCCGACTTCACCGACCCATTTGCGGGTTCGGCCCAAGGCATTGACCGCCGACCCATTGGAAACGAACCGGGCCTTTACCACGCCGCGGGGAGCCGAGAGGGTGATCGGGTAATCGCGGAAGCTGGCGTCGGGATAACGCAGGGGGGGAAGAAGGGATTCGAAGAATTCGTACGTCGGCCCTTCCTTGCTGCCAATCGCAATGTCGCCGTAAACGTCGGTTTTGGCGTCGAGGGCGTTTTTTAGAGGGGGAACATTTTTGAGAGATGGCTTTGAGGATGAGCAACTAAATGAGAGAAGGGCAATGAGGGTTACAGAAACGATAGCGGGCAGGCCGGTTCGGTGCATAGGTTCCTCGATAAGGGAGGGGGAACTTACCATGGACGGCTGCTGGGCCCAACCCTTGATGGGGGGGCAATGTGCCGATAGGGGTGAACCTGGTGGTGGCCCTATCCCATCGCGCAAAAGTCAGGGCGAACACAAGGTTCGCCCCTACGGAAGAATGAGTGCGCTGTTGGCCCTTGTAATTCCATAAGTTACGGTATTATGGGACGCGGGCGGACCCTTGGAAAAGCGCTGCTTTTGGGTTGGTTGCGGCCCTCGTGGTATTTATAATTGCACGGCTGCTTCGACCGAAAATGGGTATTTGCGGTTTGGATTGGAAGTACGATGGCGAGCAATCAAGGCGGTAAAAATGAGGGTGGACCAGCGCTGATTCCGCTGGCACACCATGAGGGCAAGCCCCCGATTCCGCTGCACCGTCCGGTGATGGTCGTCGGGGCGCGGCGCGATGCGCATATTCATTTGATATCCAAGTCGGTTTCCCAGACGCATGCGATTTTTGTGATCGCGGGCAGCCACGTGTACGTCCGCGACATGGCCAGCCGGATGCATGTTTATGTCAACGATCAGCAGGTAAGAGAAGCGGAGCTGGCGGAGGGGGATCAGATCCGGATTGGGGATTTTCAGTTTCAGATCACGCTGGGGGTTGGCGGGGACGATCCGCCGCCGGCCGCGCCGGAGGGGATGCTGGAGATGGAGGGGGAAGGGTTGCCGTCGCCGCTGTCGGGGAGGACGACGATCATCGGGCGGCGGGCTTCAAATGACATTGTGATCGATGATGAATCGGTCTCGACGGTTCATGCGGTGATCGCCGAGCGCGCGGGAGTGCGGGTGATTCGCGATCTGGGCTCGCGGACGGGGACGTTCGTCAATGGGAAGAAGATTCACCAGACGGAAATCGCGTTTGGGGATGAAATCAAAATCGGCCCGGCGGTGATTCATTATCAGGTTACTGGGGGGGGCGAACATCGGGCGGCGGAGAGCATGGCGGGGGATGTCTCGCTGGAAGCGCCGATGATTTCCGTTCCCGAGACGACGGCAGCACCCGCGGCGGACGCGGGCGAGCATCAGGAAGAGGATCCGTTTATTGTCCCCGAGCCGGAGGCGGAAGCGCCGGCGCCGGCGGAAGAAGAAGCAGCTCCTGCGCCGATCCCCATCGACGTGGGCGGTGAAGCGCCGGCGCAGGACGAAGTCACGCTCACGACAACGCCGGCGGCGGACGAAGGGGAGATGACCGCCATTCCGATGGAGCCGCTGCCGATGGCCGACGAGGCTGCGAGCACGGATGAGGTTTCGCTGGGGGAAGTGGGGGAAACTCACGAAGTGTCAGAGCCGCAGGACGAGGAACTTGCACCGCTCTCGATGGAGGAAGAGCCGAGCGAAGAGCCGGAACCGGAACCCGCACCGCTGACATTTGAGACGCCGGAGATCGATTTGCAGGAAATGGGGCGGGTCGAACCGCTGGCGTTTGAGGTGGAAGAGGATCACGCTTCGGGCAACGGCAGCACAGAGGAGTTTGTGGGGGTGAGGAAGACGCCGGTGGCGCCATCTGCGAAAGTGACAGCGCCCGAGGCCGCGCCGCGCATGATGGATGAAGAGGTTGCGCCGCTGGAGATGGGGACGGTCGAGCCGGCGGAGGAATTGCCGATCCCGGGTTTGGCGATGGATGCGCAAGGCGATGAAGAGCCCGAGCTTCCGCCGATGCCAGCGATGCCGGCCGCGCCGGTAGCGGGGATGGATTTGGATTTTTCGGTGCCGGCATTTGAGATGCCAAAGGTCGAACCGCTGGATTTCGGGGGAGGCGGGGGGGTCGGTGCAGGAGAAAAAATGGGCGCGCCGGCAATTGGACCGGTAGATGAGGGAGGATTGAGTTTCAGCGTGGGCGGCGGCGATGTCGCGAGCTTGGGGGTCGTCGACGAAGTCGATGTAAGCGCGCTTGGGTTTGGACCGGCGGTCGATGAAGCAGCGCCGGTTGCGCCCGTGAAAAGGAAACCGACTCCGCCGGCGACCGCTAAGCCGCAGGCGGTGAAGAAAGCGCCGCGTGTCGAGCCGATTGCGCCGGTCGCGGAAGCGGCGGCGATTGCGCCGTTGGCGCTGGATGCCGCGATTCCGGAATTGCCGATGAGCAGCACGGCGGAGGCGATTGCGGATGTTGGAATCGCAGCGGCGGGAATTGTGGAAGATGCGGTGCCGCCGCTGGATTTTGCGGCGCCGGCAGCGGCGCCCGCGCGGCCGAAACGAATGGTTAGTAAGCCGCTGGCTAAGTCAAAACCGGTAGCGCCTGTTGCGCCCCCATTGGCGCCGGTGGCGGAAGCGCCTGCCGCGCCACGCGAGCAGAGCGCGCCGATTGAGATGGCGCCGATTGAAGTTGAGCCGCCGCCAGCGCCGGAGATTTCTTCGACGGAAAGCGCGATCGGGCTGGAGGTGGGGTCGGAATTGCCGACGGCGGAAGCGGCGGAACCCGCTAAGCCGCAACCGGCGGAGGGGGGAGAGGGGGAGAAAGAGAAGCGCTGGTGGTTTAAGAAGCGGCCGGAGAAACCGGTAGCGGAAGAGCCGGAAGCGCCGGTTGCGGACATCAGCGTCGCGGCGGGACCGGGCGAAGGTGAACTGACTGCGATGCCGGAAGCGGAAGCGGTTTTGTCGGATGAGACTCTGACGATCACGACGCCGCCGCCGGTGGAAAATTTGGGGCAGGTTTCGCCGGAGAATGCGGGAGCAGCGCCGCCTGCGGCGGAAGCAGCGCCGATGGGATCGCTGGGAGGGGTGGTGGATCTGGGGTCGGGCGACCTGGCATTTTTTGGGGGGATGCCGCTTCAGTTGGATGAGCTCAAAGGCCCGCCGTCGACGTTTGGGCGGGTGACATACGATTTTGGGGATAAGGCGTTGCCGCCGAAGGTGCAGCCGGGACCGGCGGTGCCTTCGCCGGAGCCGATGCCAGTGGAGGAAATCCCCGAAGCGCTCGCGGAGCCGGATGTGGAGCTCGGGGACGACGCGATTGTGGCGTCGAGTGAAGAGGATTTCACGGTTGATTTCGAGGACGAGGGAGGGGGCGCGACGACGGTGCAGGAGCCGCCGAAGCGCGCGCCCGAGCCTCCTCCTGCGGCGAAGCCGCCAGCGGCGAAGCCGCCAGCGGCGAAAGCGCCGGCGGCGAAGACGCCGCCGCGGCCGAAGATGCCGAGCTTGAGCGGCCAGGGATTGGTGGAAGCGCCGCTGGATGTGGACGAAGCGCTGCCGGGCGCGGCGTCGGCGGAGGCGTTTCAGGGGCTGGCGATGCCGCCGATGCGGGATGTTTTCTCGAATCTACCGCAGCCCAAAGCGGACGATCCGGTTTTTGGCAAAGGGCGTGGCGGAGGAATGGGGACCGTGCCGCCGCCCGCGGCAGGTGATGCCAGGGGACGCGGCGCGGGTGGCGGGGGCGCTGCGCCGATTGCGCCGGCGGAAGAGGAAGAGCGGGTCATTTCCGCGCCGGACGATGAGGGATGGGCAGCGGCCGAAGCGGAAACGATCGCGCCGCCGGCGGAGGTCAAGCGCGCTCCCAAGAAGAAAAAGCAGCCGACGCCAAAGCCGGTGGTGGCGGCAGCGCCGCGAAAGCGGCGCAAATTTCTGCCGCGCGTGTCGATCCTGATTCTGTTGATGATCTTGTTCATGGCGGGGGCGGCGGCGGCGATCTGGTATTTCTATCCGCGGCAGGCCAAGATCGAGGGATCGCTGAATTTCCGGCGATTCGAGTCGCTCTCGGCCCGCGATCAAAATGCGCTGAAAGAAGAGCAGCGGCAGATTCTGCTGGATTCGATCACGCGCAATACTGCGGCGCAGATCGTCGAGAATACCGGGCAGCAGAAAATCGCCGGGGGATTTTTGAGCGATCCGCTGGCGTTTGCGAAAACCATCTCGCAGGCCGAGTCGACGTTTTGGCAGAATCCGAAGCCGGGGAAATTCACGCTGGTGGTCGACAGCATGGATCCCGATGGCGACAAGCAGCGGATCAAAGCGCTGCTCACGGTGATGTATCTGGATAAGCGCAACGCCATCCGGGTGGCGGCGGCAAGCCGGGCGAATGAAGCCAAGGATCTGGATGCCCAAAACACGCGGCTGCGCGACCGGATTCGGGAGCTGACCGGGCTGCTCGATGAGCAGCAGCGGCTGTCGAAAAATCGTCCGGCCGATGCGCAGCTCAAGGAGCTGGAAGAACTGTCGGACGAGCGCGAGAAGCTCTGGCAGCGGGCGGCGGCGGAAGTGCTTCAGCTCAAATTCCAGATCGAGCAATTGAAAAAACCGGCCGCCCCGACGACGCAAGGCGGCAGCGAAGATCCAGCGCTCAAGCAGCTGGAGATGGAGCTGGCGCAGGCGAGCAAATCGATCACGGCGGCGCGATCGGCAGCGCACAACGACGTGGATGAGGCCAAGCGCTCGCTCGATCAGGCGATCGAGTCGTTCCAGCAGCAGACGCAGGCGACGCAGGAGCGCGCCAAGGATTTTCCCGAGCTCAAGGCGTATCTGATCGCGGCGACGGATTTGAAAGAGGCAACGCGGCAACTCACCGGCGATCTGATCCAGAGCCAGAAGGAGCAGCACGAGCGGCTGGTGGACATGCAGCGGCGGCTTCAGGAATCGTGGGACGCCAAGCAGGCGACGCTCTTCAAGAGCGATCCGGAATTGCACGATCTGAGCGAGCAGTTGGCGCTGACGCGGCGGAAATACAATGCGTCGCTGTCGACGGGAAGCGAGCACGAACAGGAAACCAACGCGCTCAAGGCCGAAGTGGATCGGCTCAATGAGCGGATCGCGGCGCGGATGAAGGCGCTGGGGGATGACGGCTCGACGGCGCAAGTGATTGCGCAGTTGCAGGAAGAGATCACGACCAGCCAGAAGGTGCTGGATGAGAATCGCGGGCGCGCGCAGCAGACGCTGGATCGATTGCAGAAGAACCTGGCGTCGGTGGCGCCGGCGGTGGAGAAATTGCCGGCGGAGCAGAAAGATTTGGCGACGGCGCTGCAAAAGAAGCTGGCGGACATCGCGACCGCGCGTGAGCAGTACACGACCGCGATGGAAAATAAAGCAGCGCACGGCGATGTGAATCTCGCCAAGCTTCAGTCCAGCGCGGCGGAGATTCAGAGCAAGATCGACACCCGTAAGCAGGAGCTGGAAGCGCGGCGGGCCAAGAACGCGGACCAGGAAGAGCAGGCGAAGATGGCGCTGGTGGCCAAGCAGCAGGTGGAGCTCGATGCCGCCAAGAGGCGCGCCAATGACGCGGAGGCGGCGCTGCTCAAGAGCCGGATGGATGTTGTGCTGCTCAAGCAGGCCAAGGAAACGGCGGATCATGCGTCGGAGGCGCGCGACAATTATCAGGCGGAACTGGATCAGGCCAAGCAGGATTTGACGCGCGTCAACGAGAAGCTGGCGAACCGGGGGAAAGAAGCGACGGCGCTGGCGTATCCGGAAGAGCCGACGATGGAGAATGTGAAAGTAGTCGCCGAAAGCGACAAACGCCCACAAGTGGCGGCAGCATCGGCGGGGGGAATTGGTGTCTTCTTCATTTTGCTGATGGCGATTTCGGCGCGCAAGCCGAAGCGAGACTCGTTTGAAATGATGGCGGAAGAGGCGGGGATGTTTCAGGGGCTGCGGACGGAGTAGCTTTCTTCGTGATCGTGCGCTTTTTCAATCGAAGCCCCGCATGTACATCCGGGGCTCTGTTCGTTTGCGCGAGTATTACGACGATGTCCCCGGACCGTCGGCGCGGGCTACCTGTTGGGTGGCGGGAGTGATGAGAACGCGCCCGATGCGTTTGTTCTGGACGCTCAGCACGCGGGCGGAATAGTCGCCCATTTTGACGACGTCACCCGGGCGGGGCCAGCGGTTGAGCTGCTGGATGACGTAGCCGCCGACAGTGTCGACGTCAGTCGATTCGAAATCGATCTGGGGGAGTCGCTCCTTGAGCTCGTGCAGAGGGAACAGCCCGGAGACGCGGAAGGATTCGCCTTCCATGACGAATTCCTGTGGCGCGCTGGCGGCGTCGAATTCGTCCTGGATGTCGCCGACGATCTGTTCGATCACATCTTCGAGAGTGACGACGCCGAGCGTCGCGCCGTATTCGTCGACGACCACGGCCATGTGGATCCGGCTCGATTGAAATTGCCGCAGCAGCTTGGGGACGGGAAGCAGCTCGGGGACGAAAAGAATTTCGCGCTTAATCTGCTGGAGATTCAGCTCGCCGGAGCCAATGACGTGAAGTTGTGAACCCGGCAGGCCGTCGGGGATGGCGATGACTTCGCCTTGCGGGGTTTTTTCGTCGACGAAACGCAGCTTACCGGGGACCAGCTTGAGATGGTTGAACAGGTCCTTCATGTTGACCAGGCCGACGACATGATCGATGTCGCCGTCGCACAGAGGCATGCGGGTGAACGCGGCTTTCTGGACGGTGCGAAGGACTTCGTTGATCGGCTGGCCGAGGATGAGGTAGCTGACTTCAGTGCGCGGAGTCATGATCTGGCGCGCCTTTAGATCGCCGAAATCGAAGGCGCTGGTGAGAATGCGCTCGTTGCCTTTTGCGATGGTGCCGCTTTTCACTGCTTGCGCGAGAAGCGCGCGGAGCTCCTCTTCGGTGTGAGGGAGATGGCCTTCGACGGCTTTGTCGGTGTTAATGCCGGTGAGGCGCAGGACGGCGTTGGTAACGCGATTGAGCAGGGAAATCGCAGGATAAAAAATGTACGTGAAAATGACCAGCGGCAACGCGAGCAGCGGGAGCGCATCATCTGCGAAGCGGATGGCCCAGTTTTTGGGGGCTTGCTCGCCGATGACGATGTGAAGCGAGCTGCTGATCGCCAAAGCGACGACGAACGCGATGGAGTGCATATCGCCGGCGGGGACGCGCATCAGGTGCATCAGCGGTTCGATGATGACGGCGACGGCGGGCTCAGTGACGGCGCCAAGACCCAATGACGCGAGGGTGACGCCGAGCTGGCAACTGGAGAGGTAGAGGTCGAGGCGGCGTTTGATGTCAAGGGAGAGCCGCGCGAGCAGGCCGGGGTGTTCGAGCGATTCCAGTCGCGAGGCGCGCGCGGTGACGGCGGCGAATTCCGCGGCGACGAAGTAGCCGTTGAGTGCGACCAGTCCAAGCGTGGCGAGGATTTTGAGGAACATGTCCACGGAAGGTGCAGGACGTTTTAACCGTGGGGTGGAAAAGTCACAACGTGGAAGAAGAACGGGCGCGAAGGGCGAGGATCAGCTCGACTTCGCCGCTCGAGCGGCCGGTTTCGCGGGCGATTTCCAGGAGCGTGCGCCCTTCGTCGGCGAGATCGTAGATCTGCTGGTTGCGGGGATCGAGCGGCGGGGGCTCATAGCGCGGCGGCGGGGGTGGTGTTTCGGGAATGGGCGCTTCGGATTGCGAAACCGCAAGCGGGGGGGCGGGGGCAGTGGCGGGGCTGGTAGAACTCAATGCGCGAAGCGCCGCGATTTTTTCGTCGGCTTCTTTGATCAATGCTTCGAGCTTGGCGGCGCGGGTGTCGAGCTGGGCGGTGATCTGGCGGGCCATGTCGGAGAGTTCCACCAGCAGATTCTGCATCTGCTGCTCGACCGAACGCTGCTGCGAGAGGCTGAAGCGCGGGCCGGATTCCATGGGATCTTTGCGCCGCGAGAACTTCGGGCGGAACATCACAAAGGCAATCGCGGCGACCGCCAGCGCGAGCGCAATCCATTGCGATACGCCGGCGGGAGTTTGAGGATCGAGCAGAAAGGGGGACATGGGTTTGGGCGACACGTGCGTCGCCCCTACAATGTCGCCGAATGCAGCGACCGGAGCAACGGGCGACCACGGGGAAACAATCGCAAATCGGGCGAATCACGTTTTGCGTCTGCGCCGGGCTGCTGCTGATCTTCGCAGCACTTTCGTACAGCGCAGCATGGAATAAGAACGCGACCTTCGACGAGAACGTCCATATCCCCGCGGCATGGACGCACCTGCGCTACGGGGATTTCCGCGCCAATCCGGAGCATCCGCCGCTGTGGAAATACTGGGCGGCGCTGCCGCTGATTGTTCATCCGCCGAAGATCGACGTGAACGATCCGCTGTTTGCACTGGTGCTGCTGGATCTGCGCGTGCAGTGGGAATGGTGCGTGGTGAGCATGTACCGAACCGCGGGGAACGATCCGGAGCGGATGATAAATCGATCGCGCGCGATGATGTTGGCCGCGGGAATCGGGCTGGGCGCGCTGCTGGCATTGTGGGCGTGGAAGATCGGCGGCGCCGTGGCGGCAGTTGCGGCGACGACGCTGTTTGCCCTCGATCCGAATTTTCTGGCGCATTCGTCGCTGGTGACCAACGACGTGGCGTTTTCATTGGTGGTGCTGGCGATTGTCTATGCGTTGTGGCGGGCGGGTGAAAAGGCGACGCTGAAGAATCTGGCCGCGGTCACGCTGCTGTGCGCCATCGGAATCAATGTGAAATTCACCGGACTGCTCCTCGGACCCCTGGTACTGATTGTGCTTGGTGTGCGTGCACTGACGCCGGCGCCGTGGATCTTTTTGCATCGCACGCTGAATAGCCGGCGCGCGCGGGTTTGGGCGGCCGTGGGCGCGACCGCAAGCGCAGCGATGGTGAGTTTTCTGTTAATCTGGGCCATTTACCGGTTTCGGTACGAGCCGAGCGCACAGGCGGGGAAATCGCTGAATATGCCGGCGCTGGTTCGCCTCACGCAAAGCAATGAGATTTACCGCACGCACCCCGGCCAGCCGGTTACAGACGAAGAGCGCGAGGCGTGGAACCCGAGCCTGCTTACGGGGCTGGTCGTCTTTGCGGATCATCATCATCTGCTGCCGCAGGCGTTTTCGTTTGGCGTGCTGCATGTGCACATGGCGGCGCTGGTGCGCGATGCGTATCTGATGGGGGAGATCCGGCAAACGGGGTGGTGGTATTATTTTCCCGCGGCCATGACGTTCAAGACGCCGCTGGCGACGCTGGCGGCGATGGCGCTGGCGAGTGTGTTTTTCGCGATGGCGTGGCGTCAGCGATGGACAGCGGAGCAGCGGTGGCTGGCGATTTGCCTCGCGTTGCCGGCGGGGCTTTATACAGTCATGCTGATGCGATCGAATCTGAATCTTGGATTGCGGCACATCCTGCCGGTTTATCCGCTGATTTATCTGGGAGTGGCTTTGGCGGCGGCCAGTGCATGGCGACGATTCAATCGAATCGCATCGCGGGTGAGCGTGCTGCTGGTGGTGGGTTTGGCGATGGAGACCGGCAGCGCGTATCCAAACTTCATTCCGTTTTTTAACGTCGCGGCCGGCGGAGCACGCGGCGGCATCGAGCTGCTGGGGGATTCAAATCTGGACTGGGGACAGGATTTGAAGCCGCTGTCCGACTGGTACAAGCAGTGGAAGGTCGGACACTCTGGCGAGCGGTTTTATCTCAGCTATTTTGGGCGCGCCGATCCCGCATATTACGGGATCGATTACGTCAACTTACCCGGCGGATTTCCGTATGGGCCGGAGCATCAAATGCCCACCGCGCCCGGCGTGATCGCGGTGAGCGCGACACATTTGCAGGGGTTGTACATTCCGCCGGAATTTCGGCCGCTGTATGCGCAGATTCGCGCGCGAAAGCCGATCGAGGTCATCGGCGGATCGATTTACATTTACCATTATGGATCGTAGTAGCGCCAGCCGCTCGTCAATCTCGATATGGTGCGCGATCGCGTGCGCCGGTTTGATTGTGCTGTCTGGCGCGATGGCGTGGATCGCATCGACGAACAAGTCGCCGATGTACGACGAGCCGGACCACACTGTCAGCGCCTACGCCGCGCGCTTTCAAAAGGCCTATCAGGTTGACGCGCAGGATCCCGCGCTATTTCTGCGATGGGCGGCGCTGTTTCAAAGCGAGGATGCGCTTCATTTTAACGCGCGCGATCCGAGGATAGCTCAGCGGATCACCCAGGATGAAAATCGCTGGCCGCTCGATATCCAGGCGCTGTTTCGAACGCCCGGTGTGGACGGCGACGCGGTGATTCATCGTACTCGTTTGGCGATGCTGCTGGCGGGACTGTTGACCGCGATTGTGATTGCTCGGTGGAGCTGGATGCTCGGCGGGCCCGTCGCGGCAGTCTGCGCGACCGTGCTGTATTCGCTGGATCCGAATTTCCTGGCGCATGCGCCACTGGTGAAGAACGATGTGGCGTCGGCGCTGATGCTGATGGCGGCGATGGCAGTGACCTGGTCGCTGGGGAAAAAAGTGACGGTGCGGCTCGTGCTGCTGGCCGGGCTGGTGTGTGCGGCGGCGGTTTGTATCAAATTCTCGGCGATCGTTCTTGGTTTGCTGGTGCCGGGATTGCTGATCGGCCGGGCGCTGCTGCCGCGCCCGTGGATTGTCCTGCGGCGCGAGGTGGACTTGCGCAAGAACAAAGTGTTCGCCGCTATCGGAATCGTCGCGTTCATCGGCGTTTTCTCCTGTGCGTTCATTTGGGCGTGTTATGGTTTTCGCTATACGCCGACGCCGGACGGCAATGTGGCGATGGACATGAAGTGGGTTGTGATGTCGGAAATGTACGAGCGCGCGCGAGCCAGGAGCGAGCCGCCGCCGGCGTCGTGGGAACAGGCGCTGGATCGAGCTCCCGCGTCGATCCGCGCGGCGCTTTGGGTCGACGCCCATCATCTGTTGCCGCAGGCGTGGACCTACGGCTTGCTCTTTCAGTCCGCGACGACGCACTTTCGGCGGACGTTTCTGCTGGGAAATGTTTCGCTGACCGGATGGTGGTATTACTTTCCGATGGCGATGCTCTTTAAAACGCCGACCGCGACGATCGCAATCGCTGCACTCGCGCCGATTGCGCTCGTCGTGCGACGCAAGAGAATGGCGCGCGATCTGTCGACGATGGATGAAGCGCTTTTCGACGGTTGGACGCTCGCGTGCGTCGGTGCGCCGGTGATCGTCTACGCTCTGGCGGCGATGGCGAATAATCTAAACCTGGGAATTCGCCATGTTCTGCCGCTTTATCCATTCCTTTACATCGGGCTAGGGGTCGCGCTTGCTAAGTTGCTCAGCGGCGCATCGCGGACGATTTGGACAATGGTAATCGCCTTGGGCGCGGCGCTGCTGATCGAGACCTGCGCCGCCTGGCCAAACTATCTGGCGTTTTTTAATTTTCCCAGCGGTGGAAGCCGCGGAGGCCTGGCGCTGCTCAGCGATTCGAACCTGGATTGGGGTCAGGATCTGAAACTGCTGGCGCACTGGCAGCGGGAAAACCCCACGCGCCGGCTTTATCTTCGCTACTTTGGCACGGCCGATCCCGAGTTTTATGGCGTTCGCTACATCAACCTTCCCGGCGGGTATCCTTTCGGTCCGGCGGCGCAGTTGCCCTCGGAGCCCGGAGTGATCGCGATCAGTGTAACCCATCTTCAAGGCGTTTACGATGATGCAAAGTTGCACGCGCTTTACGAACCCCTGCGCCACGCCACGCCGCTTGCGGTTCTTGGCGGTACGATTTATCTGTTCGAGTATCCGCTGACGGGCCGATAATACAGATTGTTGGAGAACATTTCGCGCATGCTTTTATCCGTGGTCATTCCATTGCTCAACGAAGACGAGAGCCTGGTGCAATTGCACCGGCGATTGGTCGAAGTGACGGAGCGCATGGGGTTCGAGAGGCAGATTATTTTTGTCGATGACGGCAGTACGGATGCGTCGGCGCGCATCATTCGTGAGATCGCGGAAAAAGATTCGAGCGTGATCGGATTGAAACTGTCGCGCAATTTCGGGCACGAGGCCGCGAGCACGGCCGGCTTGGATTATGCGACCGGCGACGCGGTGGTGCTGATGGATGCGGATTTGCAGGACCCGCCGGAAGTGATCGAGCAGATGGTGCATCGATGGAAGGAGGGAAACGAAATTGTCTTTGCGGTGCGCAGCAAGCGGCGTGGGGAATCGGTCTTCAAGCGCAGCACGTCGTGGCTGTTTTATCGCGTGATGGACCGGCTGTCGGATGTGACCATTCCGCACGACGCGGGGGATTTTCGATTGATCGATGGGAAGGTGCTGGGGGCGCTCAAACAGATTCGCGAGCAGGATCGATTCGTGCGCGGATTGATCGCATGGACGGGGTTTCGCAGCGCATTTGTGGCGTACGACCGGCCGGCGCGGATCGGCGGCGAGACGAAATACGGGCCGATCAAGCTGCTGCTGCTTTCGCTGGACGCGATGGTGGGGTTTTCGATCAAGCCGTTGCGGATCGCGACGGCGCTCGGTTTTATCACCATGGTGATCGCGCTGAGTCAGGCGGTTCGAATTTTCATCGAGAAGGAAGTTTATCACACGCCCCCGGCGGGGTACGCGCTCCAAACCGTCGGTCTCTTTTTCCTCGGCGGCGTGCAGATGCTGCTGCTGGGCGTGATGGGGGAATACATCGGGCGGATATACCGGCAGGTGCAGGGGCGGCCGCTGTATATTGTCAGCGAGAAGATTGGCGGCACGACGTAGGGTCCGCGATGCGAGCCGCGTTGACCTTGTGGTCCGCATGGCGGACCCTACTTCAATGGCCAAAGCTCGACCGATTGAAGAACGCTTGGCGGAACTCAAGGCGCTGGCGGCGCAGGGGAAAACCGATGCGGTGATCGCGGCGGTGAGGGACGCGATCAAGGACAAGAACAATCTGATCGCCGCGCGCGCCGCGAACATCGCGTGCGATCTGAAAATCGAATCGGTGGAGAAAGAACTCGTCGAGGCGTTTGCGCGGTTCATGGTCGACGCCGAAAAAACGGACAAGGGATGTGCGGCGAAGACCGCGATTGTGAAATCGCTGGAGGCCATCGACGCGCGGTGCGAAGAGGTTTTCCTTGCGGGCATCAAACACATCCAGCACGAGCCAACCTGGGGCGGCCAGAGCGACACCGCGGGGGAATTGCGCGGGGTCAGCGCGTTCGCGCTGGTGAACATGAATTACCGCGAGGCGATGCTCGAGATCATTCCGCTGCTGTTCGACAGCGATGCATCGGCGCGATTGATGGGCGTGCGCGCGGTGGCGAGTCTGGTTCGGGAGGAGAGCGAGGCGCTGCTGCGAACCAAGGCGCTGGCTGGCGACGCAGAGCCCGGCGTGATCGCAGAATGTTTTCTGGGATTGATGCGCGAATGGCCGGAGCGCTCGGCGGAGTTTATCGAGAAATTCCTGGAGCGCGATGAGTTCAAAGAGGTGGCCGCCATGGCGCTGGGGGAATCGCGTAAACCCGCGGCGTTGCCGGTGCTGAAGAAATTCTGGGATAAATCGCTGGATGACCGGTCGCGCAGCATGGCGCTGTCGGCGATTGCGCTGCTGCGTTTGGAGGAGGCGCTGGAGTTTATGCTGTCAATCGTGCGCGACGAACATGCGCGCACCGCTGCGGCGGCCGTTACATCGCTTAAAATTTATCGAGGGGATGAAAAGGTGAGGCAGCGGGTGGAGGCGATTGCGAAGGAGAGGGACGAGACGGTGATAACGGACGCGGTGAAAGAAATTTTCACGTAAGGTGGACCGTGCCCACCCTACGGCGTTGCGGGCTCGGTCGGTTTCACATCCCATGGATCCATACCCGCCTTGGCCTCGCGCGGCGTGACCGTGGCCGCATGCATGTCCATGTAGAGATAGTTGGAACCGGCTGGGCCGTGGCGGAATTGATCGACGACGCGGTCAAAGTCGTCGTCTTGCATGTAGTAATCACGGGCGGCGGAATATTTTTCGCCGGCGACGATGACATCGGCCGGTGTCAGACCTGAGAAATCGTGGCTGCCGGCTCTAATCGCATTTTCGGCCAGATGATTGTTGAGCACGTACGTGTGCGCCTCGGCGGCGTCCGGATCGCTCGGGCAACGAAGCACGGCAGGCGTATAGGGGGCGGCATCAAAACCGGGTGCGTTGGCGGTGTATGTGTCGGGATCGTACGGCGGCGGATCTGGCGCGCCGGGGATTTTAAAAACCTTCATCGGCCAGCGCAGATGCGGCGCACGATTGGTGCCCATGCCAGTAACGCCGCCCGGCGAAAGGGGGCTGCTGTCAACTGGGTAAATCCACCCCTTGTTGTTGTTTTCGTAAATGACCAGCGACTGGCCGATCGTGCGGAGATTGGAAAGACACTGCACCGTCAGCGCCTGCCGACGGGCTTTGGAAAGGGCGGGCATCAGAATCGCAATCAGCAACGCCACGATTCCGATGACGATGAGAAGCTCGACCAAGGAAAATGCTCGTCGCATAGGCGCTGGTCCAATGGGATAATGTCCGCTCGAAACGTGATTTGGACAAGGCCGAATGTCCCAAATGTACATCCGGGCAGGGGAATCTTATGTAGGGGCGAACCTTGTGTGCACCCTGCGTTTGCCGCGATGGGAACGAGGGCGCACACAAGGTTCGCCCCTGCAAGAACGGCCACGCGCCTCCGGCCGGTTGACGCGGTAGAACGATACCCCCCATCCGGTTAAGGTTGCACGGCAATCCATGCGGCACCTCACTTCGATCAGCGACGAATCCGACGCGCGGCGTTTTGGGGATTATTTGGCCGCCGTCGGGATCGGCAATACGGTCGAACAGGCGAGCAGCGGCTGGTCGATCTGGATCAATGACGATGACGATCTGGAGCGTGCGCGGATCGAGCTTCAGCAGTTCACCGCCAACCCGCGCGACGTGAAATACCAGGGGGCGGGAAAGGTCGCCAAAGCGCAGCGCACGCGCGATGAAAAGCGGCAGCAAAAACTGCGGCGCAATTTCGTCGATGTCCGCACGAGCTGGGCCAAGCAGTCGTGGACCACGCCGCCGTTGACGCTGACGCTGATCGTGATCTGTTTGATCGTCGCAGCGCTGACAGGATTGGGGATGGGTTTTTATGGGGACAGGGTGATTGAGTCGCTATCGTTTGCTTCAACGGTCAATCGGCCCCCCGATATTCGAGCGACACGCGAACGGATTCGGCGGCGGCTTGAGGAGTTGCAGCAGCGTCAACCGCAACTGACGCCGGAGCAGCTTCAGCGCGAAATGGAGAACAATCCAGGGTTCAATCCGGAGTACGAGACGGAGCCCGATCGACTTGAGCCATTGACGCACGGCGAGATTCGCCGCGGCCAGGTGTGGCGTCTCATCACGCCGATCTTTCTGCACTTCGGACCGTTTCATTTGCTCTTCAATTTATTCTGGCTGCGCGATCTGGGATCGGCGATCGAGCGCCGCAAGGGCTGGCCGATGCTTTTGGGGCTCGCGCTCGCGTCAGCAATAGTTGGGAACATCGCGCAGGCGATCGCGTCCGGTCCGGCGTTCGGCGGGATGTCCGGCGTGGTCTACGCGCTGTTCGGTTACGTCTGGATGAAAGGAAAATTCGAGCCATGGGACGGGCTCGGGCTGCTGCCGGGAACCGTAGCCGCGATGCTCTTCTGGCTGGTGATTTGTTACAGCGGCTTCGTGGGCGACATCGCCAACAGCGCGCACGTCGCGGGCTTGATTGTGGGCGCGCTCACCGGGGGAGCGAAAGGCTGGATCTCCCGCACGCGTCGGCGGATGAAGTGGCGATAGTCGTGGTACGCGGCTCGCCCGTGGTGGTGCCGCTATGGCGGCTTGTGCAGGGGCGGGCCGCCTATGTCACAGCATCTTATGAGCGCGACCAGATCGGCGGATTGACGACGTCGTCATCGAGCACGTCACCGATCTTCAGCGATTTGAAATACTCTTCCGGCAGAATGTTGCGCTTGCCGTTGAAGGTTGAGCCATCGGGCATGAAGGCGCACGTCATCGCGCGGCGCGGCCTGTTGGTCATGTTCGCACCGGCGCCGTGCGCGGTCAGCCCGTTGTGAAAGACCGCCGTCCCGGCCTTGGCGGGCGCCGGCACCGGAGCGATCTTTTTCCACTCGGGATAAAACTTGAACAGATCACCGAGGTTCTGCCCGATGCCGGAATTCTTTTCCGGATCGCCCAGCTTGTGCGTGCCGGGCAGGTACCACATGCAGCCATTCATCAGCGTCGCGTCGTCCAGCGCGATCCAGATCGAAATCGAATGCCGCGATGAGAAGGACCAATACGGATTGTCCAGGTGATAGCCGGTAGGATTTCCGAACGGCGGCTTGAACAACGCCTGATCGTGCCAACAGCGAATGCCGTCGATCCCTTCCAGCGTGGCGGCCATCTCTCCAATCCGCGGATCGAAAATCAATTCGCGCATTTTCTTCGACGTGTCGGCGAGCTTGAGGCATTGAATGAAAACCTGCGCGTAAAAATCGTCGGGCTTGGTCTGATTATTGAGGCCTTCCCAGCCGCGGGTTTTTTTCAGCCGCTCGTCGACGGCGCCGACCGTGACCTTCTGCCAGGTTTTGAGCTCCTTCGGCGTAAGGAATCCTTCGATCGCGACGAAACCGTTCTTGCGGTACGACTTGATTTGCGCGGCAGTGAGTTTGGTTTTCATACGAACCCGAAATCATACGGGCCGGTGCGTCATCAGCAAATCCGCCCGCGAAGCGAGGAGTTGCCGTGTGCGCCGGGGTTGGCGCCGACCCATCGCTCGTCGACCGCTTCGCCGGCCGGCTGATAGCGCGTGTCGGACGAGAGCCGGATGCGATCGGAATGATTATCGAGCGATGCATGCACGGTGAAAATGGTAAACACCAGCAGATCGCCGGCGCGATATTCTCCCGTAAGCCAGTCGCCGCCGATCGCGCGCTGAATCTTATTCGGGTCGTGCGAAAGATGGCCGATGCGGTGCCGATCGTTGCGCTTCGGGCGATTCTCGCAGTACGTGTCGACATCTTTGGTGCAGTACGTCTCGCGAAGGCGCTGATTCCGGTTGGAGCCTTCCAGCACCATGAGCCCTCCCTGGGCAAAGTCGATATCCCCCAGCGGCGTCCACGCGGTAAACAGACGGCTCGTCCCGCGATTCATGTAAACCGAATCGCAATGCGACGGCGTGCCTTTCCCCGGCGCGACACAGCGAATCCAGGTGTAATCAAAATGCCGCACCGGCGAACTCAGAAACCGCTCGAACCATTCGATCATTCTCCCGCCATAAAGCAGCCGCATCAGCGGTGCATTACCTTTTGCGAGATCCGCCTTAAAACTCAACGTGCTTCCCGGACGCGCTATCGCATTGATGGGATTCGTCCCTTCCTGAAGATGACCTTCGCGCGCCAGCCGCCGGGTCATCTCCCCGCGCGCTTCAAATACCAGATGGCGATCAAGGATTTGCGGGAGATAAATGTAGCCGTCCGCCTCGATCCGGAAGCGCAGCGCCGCGGCGTCGGTTGCGATCGATGAGGAGTCGCGCAGCTCGCCGACGTGATTCATGTCCAGCGCATATCCGCCGGCGGTGAGGGGATGAATCGACTGAATCGACATTGCGCTCAAGTATAACAAATCAGCGCCCGGGAGTTTCAGGCCGGCTTCGCCCGGACTCTCGAACTCGCTGATAGATCGCCGTTAATTCCTTCGTCTTCTCCGGATTTTCCTGCGACAAATCCTTGGTTTCACCAATGTCCGTCGCGAGATTGTAAAGCTCGGCCGCCTGCTTTTGCTGCGGATCGATGATCAATTTCCACGGCCCCTGTCTCAGTCCCATCCGCCGACTGTGCTCGATCAAATGATCGCGAATCGGCCGATCCAACTTTTCTCCGAGCAATGCCGGAAGGATATCAAAACTATCCGGGCCCGCGTCTTTCGGCAGTGACTCGCCCATCAGAGCGCTCATCGTCGCCAACGTATCGACAAGACAGACCATCTCGTCACTCACTCCCGGTTTAATGTGTCCCGGCCAGCGCGCAATGAAAGGCTCCCGCGTTCCGCCTTCGTACGGCGTCCCCTTGGTTCCGCGCAGCGGACCGTTGAACGCGTGCCCGTTGTTCGACGTCACATCTCCATCCCGCTCCACCGAATCGCCATGATCGAGCACGCCGCCGTTGTCACTGGTCACAATCAGGAGCGTGTTCTGCGTTAAGCCTGACCGATCCAAAGCGCTCATCACCTCGCCAACATCCGCGTCGAATTCCTGCACATCATCGCCGCGCACCCCCGCCTGGCTCGTCCCTCGAAATCGCGCCGCCGGCATGCGCGGCACATGAATCTCGTGCGTCGCCAGGTACAGGAAAAACGGCCGCGATTTATTCTGCTCGATGAACGACACCGCGCGCTTCGTCAGCGTGTCCCCGATCTCCTGATCCTTCCAGATCGCCTTGGCGCCGCCCTTCATCGAACCGATGCGCCCAATCCCCCCCACCTCGTTCGAATGCCCCGGCTTGGCATCCTTGTAATCGACCGTGATCGGATCGCCTGGATCCAGATTGAACACCCGATGATTCTCCACAAACACACACGGCGTCCGATCTCCCGTCGCGGGAATGATAAAACACTCATCAAATCCCACTTCCAGCGGACCCGGCTCAATCTCCCCATTCCAATCCTGTTGCCCGCTTGCGTCGCCCAATCCCAAATGCCATTTCCCAATCGCTGCTGTCCGATACCCTGCCTGCTTCATCAGCGCCGGCACCGTTAACGTCCCCGCCGCGATGCTCAGCGGCGCATCCCCCGGCAAAATATTCGCGCCCGCTTTGTGCCGAAACGCATACTCCCCCGTCATCAGCGCATAGCGCGTCGGTGTACACACCGCCGATGGCGCATGCGCATCGGTAAACCGCAGCCCATGTCCGGCCAGCGCGTCGACATTCGGCGTCTTAACTTTCGTCGCGCCGTAACAACCGAAATCGCCGTAGCCAATGTCATCGGCGAGAATGAAGACGACGTTGGGTTTGTCGGCGGCGAAGGAGCGTGCGCTCGCGAGCGCGATGAACGCGACGGCGATCGCGATAAGTCGCTTTGGCGTCATCATTGGAACCGGGGGCGGCGATCGCCGGAGTCAGGGGCAGCGTCGTACCATCGCCCTGGCTTGAGAGTGATTTTTCGCAATCCCGCCGATCGGCAGGCGAGCATCAACTGATCCTCAAGGCCGCCAAGAAGAAGTTGCTTGAGTTCGTACAAGTGCGACGACGAATCGACCAGAACCACGAGCGTCCCGCGATTGAGCGATTCGAGCGAGCAATGGTCCGCGAGGAATTCGGGCACAAGCACGCCCCAGCATTCGCTGATTTTCCCAAGCTTCGTCTGCCGTTTCTGAACCGCGTTTTTGAAAAAGGAAACCAATTCTGGGCCGAGCGGCGCGCCGGTTTGGCCGGGGGACTGCTTGAATCCGTTTAGGCGCTCCAGCGCCTCGAGTTGCCGACGATTTTCGTGCGATGAGGAGTTCACGTGAAGCTCGGAAGGTTTCGCTCCGTCGAAACCGTTTTTGCCGTCGCGGCCCCAACGGAGCGGGGCCCTCCAGAAGAAAATCCCGCCAGCACGGAGGCCGGCCCTCCGGGTCATTGCAAATTCACCGGCATGATCACGTAGGTGAAATTCGGCCCGCCCTTAAGCAGCCCAGGGCGATTCGGAGCGGTCATCTCCAGCGAAATCTCGTCTGTATCGACCACGCGAAGAGCCTCGGTGAGGAACGTCGGATTGAAACCAATCTCCACATCCGAGCCTTCGAACTTGCAGGGGAAATTCACCGTCGCTTCGCCAGCTTCGGGAGAGCGGCTGGTGAGGACCAAACCTTTTTTGCCGAACGCGAGACGCACGCCCTTAGACTCTTCCGTCGTAAGCAGCGCCGCCCGACGAATCGCGGACAGGAAATCCGCCGTACTCGCGCCCATCTTCTTGTCCGTGTCTTTGGGAATCACATCCTCAAAAGGCGGGAACTGCCCTTCCACCAGCGACGTCGTCAGCGTCGCGCTGCTCGTGTGCACGATCACCTGATTCTCGCGCACCTGAAATGCGACCGCTTCCTCAGGGTCGTCCACCAGTTTATCGATCAGCGTCAGCGCCTTGGCCGGGATGATCGCCTTGAGGCCTTCCTTCTCGCTCCCTTTCGCTGCGGACGACAAGTCGCCCTTAGCCTGCGCCAATCTCCGTCCATCGGTCGCGACAAGGCTGATCTTCTTCCCCTTGGTCAGCATCAGCACGCCATTGAACGCGTAGCGCGTCGATTCCTTCGCCGCGGCGAAGAGCGTCTGCGCGATCATGCTCTTGAGCAGCTTGCCGGGGATTTCAAAATCGGCCGCCCCTTCGAAATCCGGAATCGGCGGAAAGTCGGCCGGGTTTTGCGTGAAGATTTTGAAATGCGAATCGTTCCCCTTGATGTGCGCCTGATCGCCTTGGATTTCGATCGACAGCGTGTCGTCGACCGATTCGCGAACAATGTCGCGCAGCTTGTCCGCGGGAACGAGAATCTCCCCGGACTGCTCGATCTGCACCTGGTTGTCGCTGTAACGAATCGCGACTTCCAGATCGGTGGCGCTGACCGTGAGCTTGTTATCACCGGCCGACAGCTTCACGCACTGTAGCACCGGCTTTGGCGTGCGCGTAGCCACCACATTGCCGGTCACCATCAGCGCTTCCAGCAATGCACCCCGGTTGCAGATCACTTTCATGACGGACACCTTTCTTGGCTTTTCTCATTCACGTTTCTTGGCTCCCTCCAGGGAGGGGGGGCCATTTTACTCTACTCTTCTTATAGATAAACCTTTAGATAGACTTAGTGATGATGTAGGGTGGCGCATTGTGGATAAATCCGGAAGGCATTTCATAACTGGTTAATCGACAACTGTTTACACGAAAAAAACGACCGATTTTCCTGTGGATAATATGTTGGGTAGTTTGGCGCAACATATTGAGAAATCGGGTAGTTGCGCTCCGTCCGCGATGCCCGTTTGTCTGACCGAGTCGCGAGCCCCCTTCGCCATGACATCGGGATGACAGACTCAAGCAGGTTATCCACCGCCTTTCCAGTTCCCGCTGTTGAATCCAGCGCGCGAAAGAATAATTCATCTTTGCGCGCGGTTTAAAGACAGTGCCCATCACCACTTCAATCCAAAAAGGTTAGGAGATCCCATGTCGACTTTATCCTCAGCACAGGTGGCGGTCGTTTTTGAATCACTTGAGTCGCGCCAGCATCTTTCGGCGGCCAACGTGTACCTGCAAACCAATCTCGTCTCTGATGGCGCGACCGCCGGAACAACCGTCGACGCGAACCTGGTCAATCCATGGGGGCTGGCCGCCGGTCCGACGGGGCCGTTCTGGGTCGCCGACAATGGGACCGCCAAGTCCACCGCCTACAGCGGGTCGACGATCGTACCGCCAACCGTCACGATTCCCAAAGGCGCGGCCGCCGACGGCGCAGCGCCCACCGGCGTCGCTTACAATAACACAAGCGGCTTCGTCATCGGCACAACTACCCAGCACAAAGCGAGATATCTTTTCGCCGGCGAAGATGGAACGATCACCGCATGGGAACCGACCGTCGATCTGAACAACGCGCTGCTGGAGGTCGACAATTCCGCGTCCGGCGCGATCTACAAGGGAATCGCCATCGCCAAGGCCAACGGCAAGCCGATGGCGTACGCCGCCAATTTCCATTCCGGCGCGATCGACGTATTCGATAAGAATTTCGCGCCCGCGACACTCAGCGGCAATTTCTCCGATCCAACGCTGCCCACCGGCTTCGCGCCATTCAACATCGAGTTCCTCAAAGGCAAACTCTACGTCGCCTATGCCGAGCAAGGCGCCGGGCCCGACGAAGTCGACGGCGCGGGACTTGGGTTTGTGGATGCATTCAATACCAGCGGCAAATTCCTCGGCCGCATTGCCAGCGGTGGAACGCTCAACGCGCCCTGGGGCATGGCGATCGCGCCGGCCGGCTTCGGAAAATTCAGCGGCGATCTGCTCGTCGGCAATTTCGGCGACGGCACCATCAATGCCTTCAAGCGCAACAAGGCCAACACGGTCGACGGCCAGCTCCAGGATGCCAACGGCGGCGTGATCTCGATCAGCGGCCTGTGGGGAATCTCATTTGGCAACGGCTCGATCGCCGGCAAGCGCAACCAGCTTTATTTCGCCGCCGGCACGAACGACGAAGCGGATGGCTTGTTCGGCGTCCTCGCCGCCCAGAAAGTCACCAATCCCGGCGGCGGAAACCTGTATCCATGATGCAGGGTGGGCATGCCCACCGCATTTATTATTGTGCCGCGCAATGCCAATCCGACATAATCGGGGCATGCGCGCGGTTGTTTATCTCTGGGCGGCGCCGACGACATTCGTCGGATTGCTCTTTTTAATTCCCGCTCTGCTTACGCGTGGCGGCATTCAAATCGTCGACGGCGTCATGGAAATCTACGGCGGCGCCGCAGCGTTTTTCCTCCGCTATTGCACGTTCCTGAAAGGTGGCGCATCCGCGATGACCTTGGGACACGTCGTTCTCGGCCTTGATCGCCAAACACTTTTGCGCACCCGATCGCACGAACGCGTCCACGTGCGGCAATGCGAGCGCTGGGGACCGCTTTTCTTGCCCGCCTACGGCATCGCATCACTCATCGCATTTCTCCGCGGCGGCAGCGCCTACCTCGACAACGCCTTCGAACGCGAAGCGTACCGCCTGGGTTAATCCCTTGGCATGGATTTCCAACCATACAGCACCGGTTGAAAACCGGTGTCACGTCGCGTCATCCCCTGATTAAGCTCGACGTATTGAACATCCCCTTCTTCTTCCCCGTTGTTCCGTGCAGATCGTCGCCGTAGCGGGCTTTTCCTCCGGAAGACAATGCCTCGATCGGGCGAATCTGCAGGTTGTTTCGGAATTTAATCGGCTTTTTCTTGTACCCCTTCTTCGGCGTCGAGAGCGACGGATCAAACGTCACCTGCTCGAACCGCACCGCGTCGATCGTCACAAACCCGTTCGTGCCGGCCGTGCGGATCGTGACGCTGGGCGCGTAAGCAGACGAGGGATCGAAGTTGTACGCGCCGAGAAGAACCCACTGGCCGCCGCCGCTGCGCTCATCGACGCGCACGGTGTTCGTGCCGGCCAGCGAGGTGATGTCGATCGGGACATTCTTGGCGCGATTGGCGGCGCTGGTGTAGCGGATGTAAACCTTGTACGTGCCGGATCCGGGAAGCTGCGGCGAGAAGCGAAGGTTTTTGCCTTTCCCGGACTTGCCATCCTGGAAGTAGTCGCTTCCCGTGTAACCGCTGACGAGCGTCGAGCTGTACCAGATGCCGCTGCCGCTGATCCCCTGGCCGGCGGCGTTGTCGAGAGTGACGATCACCTGCTCCGGCCCGAGCGTCGTCGCCGACGCGCTGGTGGTATACGAAGAATCGCCGGCGGTGTTGGTCGCGCGGACGCGGAAGTAGTAGAGCGTCGACGCCGACAGATTCTTCACCGAAATGGCAGTGCTTCCCGCGGGCGCGACCGTCAGCGGCGTCCACGTCGCTCCATCCGGCGACTGCTCGATCGCGAAGCCGGATTCGTTGTCGGAATTATCCGTCCACCCCAGATCGATCTGCGAGGAAGTGACGGCGCCGGCGGCCAGATTCGACGGCGCCGCCGGCGCGCTGGTCGGAGTGGCCGCCGTCGCAGCGGAAACTCCGGCGGTGAATGCCGACGCGCCGGCGGAGTTAAACGACTGCACGCGATAGTAATAGGTTGTGCTCGGCGAAAGTCCGATGTCCGAATAGGACGTCTCACCCGAGCCGACCGTCGCGATGCGGGCGAAGCTGCCCGCCGCGCCGGTGGCCGAGCGCTCGATGTAAAAGCCGTCTTCGTTATTCGACGCGTCGACCCACTGAACATTGATCTGCGACGAAGAAGCCGACGTCGCCGACGCGCTGGTCGGCGTTGCGGGCACGGACGGAACCGGCGCTCCAATGGGAGTGGTGACCGAAATGGAATTGCTGTAGCCCGATGGTCCGGCAGAGTTGAACGCCTGAATGCGGTAGGTGTAAGTCGCGCCGGGTAGCGCGGTGTCATCCTGGTAGGCGGCCGATCCGAGAGGAGCGCTGCCGACGCGCGTGAAGTTGCTCGTCAAACCGGGAGCGCGCTCGATGTAAAAACCGGTCTCATTGCTGGCCGTGTCGACCCACGCCAGATCCACCTGCGTCGGCGCTGAGGCATTGGCGGTCAACGACTCCGGCGCGGCCGGCGGCGCCGGTGGAGCGACCTGTGTAGTTGTATTTGCGACATTCGAATAGGCCGAAGGTCCAGCCGAATTCACCGCGGCGACGCGGTAAAAATAGGCCGTCCCCCCAGCGAGCCCGGTTGTATCGTCGTAGCTGTTTGCATTGGCGAGCAGCGACGCGATCGGCGCCCAGCCGCTCGTTCCATCGAGCGAGCGCTCGACCACGAATCCGCCTTCGGTCGTGCTGTTGTCCGTCCACGCCAGCGAAATGTGCGTCGGCGAATCCGACGAAGCGACCAAAGCTGATGGCGCCTCTGGCAATCCCAGCAGCGTCGCGCCGCTGGTCGACGCCGTCGTCGATGCTCCGCCGGCGTTCACCGCCCACAGGCGGTAATAATACGTCATCGCTTCGGACAACCCGCTGTCCTGATAGGCATTGGCGTCGACGTTGGGCGCTGCGAGATTGCTCCACGTCGCGTTGTCGGTCGAGCGCTGGAGGACGAAACCGGTTTCATTGCTGGCGGTGTCGGTCCAGCTCAGATTGATCTGCGATGTGGACGCGCCGGTCGCGGTGAAGTTGGTCGGCGCGCTCGGCGGATTCACGGCCGTAACCGTCGACGCGACGTTGGAATAATCCGACGGGGTGAATTGGTCGTACGCGCGCACGCGATACCAGTAGCGCGTCCCAGGCGAAAGATTCTTGTCCTGGAACGAGACCGTATCCGAGCCGGTCGTCCAGATCTGGCCGAAGTTGGTGCCATCCGTCGAGCGCTCGATGCGGAAGCCGCGCTCGTTTTCGGAATTGTCGGTCCAGCTGAGATTGATCTGCGAAGATGAAGCCGCCGTCGCGACCAGATTGCTCGGCGCGGGCAGCGGATTGAATGGAATAATTGTCCCCGAGACCGTGTACTGCCCAAGATCGCCGTACGCGCCGTGGCCGGCGACCGCGAGCTTGTACGTGCCCGCGGAGACGACGGTGCTGAGCGTCTCGCCGAGCGATGACGTATCGGCGCTGGTTACGAGAATGCCATTGGCGTCGTACAGCGAAAGTTTGAGGTCGAGCATCGGCCCGAACTGCGCGACATTGGCGCTGAGCGAAATCGTTCCGGGCCCGGTGAAGAAGGAGAAATAATCGACGTCGCTGGTCTGCTCGATGATCCCCGACGCGCTGACCGATGAGCCGGAGAGATTGAGCGAATCGGGCGAGTTGATGTTGCTGGAGTGATCGTCGGCGCGATAGCCAAAACCATTGATGCCGTTGGTGAGGGTTGCAAGGTCATCCTGGATCGACGTCGAGGAGGACTGCGACGGCCCGTCCCACCAGAGGCCGCGCTGGGCGTTGTAGCTGAAGCCCATGATGGGCGCGATCAGGCTGTCGCCATGGTTGTATTCGTCGGTGCGATTGCCGGCGCTGTCGTAGCTGCTTTGATGCAGCAGGCCAAACGCATGGCCGGCTTCGTGGGCCGCCGCTTCCGCGACGACATCGGCCGCGCCGTTGGTGAGATTCTTGGGGAAAATCCAGTCGATGTTGGGATCGGCGCTGGTGAAGCTGTTGACATAAGTGATGCCGCCGGAGACCGCGCCCGTCCACGAGCCGCTGCCGCCGATGACCATCTTCAGTGTCTGGCGATTGGTGGTATTTCCGGGATCGACGGTCGTGACGTCGATGTTGAACGGGGAGTATTTTTCGGCGACCCGCGCCCAGATCTCGTTGATCGTCGCCAGCTCCGAGGAGCTGAAGGAATTGGGATCGCCATCCTGATCGAACGCCGGCGTGTCGGTGACGCTGTATCCGCCCCAGGGCTGCGCAGATTCGCCGGCGAAGTCGAGGAAAATCTTGTCGGCCGCGGAGGGATTGCTGCTGAGCGCGGGCACGCTGTTCAACGGCAAGGCGTTAGCGACAACGCCGGTCGTGATCGGCTCCGTTCCTTCAACCGTCACTGCGGGATAGAACTCGAACCCCGGCGCTGCATCTGGCGGCTCGCTGACGCGCACATGTCCGGCCGACAGCAGGGTGCGATCTTCCAGCCGCTCGAGCATTCGCCATAGCGCGCCGGCCATCGTCCGATGGGCGCGCTTTCCGCGTCGTTGGGGAAACGGGGACATCAACAAAAGTCCTCGCAGATGAAAAATTCCAAAGGGTGCGATTCTCTCCACCACGCGTTTTGGCCACGCGGACCGTCAAGGTGAGCGTCGCGAAAGTCCGCAGCAGATTTACGGCGGAAGGATAGGCGGGTTTGTTATTAAATCCCGTGAAAAGCCGCGAATTTTGAATTTATTTTTTACTGGTGCACTTCACTTTTCCCGGCCATTAAGCGGGCTGAAGTTTGCGCCATGCGTAAGAGGCGAGGAAGACGAAAAACATGACCAGAACAATGCACGGGCCCGCCGGAAGCAGCGCGAACCGATGGTTGAGGACGAGCCCGCCGATCGTTCCGATCAGTCCGGTTGCGATCGCGATTGCAAAAACGGTTTTGAGCCGCATCGACAACGCCATGGCCGTCGCGCCCGGCAGCACGAGCAATGCGGGCACGAGCAACGGGCCGGCGATGCGAATTCCGACAACGATCGTCAGCCACACCAGCGCCATCAGCAGGTAATGGATCAGTCCGGCGCGAACGCCGGAAACCTGCGCGGCAACAGGATCAAAGGCATAGAGCAGCATCTCTTTCCCCAGCATCGCGACCGCGGCGATAACGCCGATGCAAATGATCGCGGTTGCAATGGCATAGCGCGGCGAGACGCCGAGGAGTTGTCCAAGGAGGAAGTTATCCCATCCGGCCGGGGCGCGGTGGCGATATTCCATGTAAATGCTCTGCGCGAGAAATCCCCACGCGAGCGACGCGACCAGGAAGATGCCGATGGCGGTGTCGGCATTGAGCCGCCCCGCGCGGCTGAAGTATCCGATGGCGAGCGTCGTCAGCAGGCATGCGAGGATGATTGCGATGAACGGCGCCAGCGGATGATCGAGCGCAGGGAAAGCCAGAGCCAGCAACCACGCGGTCCCTGCGCCGGCGAGGCCGGAGTGGGAGATTCCTTCGCCGATGAACGCCCAGCGGCGGAGGATGACGAAGACGCTGAGGACCGCGCACGCGCTTCCGAGCGCGACCGCGGCGAGGAGTGGGGGGAGCAGGCCGGTCATGAAGACCCGAGCTTACGCGCAGTTCGGCGGCGGCGGTAGCAGAGCGCGCCAAAGCCGGCGACCATCACGAGCGAAGAAGGTTCGGGCAGCGCGACCATCAAATCGATGCTGGTGTTGGTTGTGTTGTTGACGAAGGAGTAAGCGAAGCCGGGCGGGGCGGAGCCGATGGAGAGGTTGCTGGGGGAGCCAGTGAAGGAGGTGACGTAATCGAGGAGAGGGTATTGGCCGACGCCGAAGCCGGAGAGGGGGGTGATGTTGACGGTGCCGCCGGTGATGCTCAGTCCTCCCGGCGATGTGATCGTGGTAAGGTCGCTGGTTGTGCCGAGTTCGTAGTCGAGGATGCAACTCGATGCCAAGGCGAGCGAGCCGACGGTGAGGTTGCCGGGGCTGGTGCCGGGGGCGAGGTGAGCGCCGGCGTTGATGGTGACGGCGCCGACGATCGTGCCCGAGCCGGCGAGGGTTGCGCTGCTGGAGACGGAGAGGTTTCCCGAGCCGGTGGAGTTGGAGCTGGCGGCGACGAGCGTGCCGGCCATCACGGTTGTTCCACCCGAGTAGGAGTTGGAGCCGGTGAGGGTGAGTGCGCCGGCGGCTTCTTTGAGGAGGTTGCCGGAGCCGGAGATTTGGCCGGCGTAGGTGATATTTTCGACGCGGTTGAAATCGAGCGTGCCGTTGTTGAGGACATTGCTCACGATGGAGCCGGGCTCGCCGGGGTTGCCTTGGCCGATCATGAGGATGCCGGAGGTGATGGTCGTGAGGCCAGTGTAGGTGTTACTCGAGACGAGGCGGACTTTGGCGTTGTTGGAGTTGGCGATCGTCACGTTGCCGGCGCCGGAGATGTTGTCGAAGAAGGATTTGTTGGAGCCGCGGAGGAATTTCAGCGTCGCGCCGGAGTCGATGACTACGCTCGATGGGGCGGCGAGGGTACCGGGCAGGAGGCCGTTGGAGCCGCCGACGCCGAGTTGGAGGGTTCCGGTGTGGATGAAAGTGCCGCCTTGCCAGGTGGCGGCGAGGTTGTCGAGGACAAGGGTGGCGATGCCGAATTTGGAGAGGGAGCCGGGGCCGGAGATGGTGGGGGAGTTGGTGAAGGTTTGGATCCATGCGCCGGTGTCGAGTGATCCGCCGCCGGGGCCGAGGATGAGATTGCGGGAGAAGGTATAGTCGCCGGATTCGGAGCGGATTTGGCCGCCGGATTGGAGGAGGATGGAGAGGGGTGCGCCACCGGCGCCGGTTTCGGAGCCGAGTTCGCCATTGGTGGGAGTGACAGTGCCGGAGGTTTGCAGGACGCAGTGATTTTCAACGGTCAGGTTGATGGTGCCGGCGGGGAGGGCGGAGCCGAAGGGATTGATGGAGGCGATTTTGTCGGTGCCGAGGACAAGTTTGCCGCCGTTGCCATTGTGATCGGTGACTTTGATGGTTCCAAAGCCGCCTTGGATGGAGCCGAACCAGGAGACGTCGTGTTCGTTGAGATCGAAGATGGCGTCGCCGAGGTTTTGGGTATTGGAGTTGGTGTTCACTTTGGTGCGGCGGTTCTGGGTGACGGTCATGTCGGCGTCGAAGCGGATGGTGGACTGGTTGAACTGGATGTCGGTGACGGTGTTGCGGGCGGAGTCGGGGAGAGTTGCGCCCAGCGACGTGTCGGCGGCGATGGCGAGGACGCCGCCGCCTTCGATTCGCCAGCCCCCGGAGGTGGTGTCGGCGGTGTTGGCGTTGTTGGGATTGGCGAGGACGAGGGTGCCGGGGCCGAGTTTGTTGAGGGTGGCGCTGCCGGCGATTGTCGAGGCGATGGTGGCGGAGACGCCGGCGTCGGTAGTGATTGTGGCGGAGGTCGTGCCGAGTGTGAGAGTGGAGCCGGTGACGTTGTAGCCATTGGTTTTGAACGCGAGGCTGGTGGCGGATTGGGGACTGAGGAGCGTGACTGTGCCGCTCGATCCGGTGAAAACGGTGTCACTGAGAGGGGAGTAGGAAACGTCGGCCGAGCCGTCGAACCATTTGCCCGGGTCGTCCCAGTTGCCGGTGCCGCCGAGATTTGAACCGGTGGCGGTGTTGTTGCCGGCGGGGTTACCGTCGGCGTCCCAGTAGAGGGTGGCGAGGGACCGGAGCGGGGTGAGAGCGAGGAACGCGGCGGCGAGAAGGATGGAGCGGGAGCGGGCTTTGGTCACGGGCGTCTCTCCTCCGAGATGCAATCGGTTGGAGTATACCACGGGTTGGGTAGTGACGAGGCGAGGGGTGGGGGCGCGGCGCGAAAAGAGAAATAAAAATGTTTCGCGGGGTGGTTCGTAGGTAAGTACAGGGAGCGGCAGGGGATATGTTGAAATTGGGGGCTGCGAAACCGTGTTCAAACCGTGTCCAAACCGACCCCTTTTCGACCCCAAAGCGCCCCCCGAGAAGAACAGGACGGGAGAGAGGAGAGAGGATAGAAGATAGAGGACGGACGATAGGTTGAGAAAGAGCGGTTGGAGGAGGCGCATGGGGAAATGTGCGCCCCCTGTATATCCCCTCGACTTGCATAGATCTGCGCAGAAACGTGCAAGGGATTTTTGGGAAATGGGGATTGGAGAGCGTGGCGGGGGAAAATAATTTTGGAATGACAATAACGCGATAAGAAAACACGTGCAGGAATCTGCGCGCGGATGCGCAATTGGGGGTTTAGGAGAAGAACGGCGATCGCGAAGGGCGCGAAGGCGCGAAGGAAGACGCGAAGAGGAATTCGCCACAGATGGGGGACAGATAGGCACGGATGAAAATGCGGGTTGGGGAATCAATGGCCGAGGAATTTTTGAACACGGCGGGAAAGGGTTTGGGGACGGCGGGTTTGGCATTCCCAGATGGTGAGGAGGGTGTAGCCGAGCTGGCGCAACTGGCGGTGGGTGAGGAGGTCGCGGCGGTGGTTGCGGCGGAGTTTGGTGAGCCAGTAGGAGCGGTTGGCGGCGGGGATGCGGCAGCCGCGGGGGCAGGTGTGCAAGGAGAGCGAAGCAGCCTTGGACGAGGATGATTTGCGTAAGGGGGGAGAGCGCACCGAGTCCGCGGGCTTCCGCCGCGCGGCTATTAGCTTCGCGAAAGGCGAGTAGTGGGGTATCCTGGAATTCGGGCATGAAGCGCGCGTTTTACTCGGACACGATCGCGGTATTTCTGGAGAAGACACCCGATCAGGTGCTCGGGGAACTGGTATCGGGAAGCAATTTGGTGGGAGGGTCGCTGGATGCGACGCAGAGCGATTCTTGGCGGGAACAGATCGGGATTCTAAAGCTGGCGCTGCTGCCTTACCGTAATCGCGGGAAGATCCACATTGAGTATTCGATTCCACGGCTGGGGAGACGCGTGGATGTGGTCGCGCTGATTGATTCGGTTGTGTTCGTTCTCGAATTTAAGATTGGCGAGAGGGATTTTTCGGCGGCGGCAGTGGATCAAGTTTGGGATTACGCGCTGGATCTGAAGAACTTTCATGAGACGAGTCACGAGGCATTCATTGCGCCCGTTCTAATTGCATCGCGCTCGGAAGAATCGTTGACTTGCGTGGTCGATGCGCCGCAGCGCGACAAGCTGCTGCTTCCGATTAAGAGCAGCGTTGCGATGCTTCCGGAAATAATCCGGCGGGTGGTGGAGTACGCCGGCATGGCGACACTCGACCACGATATGTGGGAGAGGGGACGGTATTCGCCCACGCCGACGATCGTTGAAGCCGCGATGGCGCTGTACAGCCGGCATTCGGTTGCCGAAATCTCAAGAAGCGATGCGAGCGCGATCAATCTCACGCAAACCGCGGGGGCGGTGTCCGATGTAATCCGCGCTTCTCGCGAAGAAGGCCGAAAGTCGATTTGCTTTGTCACCGGTGTCCCGGGAGCGGGAAAGACGCTAGTGGGGCTCAAGATCGCGACGGAGCACATCGATAAGCAAAATGATCTGTACAGCGTTTATCTTTCGGGGAATGGCCCGCTGGTGAAGATTCTTCATGAGGCGCTTGCGCGCGACAAATTGCGCCAGGAAAAGGAGGCGGGACGCAAGATGAAAAAGGGGGATGCGCTGCGTGAAGTGAAGATGTTCGTGCAGGCGATCCACCACTTTCGAGATGATTGCCTTGTTGATGCGGGAGCGCCGATCGAACACGTGGTGCTGTTCGACGAGGCTCAGCGCGCGTGGAATGAAAGGCAGACCGCCAGTTTCATGCTCCGGAAGAAGAAGCGGGCGAATTTCAATCGCTCCGAGCCGGAGTTTCTCATCTCGTGTTTGGACCGTCATCGCGATTGGGCGGTCGTGGTGTGTCTGGTTGGCGGAGGTCAGGAGATCAATACTGGAGAAGCGGGGATAAGCGAGTGGATCGAGTCGGTACTTCGCTCGTATCCGGATTGGCGTGTTTATTTGTCATCGCGATTAACCGACGGTGAATACGGCGCGGGGGAAGTGTTGCGCAAGCTTGAAGGTCGTGGGGAAGTATTTTTTCGAGATGAGTTGCATCTGGCAGTTTCGATGCGTTCGTTCAGGGCAGAAAACGTGTCCTTGCTCGTGAAACAGCTTCTGGATTTGGAAGATGAGCAAGCGCGGCGGACGCTTCGAGCGATCGGTCGATATCCGATTGCGATCACGCGCGAATTGCCAAAGGCGAAGAAATGGCTGAAAGATCATGCAAGAGGTTCTGAGCGATATGGCCTGATCGTTTCTTCGCAGGCGCAGCGACTGAAGCCGCACGCGATTGATGTCCGGTCGCCGATGGATCCTGTCCACTGGTTTCTGGATGGAAAGGAAGATGTGCGGTCGTCATTTTATCTGGAGGATGTGGCGACAGAATTTGATGTTCAGGGTCTCGAGCTTGATTGGGCGTGCGTGACGTGGGACGCGGATTTTCGATTTGGACGAGCGGGATGGGAGTATCGCTCATTCTGCGGGGATAGCTGGAATTATGTCAGGGCGCCAGACCGACAGAAGTATCTGAAGAATGCGTACCGTGTCCTGCTTACACGGGCGCGACAAGGCATGGTGATCGTCGTTCCGCAAGGCGACGCGTGCGACCCGACGCGCAAGGACGAGTTTTATGATCCGACGTTCGAATACCTTCGGGGGATTGGTTTTGAAGAAATCTAAACCGAGGGAGATCCGATAGGCGCAGCGTTGCTGTAGAGATTACGCCGATTTTCGGCGCGGGGCGGATACGAAGTCGATTTTGATTCGTTTGTTCATGGCGGAGGCGACGCGGTTGAGCATGGCGAGGGAGTGGCCTTCGTAATCGGCTATCGCATCAGATAAACAGCCCGGGATTTACGTTGAAGAAAGCGGCAAGTTTGCGGATGTGGGATTTGCTAAGTTCGCGCTGGCCTTTGAGGACCATGGTGGCAGCGCTGGGGCCGATGAGTTTTCCGAGATCGCCAGGGCGGAGGCTGCGCTGGTCCATGAGATGTTTGAGGATTTCCAGGGGAGAAGCGTGGGGAAGCGAGTCGCGGCGGGACTGGGATTCAAAATCGGCGATGAATCTGGCGAGAGCTTCCAGGTAATCCATTTCGCCGGGGTCGAGATTGGATGGGCCACGAAGGGCAAGCTCGCGGGCGAGAGAGGCGGCGGCGATGCGCTCGGCGCTGGAGCGAATGCGACGAAGGGGGAAACGCTTGATCAGAGCGAGGTAGCAGTCGTCGGTCTTGGGCAAAAGCGTCGTACGGTTTCTCATGGAGATACGTCTCACAATCGATTCTTCCAGGAATCCTTGTCGTACTGTGCGTGCGTCAGCACTTCAACGATATCGACCACCTGGGCGGCGTAGGTGATCAAGGTGATCAGCGGATAAGAGTTGCCGCGGATATTGAATACGGTTGCGACCACGCCTTTGCGAATGGTCACGCCATCCGCTGACGGGAAAACGGCGCGTACATCCATGAGATTTTGCCAGGATGCGTCGCATGCAATGGCGACCCACGCGGCGAGGGCCTTTCGAGCGTCGGGGTGTTTGCGGCCGAACTCGACGAGGCGGTGCTCATTGATGACCGTCATGGACGATTCACATTATGTGAAATGAACGCGAAGTTGTCAAGACAAAGAAATGCGGGAATGGTTATGAGGATGGATGTCGGCCAGGATTGTCCGACCTACCGGACGGGAGTAAATTGGCGAAGTCCAGCGAGACCCCATTCTAAAGTCTTACCCCTCACCCCTGCCCTCTCCCACAAGGGGAGAGGGAGAGGCACATTGGGGGCACTCGTGCTCGTCGTGCGGCATCTGGGTGATTCCCATCGCGGCGAGGTCGCAGGAGAACATTTGGTTGGCTAGCTCGGGGGGGAGTTTGCTGGGGATGTCGTGGTAATGCAGGGTGACGTTGAGACAGGCGATGCGATCGCTTAAGGCGCTGACGGTGCGGAGATCGTGGGAGACGATTACGACGGTGAGGTTCAGAGACGCTTTGAGGTTGCGGAGGAAGTCGATGAAGTGGGATTGGCCGGTGCGGTCGATGCCGGTGGTTGGCTCGTCGAGTAAAAGCAATTTGGGACGGGGGGCGAGGGCGCGGGCGATGAAGACGCGTTGGAGTTGGCCGGGGGAGAGGGTGGAGATGGGCGAATCGGAGAGATCACGGAGTCCGACTTGTTCGATGAGGGAGTTGACGAAAGTGAGGTCGTCGGGGGAATAGGGTTTGAGCATTCCGGTTTTGCCGGCGAGGCCGAGGGTGATGGCTTGGCGGACGGAGAGGGGGAAGTGTGGGGTGATGGAGGGGTTTTGGGGGAGGTAGCCGAGGGTGTCGCCGCGGGAGACGGCGGCTTTGGGGGATAAACCCGCGATGGTGATTTGGCCGCGGGTGGGATTTAGTAAGCCGAGGAGGAGGCGGATGAGGGTGGTTTTTCCGCCGCCGTTGGGACCGATGAGGCCTAAGGTGCTGCCGGATTCGATGGGGAGGTGGATGTGTTTGAGGACGAGGGAATCGCGGTAGGCGAAGTCGAGGTGGGAGATGGAGACGAGGGGGGAGGACATGTTCAAGTCAGAATGATGAATGATGAATGATGAAGATGGAAGGGGAGGAAGAATGACGAATGACGAAATCAGAAATCCGAATCAATGACGAAGCCCGAATGACGAAGGGCGTATTTCTGGTTTCGTCATTCGTGATTGATTCGAGCTTCTGGTTTCGTTATTCGGATTTCACCGCGGGCGGAATTCTTTGCGATTTTGGCGTTTGCGGATGAGCGGGGTGGGGCTATACTTTGGTCGTCGCAGCAAAAATTGTGCCCATCGGGAGAAGATGGGCAGGATGCGCGATGTAAGTGAAGGTAGGATATGCAGTTAACGCAATCGACATCGATGCGGCAGGAGATGAGGCAACTGCTGACTCCGCGCATGATTCAGAGCATGGAGATACTCCAGTTGCCGCTGATGGCGCTGGAGGAACGGATCGAGCAGGAGCTGCAGAATAATCCGGTTTTGGAGCAGAAGGAGGCGGATGGGGAAGCGCCGGCGGAAGTGCTGACGACGCCGGAGGGCAAAGAGGAATTCAGCGAGGATGAGCGTTCGCTGGTGGTGAAAGAGGATGGGGATCAGGCGGCGGATTTCGCGCGGCTGGAAAAAATAAGTGAGTATCTGGATAGCGATGAGTATCAGCAGAATCAGCATTTGAATTCGCTGCGGGTGGGGAGCGGGCAAAGTTTTGATGGGGAGCGCGACAAGAAGCTGGATGCAATGAACAATACCGCGTCGCGCGGGATTAGTTTGATCGAGCATCTGATGGGGCAATGGGCGTTTGTGGAGTGCACGCCGGGGGTGAGGGCGGCGGGGGAAGCGATTATTAATTACATCGATACCGAAGGGTATCTGCGGACAGAGTTGGAGCAGATTCAGAAGGACAGCAAGACGCCACTGACGATTGAGGATTTGAATAAGGCGATCGTGCTGGTGCAGACGCTGGAGCCGAGCGGGGTGGGGGCGAGGAATCTGCGGGAGTCACTGTTGATTCAGCTGGATATGCTCGAGCGCGAAGGATCGGAAGACGAGCATGATTTTGAGCTGGAGCGGAAGCTGATTACGGATCATCTGAAAGATCTGGAGATGAATCGGTATCCGCAGATCGCGAAAAAGCTGGGGAGGGATATTGAGGAGATCAAGGGGGCGGTGAAGAAGTTGTCGCGGCTGCATCCGCATCCGGGGAAACAGGTGGGTGGGGAGGATGCGCCGCCGATAACTCCCGATGCGACGATCTGGTTTGATGAGGAGACGGGCAAGTACGAGATCGACATGGCCCGCGATCCGATGCAGAACCTGTACATCAGCGGGATGTATCGGAAGATGATCAAGGACCGGGCGGTGGATAAGAAGACGCGGGAATTTTTGACGAACAATGTGCGCAATGCGCGCTGGTTGATTGAATCGATCGAGCAGAGGAAGAGCACGATTCAAAGGGTGATTCGGGTGGTGGTGGATGCGCAGCGGGAGTTTTTCGACAAGGGGCCGGAGTTTTTAAGGCCGCTGCCGATGATCAATGTGGCGGATCAGCTTGGGATTCACGTGGCGACGGTGTCGCGCGCGGTGAGTGAGAAGTGGATACAGACGCCACGGGGAGTGTTTCCGCTGCGACGGTTTTTCTCGGGGGGGACGACGAACAGCGAAGGGGAGGATATGTCGTGGGATGCTGTCAAAGAGAAATTGAAGGTGATCATTGAGAATGAGGATAAGAATAATCCGCTCAATGATGATGAGATTGTGATCAAGCTGAAGGAACAGGGGATCGATCTGGCGCGGAGAACCGTCGCGAAATACAGGAAGATTTTGAATATCGCGACGGCGCGGCAGAGGCGGCAGTTTTAGGGGTTTCACTAAAAAACCCGATGAGCTCAATGGAGCCGGTCCGATGAAGGGCCGGTTTTTTGGCGCTAGAATTTCGGTAGATCGAGGCGGGTCTGACGGTTTCGCGTTATACAACAAAGCAACCGAAGGGGCGGGTATTAACGGGCGGAAGCTCTGGTACGGGCGCCGGATTTACGCGGCTTGGGTTTGGATTTGAGAACGGCGGCCTGGTCGATGATTTGTTGGAGGAGTTTGCCCGTCGCGCCGCCGCTGGCGGGTTTGTGGGATTTCCAAACGCTTGGGGTGTCCTGGGCGAGGATGTGGGGGAAATCCTGGAAGCTCTTTACCGAGTCGGGGAATTTTTGAGTGACGTCGATGGGGCCGGACCACTGGTCGCGGTGCTTGATGAGGAGCCAGGTGGGCTTGGTGGTGGGGTAGGGGGCGCGGATGCGGACGAGGACCCAGCTGCCTTTTAATTTGGTGCCATTGAGGGAAAACTTCAGCTCGCCTTTTTCTAATGCGCGGTCGACGTCGTCGGATTCAGGCTGCCAGGTTCCGCGATCCCAGAGCATGACGATTCCGGCGCCGTAGCCTTCGGGGATAACGCCTTCGAAGTCGCCGTAGTCGAGGGGGTGATCTTCGACTTGCATGGCGAGGCGTTTGTCGCCGGGTTTGAGGCTGGGGCCTTTCGGGACGGCCCAGGAGAGCAGGACGCCTTTGTGCTCGAGGCGGAAGTCGTAGTGCAGATGCGAGGCGAGGTGTTTCTGGACGCAGAAGAATCGGCCTTTGGAGTTTTTCGGGGTGGCGGGTTTGATTTTTTTGGAGCCGGTGGGCTCGGGGGTTTTTTTGAAGTTGCGCTTGGCGCGGTAGGTGGCGAGGGAGCGTTTGGCGGTGGGCATGTTTCTATTGAATAGAGAGTCCCCGCGGCTGGGAACGGTCGAAATGACGAATGACGAAATCAGAAACTCGAATCAATGACGAAAGAGCGAATGACGAACACATCCCACGTACGGCGCGTTCTGGGATGTTACAATGCAGTCGATTCGCCGAAGGGGTGCGCCGGAGCACTTCGATGGTCAAGCAGAACAGAACAAAGCTGTTGATTTTGGGCGGCGCGTTTGCTGCACTGGTTGCGGTGGCGATCGTGGCCATGGTGAAGGGTTGGGGCGAAGAAGGGGAGTTGCCGAAGAACAGTAGAGAAAGCGCAAGCAGCGCGTCGGCGACGAAGAACGGGCGTGAACGGCAACTGTTGGCGGCGCTGGAACGAGCGTCGACGATCAATCCCAGTACGGACGGGAACAAATTGCGGGCGATTTTGCGGCCGGTGGCGAAGGATTTTGCTGAGATTCAGGCTGGCGATGAGCGTGGAAAGGCGAATTGGCAGAAGGTGGTTTTGAATCGCGCGGGGAAGCGGATGGACGGGCTGCGTTTTCGAATTCCGGACGGGCCGCCGCGGAGTTTGTATTGGGCGACGATTTTGCCGGAGGGGGGCAATCCGGATGATTGGAGACTGTTTGCGCCCAAGGGAGAAGTGAATGGGTATATGACGCGAAAGATGGAGCGGCCGGAGCGGTTCGCGAATCTGCCGGAAATCGGGGTGAAGCCGGCGACGCTGATCACGCAGCGGCTTTTGGCGGACCGGCTGGAAACCGGGAAGGATTATGCGATCTGGTTTCACTTCACGTCAACGGAACCGGTGGAGCTTTGGGTTGCGATGAATCTGCTGCCGCAAAGCGAGGGTGATTTGCGGACGGTTGATGCGCTGGGTTTGAAGCAAAAGGCGCTCAATGCGACGACGGAGGCGCAATGAAGATGCGAAAGAATGTGAGATGGGTATGATTCCCAATTGAATGAAACTCAGGCGAGAGGCGGCGCGGGGATTGGCGGAGTCGATCGATTACGCGCGGCAGGGGGAGTCGGCGGCGCAGCGGCTGCATTTGACGATTCCGAATAAAGTGGCGGCCATGCCGGCGACGCGGCCGGTGGAGGGGGTGACGGAGGAGGGCAAGTCGCCGGGAGGAGCGCCGCAGTAAGTTGTGAAGAGGAGTGAACGCCACGGCCAAGAAAAAGGGATTGGGGCACGACTTTCACGAATGAGCATGAATGAATTGATATTCGTGTCAGTTCGTGGCTGGCCATTGTTCTGGCGGCTTGGCGTTCACTTTTAGTGCAAACGGCCGGCGGCGTAGAGGACGATGAGGGCGTCGACGGTGATCCAGGCGTTGGATTGGCGGCGACTGACGCCGCCCCAGTCGACGTGGTCGCGGCTGGATGGGGTGCTTTTGGCGGAGGTGTAGAAGCGGGCTTGGGCGGAGAAGCCGCCATCGGGGAGGCGTTTGGATTCGAGTAAATCCAAAGCGTCGTTACAGCGCGGGTCGCGGATGAAGCCGGCTTCGTTCATTACTTTTAAGCCGAAGAGGATGTCGTAGCGCCAGTAGCAGGGGTAGTGGAGCTGGGTGAACTGATCGTTCATGACGTTGCCATCGCGGCGGCGTTTGTAGAGGCGGCGGGAGAGGAAAAGCTCGGCGGCTTTTTTGGCGGCGCGGGCGGCGCGGCGATCGTCGGTTGCGCGGGAATAGGCGCTTAAGGCGCGCAGGGGGATAAGGGATTCCCAGAAGGATGAGACGCGGGCGTCGGGATGGCGGTCGCAGTTCCAGCCGCCGTCGGGCCATTGCCAATGCATCAATCGTTCGGCGAGCTGGTGGGCGCGGTCGTCGATGAAGCCGAGGCGCACGGCGGCGAAGAGGGCGTTGCCTTGCTGGCTGGCGCAGCGACGGGCGCGGCCTTGGATGATGGGGACGCCGGGGTGGTCTTTGTCGCGCGGCGCGCGGGCGCAGACCTGGTCGTGGAGGAAGTAAGGAATGAGCCAGGCGCTGGTGACTTGATCGACGAGGGGACGGAGAGAGGGGTCGCCGGGCGGGTAACCGATATCGGCGAGGGTCGCGACGACCCAGTGGGCGCCGGTCCATTTGCGGTAGACGTGGCGGTCGCGAAAAGCGCCAGTGGAAGTGCGATCTTTGAGCAGGGCGAGGACGCGTGGGGATTGGCGGATTTCGGATTGGAGTTTTTTGATTGGGCGAGAGGTGGGGTCTTGGCCGAGGACGCCGGTCAGGATTTTGTAGCGGATGGAGGGTTCCGCGGAATTCACCAGGGTAGTGACGATCGAAGGCTGGGACATGGAAGACCCTCACCTCAATCCTCTCCCGGCGTACTGGGAGAGGAAGCAAAAAGAAGAATTTTCATCACTTGGGCTTCGGCGTGTACTTCCCGCGGTAATCTTTTTCCCAGACGGCGACGGTTTGGCCTTCGGAGATGTTGTGGATTCCGAAGGAACTGAGATCGGCGAGGAAGTCGTCGAGCACTTTATCGGTTTTGGGGTAGTGGGTGAGGGAGATGTATCGGACGCCGAGTCTTGTCTTTTTGATGTAGAGTTTTTGTTGATCGGTGGTGGCGAGTTTTTCGGCTTGATCGAATAACTGGTTGGCGTGGTCGAGCAGGGGCTTGGTGAAGATTTCGATTCTTGGGCCGTCGTAGATGAAAAGGTGGTTCTTAGGATCTTTAAAAGGAGCCTGGACGAGGTCGAAATACTGGCGCATGGGTTTGGCGACTTCGGGGCCGTAGACGCCTTCGAACCATTCGTTGATGACGTCGTCGGAATTAAGCGTGTTGTTCCAGAGGAGCTTGGCCATGAGGTAGGAGCGAAGCTCGGCGTCGGAGCCGCCGCCGCCGGGGGCGTAGTCGCCTTCGAAGAAGATTCCTTTGACGCCGCTATGTTTGTAGAGGTTGATGGAGTCGGGGAGTTCGATGAAGTCGGGGAAGGGCATGAGGTAGTGGCCGAAGTCGGTGTTGTAGTGCCAGATGTAAAGCGAGTTTGTGAGGGCGGACCAGTTCTTCAAGGTGGCGACGAATTTTTTGTTGTTGTCGTGGGTGCACTGCTCGTAGGGATGGGCGTCGCAGCAGTTGATGGGGCAGAGGCGGATGCGAACGTTGGGCTCGGGTTTGATGTTCGCGGGGGCGGCCTCGGTGAATTGGTAGGCGAGGGTGTCGATCAATTTGCCCGGATGTTTTTTGGCGACGGCGGCGGCGACGCGGTTGGTGAACCAGAGGTAGAGGCCGGACTGCTGGCCGCCGAATTGTTTGACGAGTGCGGCGCACTGATCGCACTGGCACCAGTCGCCGCAGTCGTTCTGGCTGACGGAAAAAATGGTGGCGTCGGGCTCTTCGTCCATCCATTTATTCACGGCGGCGATGGACATCTGAAGGACTTCGGGATTACTGAGGCAGCGCTGGACGTAGCCGCCTTTGCGCTTGCCGTTGACCAGCGGGAAATATTCGGGATGCGTGGCGAAGAGATCCTGGGGGACCAAGGCGTCGAAGGTGTGGACGAAGCTTTCCAGCACAGTGGGATCCGAAGCTTGGAATTCACGTGACTTGAAGTCGCGGCCGCACTGACCCTATAGTGAGTCGTATTAATTTAAATCATACCAACATGGTCAAATAAAACGAAAGGCTCAGTCGAAAGACTGGGCCTTTCGTTTTAATCTGATCGGCACGTAAGAGGTTCCAACTTTCACCATAATGAAA
>JADMIO010603904.1_pt1 | contig 79488 bp, 66 predicted proteins | sample 8958161 | NCBI WGS metagenome assembly JADMIO01 (sample SAMN16585339, study PRJNA669376) | soil metagenome | isolation source: Crop rotation soil | place: USA: Cullars Rotation, Alabama | collected 2011 | reverse complement strand
GCCGCGACTTCAAGTCACGTGAATTCCAAGCTTCGGATCCCACTGTGCTGGAAAGGAGCGAGCCGGCGCCCGACATTTTCTGCACGAACTCGATGACCAAAGCTTCGACCGCGGCGGACGGCACAAGGCCAAGCGATGACATCGCCTGGGAGACTTCCTTGATCTCCTCCTCGTCGAGCATGGTCCAAAGTTTTTTCGCCTCCTCGCCGAGGCACATCAGAATGATCGCGGCCTTCTCCGCACCCGAATAGCGCGACGTGTCGATGCGCGGCGCTTCCGGCGGCTTGGGCGCTTCGGGCGCGGAGGCTTTGGCGAGAGCGTTCATGACTTAGAGTGCGTTGTTGAGCCAGGAGCGGATGATCTGAATGGACTCTTCCGGATGTTGTTCGACAACTTCCGCGACTTTCTTGACCGACGACGCGCGCACGCGCCCTTGAATCTGTGCGATGTCGATGGCGGGATCGCCGTCGCCAGAGGTCGCGCCATCGGGCGCGGGCAAAGCAGCCGCATAGGGGACGGGAGCGCCGAGCGCGCCGGCGGCTCCGCCGGGTCCGGCCAATTGCGCGGTCGCGCCACCACCGCCTCCGCTGACAAGGCCGCCGACCAGCGGACGCAACACGAAGAATGTGAAGGCGAGCGCGGCGATCAAGGCCGCGCCGATCTCGATCACGCGCATCAAATCCATCTGATTGAAATCGAGCAGTCCGGGCGGCTTGCCTTCGGTGCCGGCAACATCGGCGTTGGCGAACTTCACGTTCACGACTTCGACGACATCGCCGCGTTGCTCGTTGAAGCCGACCGCGGAGCGGACGAGGGCGGTGAGCCGTTGCATTTCCTCGGCAGACCGCGGCGACCATTGCCCCGGATGACCGTTCGTCGTGGGGCCAGTCGTGCCGTCGACGGCGACCGCGACCGAAAGGCGCTTGATCGTGCCGCCATCGGTCACGCGCGTCGTGGTCGTCCGCGAGATTTCGTAATTGACCGTCTCTTGCGTGTTGCTGGTGTTGTTGGACGAACCGTTTTGGCCGCCATTGGCGCCGGCGCCGTCTGGAACGTTGGCGCCCGCAGTCGCGCCTTGTGCATTGTTGCGGTCCTGCTGATTGCCGGTCTCTTCCGAGGTTTGGGTGGAGCGAACGACCCGGCCTTCCGGATCATAATGCTCAGCGGTTTCGCTGACGCGCGAGAAATCCATATCAGCATTGACTTGCACGCGCGCCTTGCCTGGGCCGACCACGCCTTCGACGATGTCGCTCACCGTATGGCGAATGTGTTCTTCCATCGAAGCTTGACGCGCGTCGCCGCTATCATCGCCGCCCATGGCGCCATCGGCGGACGAGGAGGCGGCCGCGAGCAGGCGGCCGGTTTCGTCGAGAATGGTGACGCGATTGGCGGTAAGGCCGGGCGTTGCGCTCGCGACCAGATTGCGGATCGCGCGCACCTGGCCTGATGTCAGAGCATCGCGCCGCAGATGCAGCACGATCGACGCGGAGGGCTGATCCTGCGTCTCGCTGAACAATTGTCGCTCGGGCAGCACAAGATGCACGCGCGCATCGGAGACGCCGTCAAGTGAGGCGATGGTGCGGGCCAGTTCGCCTTCGAGCGCGCGCAGCCGATTGATGTTTTGCTGAAACTCGGTCTGTCCAAGCGCTTGCGGGTTGTCGAAAATCTCGTAGCCCACAGATCCGCGTGAGGGGAGACCGTCCGCGGACAGCATCATGCGCGCATCAAGCACCTTGGAGCGCGCCACATAGATGGAGGAGCCGTCGCCGCGCAGCTCATAAGGAATGGCGGCTGCGTCGAGCTTCTGGGTGATCTGCCCCGCTTCACGCATGTCGATGTTGGCGAACAGCAGCGCCTTATCCTCGCCGCCGATGCGGAAGATCAGCGCGAACGCCAGCGCGGCGATCACCGCCGTTACGCCTAAAGCGGCGAAGAGGCGGGTCGGACCTGCCTTCAGCAGCATTTGCGTAAAGCCGTTCAATCGAGCCTCGTTCCGCGTCGCGCGCGCGAGCTCGCCCGTCACTGGGCAAATCTCGCCGGTCGGCAGAAATTGCCCGGCGCATGGTGAAGGGAGCGTAAACGGCTGCTGCGTTGGCTGATCGGAAAAACAAAAGCCCTCGCTTGCGCGAGGGCTTTCAGACTCTATTTACGAACAGGGCCGCGCAAAAACTTATTGAGCGGGCGTCGGTTCGCGATAGTGCTGCAGACGCGTCGTGCGCAGGCCGGGCAGGCCGTGCTTCTCGATCGCCTTCTTCCAGCTCTCGAATTCTTCGGCGGTGAGCGAATAACGCTCGCACGCTTCTTCCATGGTCAACAGACCACCGCGAACGGCGGCCACGACTTCTGCCTTACGGCGGATAACCCACCGCGTTGTGTTCGGCGGCGGAAGATCGTCCAAAGTGAGGGGATTCCCATCAGGACCCATCACCACCCCGTCATATCGGCGTTGCTTCTGCATAGCGCCAGCTCCTGTTCTTGCAGCCTGTTGTAACGCAAGCGGCTAAAGAAACGACTAAGAGCAGGAGTTAATAATGAGTGCAGACGTGTCTCGAATTAGAACACGCCATTCCTTACTAGAAACCTTCGAGTTCCACTATTTCTAGCGTTTGATCTGGAGCAGTTCCTCCAACATCTGGTCTGCGGTGGTGATGATGCGTGAAGCCGCGGAGTAGGCGCGCTGCGTGGTGATGAGGTTGGTGAATTCCGCCGCGAGGTCGACGTTTGAGGCTTCGAGCACGCCAGACTGGATTTTCCCGGCGCCGCCCGCGTTCGACGCGTTGATATTATAGAGACCGGAATCGAGGGTGGTGCGGAACGAACCGCCAGTGTCGCCCTTCAATCCGTTTGGGTTCAGAAACGTCGCGACCGGGATCTGATAGAGAGCCCGCGCGCGGCCGTTCGAGAATTGGGCCGTCAGCATGCCGTCGCCTTCGAGGATGAGACCGACAAGATCGCCCGGCGGCACGCCGTCGGCGGTAACGCTGGTGACGCCGAAGGAATTGGCGAATTGGGTCATGCCTTTGGTGAGGTCGAGCTTAACGGGTTGTTGAGCAGCGCCGGTCGTGGCGGCCCAATCGATATTGAACGTGGTGGAGATGGTGCCGGCCACGTTCGCGACCGTACCATCGCTGTTGAAGGTGATGGTGCCGTCCGCAAGCAGACCACCCGTGGCGCCGCCGCCGGTGACGTTGGTGGCGGGGCGGGCATAGGCCTCCACCTTCCAGGTATTGGGAGCGGTCTTCAAAAAACCCATCGCGATGGTGCGCGGCGCGCCCAAGCTGTCGAAAACTTCGAGCGAGCTTTCAAAGTGAGGCGTGATCGTGCCCGTCGCCATCGAACCCGCCGAATAGGCACCCTGGGTCAGGGGATCATAATCGGCTTGACCGGAATTGAGATTGGCGTTGAGGCCGACTTCGCCGGTCGGCTCGGCGAGACCGCCGACGCCCGTGATATTCACGGGCGAGATCGCTGAGAGCGAGGTTGGCGACGAAACCACGCTGCCGTCGCTCGCGACGGGCCAGCCCTGAAGGTAGAGACCCTGCGCGTTGACCATGTAGCCATGCGCATCGACGGTGAAGGAGCCCGAGCGGGTGAACAGCACCGAGCCCCCGTTGGAAAGCTGCTGCGGATTGCTTGACACGATGAAGAAGCCGTCGCCGGAAATAGCCATGTCGGTCGGCGAGCGCGATTGCTCAAGCGAACCTTGCAGCGACACTTGCTGGTGCGTTGAGGGCAGCACGCCGCCGGCATTGTAGGTGGTCGCCGCGTTCTGTGCGTTGACGAGTGCGGTGAAGCTGACATCTCCGCGCTTGTAGCCGACCGTGTTCACGTTGGCGATATTGTCGGAAATCACGGCGAGCGCGCTCGAATTGGCTGTGAGGCCAGAAACGCCCGCGCGCAAGGCGGTATAGATCGACATCAGTTCACTCCATCACAGCCCGCGCGCCACGAGCGCCCGAGCGGGTTCAATTCGTTATGGAGCGCTTCTGCGCGGTGTTTTGCGCCGGCATTCGGCCGGTGCTTAGGTTTCGTCAGCTTCCGTCGAGCACGGAGCGAACGGTGCCCAGGTCGTGCGATCCGGATGCGGTCATCACAGTCGGCGACGTGCCAGAGAAATCGACGCCCATGATGGTTTCGCGAATGCTGGTGGTGACATTGACGCTGTCGCCATTGTTGTTCTTTGCGGTGACGACGAGCTGATAGGGACCAGGCGCCAGCGCGTGTCCGCTCGAATCCTTGCCATCCCAGGTGAAAAGGTGATCGCCGGCGGTTTTTTGGCCGTCGGTACTGAACACGTCGCGATTGTGCGCGTCGCGCACGGTGAGCGTAACGTCGTCGGCCGAGCCGCTCAGATTGTAGGCCCAGTTCGCCTGATTGTTGGCGAGCATCGCCGTGTTGCTCTGGATGATCGCGTCGCGGCCGAGATAGGAGAGCGCCGAGCCCGCGCTCGCGGCTTTGTATTGATCCGCAAGACCGGTGAGTTCTTCGTTGGTTTTGATCTGCTGTTCGACCTGGCTGAATTGCACCAACTGTTGCGTGAACGCGGTCGAATCCATCGGCGAGAGCGGGTCCTGGTTCTGCAGCTGTGACGTGAGCAGCGTCAGAAACGTGTTGTAATTGGAGGCGAGCTGGGTGCGCGAGTCGCCCGCCGTGGTGGAGCTGCCAAGCGTGCCCGTGCTGGTCGTGCCGCTGCCCGTATTGAGATACGAGTAGGGATTGGTCTGAGGCGTCACATTGGGGTTGGTTTGCGTGACCATGCTCTAACTCCTCAGGCGACCAGATCAACGCGCGAACCGCGCCAGCGGTCGAGCGTCAGCGGTTTCGTGGCCTGCATTTGATCGGAAGCGCCCGTTTCGGGCGCATTGGTTTGGGTGGATTGTCCGCGTTGGCCGCTATCCGAACGATCGGACTGCGCGAATTGATTTTGCGAATTGGAGAGATCGAAACTCAAGCCGTCATCGGCGAGATCGAGGCCAGCCGATTGCAGCGCTTGCTGCAGGTCGCGCGCATTGCGGGAGAGATCAGAAAGCGCCTGCGGGTTGTCGGCGGAGAAGACCGCCGTGACGCGATGATCGCGCGTGACTTCGAGCCGCACATCGACGCGGCCTAACTCCGGCGGATCGAGCCGCATTTCAAATCGCGTCGAACCGGAAGCGGAGCGGCGAATAATCTCGCGCCCAATCTGCGCCGCGACGGGTACGGTCCGGCCCGCTTGAGATGCTTCGGCCGCGCTATCGGCGCGATGCGCACCGCCCGTCGTGACCGAAGCGCTGCTGAGGGGCAGGGCGTCATTCGCGCGCGCCTCATGCGCTTGCGTTGGTAGTGCAGCGAGCTTGTCCGGTTCGGCGGCGGCCTCGGCCGCAGCAAATTTCAGCGTTGCCGCCTTGGGCCCGTCGGCTTTACCGTCGTGCGCGCTCTTTGACGCAAGCGGCGCGGCTTTCCCAGTACGCGGACCGTCGACGTCAATGGCGATGTCGCGCTTCGGCTGAGTTGAAGCCGGCGTTTGTGCTTGCGGCGCGGTCGCTGCAATCACCGGATTGGTTTGCGGAAGGTCCGGTTGCGGCGCATCTGCCGCTTTGGTCTGCGCTTCGTCTTTCGTTTGCTCAACCGGCGGCGTGATTGGTTCTGCAACCGGCGTCGGCGCAGTTGCTTGGGGTTCTGCCGTCGCAGGCATTATCGCCGCGGCGTTTTGCGAAGCTTGAGCTTGCGTTTGACCTTTGCCCGCATGGGCCTTGCCGTGATTTTTCGCGGCCGTTTCGCTTTTCGTCGACGCGGGCAAAGTTACGGCGGCCTTCGCATCGGTGTTTTCCGGCGCGTCGGTCGCGGCTTCGGTTTGCTCGCTCGCGCTTTCGCTTGGTTGAGAGGCTGCGAGGTTGGCAAGCAATTGCGTCAGCGCGCCGGGGGCCTTCGGTTTTTGTGGCTCTGGATTGTTTTGCGCGGCGACGGTGGCGGTCGCTTGAGTTGTGTCCGCATCGGAAGCGCTCGCGCTTGCTTCCGGTTTGGGCTTGTCATTGTTGGCGCGAGCGGGCGTCGGACGTTCGTGGCGATCCGCGCGCCTGTCATCGTCCGCACGCGAGGGCTTCGCATCGTTCGAACCGCGGTCGGTCGCCTGAAGATGCTCCGAGAAGCTCGGCTGGTTCGCATCGTCAGTGGCCGACGCGCCTGCATCGTTCGCCCGCGGCGGCGGCGCGATCAGGTCGGAAATGGCGTTGGCGGCGATGCCCATGCGTGTCCCCAGCGGCCCTCGTAAAGCCGTGGACCGGCATCCGGACGGAGCAAGGCTCGCGCCACGCCGTTTACCAAAGAAAATCCAATAAAAACAAAGACCGTCTTTGAAGCGCTCTCAGAAAGCTGCGGCTTTTTAGGCAAAAAAGACCCGGCGGCGCGGCAGCTTCTGCCGGGTCCGGAACGTCTGGCCCCGCGCTTGCGAAGCTCTGTGGTGAACGCCGGTCTGCGGCCGCGCCGGCTCGGTGGACGGTTGGAGAAAAAGACACGCCTTTTCAAATGTATAAACTCGAAACTAGCGTTCGAAGAGCGGGCCGAAATCGCTCTCGCACTCGGCAAAATTCGCCGGGCGCCGGGCGCTTTTTGCCGTCGGTAGGAGTGCGCGCGTGAGCGGTTTGAACTCGATCCTGCTCACCGGTCTGACTGGCATGCGCGCCAGCCAGACGGCGATGAAGGTTATCTCGCAGAACATCTCCAACGCCAACACGCCGGGCTATGTCCGCACCGAGGTGACGCTGTCGCCCACGTCCAATGTGGGCTCGGGGTCGGGCGTTGAAGTATCCGCGATCAAGCGGGCCGCTGACCGGTTCTTGGCGACAGCGTCGTACATCGCACAGGCCGCGCAAGGTTCAGCGCAGGCGCGCTCCGACATTCTCGCGCGCGCGCAATCGGCGTTCGGCGATCCCACCAGCGATACGTCGATGTTCGCGACCTTAGACGATTTCTGGAGCGGCCTGACGCAGATCGGCGTCGATCCGTCCTCGACGCTGCGGCGCGACGATGCAGTCAGTGCGCTGCAATCGACATTCGCGGAAGTGCAGCGCGTGGGCGATTCCATTCAGTCCATGATCGCGGAGGCTGATCAGCGCATCGGCGATGCGGTGTCGAGTGCGCAGAACCTGCTTAACCGCATCTCGGCGCTCAATGACGAAATCAGACTGACGAAACGCTCTGGCGCCGACGCCAGTGCTGCGGAAAACGCGCAATCGGCGTTGATAGACGATCTTTCAAAGATCGTGGACGTGCGCGTTGAGCCGGTGGAGGAGGGCGGCGTGCACGTGCGCACCAGCGGCGGCGCGCTGCTTGTGGGCGCGCAGGCCGCTACGCTGACGTACCAGCCGAACAGCGCGGCGTTCGCGACCCATGGCGTGATCAGCTTCAATCCCGAGCTCGGCACGCAATCCAATCTCGAGCCGTTCCTTCAGAGCGGAGAGCTGCAGGGTCTTATGCAGGCGCGCGACCAGGACTTGCCCGCGCTTGCTGAAGCGCTCGGCGGTTTCGCCGGCGCCTTAGCCGACACGCTGAACCAAGTGCACAACGAGAACGCGTCGTCGCCAGCCGTGCAGACGATGACGGGGCGTCAAACCGGTTTGCTGGGCACGGACTCTCTTAACTTCAATGGCAAGTCGATCGTTGGCGTTGTCGACAGCACCGGCAATCTGGTGCAGCGCCTGACCATCGATTTTGCCGGCGGCGCCGGCTCGATTACAGCCGAACCGCCAGGCGCGGGACCGTTTGCCTTCGGCAACACCGTCGCCAGTTTCACCGCTGCGCTCAATTCCGCGCTGGGGGGTGGCACGCCTCCGGGCAGCGCGAGCTTCAGCAATGGCGTAATGACAGTCTCGGCTGGAACGGGCGGCGGCTTGATCGTGCAACAAGATCCGACCGCGCCAAGCGATCGCGCCGGACGCGGCTTCTCGCAATTCTTTGGCTTGAACGATCTGATTTCGCGACCGACGCCGCTTTTCTTCGAGAATGGCGTGCAGAGCACGGACACGCACGGCTTCAATTCCGGCGGCGCCCTCACGTATCAGGTTAGAGACTCCGCCGGTCGTTTCATCGCGCAACGCACGGTGTCGATCACGGGAGCTCTCGCCGCGCCCGGCGCGACCATGGACGATCTGCTCAATGCGCTAAATGCGACGAGCACCGGGATTGGCGAGTTTGGCGCGTTCGCGCTCGATTCCGCGACGGGTCAGGTGAAGTTCACGCCGAATGCAGGCTTCCAGGTTTCGCTCATCAGCGATTCCACCACCCGCGGCGGCACGGGTGTTTCATTCACGGCGCTGGAAGGTTTGTCCTCGGCGGCGACCGCGGGCCGGGCAATGGAAGTCGACGTCAATCAGCAGATTGCGGACAATCCGTCGCGATTGGCGGTCGGTCGTCCGGACCTAACGGCCGCCCTCGGAAGCCGCGTCATCGAAGCCGGCGACAATCGCGGCGTTGCCGCTCTCGCGGCGGCTAAAGATTCAATTCGCAATTTCCCAGCCGCTGGCGTGCTGGGACAGCAATCCACCTCGCTCGGGCTCTATGCGGCGCGGCTCGGTGGTGAAGCTGGCCGGCTCGCGTCGGATTCCAAGCGCAATCAGGACGGCGCCGATGCGGTCGCAACAGCGGCCACCGACCGCCGCAGCCAGGTCGAAGGGGTCAGCCTCGACGACGAATTGTTGAAGATGACGACGTATCAAAATGCTTATGCAGCGGCCGCGCGCGTCATCCAGGCGGCGACAGATATGTTCGATATTCTGCTTAATACCGGTATTGTCGGGAGATAGATTTGGACGGCGCTCTCACACTTCGCTTTTCGACCCAAGCCGCGATGGACATCCAGCGCATGACGCGGGAATTGTCCGATTTGCAGCGTCAGGTCGCGTCCGGCTCGGTGTCCAACGATTTGCGCGGGTACGGCGACGGCGCGGCGCGGCTGCTCAACACCGAGAGCCTGCGCGCGACATCAGATGCAAAAGCGCAAGCAGTCGGCGCGCTCCAAGCGCGCTTCGGCGTGCAGGCCTCCGCGCTTAATCAGGTCAGCAGCGCGACAGCGCTTTTGGCGAAGACCATACGCGACGCGCTGAGCGCCAATGACGGGCGATCCATCGACGTTGAGCTCAATCTGGCGTTTTCGAGCTCGATTTCCGGTTTGAACGAACAATGGAACGGTCAGCCTCTGTTCGCGGGCGAGCGCATCGGCAATCCCCCAGTGAAGATCAATACGCTTGACGAACTGGTGAGTGCTTCGGGGCCGCAGGATATTTATGACGAAGCAGCGCGCCCCCAGACGGTCGATCTTGGCGCGGGGACGCCGATCCCGATCGCGGACAAAGCCTCCGATCTCTCTTCAAATCTGTTCGATACGTTCAAGCAGCTCAAAATCATGATCAACGCCGCTGGCGGTCAATTACCAGCGCCCCTGACGGAGGCGCAGCGCGACCAGCTCGGGCAAATCGCAGCCGCTCTCGATGGCGAGGCCAGCACGTTCACGGCGGCTGAGGGCCGTGCCGGCCAATTGCAGACGCGCTTCACCCAGGAGCGCACACGCATGACCGACCGCTCCGATCTGCTGCTCAAGGAAGTCGGCGATCAGGCCGATGCCGACCTGGCGCAGGTTTCGGTGCGGATCAATTCGCTGCTCGCGCAGTATCAGGCCGCCGCGAAGACGTTCACAGACCTTTCCAAGCTCACTCTGCTCAATTATCTGTAGGCCAGATCAATCGCCCTGGGCCTTGACCCCAGGGGGAGTGGAAAATGGCCGTAACTCAATTGGATGCCCGCGAAACCGGGGCGCGATCTCTCAACAGTCTGGGCTTCTCCAAACCGCCCGCGGAAACGCGGGTGCTTGCGGCGATGTCTGGCGGCGTGGATTCCTCCGTCGTCGCAGCGATGCTGAAGCGTGACGGCTATGATGTCGTCGGCGTAACGCTGCAGCTTTACGATCATGGCGCGGCAGTGAACAAGCCAGGCGCGTGCTGCGCCGGGCAAGACATTCACGATGCGCGCCGCGTCGCAGACAGCGTCGGCATTCCGCATTACGTCTTGGACTACGAAAGCCGCTTCCGCGAAAGCGTGATGGAAGATTTCGCCGATACCTATCTGGCGGGCGCCACGCCGATCCCGTGTGTCCGGTGCAATCAAACCGTGAAGTTCGCGGACTTGATGCGCGTGGCGAAGGAGCTTGGCTGCGATTGCATGGCGACGGGCCATTACGTGCAACGCATCGACGGCGCGGCTGGCGCTGAACTGCATCGCGCTGCAGATTCCGATCGCGACCAATCCTATTTCCTGTTCGCCACCACGCGCGAGCAACTCGATTTTCTCCGCTTTCCGCTGGGTGGATTGCCCAAGCCGCAGGTGCGGGCTCTGGCGGCGGAGCTCGGCTTGAGGGTGGCGGCAAAGCCCGACAGCCAAGACATCTGCTTCGTGCCGAGCGGCAAATATCAAAGCGTGGTCGAAAAGCTCCGCCCTGGCGCCATTGAGCCCGGCGAGATTGTGCACGTTGATGGCCGCGTGCTTGGCGAGCACAACGGCGTAATCAATTTTACCGTCGGCCAACGCCGCGGCCTTGGCGTCGCGACAGGCGAACCGTTGTTCGTGGTCAAACTCGATGCGCCCAAGAAGCGCGTTATCGTAGGGCCACGCGAGGCGCTCGGCGTCGGCAAAATCGTGCTCAAGGAAGTTAATTGGATTGGAGAGCAGGCGCCGTGCGAAGATGCGCTCGACGGGCGCGATATTTTGGTACGCGTGCGGTCGACGCGCCCACCTGTTGTCGCGCGCCTTTCCACTAAAGTCGGGTGGTCGGTCTTGCTTGACGCGCCGGAAGAGGGCGTAGCACCGGGACAAGCGGCGGTGTTCTACGATCCGAACTCTGCGCGCGTCTTGGGCGGCGGCTGGATCGCGCGAACGGAGCAAGCATGAACGCGAAGGCGCAAGCGCAGGCGTTGATGAGTTTGAGCGGCATCGAAGCGCTGCGCGGCTTGCTGGCGGGCCGCTTCGAGGCGCCGAGCATTTCGCATACGCTGGGTTTCCGTCTTGTCGAAGTCGACAAAGGTTACGCACTGTTCGAGGGCGACCCGAGCGATCGCATTCTGAATCCACTTGGCATCGTGCATGGCGGTTTCGCGCTGACCCTGCTCGATAGCTGCACAGGCTGCGCCGCCCATACGACGTTGCCGGCGGGCGTTGGCTACACTTCGGTGGAGACCAAGGGCAATTTCGTGCGCGCGATCCAAGCGGATACCGGCACGCTCAGGGCGGAAGGCCGCGTTGTTGCGCAGGGCCGCACCATCATCACGGCGGAAGGCAAGATCACTGACGCCAACGGAAAACTCTACGCGCACGGCACGTCTACCATTCTCGTGCTACGCCCGGACAAGACGGAGAGCAAAGCATGAGCGAAGACATCGTCATCGTTGGCATGGCGCGCACGCCGATGGGCGGGTTGCTCGGCGAACTTTCCGGCTTGAGTGCGCCGAAGCTCGGCGCGGTCGCAGTGAAAGCGGCGATGGCGGAAAGCGGGCTCGATGGCGTCGATCAGATCATCATGGGCAATGTGCTTTCCGCTGGTCTGGGCCAAGCGCCGGCGCGGCAAGCGGCTCTGGGTGCGGGGCTGGCGACATCGACGGAAGCCGTGACACTCAACAAGATGTGCGGCTCCGGGCTGCAGGCCGTCGCGATGGCGCGGCAGGCTTTGCTCGCGGGCGAAGCGAATGCCGTCGTTGCTGGCGGAATGGAAAGCATGTCCAACGCGCCGTTCCTGAATGGAAGCCATCGCGGGGGGCGCAAATATGGCCACGACAAATTGCTCGATCACATGGCGTTCGATGGGCTTGAGGACGCGTATGAAGGCTTGCCGATGGGCGTCTACGCCGATCAAGCGGCGAAGGACTATCAGCTCACGCGCCAGATGCAGGATGCGTACGCGTTGGAAACTCTGACCCGCGCGCAGAACGCGACGAAAGAAGGCCGTTTCAAGCGAGAGCTTGCGGCCATCGAAACGCGCGCCGGTGTCATCGACACCGATGAATTGCCGCGCAAAGCGCGACCCGAAAAAATTCCAGGTCTGAAGCCGGCCTTCACCGATGGCGGCACGGTGACGGCCGCGAATGCATCCGCGATTTCCGATGGCGCCGCCGCTTTGGTGCTGATGCGCGCGAGTGATGCGCAGAAGCACGGAGCGAAACCGCTGGCGCGGATCGTGGCGCAGTCTTCGCACGCGCAGGAGCCTGCAAAATTCACTTCGGCCCCGGTGCCTGCGATCCAGAAAGCGCTCGCGCGCGCAGGTTGGAAGGTTGGCGACGTCGATCTCTGGGAGATCAACGAAGCCTTCGCTGTCGTGCCGTTGATCGCGATGGCTGAACTCGGCATCAAGCTCGATCAGCTCAACGTCAATGGCGGCGCCTGTGCATTGGGGCATCCGATCGGCGCATCGGGCGCACGCGTATTGGTGACGCTGATCGCGGCGATGGAAGCGCGCGACGCCAAGCGTGGGGTGGCCTCACTTTGCATTGGCGGCGGCGAAGGCATCGCGCTCGCTGTCGAGCGCCCATAACGAAATGACGATCGACACGGTCATTTCGTCGTTCGAGCTGCAGGCCGGCTGGTGCGATGATATGGGCTCGCCCTTCACGGCATCGTTGATGCGTGCGGCGGCAGCAGATATGCGCGCGGATGGCTTTGTCGCCAAGCTGATCGGCGATTGGCCGGGCAATCCGCTGGCGGACGCACTGATGATGCGTTTCGCCGGCGCGCTGCACGCTGCTGCGCTGTCCAAGCGCGATGCTGATCTTGCCGCACTTTATCCAGACAACAATCCGAACTGGAGGTTCGACGACATCTGGCCCGCGGCGCTCGCTTTCATGCAACGCGACGAGACTTGGTTTCGCGAGTTCTTGAAAAGCCCGCCGCAAACGAATGAGACACGCCGTTCGATCGCGCTATTGCCGGCGTTTCTGTCGCTCGCGCGCCATGGTCCGTTGCATCTGCTGGAAATTGGCGCGAGCGCCGGTCTCAACCAAATGTGGGACCGGTTTCGCTACGAAACGCCTGCTTGGTCCTGGGGAGAGATGGGCGGACCGTTCATTGACACGGATTGGCGCGGAGACGCGCCTACCGATCTCGACGTTCGCCCCGTGATCGCGTCGCGCGCTGCGTGCGATCGCAATCCGCTCGATGTGCGCAATCCCGATCATGGGCTTCGTCTCAGCGCTTATGTCTGGGCCGACCAGCCTGAACGGTTCACGCGTCTGCAATCGGCGATCGCGTTGGCGCGTGACGCCAATGTCCATGTCGAATCGGCGGACGCGGCCGAATGGGTGGAAGCGAAGCTCGCGGGAGAACTCCCCGTCGGTGTGACCGTTCTTTATCATTCCGTGGTCTGGCAATATCTCGCGTCGGAAACGCGGGTTTCTATCGAAGCCGCTGTCGAAGCTGCTGCGAAGCGTGCGACGCCGGAACGCCGCATGGCTTGGGTGCGCTACGAAGTGGGGCGACTGTTCGGCCTCGATGGTCCAATTGATCAGATGGGCATTGAGGTGCGTTCGTGGCCCGGCAACGAGCGCCGCGTCATTGCGCGCGCGGATGGGCATGCACGCTGGGTCGAATACTTGGCCTAGCTAAAGACGTTTTTCGGGATGTGGGTGATCCGGCACGCGAGATCGTTCTCGCCTGAGGCGACGACATAATGATCGCCTGCGTCCGCGATGCCGGTCGTAAACACGACGTCCGTCAGATAGAGCTTGTCCTTGATCGGCGCCGTAAGCTCGGGGCGCTCTTCCAGTAAGGGTTCGTCATCGGCAAGCTTCAGGATGCGCGACGGATCTTCTGCATCCAAGAGAGCCCAGAACGTCCGATAAATGCCGACGACGTCTTTCGGCTCGACGCCGTGATAAAGCATGAGCCAGCCCTTAGGCGTGCGAATGGGCTGCGAGCCGCCGCCGAGTTTTAACGTCGAGAGCGAGCCCTTGCGCGGCTGAATGAAATCTTGCTCGTGTGGTTTCCAATGCAGGCCGTCAGGCGACGTCGCGAGATGGATCGCGGGGCCTGCATGGCGATGACTGTCCGGCGGCGTAAGGAAATAAAGCGATCCAAGCGGACGCGTCAGCGCCCAGAAGCGATCGCCGATCTTGCCTTCGAAATAGAGCATGTCCTTGTTTTGATGATCGAGCACGAGGCCGCGCAAATCCCAATCCAGGCCATTCGCAGAAGTGTAGAGCGACGTACCATGCCGCGCCGAGCTTACGCTGCACGCCGTCATATAATATGCGCCGTCGATCAGGGAGATGCGCGCATCTTCAACGCCGTATTCCTGGTAGGGAGCGCGTGGCGCGACTGCTTTTTCGTAATGCACGCGGACAATTTCGAGACCGTTGCGATCGAGTTCAACGGGCAAGAGCCAGGAGAGAGACGTCAGTCCCATCGACGGATAATGGTGCGTGCGAAGCTGAAACTTGCGTGGATCGCGGAGATCAAGCTGATCCACGGGATAGGCATCGAGTTTGTAGGCTTCCGCAGTCCAGCGGACGGCGTGCGCGCAGCCATCCACAACGGGTTGTTTCAGCGCTTCAGCAACGCGCACCATCATTAAGAGATTGCCGCTTGGCAGTCTCGTCAGACCGGGATTGAAGGCGCCCAAAACGAACGTCTCGACATGCGCGCGCTCGAAATCGTGCCGTAGCGGCGAGCGCGATAGATCGACATCGTCCGGGCCGAACACCAGACGGTCAGTCTCGAAGCGCATGTCAGAAATGTTTCTGCAGACGTGGGATGACGCGCATGCTTTGCAGATTGACGCGCTCCGGCCGGCTGAGCACGAAGCGGACGCACTCTGCGATGTCTTCGGCCATCAGCATCTCGTCTTTCGCGATTTTCTTGCGTTGCGGCGCCGGCTTGCCCTGCATATCCGTGCCCACCGTTCCAGGCTCAATCAAGCTGACGCGAATGTTGGAGGGCGCCATCTCCTTGGGCGAAGGAATCCGCGAACGCCTGCACGCCCGCCTTCGCGGTAACATAGATCGAGGATTCCGCGCCGCGGATGTCGGCGCTGATGGAGCCGATAATGATGATAGCGCCGGACTTGCGTTTAAGCATGCGTTGAGCGGCGGCGTGCGCGAAGGCCAGGTACCCCGTGAGGTCCGTTTCGATGGCGTAGCGCCATTCTTCATCTTTGGCGTCGGCGAGGCCGTCGCCGGAAAAGGCGGCATTATCGATCAGTATGTCCAAATCGCCGAGCGATTGGTCGAACGCACGCATCACTGCGTCGACATCTTTTGGCTTGGCTGCGTCCGCCACCATCCCCTTGGCGTCGGGGTCATATGCACGGATGTCTTCAAGCGCGTCGTCCAGCTCCTTATGATGGCGGCCGAACGTGAAAATCTTCGCTCCGGCGCTGGCGAGGTCGATCGCGATGGCGCGGCCGATGCCGGTCGTCCCGCCGGTGATCAGAACATTTTTTCCTTTAATTGCGTCCGCCATAACGCCTCCGGAACCGCTGCGGGTCGTTAGAAGCGAATGAATGGCGGTTGGATTTGGTTCCCGAGTTCCAGTTAAGCTCGGTCGAAACCTTCCGCCGGCATTTCCGGCTCAAGCGCGAACTTGCCTGTACTAGGAGTGTAAACGTGGCGCGCGGATTTTTCGTAGGCGGGCCAGGTGAGCTCGCCGGTCTTGGCGAAATCAGACCACAGTTTGTTCATCCGCGTCGCCAATTCCTGCGTCGGATTAGGACCAGCGATCCCGCGCGGACCGCTCAGGGTGTGGAGCGTATCGAACACGAACGGCAGTTCGAGTGCATGACAGGCGCCAAGCGCGTTGTCGTAAACCGGCGAGCGCCATGAGAATTCGTAGAAATGCGTGCGTCCACGATGGGCTTGCGCGAAACGCCGCGCCGGCAGGCGGAAAGCCAGATCGGATAGCGCGCGCGTGAACGCTTCGCCTGCGCGCACATCTTTTTCGTCAATGCCATAGGATTTAAGGATGTCGCTGCCGTGCGGCTCAAGCTTTTTCATCGCCAGATGCGCGCGAGTTTTCATCATCTTCCGCGTAGCGCCGGTGGGGACCAGATAGAGGTTCATTTCCTCGCTGTTTGTCCCGATCAGCAGATCGATCTCTGCGCCCAAACCGTTCGCGAGCGCCGTCATCGGATGCTGCGGCAGAACATCATCGCCATAGACAGGCAGGAACTTGGTCAAGCCAAATGCGGGTTCTCGCCCGTCCGCGTTGCGCAGATCGACGCTCCAGCGCATATGCGACAATTTCCTCTGCGCAGCGAGGCTGGCGGCGATTGGCGCCGAGCGGAAACCGTCCACGTCGGGCGCCACGCGCAACATTTTCGCGAGCTTGTGCACCAGACGCTGCGCCACCGACGTCGGACGCACCATGTTGCCGTGACCGCTTTGGATGATGGCGCGCTTGAACAGACCCTTAGCCAGTGGCGAGGTTATGAGATTGGCGACCGACATAGCGCCAGCGCTCGCGCCAAACACGGTGACGTTGCTCGCATCCCCGCCAAACGCCGCGATATTGTCCTGCACCCATTGGAGCGCGGCGATCTGGTCGCGAAGCCCGAGATTGGTCGGCGCGCCTGGAATTGGCAGGAAGCCCTCGATCCCCAAACGATAATTGATTGTGACCAGCACGATGCCCTGACGCGCAAAGGCGGTCCCGTCGCACACGTCCGCGCTGCCGGCGCCGCCGGTGAATGCGCCGCCATGAATGAACACCATCACCGGTGCGCGGGATGCATTCGCCGGCGCCCAGATGTTCGCGAGCAGGCAATCGTCGCCTTGCTCTTGCCCCGCGCCGGTCAGCGGCTCGATATCCAGGCCGGGCAGCACCTTTTCCATTTCGGCTGCGGTGGTAATCGGCTGTGGGGCAATCGCGCCTTTTTTCAACGCGTCGCGCACGCCGCCCCATGCGGCGGGTTGCTGAGGCTTGGCGAAACGAAGCGCGCCGATCGGCGGCGCGGCATAAGGCACGCCATAATAGCGCAGCACGCCGCCCAGATCCACGCCGCGAACCGCGCCGCATTGCGTCGTTATGACAGGTGCGGTTTCTGCAGGTTGCGCGGTTGTCGTTAACAGGGACATAGGCGGCAAACTTATCTCAAACGGCTCGCGCACACACGCAGGCGCATTCGCCGATCTGTATTCGCTCATCGCTATCGCGCGTCAGGCGAGCGCTTCTGCTTCCTGCGCCGCGCGAGCGCCGTGCTGGAAGGCGCCGTTCATGTTTTGCGCGCCGTTCAGCTCGGAATGCGCGATGATGACGCGGCCATAGCCTTTAGCTGCGATTTGGAGAGGACCAGGTCCGCCATTCGCGCCGAAGAAGAAGCCGGGCGGCTGCGCAAGACGCGCATGACCCCAGCGATTGATAACCATACCGGCAATATCGCGCGCTGGGTCGAAGCCATGGCTTGCAAACATTGTCGTCATCTGCGCGCGCAAGATGCGCTCATAGTCGCGATAGGGCGTAGCGTAGAGCTGGGTGCGCGCTTCCACCGTTTGTACGCGCGCGTCCGTTTCACCAGGCTTGTAAAGACCTGTGTAGAGCGTGAACACGACCGGGCGGTCGGGATCAAGCGGCGGGGTATCGGGGCCCGTCAGCATTGGCGCACGAATATTGCCGCAAAACCCCAGCATGCTCTCGTCGTCGAACCAGCGTGCTGCTGAAACGCCGAGCTTGTGCAGGAAGCGCCAATTCTTCAACGCTACGTTGATGACCAGCGCCGGCGCGTGCACGAATTTCTGATACGCGGCGGAGAGTTCGTCTGGCATGTCCGCGAGAATGCGCCGATTCACCCAGCCGCCGCTCGCCATAACGATGGCGCGCGCCTCCGCGTGATGCAAACGGCCGCCTCTTTCGTAGAGCAATTCAACTTTGTCAGCGCCCGCATGCCGGACGCGCAACGCCGTTGCGCCAAGCCGAAGCCGCACTGGCGCATCGCTGCGGTCGAGCGCGGCGAGATTGATGCGTTGGCGAAGGTAGTCCGGAAACGCCGCCGCTCCGGCGATCGCATCGGGAAACATCTTCTTGATCAACGCCAGCACAAAGCCGCTGTTTCCGCCGGGAAAGGAAAGCGGCAGCGTCGGCCGGTTGAACACGAAGCGGCTCGCGGCGCGCGCGGAAACCGCTTCTGGCGATAATCCTGTCAGCAGCCCGATCATCGGGCGCGCGAATTTGGTGACCGCAGGACGCCAGCCTTTTACTTGCTCGAGGAAATCCCGATACGAGATGCTGTCCAGCTCTTCCGGCGTCTTGCTGGCATCGCCGCCTTCATTGCGTCGCCACGCCAACAGGTCGCGGCGATCTTCCACTGAGAAGGGCGTGCGCGCGAGATCGTCGGACCAGATATCGCGTTCCATACGAGGCGTCGGCGCGCCATTGCTACGCCCGAAATAATACCCGATATCAACCAGGCTTTCGCCGATGCCGTCCATGTTCGCGTAATTGTCGAGCGCGAAGCGGATCACGCCGTGGGCCGGATCGAGATGCCGAAACTGATACTCGCGCGGCAGATTGAGTTCGTCGAACAGCTGGTCCATCTGCGTGTCGGACCCTTTTTGCGGCACGCCAAAATCGTTGGACGCCTGTGGTCCGGTAAGCCGCACGCCATCGACGAGAAAATCGTTCTGCTTCGCGGCGCCGCCAAAGATCGGATGGTTTTCGACAATGAGGCAACGTTTCCGGTTGCCCGTCAGTTTTGAGTATTCGTAGGCCGCAAGCAGACCAGCAGGTCCGCCGCCGACAATAAGCAGGTCGTAGCGCTCAAGATCGCTTGCATCCGGTGAGGTGGAAAAGGTTGCATCCCGAATACGATGCGCCGCGTCTGCGACCGCACGCACGTTTCCGTTGGAGGAGGCATAATCGCCAACGCCGCCATAACCGTCGAACGCGTTCTGCGCCGTTGACGGGGCGCATCCCGCCGTTCCCGCAAGCAAAGCCGCACCGGCGCCAGCGAGTGCGCCATTCACGATGTCACGGCGCGTCATGTCTACATTCAGACCGAGGCGTTCGTCCTCCGCGCTCATGCGTCCGTCTCCGCGATCGGATGACGAAGGCAATTGCTCGGCGGGATCCTGCGGCTCTCCATGTTCAGAGCCTACCGAACGGCGCGCGCTGAAGCGATAGCGCCCGCATAAACATGCCCGGGGCGGGGGCGTCTGCTAGAACGTGAAGAGCACCGAGACGTAGCCCACCCCGCGTCCGTTCTCGGCGCGATGCTCCAGTTCAGCGCCGGCATAAGAAAGCAGGTGCACGTTTTCGCTGACGTCGTAGGTGAGGCCCGTGCCGAAAATAGTGGAATTCCGCGCCTCCTTCTCGTCCGGCGTCTGGTGGAAAACTTCAGCGCCAAGCTCCACCGGGCCGAAGCTCCGCGTCATGGCGAGCCCGGCCTGGCAATAATCCTGGGACTCGCCGCCGCGATTGATGGCGCAGCCGCCGCCGCCGAAAACCGACCAGTCTTCGCCGCTCCGCCCAGCCCAAACGGGAAGAAACAACGAGGAATGGTCGTCGCCGAAATTGGACGGCGAAGGCAGCGTCACATGCGGATAAATCGCGACGTTAAGCCCTGAGCGCTCCTGATGCACGACAAGCATCTTGGCCGCGAGGTCGATATTCCCAAGTCCCGTTGAGAACGATCCGCCCGGTCGGCGCTCGAACTCCATCGGCAAACTCGCGGCCAATTGAAGGTCGGGCGCTGCGCCGTAATTGATCTCGATCCCCGCCGAGCCTTCCAGCTCGTGCGCTTCGCGTTGGCCCTCCGCAAAAACAAAGATCTCGTAATGCCCCAAGGGCGTTGGATCAGGATCGTCGGTGAGAAAGGGAGGGCCGGCGAAAGCTGCGGGCGCGGCGCTAAAAAACAGCAAGGGCGCCGAAGCGGCTAACACTATGCGCCAGAGCGAGCGAGCAGCAGTGAGGCGCACGAGCTTTTCCTTCGGCAAATCAAAAGAATTAAGCGGCGACGCGCGTGGGCAGAGCCGAGGACTCTTCCTCGAGGTCGCAGAGCGCGCTCAAATAGGCCGTCGTTCCTTCACCCGGCGTGCTATCGAACCAGACGTCGCCGCCCAGTATCCTGGCAAGGCGCCGCGAGATGGATAAGCCAAGTCCCGTTCCACCGAATGCTGTGGTGATGGAGCTGTCTGCTTGCTCGAACGCCTCGAACACACGCGACATCTGCTCCTCGCTCATGCCGATGCCGCTATCGATGACGGACAGTTTCAGCATGGCGCGGCCATCGATCACGGCTCGCTCGGCGGCGATGTCGACCGTGCCGTTTCGCGTGAATTTGCAGGCGTTGGAGACGAGATTGAGCAGACATTGCTTGAGCGCGCGCTGATCCGTCCGCATCGAGGGAAGCGCTTCAGCGCCGAGCCAGCGCAAGCGCGTGTTGGATTTGTCCGCGATCGGTTGGGCCAATGCGACCACGTCCTCGATCACGCTTGCGGGCTGGAACGCAGTAACTTCCACCGATACCGCTCCGGATTCGATTTTGGCCAAATCGAGAACGTCGTTAATCAGCGAGAGAAGGTGCCGCGCCGCTTTCGTCACGCGCGCGAGATCGGGAAGGCAGTGGTGCTCCGTGCGCTCGCCGCTCAGTTCTTCCTCGACGATTTCGGTGTAGCCGATAATGGCGTTGAGCGGCGTACGCAGCTCGTGGCTCATATTCGCCAGGAATTGCGATTTGAGCCGGTTTGCCTCCTCGGCGGCGTTGCGCGCCGCGCTTTCCTCCGCGTTGCGCTCGCGCTCCTCTTCGGCGCGCGCGCGTTGGCGTTCAGCTTCTGCGAGCGCGTTGTCGCGCTCAGTCGCCGCTTGGCGGAACGCATCGAACGCGCGCATGAGATCGCCGATCTCGTCGCGGCGCGTGGCGGCAAACGGTTCCGCGTTGCGATCGCCGGCGGCGAGGCGGTTCATGGCCTTGGTGACGGCGCCCAGCGGCGCTGCGACGCCATGCCCGACGATCACAAGCGCAAGCGCGCTCACAAACAGGAGGCCAAGCACGCTCCCGGAAACCAGCAACAGAAGCGCCGCGCTCGCCTGCGCGCGGGCAGTGCGAGAAGCAGTCTGCAAATGTTCGGTTTGGGCGGTCACCAGACGGTCGAAAGCGTCATCGCCGCGCTGCCAAATCTCGATCGCATGTGTGCGGAGGATCGTATCGAACTCGGCGTGATGACCGGCGCGTAGCGGCACCTGCGCCGCAGTCCACATGCCCTCATATTCAGACACGGAACTGGCAATCACGTCCTGCATTTCCTCGTCGACGGGCGACAGCCTATGGACGATATCGTTGAGCCGCTCCTGCATTTCTCGATGCTCGTCTTCGAACCGTGCCAGCAATGGCGAGAAATCGCTGTGCGGAGCGCCGCTGAGCTCGAACGCGAGCTGATGCATTCTTGTGAAGTTTTCTTGCGCCGACGCGGTCTCGCTCAGCACGACGGCTTCGTTATTCACGAGGTTTTCGGTGCGCTGCGCGAGGCCGTTGATGTTGATTGCGGCGAGCGTTGTCAGCGCGGCGCAGAGCAGGAAGAACAGCGCCAGCACCAGCGCGATCTTGCGCGGAATTTGCACATTCTTGAGGATTTCGAACTGCATCATCGGCGCGTCCAACAAACTGCGTTTCTTGCGCCTGCGCACGCTGTGCCAAGCCGCAAGGTCAACCGGTGTCATCTTTCGCAATATCGTCGTTACAATTCCGCTAAATCACTGTGCGGAATGCGTGCATCCACATGGGTTAGGTCGTTTGGAGTAGCGGGCCGGGCCCACACTTTCCCCAAACTTTCGGCATTCGCGGCGGACGCCGCCGGCTTACGCCTCCATCGTTTTGGAGGTTTTCACCATGATGAAGATTTTGTTTGCCGTCGCGGCTTTGACTTTGGGCGCCGGTGCGGCGTTTGCGCAGCCCGCCCAGCCTGCGGCGCAGACGCAGACCCGCCTCACCGTGGATTCGCCTCTCTCGGCGCTGATGGGCGATCCCCGCACGCGCCCTGTCATGGACCGTCACCTGCCGAATTTCGCGGCCAATCCGCTCTATGACATGGTCAAGGACTTCAGCTTCCGGCAGTTTGCATCCAGCCCGCACGTCCAGGGCATCAACGATCAGGTGCTCGCGAATATCGACGCTGAGCTCGCGAGCGCTCAATCATCGCCGGCCCAGCCGGCGCACTCCGCGGGGCATTGACCATGACCATGGCTGCGACAGCACCGGCGCCAACGACGGATAACCGCGCCAAGCTGCTTCTCGATCTTATTCTGACGGCGGCGGCGTTCGAGGGCTTCCGCTATCTCTTCGCAGCGTTGCACACATGGCAGCCTACGCTGCTGGCGGTTGCAGCCTCGGTAGCCTTTGCGACGTGGCGGCTGTGGGCGTCAAAATCGAGCTGGCGCGAAATTGGCATCCGCACGCCGAAGCATTGGTGGACCATCCCGCTCTGGGTTGTGCTCGCTTATGTTGGGGTCGCGCTCGTGGTCTCGCTTGGCGTGGCGCCGTTGGCGCGCGCACTGAACTGGCCGCCCGTCGACCTGTCGCGGTTTTCCTTCGTGCGCGGCAATCCCACAGGCCTCGCGACCATGCTTGCCGTTTCCTGGTCGACGGCCGCGTTCGGCGAGGAAATGCTGTTTCGCGGCTTCGCCATGACGCGGATCGAGAAAATCCTAGGCGGTGGCGTTTTCGCCATCATAGTGGCGATCCTGCTGCAAACCGCACTCTTTGGACTTGGCCACCTCTATCTTGGCAATCGCGGCGTCGCCAACGCGATGGCGGTTGGGCTGGTCTACGGGATCGTGTATTATCTGAGCGGGCGCAATATGTGGGCGCTCATGATCGCGCACGGCTTGACGGATTCCATAAGCATGCTGGCGCTTTATTTTGGGCGAATGGGTTGAGCGAAGTCACCGCTGGAAATGTCCTGCTGGTGGAGGATGATGAGCGCCTCGCGCCCTTGGTCGAGCGGCATTTGCGCGATAGCGGCTTTACGCCGTTCTGGGTAAAAAACGCCGCCGATGCGATGGACGCGCTTTCGCGCGGCAACGTCGATATCGCGATCCTGGACATCATGCTTCCAGGTGAGGATGGTTTGTCGCTATGTCGTCGCATCCGGCGCGATTACGATATCGGCATCATCATGGTGACGGCGCGCGGGGAGGAAGCCGACCGCATCATGGGGCTCGGCATCGGCGCCGACGACTATCTGCCGAAGCCGTTTTCGCTTTGGGAGCTGGAGGCGCGCATTCGCGCCGTGCTTCGCCGCGCCGCGCCAAAAGCGGCGAGGTCGGTGCGCGCCATACGTGACCTGGGGTCTGTGGTGGTAGATCTCGATCAACGCAGCGTTTTGCTCGATGGAAAGCCGGTCGATCTCACGCGCAGCGAGTTCGATCTGCTGGCGCAATTGAGTGCTGAGCCCGGCATCGTCTTCACGCGCGAGCGTCTCCTGGAAACGGTGCAGGGCGGGGAATCCGATGCTTTCGACCGCGCCGTTGACACCCACATCAGCAATCTTCGCCGCAAGATCGAAGCCGACTCGAAGAATCCACGCTACATCAAGACGGTGTGGGGCGTCGGTTATCGCTTTGAAATTCCGTGATGCGGCTTGGGCTTTTTCAGGTTCTGTATTTTCGCGTGCTGGCGGTGATCGCCGCGGCGATTCTTGGCTTGATCGTGGTCAGCCTGGTTTACCAGGTGCAGGTGTTGAACACCGCGTGGCGCGCTGAAATCCAGCAGGAAACGGTATGGACAGCGCGCCATTTCGGCATAGCCGCAGAGGCGGGGTCAGGTGGCGCGCCTGCAAGCAATGGCCTCGCGCGCGCTTGGCGGTCCATGCACGAGACGCTGCGGCTGATGGTGCGCGACCAACAGGGGCGGGTTGTCGTCGATAGTCATCCCGAACAGAAGCCGCCCAATTCGTCCGATCATATGCAGCTGATCGGCAGAACGCAGATCACGGCTTCGGACGGGCGGCGTTTCGAACTGACGCTCAGCCGTCCCGCGCCACGCGTCTATTTCATCGCGCTGCATTGGCAGTTCCTGGTGTCTGCGCTGCTCATCGCGGTACTGGCCGCGGCGGCGGTCTATCCGCTGACCAATTCGCTCACCCAAACCTTCCGCAAGCTCAGTGCTGGCGCGGAGCGTGTCGCTGCTGGGCAGTTTGGCGCGCCGCTCGAAGCCAAGGGCGCGCGGGAACTCGAAGCTTTGGTCACGTCGTTCAACGCCATGTCGCTTCAATTGCAGGAGGAGGATACGCGCCGCGGCCGATTGATTGCGGACGTATCGCACGAATTGCGCTCGCCCATGGGCCGCATTCGTGCGCTGGCGGAAACGCTTGCACGGCATCCGGACGAGGTCGCGCCGGTGGTTGCGCAGATGGAGGGTGAAATCGCGCTGATGGATCGTCTCGTCGCCGACATGCTGCAGATTGTGCGCCTAGATGCGGATCGAAACGCCGTTGCGCTCCAAGCCGTCGCAATAAAGAGTTGGGCGCGCGATGCATTTGAGCGCCTGCGTGCGCGGGTGGAGCAGGCGGGCGTTGCTTTCCACGCGGATGTAGCGGGCGAGGAATTCACCGCAGCGATTGATCCGCAGCGTCTTGTGCAGGCCTTGGGCAATCTAGTCGAAAACGCACTCGCCGCGATTGCTGGCGGCTCGGACGGCGTCATCGCAATAGCGCTGGCTTCCTCGGCGAACGAGTGGACGTTGTCGGTGACGGATAACGGGCGCGGCATCCCGAACGAGCATCTGCCGCGTGTGTTCGACCGTTTTTTCCGTATCCAGGAAGATCGCGGACGTGCGAGCGGCGGCGCCGGCCTGGGTCTCAGCATCGTCAAGGCCATTGTCACCGCGCATGGCGGGCGTATCGAGATCGACAGCGAGGAAGGCGCAGGAACGAAAGTGCAGATGATCTTCCCCACACAGATTCCACACGAACACGCCAATGCGCCCACATAGACGAGGTTCATGAAAGTGGCTCCCTTACGGAGCTTGAGCCTTGGATACGATCATCACTTTCGAGCATGCCGAACGCACGTTCGCGCTGGGCGACGTCAAGACACAGGCGCTGAAACCCACGACGCTTTCGATCGCGAGCGGCGAATTCGTAGCCGTCACCGGCGCCTCCGGCTCGGGCAAGTCGACTTTCCTCAATCTGATTTCCGGCGTGGACCGTCCCAGCTCCGGACGGATCACGGTCAACGGCGTGGACATCACCAAATTGAACGAAAGCGCGCTATCCAAGTTTCGCGGACGCACGATCGGCATTGTGTTTCAATTCTTCGAGCTGATCCCGACCCTGACGGCGCTCGAAAACGTCATACTTGCAATGGATCTGGTGGGCGTCATTCCCGCGGCTGAACGCGCCAGGCGCGCGCGGCGGCTTTTGGGTGACATGGGCCTGGCCGCGCATGAGCGAAAATTCCCGTCGCGCCTTTCCGGCGGCGAGCAGCAACGTGTCGCCATCGCGCGCGCGCTTGCCAACGATCCGCCCATCCTCGTGGCCGATGAGCCCAGCGGCAATCTCGATTCCAAGAACAGCGAACTGGTCGCGACCTTGTTTGCCCAGACCGCCGCCGAGGGCCGCACAGTGATTGTCGCAACCCACGAAAGGCGGGGACTGGAGAAGTTTGGCCGCGTGCTTCGTGTCGCTGATGGCGCGTTCGAGGCGTCCGCATCGGAGGCCGCGGCATGATCTCGGCGCCGCTCAAGAAAGCCGCCGCCGATCTGCTGACGCGTTGGGGACGAACCGGACTGACGATCATCGGGCTCGCGATCGGCTTGTTTGGTCTTTGCTCAGTGCTCGTCGCGTTCGTGATCCTGTCGAACGATCTCAACGCCAATTTCCGCGCCACCAATCCGCCGAACATCACCATAGAGGCGCCGGCGATCTCGGCCGAAACACAGGCGCGGATCGAAGCGCTCGACGGCGTCGCGGCGCTCGAAAGACGCCAAGTCATGCAGGGCCGCATCATGGCGGGTTTCCAGGGCTGGATGCCGCTCGAATTGTTCGTGGTCGATGATTTCGCGCACATGCGCGTCGCGAAATTCTATTCCGAGCGCGGCGCATGGCCGCCGCCCGCGAACGGCTTTTTGATCGAGCGCGACGGCCAATTCTTTATCCGCAACGCGCTTGGCGCATCGATGCAGATACGGCTCGCAAACGGGCTCGACGTGCGGCCAACGCTCGCGGGATTTGCCTACGATCCGGGTCAGGCGCCTTCGCGCATGGACATGGTGATCTATGGTTATGTCAGCCGAGCAACGATGACGGCATGGGGCGCGAGCGCCGGCGAGCGTCTGCTTATCGCTGCTAGACCGGGGACGAATGTCCGAGCGCTCGCGCAACAGGTTGAGGCGCTGGTGCAGGACGCGAGCAGTGTCGCGCCGCGCATGCAGATCTTCGACTCCCCGCAGCATCCGCACCAATTCCAGCTCAACGCCATGGTGGCCCTCCTGGCGGGCGTTGCCGCGGTCTCGTTCATGCTCTGCGTGACGCTGATCGTGAACCTGATCGATTCGATGATGGCGAGCGAACAACGCTCCATCGGCGTGATGCGCGCGATCGGCGGGCGCTCTTCGCAGATTGCCGGCGCTTATCTTCTGGGCGTCGGCGCGCTTGGGCTTATCGCGTGCGCGATTTCGATCCCCTACGCGGTCAAGATGGGCCACGCCATGGCGATCTTCGTGTCGCGCCAGCTCAATTTCAACCTGCTTTCGCCTGCCGGTCCGCCTTGGCTGCTTGCCGGCGTAATGAGCGTTGGTTTTGTGCTGCCGATTCTCGTTGCCGCTCTGCGCGTTGCGCGCGCATCGCGCATGCCTGTCCGTGACGCACTTGCGCGCATCGATCCGACCAGCGGCAAGAACGCTGGCGCTGCCGCAACTTTGCCGCTGCCCCTCATTCCGCGCATGGCCGTGCGCGCATTGCTGCGCAAGCCGCGGCGTGCGGCCTTCACCGCCTTCGCGCTGGCGCTTGGCCTGGCTTTCTTCCTGACCGCGCTCAATATCCGCTCCTCGCTCTGGCACACGGTCGACACCGAGCGCCAGTCCAAGCCTTATGATTTGCGCCTCACGCTACGCGAGGCTTATCCGCGCACGGATCTGCAGGCGCTGCTGGCGTCCACGCCCAATGTCGCGCGCGCCGAATTCTGGTCTGGTGCGGAAGCGACGCTGCGCGACGCAAACGGTGTGCAGCTCAGCAATCCCGCCAACGTGCTTGCGGCCCCGCCGCAATCTTGGGCCGTGCACCCCGATCTGCTTGCGGGTAGTTGGCTCAATTCCGGCGCGCCCGACGGTATCGTGGTGACGCAGAAATTCATCGACGATGAAAAACTCCTGCGGCTGGGCGGTGTCTATCGCCTGCGCATCGGCGCCAATACCGCGCCTGTGCGGATCATCGGCGTGGTGCGAGAGTTCGGCCCCGGCGTAATCTACGCTCCCGCTGCGCTGGTTGCGACGCTGACGGGCGTTACCGACCGCGCCAATATCGCGTTCGTGCAATTGCGCACGAGCAATTTCGCGCAGCAATCGGTCGGCAGCAACGCGCTCGAGGCTGCGCTCGCGGCAGGCAATGTGCGCGTGGCCAGCGTCATCACCAGCGCACTCCTGGGCATGATCGTCACCATGCACCTCGACAGCATCGCGCAGCTGTTGATGATCATCGCCTATATCGCGCTGGCGGTCGCCGTGTTGGGTCTTGCGTCATCAATCAGCGTCAGCGTGGTCGAGCGCACGCGTGAGATCGGCGTGCTGAAGGCTCTTGGCGGCCGCTCGCCAGCGATTGCTGGCCTATTCTTGACCGAAGCGGCGCTGATCGCCGCCTTAGGCTGGGTCATTGCGATGGTCGTCGCGCCGCTGATTAGCCGCCAGATCGCGGCAGCCTTTGGCGCGGTCATCATCCAATATCCGTTCGATTATGCCGCCTACCCGTGGGGCGGCGCCTTGGCGCTGGGCGTTGCGGTCCTCGTCGCGCTTGGGGCGAGCGCGTTGCCTATCCGCGCCGCGATTGCGACCACGACGCGCCGCGCGTTACAATCTGAATAAGCAGGAGCGTGTACGCGCTCGTGCCCCAAAGGCGCTTCGTCTTTTTCATTTTTCTTCCGGACGCCCTGGGAGAGAGCATCGCTTTCCGCCCAATCTCTTCGCTAAACAGAGCGTTCGAAAAGCGCCATATGTGTCTATGTCGTTATGGCGATGGATCTTTCGTCCACCCTCAGCATGGTCTGCCAAATCGAGATGCTGGCGCCGCGATGCAGCGGACGCGCGACGCCCATGACAATCTAATCGAGCTTGGCGGGCCGAAAGAAGTTGGTCTTGCTTTCGACAGTTGTGGTGCCGACGGCAGCGTGAGCGTCTGCTCTTGGGCCACGACGCCTGACGACGTCACGCGTTCAGTGCGCGCCTTCGTGGCGGCGCGGGAGGGGTCGAACTGAGGGATGAATCCCAACCCGTCGACCGCTTGCCGCCCGCGTTGCGCGCCATCAATCGTAGACGCGCGGCGCATCTGGAGAACGCATAGTGTGCCGCGCCAATATGCTTTAGCCAACGCAGATCAAAACCTTGCATTCACGCTAAGTTTGAAAGCGCGCGGTGAGCCCGGCGAAATGTTGGTGTTGCTGTCGGCGTATTGGAAATAATGCTCGTCGAGTAGGTTCTCGACGTTGAGCTGCAGATCGATGCGTCGGCTCAAGCGATAATAGAGTGCGCCATCAACGCGCGTGTAACTCGGTAAAGTCACGGCGTTATCGGTAGCCGAGAAACGCTCCGTCATGCTCGTTACGCCCAAGGCGGCGCCGAATACCTTGGTAGAATCCCAACGCACCCATAGCCCGCCCGCGTTCTTCGGCACGTGAGGAACGCTATTGCCCGCGCGCACCGCCGCCGATTGTGAGTCGAGAAAGGTGGCGTCGGTGTAGGCGTAAGAGGCGACCACACTCAGCCGGTTGGTGATCTCGCCTTGGGCGCTCAGTTCAAGCCCCCGGCTGCGCTGGCGCCCGATCGGGAGCGTCGGCGAGGCGGAATTGTTGGGATCGCTCAGCGCCAGCACGTTATTGCGATCAAGCTGAAACACGGCGGCGCTGAAGTTGAATCTTGGGTTGATGTCCCATTTCACGCCGAACTCGGTATTTTGATACGTCTCTGGGGCAAGGTTCTGGTTGGCGATCGTAAGACCCGCCAATTGATCGCCACCGCGCGGCAGATAGCTCTTAGAATAGGAGACATAGATCGACGCAACTTCGATTGGCTTGAAGATGATACCCGCTCGCGGCGACAAGAAATCGTCGGTGACGTCGTAATGGCGCTGCACGCCGACAGCCAAAAACGGATTGCGGTTTGTGACCTCGGTTTCATAGTTTTCGTAGCGCGAGCCGGCGATGACCTGGAATTTCGGCGACAGTTCGAGTTGGTCCTGCACATAGCCCGCGGCAATCGTCGCGATGCTGTAATTGTCGCCACTGGTGGCCGCTTCGCGAAACTGGACGTCCGGGCGGCTGATGTGCGTCGCGCTAAGCGAAGTGAAGATGGTCTGCACGCCGCTTGGGTTTGCGGTGGTGGGGAAGAAGCCTTCGGTGCGAAGATTGCTCGTCGTCTGGCGTCCGAACTCGGCGCCGATTAGCAGCGTATGCTCTATGCCCCCCGTTGAGAAATGCGCATTGAAATCGGTTTGATTGATGAAGTTGCGGCGCTGGGCGCCGTTATTGTAGGCCGTGAGCGCCACGATCGAACCAGGGGCGTACGTGCCAGCAGGCATGCCTGCGGGATTGGTCTGCGTGGTAGTGTTGACCGCGCCCGGAAAGACGTTCTGATAGAACCGATCATAATAGGCGTAGCGGGTGCGGTTGCGGACCGTCACTGTATCCTTGAATCGGTGCTCGACAAAAACCGTGGCGGCGTTGATGTCGGCGTGGTTCGGGCTTCGGTCGGGATCACCGAAAAATTGATTGCGTGGCGTCTCGACCGGTTTGCCCTGGTAAGAGGAGACTCCGCGGTCGCCCACGCGCTCGTCATGAAAGCGCTCGTAGCCAGCAGAAATCGTGGTGTCGCCATCGAGCTTGTAGGTCGCGGTCGGATTTAACCCCCAGCGCCGATAATAACCGCCGTCGCGAAAGCTTCCGCTGTCTTGCCAAACCAGAGGCACACGCACCGAAAGCGCTTCGCTGATGGGGGCGCCCAAATCGAATTGAGCACGATAATGATCAAAGCTGCCGGTTTCTAAGCGCATCCCCAAGTGCGGGTCGCCATCCGCCACCTTGGTGACGCGGTTGAAGAGGCCGCCCGTGATGCCGCGGCCAAAGATCATCGCGTTCGGGCCTCTAAACACTTCAACACGCTCGATGTTGTACAGATCGCGATAGAGTTGCACGTCGTCGCGGATGCCGTCCGCAAAGAAGCTGCCGGTAGTGGAATTACCGCGGAAGCTCAAAGTGTCGCGATTGTTCTCGCCTTGGGACGCAAATACGCCGGGCACGTAGCGAATGGTGTCGCCAATGCCACTGGCCGCTTGGTCGTCGATCTGTTTGAGCGTGACCACGTTGACGGCCTGGGGCACGTCGATCAGCGACGTGTCGGTCCGGGTCGCCGAGATGATCCGGCCGGTGCGGTAAGATCTTTGGCCCCACACCGTGACGGCAGTGTCGTCTTGCGCCTCGGCCTGCGGCGATCGCTCCGCAAAAGCGTCATTCGCCGCAAAGCCGATCAGCGATACCGCGCCGAGGAGCGCAATTCTGCGCGCGTTGCGCCCAAGCAGGCTTCGAAGCATAACTCCCCCTGTGTCGCAAATGCGACTTACTTGCAAATAACGAGCAGCGGATATTTTTGCAAGTGAATTGCAACAGCAACAAGCCGAGGAGCTAAAGCTGAATTGGAGAGAGGATCACCCAATCTCTTCGATGGCCGGATCGGCGGGGAGAAAAAGCGGGAGGCGGAATGGTGGTGGCGGGTGGACTTGAACCACCTACCTTGGGGTTATGAATCCGCAGACGGCTGCCTATCCTTGAAAGTTTATTTTCAAATCGGGCGAAGCCGACTTCGAATTACTCGCTGTTTTTATTGGATATTAGGTCCGTGTATGGACGCGAGGTGCCGTCTGTAATACGGCGAATGTCGTGTTAGACCCAAGTTAGACCCATGCCAAAATCAAAGCTTGTCGATCTGTCCGCCGAGGGCGAGCGCTCCAACGAGTTTGTTTTGCTGCTTCGCGCTCGCACAGATGGCCGTCGTGCTACGTGGGCTTGCCGGCTGTGGGTGCCACCAAATCAACGATCAAACGTTCGCAACCCTTATGTCCTGACGAGTCTCGATACCTTGGATCAAGTTGTTGCACGTCAAAAAGCATATCGGTGGCGACGCGAATATGAAGCACGAAAAAATCCGGCATCGGTAGTGCCGCTCTTCAAGGACGTCGCGGCCGATTGGATCAATTCCCTTCGTGCTTCGCGCGAAGCCGCGAAGAATTTGGGTCAGCGCGCCCTGAGCCGCGACCAATTTAACCGCTGGAAATCTGTAACCAGAAGATATTTGATTCCATATTTCGGCTTGTTGCCGATCAACGACATTCCGGCAAAGAATTGTCTCGCGTATGGCGAGTGGCGTCGCGATTTTTACGTGAGCGGTCCCGGCGGCTCAGAGACACACATCGAATATCAGAGGGGTGGAGTTACGGTTCGCTCGCCAGTCCGCAAGACAGTGCGTCCGGCGCGCTCGACGATTTCCAAGGATGTTGAGGCGTTCAACAAGATTGTTGCTTTCGCCCAAGCGAAACATCCCATGCTTCCGTGGGGTGCTCGTCCACTCCTTGAAAAGGCGACGTTGGGAAGTCGAGAGCCAGCACCCCGGCAACGCTTTACGCGGCAGCAAGTCCAACTCATTTTCAAGAAATCAAAGGAATGGATTGAACACGAAACATCGTCGGCGCAGAAACGCTTTGATCGCGCGGTATTGGCGGGCTTGATTCAATTCCTGTGGTTGACGGGTGCGCGCACGTCTGAGGCAATCGTTCTCAAGGTGGGCGATGTTATCGCCGACGCCGCCGAGGCCGAGTATGAAATTCCCGATGGTGATGAGGTAGGATCGGCTGATACGCGCACCTACTACAGCGCTTCTGATTTCAAAGTTCGGTTTCCCGGAATCAAGCGAGTTTCTCACAAGCGCATCGCAATTCCGCGTCTTGAGTTTGAGAAATTCTACTGTGGGCATGGCGGCGCTTTGAAGTCTCGTTTTTTGCCCGACGACGAGTATGCCGATCTTGAGGGGCTTCCGCCGAGCTTGCCGTTGTTTCCCACTTGGGATGGTGAGCGGCTCTCCGACGTCGGTAAGAGACACGATAGGCTTTTGGATTTCTCTGTCAGCAAGAAATTCCCAAACGGCCTTCGGAAGATTGATTCAACGACCATGAGCCTCTCGTGCTGGCGCCATACTTACGCGTCGGAGATGATTGAAGCATTCGCGCGCGAGAAACATCCGAACATGGTAGCGTTCTTGGCGCGCAACATGGGCACAAGCCAAGCGATGATTGAGCGCTACTACGGTCACCTTCTGCCAGAATTCGCCAAAGACGGGTTGCGTATCTAGTAGGTCGCAGCGCACGTGGAGCAAGCTCACTAGCTGATCGTTGACGGAACGACGGGCCATTGGAGTTTGGTAACGTTATTCGGCTCCTGCTCTTTGACCACCGGCTGCGGCAGGCGTGAAGCGTTGTTACCTGCCCGAAGCGAATTGCAGTCAATAACGCCGTAAATACTGGATGGCCCAGTTCATCGAAAATCGCGCCGTCGCTACGTCAGAAGAATTCATGTTTTCGATCAATGAAGCGATCCGCACCCGCGCTAAGGGGATGTATCGTCTTTCATCTCAGCATGCTCGGACGGCCGAATTGATGGTTCGTTCCGCGCTGCCAGATATCGAAGATGCGATTGGCCGGGCTGCATCGAGAAAGGGAAACGGAGCGACGATTGGCCGGTATATCGCCGATATCGTGTCTCCGGTCGAGGCGGCAGCCATCGCCGCCGTCTGGATACTTCGTTCGGCGCGGCAGCCAGCGCTTGAAGCAATAAACCGCCGCTTCGGCGCTAATCCAGAATTTCGATCGGCGTTTCGGATGTTGTTTCGAAATGTTTACGTGTGAGTTCCGCACATCAAGGCGGCCGCAGATTTCTTAGGATCGTTTATGATTCCCGGTGTTCTTGGGAGAGGATCGATTCTCCAAGGATGCACCCATGCAACATCATACCCTAGTAATACCCACGGACACGTGGGCTGACTGCTGCGAAGCGCTTCAGATCGAGATGCTACGAGCACAACAAGCGTGTCGGCTGTTGTGGCGAACGGATTCTAACTGCGAACTGGCAGTTTTTCATTTCGGCTTTGCCGACGATGAGGCTGGCGCATGGCAAGCCGACCCCTGCGACTTTCCCACTTGCAATATGGTTCTCTGGAATCTGGATATCGCGCACGACGAGGGGTGCAGTTTGTTAGGCGCCGACGGCATAGATCAGAGACACGCCCTTCGTGCTGCACTTTCCGCATTTCGTATAGGCGACCTGACAACGCCGGCCGGACGCCGACAGCTCGCCGCTCAAATTCCGAAGCGTCGCCTAGGCTTCAAAACAACGTCTGCTTTTGGGAGCGGGAAAGTTGTTCGGCTGAGACTAGAAACGCGTAGGCCGATATGACGGCTGCGGCGGCGCGCAGCGGCGCTTGCGTGAGCGTCACGACGAGTGTTGTTGCACTCATCGGCGCAATTTGTCGTCGGGTTATTCCGCGACTCGAAGACGAAGGTGTCACACGACTCTCGTCGTGGTTTTGGGATTGGCTTCGCCGGAAAACAAATTCTGCGATCCCCAAACTGCGGGGCATGCCGCCTCAAGGTCATGCTTGTCGTTTGCGCCGCTCGCAAAGGCCCGTGGGCTATGTGCGTTCAAGCGCGCTAGTAGTGTCTGTATCGTTTTCTCCTAAAATAATTTGGTCCACAAAATCAGATCATTACTTGTTACGGTTGAACGCACGAAACGCACGAGGTCGGCCGACAACACGGCGTATCTGGCGCGCTGACATAATACCCTGGTCCCTTCGCACCTACGACGTCTCGCCCGATGAATATCTGCCGATCGGCGAATGTCTCGTGCCTGACACGACTAAGCACCACGGCGGCCGTCTGCGATTTGCCGAGAAGGAACGCTTGTCCGTCGACGCTGCCGGTTCCGTTCTCCGCGAAGTGGGATATGTCCCAATTTCATTTCCTGTCGTTCGCCATAACCAGCCCCGGATCGTCCGAACCCTGCGGCGGGCTCGTCTTCGTCAGCTTGCCGACGAAGCGACGGGGCCGAAGGGCAAGGAGTTCATCGCCCAGTCTGGGTTCAGTGATATCCCGGGAAACACATTTTCACCACGCCAGCGAATTGCCGCTTATGCCGATATCGCCGAAGCCATGGCTAAGGACGTGCCGCGCTGGGCATATTCCTTCGCAACCATACTAGCTGGCGTTGTCGACCTTCGCGCGATGTCGGCGTGGGACTTGCGATCGTTGATGGCTGAAGCACAATTCACGGTCGCCGACAGCTTACGAACCTGCGATGCTCGCATCGGATACTGCTCGGGTTTCTGGGAATTGGCCGAACATTCCTTCCCGAACCCATATGCTCCAATCCACGAATTCATCAATGCATCGTCGGGAGCACCTACGAGCCGATATTCCAAGAACGTCATGGTTCTTCACCTTCACCTATCGTTGTTGGCTCATACCGGTGTTGACTGGGTTCACATTGACCAGATCAAGACGATGATGGAGTCGCGGTCGACGCTGCCGCACCAAATTCAGGTCAAGAACTACCGCCGTTTCGGCGCCACGGAGAACCTGCGCCGCGTTGCTGGCTATGCCGAAAAGCCTTGGTATTTGGCGTCACGAAAGTTCATCGTCCAAGACGCTCTTTTTCGACATTTGGTGCCGCCGGGAGATCAGTGGCCTGAGGGGTGGCTCCAGCTTTATGAGCGCAACGATGCGATCGCGGCGCACGTGCCTCAGCCGATCTTGCCTCCCGTGCTTCGACGCAATGCTCTTTGGCGAGATCGTGAAATTGCGAAGTTCATGCTCTTCGACGCAGCCGGACCGTTTCGCCAGGATTTCCTGTGGTGGGGATGACGGCTAAACCCATACGCGTCCAGAACACTCCGCTGAAAGCCGCAATCGGACCGCGTATATTGAGCGGCTGATTCGACGAGGTCTTCGTGAGGTTTACGGCCGACGGCGTAGATATTCCTGATGAACTGCTTTGGGCGCAGGACGAGGGGCGTGCTGTCTTCTTCTGCGGCGCAGGTGTTTCGCGCGCAAAAGCGGGTCTACCTGATTTCGACGGTCTGACTTCGATGGTTATCGATGGCCTGGGCGCCGGCCCGGCAGATGAAGCACGCAAGCTCTTCGAACTGGCGGTTGCTGCAAAGAATGCTGATGGCATCGATGGCCTTTCAATCGCCGATCAGATTTTCCAGAAGCTCCGACGCAATTTCACCGACGCGGACATCGGCGCAAAAGTTGCTGAGTGTCTTCGGTCGCCCCCAGAGACCGATTTAACAGCCCACAAGACTTTGTTGCAGCTTGGAAGGATACACACCGGCGAGACGCGCATTGTAACTACGAATTTTGATCGCCTCTTTGAGCGGTGTAATGCGCGACTCGCGTCAGTCACGCGTTCCCATCTTCCTCATCTTGCTTTCAACAAGGCAGATTGGGGAATTGTCCACCTTCATGGCTGCGTGAAACCGGACCACTCGGGCCCCACCGCTGACGGATTTGTTTTATCCAGCGCCGAATTTGGCGACGCGTATTTGGCGATGGGTTGGGCGCGAGACTTCGTAAAGGGAATTCTAGATCGCTATGTCGCCGTGTTCGTTGGCTATTCAGCAGACGATCCACCCGTTCGCTACTTGCTTGAGGGCCTTCAGCAATCGAATGGTCCTTCAAATAGGGCATACGCTTTCCAATCCGGTCCGGATGATCGGGCGGTGGCATCATGGGATGAGAAGGGGGTGGAAGCCTTACTATATCCAACCGATGTCGGCTGTGGTCATCGCCGATTGTGGGAAACATTAGGCGAGTGGAGCAGGCGAAGCGTTGACCCCTTGAGATGGCGCAACCGCGTTTTGGCTGCGGCGAAAAAGGGTCCGGCCACGATGAAACCGCATGAGCGGGGGATGATTGCGCATATCGTTAGCTCTCCCGACGGCGCTCTATCGTTTGCCCAACATCAACCTCGTATATCGGCAGAATGGTTGTGTGTTTTTGATCCTCTCGTTCGGTATGGCGAGCCCAGATCGATCGATGGTCCTTATAGCGAGAGCGCTGTTGTCGATCCATTCGATCGCTATGGTTTGGACCGCGATCCGGCGCCACGCCCAACTAATAGCCACCAAAACCGCAATGAGCGCGGGCCCAAAGATGTATGGTCGGCTTTTGATCCGAGCCCGGCCGATCTTCGCGAACTGGGTTCGAACCAAATTTCGAATGTCCGAGGATATTTCGCCCGTTACAATCCCTATTTGCCCCGTCGCCTCGGGAGCATCGCCTCATGGATCGCAACCGTTGCTGATGAACCTGCCTGCGTTTGGTGGGCTGGTCAGCAGCCTTACCTACATCATGAAATCCGCGATCGTCTTCGCATAGACGAAGACGTAAAGGGCGATGGAAGAGCCGCAAGGATTGTCAGGGACGCTTGGCAAGCAATCCTCGAATATCACGAGCATCCGGCGACGGAGCGTGATCGCGCTCACAGTGTGCGCCTCAAGGCTGGTCGGACGGGCTGGCATGAAACGCTTTCCCGAGAGTATGCCGCTCATTTTGCACCAAGACTTGAGCTAAACGTGAGATGGCGCAGTCCGATCCCGCCGCAGCCGCAATCAAAATTTGCTCGCCAAGACCTCGTGAATCTCGATGTCGAATATTCGAAGGCTATCCTAACAGTAGCCGTTCCCGACGAGTATCTTTCCCGCCTGATTGGGAAGCTTCGCTATTGCATCGAGTTTGCGGAGGACTTGGAAAATAGATATCGCTCTTATTTGGAAATCAGTTCGATCGAGGCAGACGAGCCCGGCGATGAGCATTCGGATAATTTCAGTAGAAGCTACAAGCTTTCAGGACATGTAATCGCGTTCGCAGGCTTTTTTCGCAGGCTGTCGGCGCTTGATCCGAAGGCCGCGCATGCGGAGCTAAAAGCGTGGTCTCGCACAAGCCCAGTATTTGAGCGCCTTAGAATTTGGGCTCTCGGAAACCTCGATTTTGTGCCTGCGTCAGAATATGCGGATGAGCTCTTGGCTCTTTCCACGGAAGGCTTCTGGCCATTCCGTGGCGAAAGGGACTTGCTCCTGGGGCTTGCCAAGCGTTGGCAGGATTTCGCTCGAAGGCACCGCGTTTTGCTTGAACGGCGGATACGCAGAGGACCATCCGTTCAGCGCGACGATGCCAACGATTTGCAACGTTCCGCACACTGGCGTTTGTCGCGTATCAACTGGCTCAATCACAAAGGTTGCGAATTCACTTTCGACTTGGACAAAGTGAACGCTGACCTGCGAAAGCTCGCACCTGAGTGGAAGCCAGAATACGCTGCCAACGCCGCCGACAGTAACGATGGAAAAGGCGGGTGGGTGAAGACGAATACCGAATTCGGCGAGCTTGCTGATCTTCCCCCGAAGGAAATTATCGCCCGAGTTCTGGAAATCGAACGGCGACCAGCGGGAGCGCTCATCGAGCGTGACCCATTCCTCGGCCTGAGCAAGGAACATCCGCGCGTTGCTCTCGCCGCGTTACTTGCAAAGTCGAGCAGTGAAGTTTTTTACGCCACGCTGTGGCAAACTTTCTTGCGGATTGACGTTCGTGAAAAGGATGAACGAGAACTATCGATCGAGATAGCCCAGGCTCTCATCGGTTTAGATGACAAAGACTTCGCTTCGATCTTGCGAAGCGCCGGAGACTGGTTCGAAAAGTGGGGACCGCACGTTGAAGAAGTCTCTCGACAGAGATTCAATGCTCTTTGGAACAAGTTCATAGCGATCTTGATGACCGATGCTCAGGCGACAAAGTCATCACTTATTCGGAAAGACCGCAGTCCCGATTGGGCGACGGAGTCGATAAATTCGACCGCTGGTCGACTAGCACAATTGGTTGCGGATAAGCCACTAGAGCCGGTGCCGGAAGTTGGGAAAGGCTTTCCGAAGCCTTGGCTAAAAAGGATCGAGCAACTACTCGCGCTACCAGGAGACGCGCGTCGCTATGCGCTTGTCATTGTTGGATTCAAGCTCAGGTGGTTCTTTTACATCGATCCCAGCTGGACGAACGAAAACGTATTGGCCGTTCTGAATGATGATTCCTCGTCGCATGAAGATCGGGATGCGATCCTTGCAGGGTTTTTCTGGAATGCGCATGTCCCGCAAGCCGATTTGTTCATAAGGCTTAAGTCGCACCTGTTGCGTCTTGCTCGTGATCGGTCCGAGCAACGCGAACGGCATGTCGAAATTCTCGCTGGCATTTTGTTGTCGGGATGGAGTGCCTGGAAAGATGGAAAGGCGGACCTCATTTCCAGTGATGAACTTCGGACTCTTTTGATCGAAGGCGACCCCGAATTCCGCCATCATATTGTCTGGACGCTCGATCGTATGTCGGATGGAGATGAGAAATCGGCAGGGCGTTTGATTGAGTTTCTTCAAGAGGTTTGGCCTCGGCAAAAAAGCATCAGAACGCCCCAAACTTCGGCTGCGCTATGCGAACTCGCGCTATCGCAGAAGCATCACTTTGCGGAAATAGCGCTGCTAGTTTCCGGCCTAGTTTCTAAGGTGAGCGACGATCGGATTTTCGTTCCTGAGCTGCGGGACGCAGAAGAGACGGTTGCCTTGCAGCATCCTGAAGCAATGCTCCGTCTTCTTCATGCGGTCCTTCCTGACAATCGATCACGATGGCCGTATGGAGCTGAGAAAGCGCTCAGGACTTTGGCCGAGGCCCAGCCATCCATTCGGGGTGATCCGCGATATATCGAGCTGGAAGGGAAGCCCCTCTAGCCGACGTAGACATTCGACATGTGCATCATCGAACGATTACCGTGTCTCCCGGATACGCCGAATGATTTGTGGGCAAGGGCAGGTGGCCGGGGGCGGCACCCTATCAGTTTCGTTTCTTTAAGTAGAACAGCGATCGGCTGGGAATGCTTCATTCATCGCGCAGATCAATGCCGACAACGTCCATTTTCACGCGTCGTTTTTCTTCGCGCTCAAGGTCCCGCGCACGCGTCTTAAGGCGTTCGATTACGGCGGAGAATTCCATAGGACTTCCGTCATCCGGATTCTTGAAAGCTTTTCTGCCTGCGTAGGTGACCAACAAGCAGCCAGCTGAACAGTCGGGGTGCCGTAGATAGCGTTCGAGCAACTGATCGCCGATAGCATTGGTCAGCTCTGTCACAGACCAGTTGTCACCGATCTTAAGTTCAATGACCGCGCGACCAGAGAATGCTGTCGCTGCCAACCGAATGTCCGTCTCCTTGCGATCGGCCACTTCTTCTTCTCGGCTGACGATGTAAGCGCCGCGCGCCGCGTCCTTAATCTTTCTAGCGAAGACCGGTTGCATCGCTGGCTCGGTCGTGATTGCGCGCAGCGCGGGACGCTCGTCAAAGTCGTGATTGTGAAGGTCGAAATCTATGTCATCGATGCGATCTAGCATTGTCTCGAAAAGATCGTCACGATTTAGCGGAGGCGTTTCGAGTCGCGTATCAATCGCTAGAATGTCGCTGACGTCTTGCAATTCGGGCTCACTGTCCGCAGCAGCCCGGTCGTGCGCCTGTTGTCGCAGGCGGTCTGCAATGTGCGCGAACAACGGATGGTTGGCCAATTTTAACAGTGCGGTGTGAGATTCCGCGCCCGGCAACTCAATCAAGGTGGTGATGATGCGATTTCGTGCCGACTCCGCGTCATCGCGTGCATCCGGGGAATACATACCCTCGTGATGGACGTCATCCTCACGCCGCACAATCTCGTAAGCTAGCTCTGTAAGCTCAAGCAACAATTCCGCGTTCGCATTCAGGGGCACGGGAACGCGTGAATTGCTGTGACGGCCGAATAGGGCCCCCATCCACACGACACCACTCTCACGCCGCTCAGCGTCAGGCAGCGCTCGTAGAGCGAATTGCATGGTCTCTACGGCGCGCGGCAAGTCACACGCCGCAAGAGCCTCAAGCCAGAGGACGCTTTCACGGGGATTTTCCGAGAACCGCCGTTCATATTCGCTAGTGAGCGAGTTATCTGAGCGTTCGAGCTGTGTCATGATTGATAGGAGCCGAGACAGGTTACCGTTCGCGCTGTGTGACATTGCGTCTTTCGGCCATCCCAAAATAAAGGCTCGGACATCGGCCTCGGCCAAGCGACGGACACCGTCTGGCGCGTATTCTATAGCGCTCAATACGTGCGGGTGCTGATCTGTGTCGAAATGCTCGGCCTCAAACTCTAGCTCTGCGGCGACCGCTTTTTTGACGGCGCTCGGATGCACAACAGCGAGCGAGGCGAGCCATTCTGGAAAACCGTTGAGTTCGATCATCGCCCATTCGGCCGCGCGCTCTGCTTCGGCGGTTGTCAGACGGTGCGCCCAATCTGCGTTCTGTGCGACTTCGATCAGGAGGCCCGTAAGCCCCATGGTCATAAGTGGAGATATTCCGTTTTGATCCTCGGGGGCGCGTCTGGAGCGGACGGGGACATCGTGATCGCGCCAGTAGCTACGCATGCCACTTAGGAACCGATCTCCCACGGCGGTGCCCAAAACAACTCCAACGTCACGCCAGTTGGACTGAGCAATGCTCGATCCGTGGAAGTCTCGGAATCCTAGCCATCGGGTGAGGTTGTAAAGAGTATTCTCGGATTTCGTCTCGCCGAAGTGGTCGTCGGGATCGGCAAGCAGTTGGCCTTTCCATTCGAGCCAGCCTTTGCTGATCTCCGCTTGCTCAGTTTCTTGCTCGGCTCTGTGAGCCGCCATCCTGGCTTCGTGTTGCTCAAAGTCGGGGCTTGGCGGCCGTGGCGTCGTCTCCCGGAGAAGAAGAGAATTGAGCTCGACATCGTCGGCGATAGCTCTCTTCAATTCGTCAAGCTCATGAGGTTTCTGGCCGCGACGCCACCAGTAGCTCGCCAACAAATCCAATGCTGCTGCGCGCGATCCCTTAGATGGTTCTGCGAGCAGCTCAACCAACCACGCCCAATCTGTGTCATCGGGTTGGAACAGACTTTCATGCATCAGATAAAATCTCTGGTGCGCTGCATCCGACGCGTCTAGGTCTACGGCGAAAGCAAATTCTGACTCGAATATGGCTGCGCGAAGGGATTTTTGACCGCTTTGGATGCGCTCCTTCAGAGAGCCAAGCTCGTCGCTCCCAAGTGATGCATCGCCTCGAAATCGGTTCGCGATCACGCACGAACGCACCCAGTCCAGCGACGCTGTTAGCCCGGCATCGAATTGGCGAAGACACAGCTTTGTTAGCGCTCCGGCCAGATAGGTGAAATCGCTGGCCGGGTGATGCCAGCTAATCGGAATCTTGCGACCCTCCCAGATCAGCTGCGTGAGCAGTGAGCGTAAGGCATCTGAAGTCGGCGCTTTAGGGTCGAGATCGTCTACTAGTTGAAACACGGCCCACGAAAAACCATCGACCGTTCCCGTCGGCTCTGGGGTCGTTTTGATAAGCTCGCCAAGCTCGTCGACGGTGAGGACCGTCGGAAACAGGTCATCGACCGAGTGATGGACTACGGAAGAGGGCCATCTCTTTGCGAGCATAGCGTCTGCGATCTCACGCAGTTCGGATACGCGACCGCAGGCCGCAAGAGCCCGAATTGCTAGGATGCGCAAAATGTTACTGCGATTGTCTTCTAGCGCCACGGCGTGCGCAAGATCGGCGCACGCATCAACTCCGCCTAGCCAAATTAACTTGAGCAGGAGCTGGTCGATTTCCTCATTCGTATGCGGCGTTGCCCAGCACTCACGGATGATTGGCGCAAGATCGGGTTTCGCAAGACGTCGCACCTCAGTCACAGGCAATTGGAGATTTCGCCAGTCACCTCCACCGTAGGCGGCAACATACCGCCGCACTAAGTTAACGCGCGCGGATAACGATAGACTTTGTGGGTCGGCGTGAAGGATAAGCACTTCGGGCTCTCGGTTAAGGATTTCGCGCGCAACGATGTCATTCCAGAGAGCCAGCCATGCTGCGATCGGTCGCCGCGAAGGAATGACAACGAGTTCCGCGTAGCGTTCGGCAAACAAGATGCGATGCAAGTGCCGCTCGGCCATACCTTTTGCGCGCAATTCCCGCAGACGCTCAGCAGCAAGAAATTCCTGAATCGTTCGATGATGAAATCGCACACGACCATATGTGGCTGGGTCGAACAATGATCGACGCAGGAGTGATGCCACCTCAGCATCGGTCCACGTCGCCAGGACTCTGCCTGCGTCGAGCGTGGACGCATCGTGACCTTGCCCAAAGGTTCGCTCCGGCGCGCGTATGGTTCGCTTTCCTGTTAGTGCAAGAGTGAGCGCTAATCGGCGAGCGCCGTCACGAGCGCGCTCTGGGGACAGGTGGGCATCTTGGCGATCTGGGCGCTCTTCAAGACCGCGTCGAACGGCAATCTCGTGTTGTTCAAGTCGCGTCCCGAGGCGGCCCTGCGTTGTCCAGATGCCGATCAGATCATCGAGATCGAGCGGTCGGGATGCAAACAACCACGCTTCGTGCTTGTCAATTTCCTGCACGAGCGCTCGAACATCGCGCACGTTCGCCGCTTTTGCGAACCGTTCGATTTGCTTGCGATCGAGATCGAGCAATTCGACAGCTCGAAATTCCGGCGCGTTCGTTTCTGACCGCGTTTCTGTCCTTCGTCTGCGCCGCCGCCCACTGGAAATGCTCTCAACGAATTCATCGCCATCGTGCTCGGGTTGATTCTCTTCAGGTGCGGCGACGGCCGGAAAGCGCGTGTTCAATGTTTCAAGATCGGTGACCGGCTGCCAGTCGCTAGGGCGGGAGGACAAGATTAAGCGCGCGCGCGGACGGGCGATGCCGATGCTCGCTGCGAGACGACGAAGGGCGGTATCAAGCTTGCCGTGAGAGAGCTTGAGTTCGTCAACCGCGTCTAGAAGGAACCACGCTTCTGCTTCACCATCCCGAAGCCATGTCTCGTAGCGCGAGGCGCTTTCGGGCTCCGCTGCAAGGACCGACGCTACATCGTCAGTTTGCAGCAACTCCAACGGCAGAAAGAACGAGGCTTTACCCTCGGAAACCAGCCGCGCTGCGACTGCTTGCATCTCTCGCGTTTTTCCGCTGCCGGCCTCTGCCAGAATAAGAACACGCCGACTCTTCAACAGCGTGTCCCAGCCGAGTCCGCCCATGAACTCGTGGCCCATCATGGCAAGAACGGCTCTGTCTTCCTGCGTCTCGCCCCTTAGGTCGCGAAAGCGACGATCGAGATCAACATATTGCACAGCAATCGCACCACCAACTCATCGTCCGTTTCCGAGACGATCGCGGTCCTTTTGATGGCGGTGATTTCTTCACCGTCTCTTTGCCCAATGCATTACAACAAGCCTTGGCGGCCCCCCGGAAAATACCGGTAAAGCGTTGCCGATGAAACATCCATGCGCTGGGCTACGGCTTCAACCGTAATATCAGGCGACATCAACAGGGCACGCGCCGCCTCGATATCATCGGCGGACATCGCTCGGGGTCGTCCACCTTTGCGGCCAAGTCTGCGTGCGTTTTCCAAGCCCGCGAGCGTGCGCTCGCGAATAACGTCGCGCTCAAACTCGGACAATGCACCGAAGATATTGAACACGAGACGGCCGCCGGAAGTGTTGGAGTCGATCGTCTCCGTGAGGCTGCGGATGCCGACGCCTCGCTCTCCCAAATGCTGCACGATGTCGATCAGTTGCTTCAGGCTGCGCGCAAGCCTTGAAAGAGAGTAGACGCACAGCGTGTCGCCCTTGCGTGCGAACGCGATTGCCTCCGTCAGCACCGGCCGGTCGCGCTGCGTCCCGGATACCTTCTCTTCGAAGATGCGTTCGCAGCCGGCAGCCTTCAGCGCGTCGAGTTGCAAGCCCAGGTTCTGTTCAAGCGTTGATACCCTTGCCAGTCCGATGAGCATCCAACCTCCGATCTCTCAAAAACGTCTATACCGTTTGTTTTTGAGAGAGTCAATTCTGAGAGAGGGCTTTGAGAGATTTGGTAGACGGAATTGGTAGACGGATAGGGTTAGCGTCGCGATCCCCTGAAAATGAACGTTTGTGAGCAACTGCGGCGGCGACGAGTTATTTGTCGCGGACCAGCCCGAGCCCAGCGAAATCACGCCGCACTCTCTTTCCAAGGCTAACGCCTATGGACCACAGGGAGCACTAGCGAGCACCATGGCACACAGCACGTAGCACGCGAGCACTCATCAATAATAGAAAATTGAATAAAAACAAGAGATTAGAAAATATATTGCGCGCATATACGCAGGCTGACAAGCGCTATCGCGCCTAAAAGAGCGATCTAACAACCGCAAATATCGGCTTTTGCAATGGTTTAGTGGCCTAATCTGCGCGATCTACGCACGTGACCAGCCAATAGATTCGCGTAGACTTTGCGCCATCACAACGACGGCCGGCGACGCCGGAATTCCAATCCCGGCGCCCCCGTTCGTGCTGGCAGGCAAGTTGTGAAGGGTCTCGGGGTCCAAGCCGAGACCCGCCCCATTTTTCTTCGGAGTGCGTTGAATGTCGAGCCTCAAGGGAAAAGAGATGTCGGCGCGGCGCCTTGCGCTGCGGCACCAGCTTTGGCCGACTATCACGGATCACGATCTTTGGACCCGGAACGTGCGGAAGGGCTTCGCGACCGTTCCACGCTCGTTACCAACGATCGCGATGATCATGAACGGGATGAACAAGGGCGCACCGGTTTCGAGCGTTTACATCGATCTTTGGTGCCGAGCGCCTGACGAGATGTATGTCACGCTGACTTCGCCAGAGGGTCTTGCGTTCTCTGCCGGGTTCGATGGACAGCGGGGTGCGCGAACCTGGAAAGATCGAATGATCCGCCTGAGGGACCAAGGCTTCATTGACATTCAGGCGGGCGCGCACGGCGACATGAGCTTCGCGCTGATTTTCAATCCATACCATGCAATTCGCAGGCACTATGAAGCGAAGCATCCTGCGGTAACGCGCAAACGCTATCAGGCTCTGCTAGCCCGAGCCGACGAAATCGGCGCGAACGATCTTCAAGATGTGTTGCCCGACGACTGGCGTTTGAGAGCGCCGCCAATCGAGCCCGTGCTCGCCGCGCCGCCGCCGCGAAATCCGCTGTGGGCACCGATTGCCCCGGTCGTGAAATCCTAGGAACGTAAGGCACGCAATCTGCATGAGCCGAATTTGTCCCATCTGCCACTCGCGGGCTGTGTTCTCGCCAACAAATGGGCACGCAGACGCTGTAAATTGCACGCGCTGCGGACAGTTCAAGATCAGCGGCACGGCGGAGGCTATGCTAGGGAATGCCGACGACATTCTCGAAGCGCAATTGGCCGCGCTGTCGCACCAGATTTGGACAGAACATGCGGCAGGGCGCGAAGTCTTCGTAACTCGTGATCATGTTGATGCTATGCGAGCGCTCAAGCTTGCGTTGCCCTCTCCCAAGGAGGTCTCGACGAACATTGTTCGAACTGTCGGGGATTTCGTGAAGACAAACGGCATCGCATTGCCGAACTTGGCTCCTTGGTTCTGTGCGCAGGTTGGCGCCGTAAGTCCCGATCGTGCCGCAACGCTCGTCGGCAATCTGATAAAACAAGGCATGTTGGAAGGGGAGAAATCTGACACCTTTGACGCGCTCGACTACAATGATGTCGATCTGACGCCCAGCGGTTGGCGCGAATACGAAAACATCACCGGACCTGGGCATTCGGGAAAACTCTTTCTGGGATATCGACGCAGCGATACCGCCGATGCGGCGGGCAGAATTTTTGATTTTCTGGAATCAAAGTTCGGACGCGCTAAAATCTTCAAGGACGTAGATTCCATCGCTGTCGGCGTCGACTTCCGCGAGGAAGTGAAAAGGGTAATTCAGGGCTGTGATGCGTTTCTCGCTCTGATCGGACCTATGTGGCTCAACGTCAGCGATGGCTCCGGCGCGCCGCGACTGCATGACCCCAACGACTTGGTTCGCATTGAGATAGAAATCGCGCTCTCTTCCGGCGTGCCTGTTATTCCGGTTCTGATCAGTGGTGCGAGCATGCCAAAAGAGGCCGAGTTGCCGGATAGTTTGCGCCGACTGACGAACTTAAATGCCGCTCGCGTCCGTCAGGACCCGGATTTTCGGCACGACATGGAGCGCCTAATTCGAGCCTTGTCGGCATAACTAGCCGAAGGGCACCATGCGCCCGCCGATTTCGCCGAAATATCCGAAGCGCACGCTGTTGCGACGCATCTTTTCAGGCACAAAGCCTACAACAACTTGCATCTGGCCAATGGGTTTAACGTTTACGGCGCACAAGCAGGCAATCATTCCCTCGACAACATCCACGAGGGTCTCCGTCGTCCGCAGCATGAATTCGAGTGCGTCAATTCTTGACTGCGGAGTAGTAGGGTGAATAACTTCGATTGTTGGTGCGATGATGTTGCCGCTCTCGTTAATAGAGTAGTCTGTCACGACAACGCGCTGATTTGGGAGCGGATGCTCCATCGCATTGCGCAAATTGATCACAAAAAGCAGCAGCGGCGCGGCGTCTTTGAGGAATTTGGCTAGGGGGTTGTCCGGCGGATGTCTGCTTGCTGCGACGCTCGCGAGTGCGTCGACCCATTTGTTTGTGATCGCGTCAGCATAGAATAGACGCGTCATATCCTTCACGGACTTCGCTACGTGATGAGCTTTTAGGCCGAAAGAATCACATCGGGCATGGATGTTGGGAGCGGAAGGCAAATGCACGCTATCGCGCGCGGGTGTCCTATTCTGAAACTGGGTGGATTCTGCGGCTAGGTCTTTGCTCAATGTGTTCTGAGTGTCGCGCATCGCGATCAAATCGCGTAGCGCAGAATATGCAAGGCTTAGCGCTCCGACGTAGTCGAAGTCATTGCCCAGCATGGGCGGTTCAAACAACGCTTTGGCACCGAACAAAATCCGTCCGACCGTTTCATCTTCGGCGCCGACCTCCAGAACACGCTGCTGGGCTGGTCGTAAAGTCGCATTTGTTCGTTGGGGGTCGATTTGGTCCGGCAGCGTGACTTCGTAAATTCCTTTTTCTTTGATCAACAGCATCCGCTTCTGGCCGATCTTATAAAAATCGACGATGTGGCTGTCGTCGCCCTCGGCGCCAACTCGCAGCGAAAATGCCGCGTCTCGAATCTTGTCGATCGGACTATTTTTGGTTGTCATATGGTCGAATTCAATGGCGAAGGAGGCGGCGCACGCCAAACCCGATAGCCTCTATAAGCTAGTTGATCGCTAATATGCGCGAGCGCGGGCCGAATAGCCAAAGCTTGATTCAACCGCGCTGATGTCCAAGCACATCGGTCGCTGGTCATCACTGATCGCCTCGGTAACGCCTATTCGTAGAGAGACCGCGTAAGCCTTTCGAGAGGTGAGAGCTTCTTGGCCTGCATTGCTAGCAAGGCGGTGATCCATTGCTGCAAGAGGCCGAGTGCCATGAAAGGTGAGCACCACATCGTCAATGACATCCAATCCAAGGGCGCATCCTTGACAACAGTGGCAACAAGCATGGCGACCGTTCCGAGTTGTGCAAAGAAGAGGGCGACTCCAGCGTCATCGCTTCCGGTTTGCGCATCCCTCTGGGCCATAAAAGCCCATGGTGCGATCGCAGCGGAGTAGGCCCAAAGAAGATACGGCCAAACCGGTCCGGTGATCCAAGCAGTGGTCGTAAAGTGTGTGACGAGCACGCACGACCCACCTAACACAACGTAGGTCCACGCAAGTGAGGGAAGCGCCAACACCGCAGCGAGAATAACGTTGCCACGATCTGCGAGGGCAGCTGCCGGCGCTGCGAATATCATCCCCGGCATGATGGCGAGGCCGAGCGCCAACGGACTAGCAATCATGTAGACAACACCGGCACCGATGAGCAGCCATTGGCTCAGGATACCAAGCCAAACACCACCGACGATACCGCTAGTGAAATTCAACACGATCAGCGGGACCACGATTATCGCCATCAAGGCGCGCATATTAAGTCTCCCCTTTGGCCGCGCAGGGTAATACCACACGTTGTGACTGGGGAGGCGCTGATGATTTTCGAAATTTTTGGTCCCTTTGAGGTGCCGCGTAAGCACAACGGCTTGGTGGATGCTTCTCGCGAAGCCAAACGTGGCTTTGTCAGTCAAGTGGAGGCTACTCGCGAAGGACTTTCCGACGCGCATGGGTGTTATGTCTTCGGGATTGCGAGCGGGAGGGGGACGCTCCCCTGGTATGTCGGGAAGGCGGAGAACCTCTCCTTTTTGCGAGAGGTTTTCACCCCGACAAAGTTGGTCCACTACAACGACGTGCTCAGCGATCGCTATCGCGGCAAACCAGTTCTTTTCCTAATCCCGCGAATGACGCCTCGGGGGCGATTTTGTAAACCCGGCGAAAACAATACGGTTTCCTACTTGGAGACGATGTTGATTGGTATTGGAATGCGCCGGAACGCAGAGCTTCGGAACAAGCGAGATACCAAGCTTTTGAGAGAGCTAAAAGTGCGTGGTCTATTCAACGCAGACCTAGGTCACCCCGGCCGTGGGGCGGTGAATTTTAAGGCTGCGTTGGGAATGAATTAGCCGGGTCCTTTAGACCAACTCCATGGATGGTATTTTCGACCGATCAGCAGCCGCTTCTCAGGTCGCCTGTCATGCTTGCTGTTTGGCCGCTCTTGAAGCGGTTTGAGCCGCCCTCTGCGTTCGTCGCCCGCTTCGTTTAGGCACCCTGGTCGATCGAGAGGCGCTACAATCCCGCAATCAAGCAATCTCAATGGATTTCGGAAGCTTTCGGATCACCGTGCTGAATAGCACTTTCGGATCGACACCGATTGCTCGGGCAATGGCGACGAATTCTAAGAAGGCAAGCCCCCGGCGACCAGTCTCAAGCTTGGAGATGAATTGTTGCTTCACGCCGAGCCGGGCCGCAAGCTCGACCTGCGACACATTCGCCGACATCCTCGCCGATGCGAGTGCGGCTGATAGCACCTCGTTTGCATCTGAATGAAGTGACTTTGGCATGGCCGGCGGCGATTCCGGCCCGTTGAATATACGCCAAAACGGACTACACTAAATTGGTGTAGTCGCGGGGGTGAGATGTCAACTTCAGGCAAGGTTGCTGTTCGGCCGGTTCGAGTTATGGTCGGTATCGCGATTGCGACCCTGGCTTTGATTTCGGGAGCCATCTTCTTTCCCGAAGTAAATTTCTCCGACAGGGCACCAAATCTACTGGGTGCTTTTCGCTTAGCTTCTGACAATCTTGAACAGCATGCGCCTCGCTGGGATCAAATCCTCGACCGGCACGTTCTGGACTGTCTTGAGGGAAAAGAGTGCGAGGCGGAATATCGCGTTTGTTCTGATGCTCTTGCACGAAAGGGAGTCCGGATCACACAATCACAAGGAACGGCGCTGATTGGTGGTCGAAGGATTCCGTTTGGGACATTCAACGCATTCCACGGACCGCGACCTGCCAAATGGCGAATGACGAGTTTCGCCTTACCGAGCCCTAGTATGCACGTATGCATCGGCCGTTGCGGTGATGTCGTAAGTCGAACCGAAGCAAGCGCGCCAACGACCTACGTGATGGAATACTTAGGCGCAGCAGACAGCGAGGTGGCTTCTGCATGCGGTCAGTGGATGAACCTCTGGCCAAACCATTCCGTGTTCAGCGGCGACGTCGTTTTCACAAAGGGCGAGACGAAGTGGAAAGTTTCGAGTTGGGAGATGCAGCAGCGTTCTTGAGGTGGCCGTCCGCGCGCGAGTGGTATGTGGACTTCTGTTAGACCCGTGTTAGACCCGAAAGCTTTCACCGCGAATTCCAGCGATACCACAATTTTAAGAAATCACTTGGGAAAATGGTGGTGGCGGGTGGACTTGAACCACCTACCTTGGGGTTATGAATCCCACGCTCTAACCAGATGAGCTACGCCACCGAAGGGCGGGAGAGATACGCGTAGCGTTCCGGCGGCGCAAGCGCGCGGGTGGCGCTAATGCCCGAGCGACGTGGTGATGAAGAACGTGATCAGCCCGACCGAGGCCAAAAAGGTCGAAACGGCCAGCATCGCCAGCACGTCCGCGCCTTTCATGCCTTGGCGCGCTTCTTCCGGGGTGGCTTCGATATGCTCTTCGGCGCGATTATGCAGTGTTTCCTGGGTCATTTCCTGTTCCTCGTACTACCAACGACCGGAACAAGCGGAGGTTTCCGCCTAGGACATTCTTTGCTGCGATTAAGGTCTTCTGCCTCTTGATACGCTAAGTTTTTGCCCTTTTTCGCCGAGTTTGCTTGCCTTCCTCGCGGATTATCGCCAGAAGTGGGTAAAATAACCGCAGGCGTAGGCGGGGGAGGAAACTTTGTCCGAAGAATTGGACGTCATTGACGTCAAAATCCTGGATCTGCTGCAGCAGGACGCCAGCCTCTCCATCGCCGACATCGCCGAGCGTGTGGGGCTTTCGTCGTCGCCCTGTTGGCGCCGGATCGAGCGGCTGAAAAAGAATGGCGTGATCGTCCGCCAGGTGACGCTGCTCGATTACGAGAAGCTTGGCCTTGCTTTCGAAGTGTTCGCGAGCGTGAAGCTGCAGCTGCCGACGCGGGAAAATCTCGACAAGTTCGAACAGGCGATGGCCACGTGGCCGGAAGTCGTGGATTGCGCCACTGTCACCGGCACGGTCGATTACATGCTCCGCATCGTCACCAGCGACATGCACGCTTATGACGATTTCATTCGCGACAAGATGCTGGCGCTGGGGCTCGTATCCGACGTGCAGTCGCGCATCCTGATGCGGGTGGCCAAGCGCACCACCGCCGCGCCGCTCGGTCTCGTCGCCGAAACATTGCACATCCAGGAATAGCGGCGCGCCTTCAGGAAAAGCGTGAAGCGGTTTTCCGCCCGGAAGGCGCGCGAAAAGTCGCTAGTGACCCGCCGCCGCGCGCTCGGCCGCCGTCAGCATTTGCGCGGCGTGACCTCCGACATAACGCTGCGGGTTGGATGGCGGCGTGAGATGGTTCTCCGTTTCCCATTGCGTGATCAGCGTTTTGGCTTGATCGAATGCCGGCAGCATGCCTGCGCCGTTTCGCAGTGCGTGATTGAAATACGCATCGCCAAAGAAAGTCCAATCCCGCTCTGGCTGGCAGCCAAACGAGGTGCGGTCATGCTGCGCAGCGGTCAGCACGATGGTGTTGTCGTCGCTCAGAGGCGCGATGAATGCGCCGGAAAAGCACGCGGAAATGATCACCACGCGATTGCGGATGCCGGCATTGGTCAATGCGTCGCGCAAATTGACCGGTCGTAGCGCGCCTTGAAGCCGGTTCGGCTCCAGCATCGCCATCGCTCCGTCCGGCGAGCCGTGCGAGGTGAGAAACAGCACCACCAGGTCTTCGTTCGGATCGATGGTCTGGCCGACTTTGCCGATTGCGGCGGAAAGGTTTTCCGGGGTGGCCGCGGGGTAGGAGCGCAAGCCGCCGTTGGAGCCCGCGGTCAGCAAGATCGTGCGTCCCTGCGCCCCCAGATGGGTCTGCAAAATTTCCTGAGCCTGCGTCGCTTCGCGCTCGAATACCGGCTCGCCCCAGAGTGAGGCGACGATGAGATAGACGTCCTGTTGCCCCGGCCGTTGCGGCTGCAAGCTCGACATCGCCGCGCCCATGAGCTCGGCCTGGCGTGCGGCGTCACGCGGCGGGAACGAAACCTCCAGCGCGCCGAACTGGCCGCCAAACGGATCGCCTTGACCCTGGCCGTTATTCTGCGCCGCAGCCGGCGCGATCAGGCAAATCACCAAAGCGGCGGCGGCCGCCCAAATCCTGCCCATGAGACTCCCCTAACCGACGTCCCGCGCGAACATCCCCCGCGTTGCGCGCCCGCGCAAGCGCCGCCCTGCTGTGGCGCAACCGGCGTTGCTGGGTTACCAAAGCTCTGGGACATCAGAGCGGGCTATCAGAATGAGGCGAGACGCCGCGGACGGCTACATACCCGCCCGCAAAACCGAATTGGCGGAGGCGATCGCCGCCCAAACCGGCGCGGCCGGTCTCCAGGACGTGTTCAAGCTCCTGGGCGCGATCCTCAATTTCGAGGCCTACGAGAAGCTGGAGGCGCTGGAGGCGCTTTATGACCGGCTCGATCCCGACGCGCCGGAGAGCCGTCGCGATGTCAGCGCCGCCGCGTTCGACGCTTTCGAACAGGCGCTGATCGAGGCGCTTGCGCGCGCCAATTTCACCGAGATCGATCATGGCGGCGTGCAGACGCTCGAAGCCACCAAGCAGCTGACCGGCCTCGCCATCCGTCCGTCCGCGGCCGGCATCCGCCGCATCCGCTTTTTCGCGCGCGGCTCCAAGCCCGAGACGCTGACAGTGCGGTCCTGGTTTGGCATGAAGCGTCAGCGCATCGAAGTCGACATGCTGAGCGACGTTGTCGTGCTTGTCGGCTTCAAGAGCGGGGAGGAGTTGAGCTCGAAAGATCGCGGCGCGTTCGCGATGCGCCGCGGCGTCCGCCCCGGCGCGGCCTTGGTCAAGCATTTCCGCAATGTGGCGGGTCCCGAGCTGGTGACGTTGCATCCGGGCGCGCGCCCCAGCATGCGCCCACGCGATCAGATTTTCCTCGCTGGACCCGCGCTCGTGGGCGGCGTGCCGATCCTGATCAATCTCTGGTCCGCACTCACGGTGATTTTCGCGGTGTTTGCGGCCTATTTCGGTTTGGGTCATTCCGTCAGCAATGACGAACTCCGTCACGCTTTGACCGCCGCCAGCGGCTTGGTCGCGGTCGGCGCTTTCGTGATGCGCCAGCGCATGAAATTCGAGACCCAATCGCTGCGCTACCAGAAGCGCCTCGCCGAGACCGTTTATTTCCGCAACATCGCCAACAATGCCGGCGTGTTGGATCTCTTGATCAATGAGGGCGAGGAGCAGGACGCGAAAGAGGCGTTCCTTGCATATGCCGTGCTGTTGAAATCCGACAGGCCGATGGCCAAAGGCGAGCTTGATATCGCCGCCGAGGAATTCCTGCGCGACCGGCTATCGCTCGAAGTGAATTTCGAAATCCAGGATGCGCTGGCGAAGCTTGAGCGCCTCGGCCTCGTTGAAAACCACAACGAAAACTACACCGCCGTGCCAGTCGAGGCTGCGCTCGCCAAGCTCGACGCCGCCTGGGACAATTATTTCCACTTCTCCGCGCGCCAAGGCTAAAATGGCGCGCCCGCAAGCCGCCAATTACGACCAACGCCGCGAACATATCGTCGCGCAGGCCGCGAAGCTCTACGCCAAGAACGGCTTCCTCGGCGCCAGCATCGCCGATCTCGCCGCCGCGTGCCGGCTCACTAAATCCGCGATCTATCACTACTATCCCTCGAAAGAGGACATTTTGTTCGACGTAATGCATTCCCACGTGCTCGCGCTCGAGGAAGCGTCGCGCCGCATCACCGCCATCGCCGCGCCGCCCGAACAGACGCTCCGGGAACTCACCCACGCTTTCATGAAGCTTTATGTCGGCGCCGCCGATCGCCACAAAGTGCTGCTGAACGAACTGGACAATCTCCCGAAGGCGCGCCGCGCCACCATCGTCGATCTGCAACGCGCTCTGATCGCATCGATCGAAAAATTGCTCACTGACATCGAGCCGCGCTTGAAGAAACGCACCGGCCACGCACGCGCGACCGCCATGCTCTATTTCGGCGCGATCAACTGGACCCACACCTGGTTCAACGAGAAAGGCGCTGTCTCCACCGACGCACTCGCGGATATGGCGGTGGATTTGGTGTTGGGCGGATTGGGCGCCTAGTACGGCCCGTCGCTTCGCTTTTCCCATCCAGCAGCGTAACGCGGCATCTTCGCAAGAGCATTCTCAAATGCCGTGCGTATCTCGGTTTGACTGAAATCGTTGTCCCAAAGCTCGGTCATCAAATCCAAAATGATGACATCCAGAGCAGCTACGTCGTAGGGTTGCTGTTCTTTAAATCACGGCATTGCTTGCCAAATGCCCAAGCAGCGGCGGCGCATTGGCCTTCCCAGGGAGTTTCTTCGGTCATCGCGGGTTTCTATCATCATGTGAAGACCTCCGCGACCGTGGCGTCCCCCTCGGCATAACGTTTTTTTGCACGCGAGCGTTTCGCGGAAAGCGTCCAAAGCCAGAAGGTGGCGTAAAGAAAGCTCACAAGCCACGCGCCCGTCGCCAGCAAGAAGATGCCAAGCTGCTCATCTTGATTTCCGTTGGCGCCAGCACCCGCGAGGCGATCCGTGATCGCGGACGCGAAATAAAGCACAGCCAATATGATCGTAGCGCCGTGCCCGCCTTCGTGTTCGTCTCGCTCTCCAGTTTTGATGTAGTGCGTCAATGAATTGCGGATCGTCGCCAGCCGCCTCCACGGCACGTAGAAATTCGCGAAAGGAATGGCGAACGCGATGACTGTCGAACCAAAATCGGGAAGGTTGATGCCGAGTTGTTCGCTGAGGAATTTCTTGCACGGTAGAACCGTGGCGAGGAACGCCCACGCTGAAAGCGCCCAAATGCAAAATCCGCCGGCGATCATAATTGGCTGCGCCGCAGCCGATGCTTCTTGTCCGGCCGTCGCTGCATAGCCGATAGAGCCGACTAGGAAGACGATGTAGAGCAGGCCAGATAGAACAAAGAATAGTACGCCCATGTTTTCCCCCTGGGCAGAACCTTAACCGCTTCTCAGTCGAGAGGCACGCCAAAGTAGTATCGCTGAGCGGTCTTTCGTGTGACTGCGTATCCTCGAGCATGGCCGTATCCATGCACAGATCGAGCGAAAAACCGCGCAAATCCACGCCCGCACAAAAATCTATCCAACACCTCCAACGCTGACGGATAATGGCTTATCCCTCGCATGGGAGGTTCGGTTGGCCAGCCGATCCAAACGAACGCGAGGGCCGCGATCGAGCGTGAGAAGCCGGCGTGATCCACAAAGCGTCGGGATTCCGGAAGGGACGAGCCTCTTCCGCACGCTGCCGGCGTTAGGTCTTGGCAGAGTGAAAAACCTCTGCCGTGCGAGCCGCCAAATAACGATCGCATCGGGGCGCGTTGGACGCGCAGCGCTGTTATCGCAAGAAGCAGCGCAACTCGGAACTAAACCGGCGCTTCCCACGCGCCCCGTCTCCTGAATTTCTGCGGGATCAATCGCGGAGGACGAGAACGGCTGTTCTAAACGTCGTAGGTCAGCACGACGCCTTCCGTCACTGGCGTCGCCTGGCAGGTCAGCACGTAGCCGTCCGCCAATTCCTCGTCCGAAAGCCCGTAATTGACTTTCATCTCGACTTTTCCCGCTGTCACTTTCGCGCGGCACGTCGCGCAGACGCCGCCTTTGCAGGCGAACGGCGCAGGCAGACCAGCTGCGCGGACATTGTCGAGAATGGATTTCTTTTCCGGATCGAACGTCACGTTGGAGCGGCGCCCGTTCAGCGTCACGCTCATCTTGAGGCCCGCGGCTTTTTCTTCGAGAGCGCGCGCGGCAACGGCCTGCGCCGCGGAAAGGGGACCGGTTGTAAAACGCTCAATGAGAATTTTCGCTTTCGCCACGTTGCGCGCGACCAGCGCTTCCTCGATCGCGTCCATCATCGGGCCGGGACCACAAATGAAAAACGCGTCGACATCGTCAGCGCGCACGAGTCGCGCGAGAATGTCATCGACCTTGGCGCGATCGAGCCGGCCGTTGAACAGATCGATTTCCTCTTCCTCGTCCTCGAGAAAATGGAAAATCTGCAGCCGGTCGATATAGCGATCTTTCAGCTCCGCCAGTTCTTCGAGAAACATGATCCCAGAGGAGACCCGATTGCCATAGAACAGCGTGAAGCCAGAACGAGGCTCGGTTTCGAGCGCGGTTTTCAGCAAGGAGAGAACGGGTGTAATGCCTGATCCGCCGGCGAACGCCACATAATTGCGCTTTGCCTTCGCCTCGAACGTCCAGCAAAAACTGCCGTGCGGCGCCATCACTTCGATCAGATCGCCGGCTTTGAGTTCGGTGTTCGCCCAGGTCGAAAACACGCCGCCCGTCATCTGCTTCACGGCGACTTTGAGCAGACCTTCGGAGGGCGCAACGCAGAGCGAATAATTCCGCCGCACTTCTTCGCCGCCAAGGTCGCGTCGAAGCGTCAGATGCTGACCGGCCCGAAACGCGAACGTGTCCTTCAATTCCGCCGGTGCTTCAAGGCGGATCGACACCGCATCCGGCGTTTCGCGCTTGACCTCGGCAACACGGAGACGATGAAAATCGATGCTCATTTAGTGACACTTGAACCGGTCGAACGGCTCCGCGCACGCCTTGCAGCGCCATAACGCCTTGCATGGCGTCGAACCGAAACGCGAAATCTCTTCGGTGTTGAGCGAACCGCAACGCGGACATTCGGCTGGCATGTCGTTCTTCAGCGACGCCGCGTTCGCGCCTTTCGGCGGCGGCGCAATGCCATACGCGCGCAATTTTTCGCGTCCCGCATCGCTGATCCAATCCGTCGACCAAGGCGGGGAGAGAATTGTGCCGAGCGTGACGTCGGCAAAGCCCGCTTCGTCCAACGCTTCGCGGATCGAACGTTCGATCGCGAGCGTTGCGGGACAGCCCGTATAGGTCGGCGTGATGGTGACATGGTCGTCGGCAATCTCGCGCACGATGCCGAGATCGAGCACGGAAACGGCCGGAATTTCCGGATCGGGCACGTTCGCGAGCAATGCGCGAATGCGGTCGGAGGAGGTGATCGTCACGGCTTTCACCACGTCGCACCGGGATATGCGCGCTGCAGGAATTGCATTTCCGTCAGCAGGTGGCCCAGATGTTCAGAATGATGGCCTTTGCGTCCGCCCAGAGTTGCGCGGCGCGGTGCCGGAGGCGCAAGCGTCGCTTCGGCCAGCACTGCATCGACGCGCGCATCCCAAGCGGATCGCAACGCAGCTTTGTCAACACCTACGCCAGCTTCCACCATCGCGGCGTCGATTTCGTCCATCGCAAACATTTCGTCCACGAAACGCCACATCCAATCCAGCCCCGCGATCATGCGCGCTTTGCTTTCCTCGGTGCCGTCGCCCAAGCGCACGACCCAATCGCAGGCGAGCCGCGCATGATACGTGACTTCCTTCGATGCTTTCGCCGCGATCGCCGCGATGCGCGCGTCCTTCGATTTTTGCAACTCCGCGAACAGCAATTCCTGGAATGTCGAAAACAGGAATTGCCGCGCAATGGTCTGAGCGAAATCGCCGTTGGGCTGCTCGACCAGCAGGCAATTGGTGAAATCCATTACGTCGCGGCGAAAGGCGAGGGCGTCCGCGTCGCGGCCGGCGCCTTCAGCTTCGCCGGCAACGCCCAGAAAATGCGTCGCTTGCCCGATCAAATCCAACGCCATGTTCGCCAGAGACAAATCGACTTCCAGCGCCGGCGCATGTCCGCACCATTCCGACAAGCGCTGCGCCAATACCAGCGAATCATCGCCCAAGCGGAGTGCGTATGTCGCCAACGCGTCCATCAGATATGCTTCACGCCGTCGGGGATCGTGTAGAACGTCGGGTGCCGGTAGATCTTGTCTTCGGCCGGCGCAAAGAGCGGCCCGGCGTCGCGCGGATCGGACGCGACGATTTGAGCCGACGGCACGACCCACAAGCTCACGCCTTCCATGCGCCGCGTATACGCATCGCGCGCGTGTTCGAGCGCCAACGTCGCGTCGGGCGCATGCACGCTGCCGACATGGCGATGCGAGAGCCCGCCCTTTGCGCGCACGAACACTTCCCACAACGGCCATTCGCGTGTGCTGTCGCTCATGATTTCACCCGCATCGTTGCGCCATCCAGAGTTTCAAATGCGGCAGGCTTTCCCAGCCATAGGCATGCTCGCTCGGCCCATGTGCGCGAATATATTCGAGGCGCTCCAGGCCTTCGTCGAGCGTCGGGATCGCGCCTTCTTCAACCGGCCACATCACGAAATGCGGCGCTTTCGGCGGTTCTAGCCAGCGGCCTTTGTTGTTGTAGATGCGCTTGTGCAAAGTCTGCCACACGAATGCTTCCAGCGTTTCGGCGTTCTTCCACACCGACATGTTCACCAACCAAAGCGGATCGTCGCTCACGATATGCGTGTCGGTGGCGTTGCCGCTTTCGTCCGCATAGCGCCAAACGAAGCCGGGACTACGATCGGCGAGCAAGTTCACGGTGTCGAGCGCGCGACGGAACTCGTCCATTCGCGGGTCGTCGAGCGGATAGCGCATGCGCGCCATATTCAATTCAGCGATATGCATGGTTACTCCGCCGCCAATTTCGCCGCGGTACGTTTTTCAGCGTGCGCGCGCGCCGCATCGCGCACCCAGGCGCCGTCTTCCCATGCTTTCACGCGCGCCTGCAGACGTTCCTTCGCAACCGGGCCCTCGCCCTTCACGACCGCGTAGAATTCGTCCCAATCGACATCGCCGAAATCATAAGCGCCGCGGGTCTCGTTCCATTTGAGCGCAGGGTCGGGGACTTTGAGGCCGATGGCTTCGGCTTGAGGCACGGTGATGTCGACGAACTTCTGCCTGAGCTCGTCATTGGTGTCGCGCTTGATGCGCCAGCGCATGCTTTGCTCGGTGTTCGGCGACTTATCGTCGGGCGGACCGAACATCATCAGCGACGGCCACCACCAACGGTTCAACGCATCTTGCGCCATAAGCTTTTGCTCCGGCGTTCCGTTCGCCAGATGCATCATGATCTCGTAACCCTGGCGCTGATGGAAGCTCTCTTCCTTGCAGATGCGCACCATGGCGCGCGCATAAGGTCCATACGACGTGCGCTGCAGCGGCACTTGGTTCATGATCGCGGCGCCATCGACGAGCCATCCGATCGCGCCGATGTCGGCCCAAGTCAGCGTCGGATAATTGAAGATGGTCGAGTATTTGGCTTTGCCCGAATGCAGCGCTTCAATCATTTCGTCGCGCGACGTGCCGAGCGTCTCCGCGGCCGAATAAAGATAAAGCCCGTGGCCGCCTTCGTCCTGCACCTTCGCCAGCAGGATCGCCTTGCGGCGCAAATTCGGAGCGCGGGTGATCCAATTGCCTTCCGGCAGCATGCCGACGATTTCGCTGTGCGCATGCTGCGACATCTGCCGCACCAAAGTCTTCCGGTACGCCTCGGGCATCCAATCCTTCGGCTCGATGAATTCGTCATTGGCGACGCGCGCCTCGAACGCAGCGACCAAGGCTGGGTCTTCGTTGACGGCTTCGGCATTCTTCTTACCGCTCATCTCGGTCGTGTACATGGGCGCACCTTTTGATGGTCAAATCTAACATTAACAGACCGATCGGTCAATTAATCCCAGGGCAGGTGAAATTCCGCAAAAATCAACCTTCTTTCAGGAAAGGCCCGCCAATCGTACGCGACGTTCCCATGAATTCCGCGATTGCACGTCCATCAGTCGTGCGCACCGCGACATGATATGTGCCGCTGCGGCCCGCGCGCGCTGTTTCCCGCGCTTCGGCGACGAGCCGTTCACCGGCTTGCGCGGTGGAGAGGAAGGTGATGGTTGCGACTTGCGCCACGCTGGCTTCGTTCCGGGAATTGCACGCATAGGCGAAAGCCGTGTCAGCAAGCGCGAACACCATGCCGCCATGCGCGATGCGATGACCGTTGAGCATGTCGTCGCGCAGGCTCATGGCGATGCGCGCATAGCCTTCGCGCGCGTCTTCGATCGCGACGCCCCAAGCTGGTCCAGTGCCTTCAGCCGCGAGCATGGCTTCCGCTACGCGACGCGCCAACGCATCCGCTTCGCTCATCACTTGCCTCGTTCATTGACCGACCTGACATTCTATCATAGGCCAAGTCGCTGCGCGAACAACGGAGGTCGAGATGAGCTTTGAGACGATCTTGTTCGACGTGTCAGGCGGCGTCGCGCGGCTCACGCTCAATCGCCCGGATCGGTTGAATTCATTCACCGTGCAGATGCACGAGGAAGTCGCGCAAGCGCTTGGTTCGCTCGGCGATGCGCGCGTGCTGGTGCTGACTGGCGCGGGACGCGGCTTCTGCGCGGGGCAGGATCTGAACGATCGCGCCGTTGCGCCGGGCGGCTCGGTCGATCTCGGAGAGTCGCTAGAAAAACGATACAATCCGCTGGTGCGGCGGCTTGCGGGTTTGCCGATGCCGGTGATCTGCGCCGTGAATGGCGTCGCGGCTGGCGCTGGCGCGAACATCGCGTTCGCGTGCGACATCGTCATCGCCGCTAAGAGCGCGAAATTCGTCCAGAGCTTCGCGAAGCTGGGCTTGATCCCGGATAGTGGCGGCACGTGGTCGTTGCCGCGTCTCGCGGGTCAGCCGCGCGCTTTGGGTTTGGCGCTAACGGGCGAGCCGCTGACGGCCGAGCGCGCTGAAGCCTGGGGCCTGATCTGGAAATGCGTCGATGACGACAAGCTCGCAGCGGAAGTCGACGCGCTGGCCGCGAGCTTCGCATCCGCGCCGACGAAGGGCCTCGCTAAAACGAAGCAATTGATCCGCGCTTCGTCGACAAACACGTTCGATGAACAGCTTGACCTCGAGCGCGCGGCGCAAAGCATGCTGGGCGCGACCGCCGATTATCGGGAAGGCGTCGCTGCATTCGTGGAAAAACGCACACCGAAATTCACCGGAAGCTAACGATGAAACCGATCACGCTGCAAAATTACGCCGAAGGCCGCTGGGTTGCGGGTTCGGGCGGTCTCGCCGAATTGCGCTCCGCGATCGACGGCGAAGTGGTTGCGACAACGTCCTCGCAAGGGCTCGATTTTGGCGCCATGACGCGGTTCGCGCGCGAGAAGGGCGGGCCGGCTTTGCGCGCGCTCACCTTCCACGACCGCGCGCGCATGCTGAAAGCCTTGGCCGAAGCGCTGACCGCCAAAAAGGAAGAGCTTTACGCTTTGTCCTACAATACCGGCGCGACCAAGAATGACAGTTGGATTGACATCGACGGCGGCATCGGCACGTTCGCTGTCTATCAATCCAAGGGTCGGCGCGAATTGCCCAACGAGCGCGTACTGATCGATGGCGATCTCGAAGCGCTCTCGCGCAACGGCACTTTCCAAGGCCTGCACGTGTTCACGTCGCTGCAGGGCGTTGCGGTGCACATCAATGCGTTCAATTTTCCAGTCTGGGGGATGCTGGAAAAGCTTGCGCCAACGTTTCTCGCCGGCGTTCCCGCGATCGTGAAGCCAGCGAGCGCGACGTCCTATCTCACTGAAGCGGCCGTGCGGATCATGCTCGAAGCGAACGTGCTGCCGGCTGGCGCGCTGCAGCTTATTGTCGGTTCGACCGGCGATTTGTTCGATCATCTCACGACGCAGGACGTTGTCTCTTTCACGGGTTCGGCGTCGACGGCGGCGAAGCTCAAGAACCATGCGGTCGTTCAGCGCGAAAGCGTGCGTTTCGTCGCCGAGCAGGATTCGCTCAACGCCTCCGTGCTTGGACCGGATGTGACGCCGGATGCGCCCGAATTCGATCTCTTCGTCAAAGAAGTGGCGAAGGAAATGACGGTGAAAGCCGGGCAGAAATGCACTGCGATCCGCCGTGTTCTTGTTCCCGCGTCGCTCATTGATGCTGTGCAAGCTGCGCTTTCCGCACGGCTGGAGAAGACAGCGCTTGGCGATCCGCGTGAAGAGGCGACGCGCATGGGCGCGCTGGTCAGTGTCGCGCAGCGCGAGGACGTGCGTGCGAAAATCGCGCAGATAGCGCGCGACGCGAAGATCGTGTTCGGCGATCCTGACGCAGCGCCTGTGAATGCGAAAGGCGCGTTCCTGTCGCCCGTGCTGCTGCGTTGCGATGCGCCTTGGCAAAGCGCGAGCGTGCACGATGTGGAAGCATTCGGTCCGGTTTCGACTTTGATCCCGTACAAAGACGCGGCTGACGCCGTCGCGCTCGCCAATCGCGGCAAGGGCTCGCTGGTGATGAGCGCGTTCACGTGTGACGACGCATTCGCATCGGAGATCGTGCTGGGCGCGGGCGCGTATCACGGCCGCATCGTGTTCATTGACCGCGACAGCGCGAAGGAATCGACGGGTCACGGCTCGCCTTTGCCGCACATGATCCACGGCGGACCAGGCCGCGCGGGCGGCGGCGAGGAAATGGGCGGCGTGCGCGGCGTGAAGCATTACATGCAACGCACGGCGTTGCAGGGTCATCCGCGCGTGCTCTCAGCGATCACGCAGCGCTGGTTCGCGGGTGCACCGACGCAGAGCGGTGAACATCCCTTTCGGCGCAAATTCCACGATCTGCCGATCGGCTATCAACTCAAGACCAAAGCACGCACCATCACCCTCGACGATATCGAGCATTTCGCGCATTTTACCGGCGATACGTTTTACGCACACATGGACGAAGCGGCGGCCGCGGCCAATCCGCTGTTCGGCGGGCGCGTCGCGCACGGCTATCTCATCCTCGCGTTTGCGGCGGGATTGTTCGTCGATCCTGATCCTGGCCCGGTGCTGGCGAATTACGGGCTCGACAATCTACGTTTCGTCAAACCGGTGAAGCCGGGCGACGCAATCCAGGTGCAACTCACCGTGAAAGAAAAGCTCCTGCGCAAACCCGAGCAGGGCGAGGTGCGTTGGGACGTCGTCGTCACCAATCAGAATGGTGAAACCGTCGCGGCTTACGACCTTCTGACCATGAACGCGGCTTAACCCGCGACAGCTGAAAGCGCTTCGATGAAGCGCGGAATATCGTGTTCGCGGAAGCCCGCAATGTTTACGCGGCCTTTTTCGGTCACATGTATCGCGTGCTCGGTGCGAAGTGCGGTGATCTGATCGAGCGAGAGCGGCAACGTTGTGAACATGCCTTTTTGTCCGCCGATCATGTTCATCGGCATCGAGTTCACCCGCGCGGCTGCGAGCGCTGAACGCGTCGCCTTCATCCGTTTGCGCATAGAGGCAAGTTCTGCTTCCCAATCGGCGCGCAGCGCCGCGTCGCTCAGCAGAATGGCGATCAGAGCCGCGCCATGATCCGGCGGCATGGAATAATTTCGGCGCGTGATCGCGAAAATATTGGTCAGCACGGCGTCGCGCGCCGAGGGCGGACATTGCACAAATACCGCGCCGACGCGCTCGCGATAGACGCTGAACGTCTTCGAACCAGACACTGTGACGATCGCTTCGGGCACGCGCGACAATACAAGACGCAAGCCTGCGACGTCTTCTTCAAGTCCGTCGCCCAAGCCCTGATAGGCGAGGTCGAGAAACGCAATCAGCCCGCGCTTGGCGAGCTCGTCAGCGATGACGCCCCATTGCCCCAGCGTGAAGTCGGCCCCGAGCGGATTGTGGCAGCATGCCTGCAACAGCACCGCATCGCCGCGCTCGACCTGATCCAGGCTCGCGATCAGCCGATTGAGATCGAGGCGTTGCGTTGCAATGTCGAACGCGGGCACGTCGATGCGCTCCAAACCGGCCGCGGCGATGATCGGCGGATGGTTCGGCCAGGACGGCGTCGGCAACAGGACGCGCTTGGCGCCCGCAACGCGCAGCAAATCGCACCCGTCACGCAATGCGCCTGTGCCGCCGACAGCTTGGATCGCGACCAGCAGCTCGCTGCGCGGGCCAAAGACCAGGTCCTGGATCAGCGCGAGATATTCGGCGTTACCTTGCTGCGCGACATAAGTCTTCGTTGTCTCGCGCTCGAACAGGCGCCGTTCGGCTTCTTTTACCGCGCGCATGATCGGCGTTTTGCCGCTCTCGTCGCAATAAACGCCGACGCCGAGGTCGATTTTTTCTGGGCGCTTATCCTCGCGCGCGGCGCGCATGATTTTGAGCAGCGGATCGGGCGGCAGCACTTGGAGCGACGTGATCAAATCGTTTTCTCCGAAGGCCAAGTTTCGAGAACTTCAACGAAACGCGTGAGCCACGCATTGGTTTGATGTCCGTCGAGCACGCGGTGATCGATGGTAAGCGAGACATAAGCCATCGGCCGGATCTGCATCGCGTCCGCGCCGCCGACTTCACGCACGACCACGCGTTTCTCGAGCTTGCCGACGCCCAGGATCGCCGATTGCGGCTGGTTGATGATGATCGGTGTCGCGACGAGCGAACCTGAGACCCCGTGATTGGAGATCGTGAAAGTTCCATTCTGCACATCGGACGGTGCGAGTTTGCCGGCGCGGGCTTTATCGGTGAGCTCGCCGAGTTTGCGGGCGGTTTGCTCAAGCGACAGATTCTGCGCGCCGGCGATCACGGGAACGATCAATCCTTTGTCGCCGAGCGAAACGCCGATGCCGATGTTTGCGTCGTCGAACACTTCGAGATGATCGTCGTACCAGCGGCTATTGACGTTGGGTGAAACCTTCATCGCTTCCGCGCAAGCGTGGACGATGTAGGCGGAGAAGGTGAGCGGTGCGCCGGCGCGTTCGAACGCGGTCTTGTGCGCGTTGCGATGCGCGCTGACGGCGCTGAAATCGGCTTCGAACACGGCCGTGACGTGCGGCGCGGTCGCGACCGATTTCGCCATGTGCTCGGCGATGGATTTGCGGATGGGCGAGTGCGGAATGCGCTGCACGTTTCCTGGTGCAGATTTCACAGCGGATGGCGCCGGCTTGCCGCGCGTGGCGATGAACGCTTCGACATCGGCATGCGTGATGCGTCCGTCCCGACCTGTGCCTACGATGTGCGCCGGATCGAGCTTGTGTTCGGCGACGAGCCGTTTCACCAGGGGGGAAAGACGCTGAGCTCCATCACCCGACGGCTCAGTGCGTTGTGTTTGCCGCGCTGACGTCGCAGCAGCCTTCGCTTCACCGCTCGCCGCGCCAATCTGCATCAGTCCGAGTACAGCGCCGGGCGGTGCTTCATCGCCGGCGTTGAGCGCGATCTCGGTCAACACGCCTGCATCGGGCGCGGGCACTTCGACCGCGACTTTGTCCGTCTCTATTTCAACAATCGGCTCGTCGCGCGCGACCTGCTCGCCGATCTGCTTCAGCCATGCGCGCACGACCGACTTCGTGCCTTCTTGCTCCAACGGCATCGTGATCTTGATGGGCTCGCTCATCAGAAGCCCACCAGAGTATCGATCTTCTCGGCAATGCGCGCGACAGAAGGCAGCGCCCATTCCATCAGATCGGGATGATGCGGGGAGGGAATGTCCGGCATGGTGAGGCGCGTGATGGGTGCGTCGAGATCGAGGAACGCTTCCTGCGCTACAACCGCGGCGATTTCCGCGCCGAAACCGGCGGTGCCCAGATCTTCGTGCACGATCAGACAGCGCCGCGTGCGTGTGACCGAAGCGAGCACTGTCTCGCGATCCCAAGGCGCCAGCGTGCGCAGATCAATGATCTCGGCTGAGCGGCCCTTCGCGGCCTCGACGCAGCGTTCGACCATCGCGCCCCACGTGACGATGGTGATGGCGTCGCCGGTCTGCACGATCGCGGCCTTGCCGAACGGCAGGGCGAAATCGTCGCCGGGATAAGGCCGGCGTGCGCTCGCGGCGTCGAGCATGTTGCGGTGTTCGAAGAATATCACTGGATCGTTGCCGCGCATCGCGGTTCGCAACAGCCCGACTGCGTCTTCGGCGTTTGAAGGTGCAGCGACGCGCCAGCCGGGCGTGTGCACGAATTGCACTTCGTTGGTCTGGCTGTGCCAAGGATCGCCGCACTTGAAGAAACCGATCGGCATCCGCACGACCATAGGCGCGGCGAAGCGATTGGCGGTGCGCCAGCGCATCGAGCCGCAATCGGAAAGCTGTTCGCACGCGGGCTCGGCGTATTTGCGGAATTGGATTTCCGGCACCGGCATCAAGCCAGCGAGCGCCATGCCGACAGCGCGGCCGATGATGCCTTCTTCGGAAAGAGACGTGTCGAACACGCGCTCCTGTCCATATTTTTCCTGCAAACCAAGCGTGACGCCATGCACGCCGCCTTTTGGTCCGACGTCTTCGCCGAACACCAACAAGCGCGGATTGAGGCTAAGCTCGTGATCCAGCACGCGGCGGATGGCGGTGATCATGTTGATGCGCGCGCCTTCAGGCTTTGGCGTGTCGCTGGTCGGCGGCGGGCGATAGCCCTCAATCCATTGTCCGCCTTTTTGCTGCAACTGGTTGTCGCCTTCGCTGAACATGTGACGCATGACGCTATCGGGCTTCGCAACCGGGCGCGCCTCGGCTTTGCGCCGCGCCGCGTCGATGTCGCTTTTTGTTTTCGCTTCGAGGGCATCCCATTCGGCGGCGCTCATGTAAGCAGGCACAACGTGCGCCCTGAGCTTCGGCAGCGGATCACGCGCCCATTCCGCGTCGATTGTCTCTTTCGACTTGTAGGCTTGCGTGTCCTGAAACGAATGACCCTCAAGCCGCGGAACCGCGAGATGCAACAGCACTGGACCATCGCCCGCGCGCGCATGAGCGGCAGCTTGCGCGATCAGCTCACTCGCTTGCGTGGGATTAGTGCCGTCGCCATCGAGTACTTCGAGACCAGAGAAATTCTTCAGGTTGGCGGCGATGTTTCCGCCCGGCGTTTGCAGCGCGCCTGGCACGGAAATTCCGTAGCCGTTGTCCTCGATGTAAAACACCATCGGCAGTTTGAGCGTCGTCGCGATGGTGAGCGCCGACCAGAAGCCGTTGGTCGCAACAGACGCGTCACCACCGAGCACAACGCCGATGGCGCCGGCATAGTCCGGATCGTTCAGCACGCTCTGCCGATATCGGATCGCCTGCGCGTAACCGGCGGTCGGCGTATATTGCGCGCCAACGCCGCCGCACATAGGCAGCGCGGACGCGCCGTTGGGATTGGGGTAATTGAACACCGCGCCGATGTCGCGCCCATCGGAATAGCCGCCGGCGCGCGCCATCGCGGAGCCGAGCGCGTCTTCCGGCGAAACGCCGAGCGCCAGCAGAACGGGACGCGAGCGGTAATAGCCGCAGATGGCGTCCTTCGGATGCGTGAGCTGTAAGCCCAGCATCACTTGCGCCATGTCGTGGCCGCGCGCCGAGAATTGGTAGAAAATTTTCCGCTCGGCCATGAGCTGCTTTTCTTCAAGCTCATCGAGCGCGCGCGACGTCTGCACCAAGCGCGCGACCTCGGCCCAATCCAAGCGCGCTTCAGGCGATGCAGCGGGAGCTGATTTGGCGCGTGCTGTCACGAACGGGCGTCCTGGAGTTAGGAAGCGCCATAATAGAGCGCCTACGGCGCAAAATCCGTGCGGATTGTGCTTGATTGACCGCCATATTGCACGGATAATGCGCAGAAATTGGATTTATCGCATGAAAACTGAGACAAAGCTCGACGCGCCTGACCTTCGTCTTTTACGCGCCATACAGGAGGACGCTTCAGCGTCTCAATCAGAACTTGCGGACATTGCGGGCGTGTCGCCTAGCCAGGTTTCGCGGCGCCTGACGCGGTTGCGGGAATTGGGCGTATTGCGCGCTACAGTAGGGTTGCTGGATTCCGGGAGCGCCGGGCTCAATTGCAACGCCTTCATTCGCGTGCGTTTGAAGGACCATGCACCGGATTCAGTGCGGGCGTTTCGTGATACTATAGCAAAAATGCCGGAAGCCACGTTGTGCGTCGCCATTACCGGCGAAGCAGATTATCTCGTACGAATCGTGGCGCGCGATCTGCCTAATTTTCAGGACGTGATTCAGACCAAATTGCTGCGCTGCCCGTCGGTGGCGCATCTGGAGAGCAGCATCGTGCTGGAGTTCTTGAAAGACACGACGGCGCTGCCGATCTGAAATGCTCTCTGCTTTTTGGTTGAATCGCCTCGCGAGGGTGGTTTGCGCGCTTAGGATGTGGGCGCTAACATTGGCGGCGGCAGTAACGGTGGCGGGACGTGGCGGATAAATCGGAGCTTCTTCGTTCTTTGCGCATCGAGCGCGGCGAGGACACAGACAGCGATGATGACGCGCCGCGCGGCGGCGTGAGCTGGCCGATCTTGGCGATGATCGTTGCCGGCGTGCTCATCGTCGGCGGCGCTGTCGGTTGGTTGGTGAAACCGGCGCCGGCGCCCGCGGCCGACGAAGCGGCGGACACTTCCTCTGCTTCGACAACGGTCACCGCAGGCACGGGCGGCGCGGTGAGCGCGGGCGGGCTCGTTGCATCGGGCTACGTCGTGGCGCAACGCCAAGCGACGGTTGCAGCCGAAGTGACAGGTCGGGTGCTCGATATTCGCTTTGAAGAAGGCCAGTCGGTCCAGCGCGGACAAATTCTCGCAACGCTTGAGCCGACCTTGGCGCGCGCGGAAGCTGCAAGCGCACAAGCGCGCGCGGCAGCCGCCGATGCGGATATGGCCGAAGCGCGACGCGTGCTCGATCGCACACACACGCTCTCGCAGCAGGGCTTCGCCAGCAACGCGGCGTTGACCGCGGCGCAATCGCGCTATGACCAGGCCGCCGCGGACCGCAATGCCGCACGCGCGGATGCTCAGCGCGCGTCCGCGCAACTGGCGCGCTACGCGATCCGGGCGCCGTTCACTGGCATGGTCACGAACAAAGCCGCGCAGGCTGGCGAAATCATCTCGCCGGTTTCAGCCGGCGGCGGTTTCACGCGGACGGGTCTTTGCACCATCGTCGACATGACCAGCCTCGAAATCTGGGTCGATGTAAGCGAAGCCTATATTGCGCGTGTGACGCCGAACCAGCGCGTCGAGGCGGTGCTTGACGCTTATCCTGATGTCTCTTTTCCGGCGCACGTGATCGCCACGATCCCGACCGCCGACCGTTCGCGCGCGACCGTGCGCGTCCGGATCGGCTTCGACCACCTCGATCCGCGTATTCTTCCCGAGATGGCCATCAAGGTCACGTTCCTGGACAATCAGCAACAACACTAATTCGATCTCCGCCGAGCCAGCGGAGTGCGAGGAGATGCACATGAGCGATCTCATTAAGCTCACCGATGTCGAAAAATCCTATACGCGCGGCAAGGAGAAGATTGTCATCTTCGACAAGCTGAACATGCACATCGCGGAAGGTGATTTCGTCGCCATCATGGGCCCCTCGGGTTCGGGCAAAACGACGCTGCTCAATCTGCTTGGCGGCACCGACAAGCCGGACCGCGGCGCGATCGAGTTCGATGGCAAGCATATCGAGAAGCTGAGCGAGGGTGGGCTGACGTCCTGGCGCGCGGCCAATGTCGGTTTCATTTTCCAGTTCTACAATCTGATGCCGATCCTGACCGCGGCGCAGAATGTCGAGCTGCCGCTTCTGCTCACCAATCTCTCGCCGAAGAAGCGCCGCGAGCGGGTGAAGAACGCACTGGAAGTCGTGGGCCTGGGCGACCGCGCCAAGCACCGTCCGCGTGAAATGTCAGGCGGTCAGCAACAGCGCGTCGCCATTGCGCGCGCCATCGTCGCCGACCCGAAGCTTTTGCTCTGCGACGAGCCGACCGGCGACCTCGACCGCGCCACCGCCGATGACGTGCTGGGCACGCTGCAAGTGCTGAACCGCGATCTCGGTAAGACCATCATCATGGTGACGCACGACGCGGCGGCCGCGAAATTCGCCAAGCGCACTCTGCACCTCGACAAGGGCCGGTTCGACGAGCGGGAGCTTGCAGCATGAACGACGGTCAACTCGTCCGCAAAAATCTGTGGCGCAAGCCCGTGCGCACCTTTCTGCTCATGGTGTCGATCTTCATCGCGTTCCTGTTGTTCGGCGCGTTGGGCAGCTTCGTCTATTTCTTCAACTTCGCGCAGAACCCGAACTCCGCGAACCGGCTGCTTACGGTCAACAAGATCAATTTCACGCAGCCGCTGCCTTTGGCCTATCTCGACCGCATTCGCCGCGTCGAAGGCGTGGTCGCGGCTGCGCCGATGAATTGGTTCGGCGGCTATTACCAGGATCCGCGCAACCAGATTCAGACCTTCCCGACCGAGCCTGAGACGTTCATGCAGGTCTATGGCAACGACATCAAAATGCCGGCCGCACAGCGCGAAGCGTTTCTGCATGAGCGCACGGGGCTGATCATCGGTCGCGCGCTGGCGCAGCGGTTCAACTTCCATGTCGGCCAGAACATTCCGCTGCATTCCGACATTTTCACCAACCGCATGAACAACACGCAGGTGTGGGATTTCACCATCGTCGGCATTTTCGACGGCGCGAATGGCGGGGCTTATTTCAATCGCGAATATTTCCGCGAAAGCGCGACGTTCGGCGGTGACAGCGTCGGCTGGGTGGCGATGAAAACGCAATCGGCTGGCGTGAACGATGCTGTGTCGCGCCGCATCGATGGGATGTTTGCCAATTCGCCGGCGGAAACGCGGACGCAGGACGAGACCGCCTTCGGCCGCGCGTTCCTGGCGCAGATGGGCGACATCAATTTCATCATCATGCTGGTGGTGGGCGCAGCTTTCGCGGCGATCCTTCTCGTCGTCGGCAACACCATGATGATGTCCATCCGCGAACGCACCAAGGAGATTGGCGTCCTGAAGACGCTTGGTTTCTCCAGCGAACGCGTCATGCGCATGGTGCTGGGAGAATCGCTCTGGCTGTCCCTGACGGGTGCAGCAGCGGGACTGGGGCTCGCGGCGTTAGCGCTCTTCATGATGGGCGTGGCGCTCAAGGAGCAATTCCCGGGTCTCGCCATGCCGTGGCAAGTTGGCGGACTTGGCGTGGTCATCGCCATTCTGTTTGGGCTCGTCACCGGCGTCGCGCCGGCGATGAATGCGCTCAATCTCAAAATCAACGACGCGCTTGGGCGCAAATAGGGGCGACGTATGGGTTCCTTGTTCAAGCAATGCGGCGCCGTGATGATGCTCAATCTCCGGAGCATCCCGCAGCGTCTCTCGATGTCATTGGCGAGCGTGTTCGCGATCGCGATGGCAGTGGGCGTGCTGATCGGATTGTTCGCGCTGCTCGACGGCTTCCGCGCCACGATGCAGGGCTCCGGCTCTAACAGCGTGGTCGTCGTCTATCGGAAGGGCGCGACGTCCGAGATCAGCAGCATCCTAACGTCTGATCAGGTCACGTTGCTGCAGACTGGGCCCGGTGTGGCGCAGCGCGGCAACGCGCCGTTTGTGTCGCCTGAGGTCAATCTCGTGGTCGACGGCACCAAGCGTTCGAGCCATACGCAAGCAAACATGCCGCTTCGGGGTATGGGCACGAACGGGCTCGCGATCCGCAGCGGCGCGCATCTGGTAGCCGGGCGCATGTTCACGCCGGGCACCAACGAGATCGTGGTGGGCAAGGGGTTGCTCAAGGAATTCGCCGGCTTCGAACTTGGAAATTCCGTCCGGTTGGGCGCGAACACGTGGAAGATTGTCGGCATCTTCGAAGCGCCAGGAACGGTGTTCGAGTCCGAACTCTGGGCCGATGCACGCGTGGTGCAGAGCTTGTTCAATCGCGGCTCGTCGTATCAGGTCATGCGCGTAGCGCTGGCGCGGTCAGGTGATTTCAACGCGTTCAAGACGTTCGTCGAAAACGATCCGCGACTTCAGCTCGCCGCCGAACGCGAACGTGATTATTATTCCAAACAGGCCAGCGGCACGATCAACGTGATCAAATATATCGGCTGGCCGCTCGCCATCATCATGGGCATTGGCGCACTCGCGGGCGCGCTCAACACCATGTATTCCTCAGTCGCCGCGCGTAGCGCTGAGATCGCGACGCTCAGGATCATCGGCTTCTCCGGCTTCGCGGCGTTCTGGGGGACGTTGGTGGAGGCGATGGCGCTTTCCGTGCTTGGCGCGCTGGTTGCGACCGCGGCATGTTTCATCTTCTTCAACGGTATGACCGCGTCCACCTTGGGCTCAAGCTTCACGCAGGTGGTGTTTCAGCTGAAGATCACGCCGCAATTGATCACACAAGCGATCGTTATGGCGGTGGTCATCGGCTTTATCGGCGGCTTGTTGCCCGGCATTCGCGCCGCGCGGCAAAGTCCGCAGATCGAGCTGGCGGCTCAGTAACGCGACACGCTAGCGGCGGAGCTGCGCAGGTCCACCGCCGAACGCGCGATAGACCGAGATCGCGGCACTGGCGTCGCTGGCTTCCGCATTGATGCGCGTGAGCTGTGCGTCGATCAGTTGCTGGTCGGCGCGCAAGCGATCGGCCAAGCTCTGGATGCCGGCTTGTTGCGCGGCCTGCGCGCCATTGTCGGCGGTGACGGCCGCGCTTTCCGCCGTGCGCGCGGCGGTCAAGCGCTTCGAGCCCTGGTCGAGCGAAGTGAGCGCGAGCGATCCTTCCGCGATCGCTTGGGTTACCGTCTGCTGATATTGCACCAAAGCTTCGTGGAATTGCGCATTCCGCACACCTACTTGCGCCCAGCGCGCGCCCCAATCGAACAGCGGCACGGTGATGAGTGAGCTCGCGTTCAGCACCGTCGCGTTGTTGGACAATGGCTGGCCGATGAGATTGCCACTCATGCTGATCGAGCCAGTTAGATTGAGTTGCGGCAGCAAATTCGTACGCGCTTCGCCGACGCCAGCGGCGGCCAGCAACACTTGCGCTTCCGCTCGCGCCACGTCGGGCCTGAGACGCAGCATGTCGGCCGGTGCGCCGGGCGCGTCCGTCAATGTGACGGAGGGAATGGGGGCGACCTGATCGAGAGCCGCGGCGACATCGCCGGTCTCCGTTCCAGGCGCCTTGCCGCGCAATACTGCGAGCTGATTTTGAGCACGGCGTTCGGCGATCATCAGGTCGGCCAGTCGGACACGGGTAATTTCCGCAAGCCGGCGTGCATCGGCGGCGTCCGCGGGCGACGCAATGCCGGCGCGTGCGCTGGTCTCGAGGATGCTGGCGAGATGATCGGCGCTCTCGACAGAGTGCTCTAGCGAGACGCGGCTGTTCTGCGCCGTGCGAAGCTCGACATAGGCTTGGGCCACGTCCGCCACGAGCGCGACGCGCGCGCCGCGCAGGTCGGCCAGCGAACTTGCGTTGTTGGCGCGTGCGCCTGCCGCGGCGCTCAGCGCGCGGCCAAACAGCGGCACTTCCCACGAAATGCGCGGACCGTAGCTGCCAAAGGCCTGCTCGGATTCGCTTCCGCCTGACGCATTCGGAAAATCCGGCGTATGGCGCAGCGCTTCCTGATACTGGCCCGATCCGGTCGCGGTGATGTCAGGCAGATTGGCTGCGAGCGTGGAATGTGCGACCGCGCGCGCTTCCTGCACACGCAGCACGGCGAGCCGCACGGTCGGCCCGTTGGAGAGCGCTTCGGCGACAAGCTGATTGAGCAGGGGATCGTTGAATTGCGTCCACCAATCGCTGAGCTCGACGTTCGCGCCGATGGGCGCGTCGCGCCAGGCTGACGGCAATTGCGGCGGCGTTGCGCGCTCGTGCGGCATCAGCGAGCAGGCGCCCAGCAAAACCGCCATTACGGCTGATCCCGCCGCAAGTCGCGCTTTTCTCGACAAACTCATCTCAACCGCCGCCCTTCCGCGCGTCTTCTGCGCCAAATACTGATTTGCGCCGGCTTAACGAGCCGTCGCTAGCACCTTTCGTTCGGATGCGAATACAGGGGTCCGTGGATGCAGGCCTATTCGCATGCGGTCAGCCGTCGTGAAATCCCGACGGGCAGTCGCGAATTGCCCGCTTTTAACCGCCCGATGCTTGACTTAGAGCGGCCCCCTTAACATTTATCGAACGCTCGTTCGTTTTATATGCGCTGCGTCAGAATTGATTCAAGCGCGCCGTTGTGGGCGCCCGATAGGGCCTTCTGGGGAGAAAATGGTTCGTCTTGCAGATCCCGGCCTCGCGACGCGCCGGCGTCGCGAAATCCTGGACGCCGCGCTCTATTGCTTCCGGCGTAGGGGATTTCATCAGGCGACGATGCAGGAAATCTGCGCCGAGGCGGGCCTCTCGCCGGGCGCGCTTTACCGCTATTTTGGATCGAAGGCCGACATCATCGCCGCGATCGCCGAGGACGAACGGCGCGAAGCCGACCTGATCCTGCGCGGCCAGTCGGATTCAGGCGGTCTGATCGACCGTCTTTGCCTGCTAGCGCGCGGATTCTTCGAGAAATTGGCCTGCGATGGCGGGGCGTTGCTGGCGGACGTGTCCGCAGAAGCCGCGCGCGACCCGCATTTGGCCAAGTCTCTCGCCATTATCGACGCCGACAGCCTGGCGCGCTGTGCGGCCGCCGTCGACGCGGCCAAGGCTGCGGGCGATGTCGATGCTGACTTAGATTCGATGACTGCATCCAAAGTGCTGTTTGCCGGCATCGAAGGATTGGGGTTCCGCCAGATGCTGAATGGCGCGACCGACGCTGACCAAGCCGTCGCGCAATTCCGCGTGCTGGCTGAACGTTTTCTGGCGAAACGCTCATGAAACCGGAATTGTTTGTCAAAACCCAGCGGCCCGCGGACATCGACGAGCCTGTTCTGGATCCTGCCGAAGCCGATCGCGCCAAAAACCGGCGTCGTCGCATTGTGCTTCTGTCAGCGCTTGCCATCGGCGGCGTGGGCGTGGGCATTTTCGCGCTGACGCATATCGGTCCCCCGCCGCCCCCGCATCAGAGCCCAGCGGATACGGCGCAGGCCGTGAGCGTCAGTGAAATCGGCTCGCGTGCATTCCAGCCGTCGATTTCACTGACGGGCGAAGCGCGCCCGAAGCAAGACATCCATGTGTTCGCGCCAACCTCGGGCGTCCGCGTCATGCAGCTTCTGGCCGATGAAGGCGCGCATGTGCGCGCCGGTCAGCCTTTGGCGCGGCTCGACGTCAATCTCGCCAACGCGCAAATCCAGGCTGCGCGGGCCAGCGTCTCGGAAGCGGAAGCTGCCGCGCTTCGGGCGAAGGACGAATATCAGCGCGCGGAATCGATCCGTTCTTCCGGCGCTCTCTCGGACGAAGCCATCGAACAGCGCCATGCGGCTGCGACAGCGGCGGATGCGCGCCTTTCCGCGGCGCGCGCGCAATTGCAGGAAGTGAATGCGCGCCTGCAAGGCGGCTATGTTCGAGCGCCCATCGCGGGCACGGTGATTTCGCGCACGGTGCAACTCGGCGCCATGGTCGACGGGCAGGAGATGTTCCGTATCGCCGGCGGCGACGGTTTAGAAGTCGCCACGCAAATTTCGGAAAATGACGTGCTGTCGTTGCAGCTCGGTTCGACCGCTGTCTTTCATCTGATCGACGGCACCACGGAAACCGCGTCGCTGACGCGGAGCCCGGCGTCGATCAACAGCCGCACCCGTACGGGTGAAGCTCTGTTCGGCTTGCCGCAAAATACACGCGTGCGTGCCGGCATGTTCCTGCGCGGCGAGGCTGAATTGCCGGCGCGCAATTCGCTCGCAGCGCCGCAATCCTCTGTGCTCTACGAGAATGGCCAGCCCTATGTTTACGTGGTCGATCAGCAAAACCACGTGCACAAGACGCAAATCCGCGTCGGCCTTCGCGACGGCGACGCGATCGAGGTTCTGAGCGGCTTGCAGCCGGGCTCGCGCATTGTCGGCGCGGGCGCTGCGTTCATTCAGGACGGCGACATGGTGCGCCCGATCGATCCCCATCCTCAGCAAGCGCCGCAAATCCGCAGCGATAACAGCGACACGCAATTGCGCGGCCTCTCGGAAGGCTGAGCTTCAGGTAAAAGGCGTCACGATGGCTTGGAATATTTCAGCGGGCGCGATCAAGAATCCGATCCCGCCGATCGTGCTGATCCTGGCGCTGCTGTTCGCGGGCCTCACGGCTTATCTGCGCCTGCCGGTGAACCAATATCCGGGCATCGAATTCCCGGTGTTTCAGGTTGGCGTTTCCCAGCCTGGCGCGGCGCCTGCCGAAATGGAAACGCAGGTCGCGCAACGCGTTGAATCCGCGCTGACAGCGGTGCAGGGCGTGCGTCGCGTGACCACCAACATCTCGCCCGGCTATTCGTCCACGACGGTGCAGCTGCAAATCGGCGCCAATTTATCCCGCGCGGTCGAGGATGCGCGCGATGCGATGACGCGCATCCGTCCCGATCTGCCGAGCGACATCACCGAGCCGCAAATCCGCCGCCAGGATTTCGCCGCCCAGCCCATCGCGTATTACGCGCTTGAAGCGCCCGGAATGTCGGACGAGGAGCGTTCCTGGTTTATCGACAACGATTTATCCCGCGAATTGCTCGCGGTGCAGGGCGTGAGCCAGGTCAGCCGCTCCGGCGGCGTCGATCGCGAAATTCGCATTCAGCTCGATCCGGAAAAACTGACGGCCTACGGCTTGTCGGCGGACGCGATCAGCCGCTCGCTGCGAACCCAGAACGCCGACATGCCTGGGGGCCAAGCGCAGATTGGCGGCCAAGCGCAATCCATCCGCACCATCGGCAGCGCGCAGAGCGTGCAGCAGCTCGCGGACATGCAATTGACGGCGCCCGATGGCCGCGTCGTGCGGCTGAGTGATTTGGGCACGGTGACGGACAGCTCCAGCGATCTGCGCACGATCTCGCGCTATAATGGCGAACCCGTCGTCACCTTCCGTGTGCAGCGCGCCAAGAACGCCAGCGAGATCACGGTTTTCGACGCGGTGCAGAAGAAGCTACAGCAGATCGAGCATGCGCATCCTGGCATGCATTTCCGGCTCTTCTTTACCTCGGTCGATTTCATCCGCGGCATGCACGAAAGCTCGATCAGCGCGTTGCTCGAAGGCGCCTTCCTGGCCTGCATGGTCGTGTTCCTGACGCTGCGCGATTGGCGCGCAACGCTCATCGCCGCCGCCGCCATTCCGCTCTCCATCATCCCGACTTTCGCGGCCATCGAGGCCGTAGGCTTCACCGTCAACATGATGACGCTGATCGCCATGGCGCTGGTGGCCGGGGTCTTGGTCGACGATGCGATTGTCGAGATCGAGAACATCGTTCGACACATGCGCATGGGCAAAAAGCCGTTCGACGCAGCGATGGAGGCGGCCGATGAGATCGGGCTCGCTGTCGTTGCGACCAGCGCCACCATCATCGCGGTGTTTGTGCCGGTCGGCTTCATGGGCGGTCAGATCGGCCAATGGTTCAAGGAATTCGGCCTCACCGTCGCGATCGCGACCTTCTTCTCGCTGATCGTCGCGCGTCTGATCACACCGATGATGGCCGCCTATTTCCTGAAGGATCACTTGCCCGGCGAGCCAAAGAGCGATTTCACCGAGATTTATCGCCAGTCCCTCGCGTTCTCCATTCGTCATCCGATCATGATGTTCGTCGGCAGTATCGTCATTTTCGTCGCGTCGCTGGTGTTGCCGGCGGTCGGCCTCTTGCAAAGCACGTTCATTCCGCGGCTGGACGAGGGAATGGTGCACGCATCGATCGACGTGCCGCCCGGCGCCACGACCTTTGAAGCGGACCGCGCAATGCAGCAAATCGCGGCGCGCGCCGGCCGCTCCGCGCCGGAAGTCGAGAACGTCTTCACCTTCCTGAACAGCGTGGATGGGGGCGCGACCGACGGCGAATTGTTCGTGACTTTGGTCGACCGTTCGAAGCGCAACCGCAGCTCTTTCGACGTGTCGCAAGTAATGCGGCCGCAGCTTTCGACTTTCCCGGATTATCGCGTCACCATCGCCAATGACAACGGCAACAATGATGGCGCTGACATCACGGTGCAGATGGTGGGCTCCAATCCAGCCGCCGTGAACGCCGCCGCCGATCGCCTTGCCGCGGCAATGCGGCGTTTGCCGATGCTGGCCGATGCGCATTCGTCGTCGTCGCTGCAGCGACCGGAATTGCAGATCCGGCCGCGACCGGAAGACGAGGCGCGCCTCGGTGTTTCCGCGACAAGCCTTGCGTCCGCCGTGCGCATCGCAACGAGCGGCGACGTTGCGCAGAATCTGCCGCGCTTCGATCTGCCAGATCGGCAAATCCCGATCCGCGTCACCATTCGTCCGGACGCGCGTCAAAGCCTCGACGTTATCCGCGCGCTGCCTGTGCAGTCCTCGCTTGGCGCACCGGTGCGGCTTGACGCCGTAGCGGACGTGGGTTTCGGCTTGGGCGAAGTGTCGATCAGCCGGCGCGACCGCGAACGCGCGGTGACCGTGCTCGCCAACGTGATCAGCGGCGATATCGGCAAGGCGCAAAAAGCGGTGTTCGATCTTCCCGAAGTGAAAAACCTGCCGCCGGGCGTGCATCTCGCACGCTCTGGAAATACGGAAGACATGGCCGAACTGTTCAGCTCATTCCTGACTGCACTCGGGTGGGGCGTGTTGCTGGTCTATGGCGTGCTGGTGTTGCTGTTCCGCGATTTCTGGTGGCCGCTCGCAATCTTCCCGGCGATGCTGATTTCGTTAAGCGGTGCGATCGGCGCACTGTTCCTCGCCAATCAGCCGCTGTCGCTGTTCGTTTTCATCGGCATCATCATGCTCGTGGGCATCGTGACAAAGAATTCGATCCTGCTGGTGGATTTCGCCATCGAGCAGATTCATCGCGGCATGACCCGCGAACAGGCGTTGATGGAGGCGGGCATGAAGCGCGCCCGCCCGATCCTGATGACAAGCTTCGCCATGGCGGCGGGCATGTTGCCGGCGGCCTTGGGCTGGAGTGTCGATGGCGCGCTGCGTCAAGGCATGGGCGTTGCCGTGATCGGCGGCTTGATGATTTCGACGGCGCTTAGCTTGATCCTGGTGCCGTCCATGTGCGTGCTGATCGACAAGCTGGAAAACTTCTTCGCCCGGCTATTTGGGAAGAAGCAGCATGCGACTCAGGCCTATCCGCAGGCGGCGGAATAACGATTACAGAAAAGTGCGCCGCGCCTTCACGAGACGCTCGATCCCACGGTCGAGCGTTTCGTCGCGTTTGGCGAAACAGAGCCGCACGAGAGCGGGCGAAGGCTGGCTGGCGTAGAAGGCTGAATAAGGGATGACGGCGACGCCGGCTTCCTTAATACAATGCATCGCGAAGGTTTCGTCGGAGGCGTCGATGCCGGACCGTTGGAGATCAACGCTGAGGAAGTAGGCGCCGGCCGCCGGAAGAACAGCGAAACCTTCTTGCGCAAGCGCCGTGGCTAGGCGGTCGCGCGAGCGTTGGAATTCCGCACGCACGCTCTCGAAATAGCTCTTCTCCTTGCCGAGCCCGAAAGCGGCGCCTTTCTGCAAATTGGGCGGCGTGGTGAAAGTGAGAAACTGATGCGCCTTCGCGAACACCTCCGTCAGCGGCGGCGCAGCGCAAACAAAACCTACTTTCCAGCCGGTCATCTGAAACATCTTGCCGGCGGATCCGATCTTGATGGTGCGGTCGCGGAGTGCATGCAGCATCGACGCGTGCGCGCGGCCGTCGAACAGCACGTGCTCCCAGACCTCGTCACTGATCGCGATTGCATCGTACGTCGCGCAATATTTCGCGATCAGCACTAATTCTTCCACGCTGAACACGCCCGCCGCCGGATTATGCGGTGTGTTGATCATCACGGCTTTGGTCTTAGGCGAAAACGCCGCCGCGAGCTTCGCTTCATCAAGGCGCCAATCGGGCGGATCGAGCCGAACAACCTTTGGGATCGCGCCCGCGCGTTTCGCCATCGGCAAATAGGCGTCATACATCGGCTCGAATAGAACGACTTCATCGCCAGGCT